>Ga0126371_10001271_pt1 | contig 21259 bp, 17 predicted proteins | sample PanSoiMetaPlot_4_FD_110145 | JGI IMG/M metagenome (GOLD analysis project Ga0126371, IMG submission 110145) | Tropical forest soil microbial communities from Panama - MetaG Plot_4 | ecosystem: Environmental > Terrestrial > Soil > Tropical forest > Bulk soil | place: Panama | collected 2016-02-17 | reverse complement strand
CGTGTCCGGAGGCGTAATCAAGTCGGAATAAATGCCGAGCTGTCCGCTAGTGCGGACCTTGCTGCGCACATAAATTTCAGAAGCAGGTACATTGCCCACCAGCACCGCCGCCAGTCCGGGGCGAATGCCCTGCGCAGCCAGTTGCTCCACTTCCGCAGCAACTTCTGCTTTGATCTGCGCGGCAATTGCATTTCCATTGAGTATGCGTGGTGTTGTCATCTCTGCTCATGGTAAAGGATGCGTACACTGTTGACATGAAAGTCGAGGGATTTTCTCCAGACATGCTCGCCATGCTGGCCTGTCCTGTATGTCACGGCAAGCTGACGGCAGAAGACACTCAGATTCTCTGTCTCCAGTGTCAGCGCCGGTATCCGATTGAAGATGGAATTCCCATTTTGCTGGCAGACCGCGCGCAGCAGGCATCCTAGCGCGGATGCTGATGGAAGAAGGGATAGACCGCCCAGAAAGCGATGCCGGCCGCAACCAGAATCGCTCCGAACAAAATGGCAAGCATCATTCCCCAGGAAAGACCAGTGTGTTGTTGAGACTGTTCATCTGTCATTGGCGATAAATTCAGTATCTGCTTGGTTCCCGCGCGACAGCAAGCGCAGGCCGCTTAGTCGCCGGTCGCCGGAGCGTGCCGCGAGGGTGTGGTCTCGCCTTTTTCAAAGCGCTTGCCAAAGCGCTGCACACGCAGTTGTAACTTGTCGAAGAAGAGATAAACCACCGGCGTGGTGAAGAGCGTCAGCATCTGCGAAACGATCAACCCGCCGACGATGGTGATGCCCAGCGGACGCCGCAGTTCCGATCCGGTTCCTGTCATCAGGGCCAGCGGAAGGCCGCCGAGCAGCGCCGCCATGGTGGTCATCATAATTGGCCGGAAGCGCAGCAGGCATGCTTCATAAATGGCGTCTTCGCTGCTCTTGCCCTCATTGCGCTCTTGCGAAAGCGCGAAATCAATCATCAGGATCGCATTCTTTTTCACGATGCCGATCAGCAGAATTATCCCAATCACGGCAATGACACTGAGGTCCGTGTGCGTGACCAGGAGGGCGAGGATCGCGCCAACACCCGCTGAAGGCAGCGTGGAAAGAATCGTGATGGGATGGATGTAGCTTTCGTAAAGCATGCCCAGCACGATGTACACCGTGGCCAAGGCCGTCAGGATAAGAAATGGCTCGCTGGCCAGCGATGATTGAAAGGCCTGCGCCGTTCCCTGGAAGCTGGGGTGAACGGTGCTGGGCATGCCCATATCGGCCTCGGCGCTCTGCAGCGCTGTCACTGCCTGACCCAACGAAATGCCCGGAGCGAGATTGAAAGTCAGAGTGACAGCAGGGAACTGCCCCTGGTGATTGACCGCGAGCGCTGTACGTGCAGATTGATACTTCGTGACTGCCGTAAGCGGAACGTTTGTACCGTTGCTCGATTTCACATAGATGCTCTTCAACGAATCCGGGTCGCGCTGATACTGGGGCGCCACTTCCATCACTACGTGGTACTGATTCAGCGACGTGTACATCGTCGATACTTCACGCTGGCCGAAGGCGTCATACAGCACGTTGTCAATCAGCTGTGGCGAGATGCCAAGACGTGCGGCCGTATCCCTGTCCACGACCAGATTGGCAGCAAGCCCCTGATCCTGCTGGTCGGTCGAGGCATCGCGCAATTCGGGCATGGTACGCATTTTTTCGAGAAGCTTCGGCGCCCACTCGTTTAATTCTTCAATGTTCTCGTCTTCCAGCGTGTACTGGTATTCCGCGTCGCTCGACCGCCCTCCCACCCTGATTTCCTGTGAGGCCTGAAGAAAGAGAGTCATGCCTGGTACGTGCGCAAGTTTGGGACGCAGCCGGTTAATAATTTCATCGGCGGAGACGTTATGCCGCTCGCTGAGCGGTTTGAGCGTGATGAACATACGGCCAACATTTGTCGTGGCGCCGCCGCCGCTGCCGCCGGCAAATGCCATCACCGATTGCACACCAGGGTCTTCCTGCACAATTTGCGCAAGTTCGGCCTGTTTTATCTGCATCGCCTCAAAGGAAATGTCCTGCGAAGCGCGCGCCGAGCCGGACAGGCGGCCCGTGTCCTGCTGCGGGAAGAACCCTTTCGGGACGAGAACGAAAAGATAGATATTCAGAAAGAAAGTTCCGATTGTGATGAGCAGCACAGGAACTTTATGCGCAAGCACCCAGCGCAGGCCATGATCGTAGAGGGTGAGCATACCGTCAAAGAAGCGTTCGCTGGCGTTGTAGATCCGCCCATGCTTCTCCTGATTGTGCGGTTTCAGGAATTTCGCGCACATCATCGGCGTCGTTGTGAGTGAAACCAGTAGCGAGACGGCGATGGCTACGCTGAGTGTTACGGCAAATTCCCGGAAGAGGCGCCCGACAATGCCGCCCATGAGGAGAATGGGAATAAATACCGCGATAAGCGAAGTGCTCATCGAAAGTACGGTAAATCCGATCTCCCGCGAACCCTTCATGGCCGCCTCATAAGGAGACATGCCGACTTCGAGATAACGCGTGATGTTCTCGATGACAACAATCGCGTCGTCCACCACAAACCCGGTCGAGATGGTCAGCGCCATCAGCGACAAGTTGTCGAGCGAGTAGCCCATCAGGTAGATGATGCCGAAGGTCCCCACCAACGAGAGAGGGACGGCCACGCTGGGAATGAGCGTCGCCCAGATATTTCTCAGGAAGAGAAACACCACCAGCACAACCAGTATGATGCTGATGAGCAGCGAAATCTCAACATCAAACACGGCGGCGCGAATCGTGGTGGTACGGTCCAGCACGACGTGAAAATCGATGAGCGGAGAAATCGACGCCTTAAGTGCGGGGATGTCCGCATACACGCGGTCGATGGTGTCAATAATGTTCGCCCCAGGCACTTTGAAGACGATGATCAGAACAGCTGGCTTGCCATTCGCTAGACCGGCAGTGTGAACGTCGGAAACCGAGTCAACCACTTCTCCAAGATCGGAGAGCCGGACCGCCGCGCCAGTTGTGGAGTTATAGCCGACGATGAGCGGCGCGTATTCGCTCGCGTGCATCAGCTGGTCATTGTCGGCAATCGTCGAAAGCCGGCCGCCGGCCTTGAGATAGCCTTTAGCCGAATTGAAGTTGACCGCCCCGAGCGCGGTGCGCACGGCCTCAAGCCCCATACCATAGGAACTCAATTGCATGGGATTCAGTTCAGCACGCACAGCTGGCTGGGCGCTTCCGCCTACGAATACCTGCCCCACGCCTGAAATTTGCGAAATCTTCTGTGCCAGGATCGAATCCGCGGCATCGTACATCTGGCCCTTCGACAGAACGTCGGAGGTCAACGCGATGATCATGATCGGCGCGTCCGCCGGGTTCACTTTCCGGTACGACGGATTCGATGGAAGATCAGCGGGCAATTGGCTGCGGGCCGCATTGATAGCCGCCTGCACGTCACGCGCAGCGGCGTTGATGTCGCGCGACAGATCAAACTGCATCGTGACTGAACTGCCGCCAAGCGAGCTCGAAGACGTCATCTCGGTGATGCCCGCGATTCTTCCGAACTGCCGCTCCAACGGTGTTGCAATCGACGATGCCGCCGTCTCCGGACTACTGCCGGGCAGACCGCCATACACAGAGATTGTTGGGAACTCAACTTCCGGCAGAGACGCTACCGGCAGCAATGTGTAGCCCACCGCTCCGCCAAGCAGCAGGGCGAGACTCAGCAGCGAAGTGGCTACCGGGCGGCGGATAAATGGCGCGGAAAGATGCATGAGTCAGCCCTCAATCCGCGTGGACCGCGCGCTCCTCAATCATGCGTCCTTCGCGGCGGCGTGAGAGCCGCTGCGCAAGACGATCAAAATAGAGGTAGACAACAGGTGTGGTGTAAAGCGTGAGCACCTGCGAGAAGATCAATCCGCCCACGATGGTAATGCCCAGCGGCCTGCGAAGCTCCGCGCCCATCCCCGTGCCCAACGCCAGAGGCAGGCCGCCGAGCAGCGCCGCCATTGTTGTCATCATGATGGGCCGGAACCGAAGCAGGCACGCCTGGTAGATGGCATCATCCGGCGATTTGCCTTCCTTACGCTCGGCCTCGATGGCAAAGTCGATCATCATGATGGCGTTCTTTTTCACGATGCCAATCAGCAGAATAATGCCGATAATGCCTATCACGTTGAGGTCGAGCTTGAACATGATCAGAGCCAGAATCGCGCCGACGCCTGCTGACGGGAGCGTTGAAAGAATTGTGATGGGGTGAATGTAGCTCTCGTAAAGAACGCCCAGCACAATGTAAACCGTGATCAGCGCGGCCAGAATCAAAATAGGCTCATTGCTCAACGAGGCCTGGAAAGCGGCTGCCGTCCCCTGGAAGCTGGCGTTGATGCTGATGGGCATACCCATCTGCTGCTCGACGCGGTTGATAACCTTGACCGCATCTCCCAGTGACGAGCCGGGAGCAACATTGAATGATATGGTTGCCACCGGAAACTGACCCAGATGGTTGACCGCCAGTGGCGTATGGCTCTGCGTAACCTTTACGAATGCGCTCAACGGGACCTGCGTTCCCGTCGACGATGGAACATAAATCTTACTCAGATCGTCCGCCGTGCGCTGAAACTCCGGCTGCACTTCCAGCACAACGTGATACTGGTTGAGCTGCGTGAACATGGTGGATATCTGCCGCTGCCCGAATGCGTCATACAGCGTGTTGTCGATGGAGGACATGGAAACGCCGAGACGCGATGCCGTATCGCGGTCTATATCGATGTCCGTCTCCAGGCCCTGGTCCTGCAGGTCGCTCGCGACCTCACGAAGCTCAGGCTGTTTCTGCAACTCGGCCACGATGCGTGGCACCCAGGCGCTCAACTCACTGCCGTTTGCGTCTTCAAGCGTGTACTGATATTGCGTCCGGCTCACGGTGTCGGCGACCGTCAAATCCTGCAGCGCCTGCAGATAAAGAGTGATGCCTTCCACTTTGGCCAGCTGCGGCTGCAGGCGCTGGATGATGTCCTCAGCCCTGCTCTTGCGCTGCGCCAGCGGCTTCAGATTGATCTGGATGCGCCCGCTGTTCATCGTGGTGTTTACGCCATCCACTCCGATAAATGACGACAGGCTTTCGACATCGGGGTCTTGCAGAATCACATGGGCGAGTGCCTGCTGGCGGCGTCCCATTTCGTTGAAGGACACGGTCTGCGGCGCTTCAGATATACCGAGCAGAACGCCTGTGTCTTCTATGGGGAAGAACCCCTTTGGAACCATGATGTAGAGCAGGATGGTGAAGACCAGCGTGCCGATGGTCACCATCAACGTGGTGAAACGGAAGCGCAGAACAACCTGCAGCGTGCGCCCATAGAAAGCAATGACACGGTCGAAAATGCCTTCAGTCCAGCGATAGAACCAGCCCTGTTGCGCGGCTTCCTTGTGACGCAGAATTTTCGCGCACATCATCGGTGTCAGCGTGAGCGAAACGACAGCGGAAACGAGAATCGTGACCGCCAGCGTAATTGCGAATTCGCGGAAGAGCCGTCCGACAACATCGCCCATAAACAGCAGCGGAATCAGCACGGCGATCAGCGAAACCGTCAACGAAACAATGGTGAAGCCGATCTGCTCAGAGCCTTTGAGCGCGGCTTCAAGCGGCGAATCGCCTTCTTCAAGATATCGGCTGATGTTCTCGATCATGACGATGGCGTCGTCGACAACGAACCCGGTCGAGATCGTCAGCGCCATCAATGTCAGGTTGTTCAGGCTGTACCCCAGCAGGTACATGATGCCAAAAGTGCCCACCAGCGAAAGCGGCACCGCAACACTGGGAATGATCGTGGCGGCAAGATTGCGCAGGAAGAGGAAGATCACCATCACTACGAGAGCAATGGTCAGCATCAATTCCAGCTTCACGTCTTCCACGGAAGAGCGGATGGTGATGGTGCGGTCGGTCAGGGTTACTACGTCAATCGACGCGGGCAGGCTGTCCTTTAACTGAGGCAGCAGCTTCTCGATGCGGTCAACCACGCCGATGATGTTTGCGCCTGGCTGGCGTTGAATGTTCACGATCACCGCGGGCACTTCGTTCATCCATGCGGCCTGCAGCGTGTTCTCCGCGCCATCCACGACGTTGGCTACATCCTGTACGCGTACCGGCGCGCCATTGCGATACGCGATCACCACTGGGCCATAATCAGCGCTGGTCAGCAGTTGGTCATTGGCGCCGATTGTGTAAGCCTGTCGCGGCCCGTTCAGCGTGCCCTTCGCCTGGTCTACGTTGTTGGCGGCAACCTGCGTGCGCACGTCCTCAAGGCTCAGGCCATAAGCGGCAAGCTGCGATGGATTTGCCTGGATGCGCACCGCAGGCTTCTGTCCGCCGGCAATCGAGACCAACCCTACGCCCGTGACCTGCGAAATCTTCTGTGCCAGGTTCGTGTCAGCCAGGTCTTCGATTTTTTGTAATGGCATTGTCTTTGAGGACAGCGCCAGTGTCAGGATCGGCTGGTCAGCGGGATTGACCTTGCTGTAGATGGGCGGGTTCGGGAGACCGGTTGGCAGGTAGCTCTGTGCCGCATTGATGCCGGCCTGCACTTCCTGTTCGGCAACGTCGATGTTCTCGTCCAAGCTGAATTGCAGCGTGATGACCGATCCGCCCTGAGAGCTGGTAGAAGTCATCTGGTTGAGGCCCGGCATCTGTCCAAACTGACGCTCAAGCGGCGCAGTGACAGAGGAGGCCATCACATCCGGACTCGCGCCTGGATAGAACGTCACCACCTGAATGATGGGGTAATCGACTTCAGGCAGGGCCGAGACAGGGAGTTGTCTGTAAGCGACAAAGCCCGCCAGCAGAATCGCCGCCATCAGCAGCGACGTCGCCACAGGCCGGAGAATAAATGGTCTTGACGGACTCATGCCGGGACCTACTGCCCCATCATTCCGTTATTGCTTTCACTCTGCTGTTGCGCCGGCTTGTTCCGTGTCGCCGGCCGGGCATCCACCTTCATGCCCGCGCGCAGCTTGTCGGCTCCATCAGTCACTACTGACGTGCCCTGCGAAACGCCGCCGTCCAGAATCGTCGTGGTGCCTTCCGTCAGGTCCACCTTCACTTGCTGGATGGCGACCGTCTTGTCCGGTTTCACCACCCAGACAAAATCGCCTTCTGTGCCGTGCTGAATGGCAGCCGACGGAACAGTAATGGCATTCGGCCGCTGCTCCAGAATCAGATGGATGTTCACAAACTGATTGGGAAAGAGCACCTCGTCGGTGTTCTGGAAAACAGCCTTCAGCTTGTTCGTGCCGGTTGTTGTATCAATTTGGTTGTCTGCGGTCAGCAGTTGTCCACTCGCGATGTGTTCCGTGTCCGAGCGGTCAAAAGCTTCAGCCTGCAGGCTCTTGCTCCCGCGCATTTTTTCGAAGATGCGGAACAACTGATCTTCGGGAACGGTAAAGACAACAGCAATAGGCTGGAACTGATTGACGACGATCAGGTTCGTTGTGTTCGCGGTAATAATGTTGCCGGGATCGACCAGGCGCAGGCCGACCCTGCCGTTAATCGGCGATGTAATGTGGCAATACGTCACGTTCAGGGCATCGGCGTCGATGGCCGCCTGGTCTGCCTTGATTGCGCCCTGGTAATTGCCGAAGTTAGCCTGCATCGTATCAAGCTGCTCTTTGGAAACCACCCCCTGATCGTAAAGGGCCTTGTAACGGTTGTATTCGGCCTCGGCATCGTGCAGTTGCGCCTGGTCTCGCGCCAATTGCCCGCGCGCCTGATCCAATGTCGCCTGATAAGGACGCGGGTCAATCGTCATCAGCTCTTCGCCCTGCTTGACCTCCTGCCCTTCCGTGAAATTTACCCGGGTCAGCTCGCCAGTGACGCGCGCCTTTACGGTCACCGTGTAATAGGGGGTCACCGTGCCAAGAGCGGTGACATAAATCGGCATCTGCTTCTGCTGTACTGTCACCACCTGGACGGGAACAGCACGGTTTGCCATGGCCGCAGCCTGCTGGGCCGCTTTCTTATTCGCCTGATCGTTCGCCGTGATAATGCGCCAGATAAAAAAAGCTACAACAGCTACAGCCACCAGAAAAATAACGGTGGTGCGCAAACGATGGCGCTTAGGCTGCGGCGGTGGATTGACAGGCGCCGCTCCCGTTGGGGGCTGGCTGATTTGCGTTGACGACATATGATTCCAATACTTTCCTGAATAGGAAAATGTTAAATGCTTTCATCGGCGCAGAGCGGCAGCTCCGGACAGTAATCTATCCGACGGATGAAGGGGCCGAAAGGTTTCCTGTTGAACACTTTACCGCTTCCAGATTACGCAGGGCAAAGTGCCCCATACAGGGGGCTCGCGCAAGCCACTGGAAAAGCTTGCATCCATCGATGCGCAGGCGATAATCGAGACAGGAGAACCATTTGCACGAGCAGACGCAGATCCATGCGCAGGTTAGCTCCGACCTGATGCGGCCATTGTGTGTAGACCTGGACGGTACGCTGGTTAAGAGCGACACGCTGGCCGACTCCGTGCTGACGCTCCTGCGCGCGCATCCCCGTAGCGCACTTGGGACCTTCCATTCACTGCTCAATGGAAAGGCGGCATTCAAAGCGCAGGTCGCCAGCATAGTCTCGCTCGATGCAGCACATCTCCCCTACAATCGTCCGCTCCTTGAATATCTCGAACAGGAACGGGGACAAGGTCGCCACATCTATCTCACCACCGGCGCCGACGCGCGCCTCGCTGAGAGAATCGCTGCTCATTTGGGAATCTTCGATGGCGTCCTAGCCAGTAACGGCAGTACTAACCTCACTGGGGACAACAAACTCGACAGTCTAAGGTTGGAATTCAACGGCGAAGATTTTGATTACATAGGAAATGCGCGGCCCGACCTACTGCTGCTTGAACACGCAGGTACCGCAATGCTGGCCAATCCCAACGCATCGCTGCGGTCTCTGGTCAAGTCGCGCAAAATCAAAGTCCACAGGCATTTTGAAGATCGCTCCTCACGGCGGAAGTCCTTGCTAAAGGCAATCCGCCTGCATCAATGGGCAAAAAATGTGCTGATCTTCGTGCCATTGCTGTTGGCCCACGCGCTCAAGCTTCAGCTCATCCTTGATGCCATCTTCGGGTTCTTCTGCTTCAGCTTCTGCGCCTCAGCGACCTACATCGTCAACGACCTTCTCGATATCGAAAACGACCGTCGTCATGCGACAAAGCGCCTGCGTCCATTTGCCGCAGGTGACCTGCAGGCCTCAACCGGAATCATCATGGTCATCATCCTGCTCGCCGCGGGATTGCTGGGAACATACTTCTTGCCCGATAAATTTCTCGCCTGGCTTTCGCTCTACATCGTCGTTACTCTCAGTTATTCACTGGCGCTCAAGAAAGTAGCTCTTGTCGATGTGATTGTGCTCTCCGGCTTGTATACAGTTCGCATACTGGCTGGCGGAGCAGCCACCGCGACGCCCATTTCCACATGGCTTGCAGGATTTTCAGTCTTTCTCTTCTTCAGCCTTGCTCTGGTCAAGCGGTTCAGCGAGATGCAGAACCTGCGCGAGCGCGGGCATGTCCCGTCCAACGGACGCGGGTACCTGGTGGCCGACATCGAGCAGTTACGCAGCTTCGGCACAGCCAGCGGCTATGCAGCAATTGTCGTTTTTTCGCTCTACATCAGCGGAAGCAATGTCGCCAAACTCTACCATCACCCCGTTCGCATGTGGCTCATCGTACCCTTTATGCTCCTCTGGATCAGCAGGGTCTGGTTGCTCGCCTCGCGCGGAGAAATGCACGAAGATCCGGTCATCTTCGCCGTTACGGACCGTATGAGTCTGCTCATTGGACTGGCCGTTGTCGCGATCGCCATATTCGCCGCCTTCTGAAAATGCACAGTTGCCCATCCTTTACGATGGAGAAGAATGCCACGCAATCCGCAGCCTAAGTTTGAGTCCTGGGGACGCTATCCGAAACTCGAAGCCGATCTGGTCCCGCTCCACTGGACCACAGATTTCCCCCTCCGGCATTCGCCCACCACGAAGATTCTCCCCGTAGGCGCAGGACGCAGCTATGGGGATGTCTGCCTGCTCGAACACGGCACCCTGTTAAAAACGCGGGGCATGGATCGCCTTCTCCACTTCAATCCTGAAACCGGCGTCCTCCGCTGCGAAGCCGGCGCAACCCTTGCGGAAATTCTCGACTTCGCCGTGCCGCGCGGATTCTTCCTGCCGGTCACACCCGGAACGAAGTATGTAACCGTAGGCGGAGCCATTGCCAATGACATTCATGGCAAGAACCACCATATCGCCGGAACGTTCGGCTGCCACGTCCCGCGCTTTGAGCTGGTCCGCTCTGACGGCGCACATTTCGAGTGCAGCCCCACCGAAAATGCCGACTGGTTCTCGGCAACTGTCGGCGGAATGGGCCTGACTGGTCTAATCACCTGGGCAGAAGTCCGCCTGCGCCCCATCGTCTCCCGCAAAATTCAATACAAGGGAACCAAATTCGTCGGCATCGATGAATTCGTCGCGCTCTCCAAAGCCGCCGCGCACTCTGAATACACCATTGCGTGGATCGACTGCATAGCGACGGGCAACAACTTTGCCCGCGGCATCTTCATGCAGGGCGACCACAGCCAGCAACCCGAGCCTCTCAAACGCAGCAAAGAGCCGTGGCTCATGCTTCCTCTCGATGTCCCTGAGTTCGCGCTCAACCGCTTCTCCATCGGTCTCTTCAACACGCTTTACTACAACAGGCAGTGGAGCAAAGAGAAAAATGCACTCGTCGACTACGAGCCGTTCTTTTATCCACTCGACTGCCTCCTTCACTGGAACCGCATGTATGGCAAGAGCGGACTGCTGCAATTCCAATGCGTGCTGCCATGGGAAGATGGTCAGCAAATGGGCATCATTAAGATCCTCAAGACCATCACCGCGTCCGGACTTGCATCATTTCTTGCAGTGATCAAGGTCTTCGGCGATGCGCCATCGCCGGGAATGCTTTCATTCCCGATGCCAGGAATCACGCTCGCCCTCGATTTCCCCATCCGCTCGGACATCAGCTTCGACCTGCTCCATCGCCTCGCAGACATTGCGCAGGAGCACAGTGGCCGCATGTATCCCGCAAAGGACGCGCGCATGACCGCCGGCCAGTTTCAGTCCTTCTATCCGCAGTGGCAATCGTTCTCCCGATACATCGATCCGACATTCGATTCAGCTTTTTGGCAAAGGGTCACAGCCCATGGCTAAACTTCCCAGCCGTGTCTTGGTTCTCGGCGCCACTTCGGCCATCGCCGCCGGAGTCATGCGCCCGCTTGCGGAGCAAGGCGCTCGCATCTACCTAGTCGCGCGCAATCCTGAGAAATTAAAAGCCGTCGCCAGCGACCTGCAAACACGCGGCGCGGGGGCAGTCTTCCCCCACGTCATGGATCTCGACGACACTGCCGCGCACGAAGCCATGTTGACTGAAGCCGCCGCCAAGCTGGAAACGATAGACCTGGCGCTCATCGCCCACGGCATCCTCGGCGCGCAGGAGCAGGCCCAGGCCGACTATGCCGCAGCCGAAGCGATCCTCCGTACGAACTTTCTTTCCGCCGTCTCGCTCATTACCTGGCTGGCAAATTATTTCGAGTCAACTCATCAGGGAACGCTCGCCGTCATCTCATCCGTTGCCGGAGACCGCGGGCGCAAGAGCAACTACGTCTATGGCTCATCAAAGGCCGCGCTGAACACGTTTCTCGACGGCGTTCGCAATCGCATCGACCGCAGCGGTGTTCACATTCTCACCATCAAGCCAGGATTCGTTTCTACCCCCATGACCGCGCACTTGCCTCAGAGCGCTCTGTTCGCGCACCCAGCCACAGTGGGACGAGGCATCCTGAAAGCAATCGAAAAGCGAAAAGATGTTGCCTATGTACCGCCGATGTGGGCGATCATCATGTTCATCATCCGCTCTGTGCCAGACTCCATTTTTAAGAAACTGAATCTCTGAAGAGGTGTAGCTTGAGAAACGTGACGCGCCGGGATTTACTGACCACCGCGACCGCTTCCGCAATTGCTCTGGGAACATCGCCGGCGAATGCATTCAGCAATACGCCTTCGCAGAGCGACCGCAAGCTGAAAGCCATCGTCTGCGGCGGCCATCCCGGCGATCCCGAATACGGCTGTGGCGGCACGATAAGCCACCTTACCAGCCTCGGTCATGAAGTGGTTCTGCTCTACCTGAACAATGGAGCCTGGCCGCCCACGCCAGCAGCGGTGCGAATCGCGGAGGCAAAGAAGGCATGTGAAATCCTCAAAGCACGCCCACTGTATGCCGACCAGGAAAACGGACACGCCGTCATCGACAATGCCCACTATGAGTCATACGCAAAATTGATTAATGCCGAGAAGCCGGATCTCGTCTTCACTCAGTGGCCCATCGACAATCACCGCGACCACCGCGCCATTACCATGCTGACTTATGACGCATGGAAAACTTCGAAGCAGCATTTCGCGCTTTACTACTATGAAGTTTCAAATGGCGAAGACACGCTGCAGTTCGCTCCAACACACTACATCGACATCAGCGACCAGGAGCCCGTAAAGCGCGCTGCCTGCTACTCGCACGCCAGCCAGACTCCGGATCGCTACTACAAATTGCAGGATGAGGTTGCAGTCTTTCGCGGCATCGAAGGCGGTTACAAAAGGGCCGAGGCATTCATTCGGCAACTGCGCAGTCCAAACGATCCTTTGCAGTTGCTGATGAGGCAGCAATAGCTACTACTCGCTCTTTTTCGAGGCAGGCGAAGGTGAAGACGCCGATTCAGATTTTGATGCGGACGCGCCGCCCTCACTCGAAGCAGCCGGCTTGCCCTCAGTCTTGCTTGCATTGCCATCTGTTGATCCCGTAGCAGGCGCGGTCTTGCTCCCGCTCTTGGCGGCATAGTCGGTCACATACCAGCCCGAGCCTTTGAACTGCACGGCAGGCGCGGACAAAAGCCGTTCGACCTCGCCTCCGCATACCGGACATATCTTCTCCTCCGGAGCGCTGAAGCTTTGAATCTTCTCAAACTGATGCCCGCAGGCTTTACACCTGTATTCGTACAACGGCACGGATTAAATTCCCCCTCAGCTAACTATTTTCCATTCGCATGATGCGATGCTGGCTCGGCCTTCGTTTCTGCCAGCGCCTGATCGATTAGCTCATACAGGCGTGTGCGGTCCACTACCTCAACGAATGGCGTACCGCTCGTCCTGTTCGTAACAATCCAGATCGTCGGCGTGTGTTGGATTCCTATGCTTTGGCCGAGATCGTAATCCGCTTTTACTTCAGCCGCCAGCTTGCCCTGCGGATCGACCACGAACGGAAATGCCAGCTTATGGTCTGCAGCAAATTTCTGCGCAAAGGCGCGCAACTGATCCTGCGTCGTAATACTGGTCTGGTTCGCAAAGACGGCATCACGAAAATCATCGCCCAGCTTCTTTGATTTCGTGTCGAACCAGCGCGCGTCGACCGCGGCATCGAAGCTCCATGTGTGGAAGGGCAGCGGGAAGTCATGCCGCACCCACGGAATGTTGTACTTTGCCGCAGCCTCTTTGAGCAGCGGGTTTGCCCGCGCGCAATCAGGACACTCCATGTCCTCAAACTCAAAAATCGCAACCCGCGCTCCCGCCGGAGGATGCAAAGCCCGCGCATTGTGCACCGGCGTTGTGGGGGCAGAAGATGGGCCGGCGAACTGTCCCATGACCGGCAAGGCCGAGAGAGCAATCGCAGCTATTAGAATCGCAGGAAACCCGAAGACAAAATGTCGTAAAGGAAATCGCATGGTCGGAATCGGCTCGTTACTTTAATTTTAACGGAAGCCGTGCAACAAAGCTGATTCGCTGACCTGCTCACACTGGGTTATCCTGACCGGATGGACTGCATCTTCTGCAAAATTATTGCCGGAATCATCCCGTCGAAGAAGCTCTATGAAGATGATCTCGCCTACGCCTTCGCTGACATTGATCCCAAGGCGCCCGTACATCTGCTGATTGTCCCGAAGAAGCACATCCCGTCACTTGCGGAAATAGATACAGCCGACATAGCTCTGCTGGGCAATCTGCATGCAGTCGCAAAAAAACTCGCCGCTGAACAAAATCTCAGCGGCGGCTATCGAACGGTTGTCAATACTGGCGCGGACGGCGGCCAGACCGTCCATCATCTGCATGTGCATCTGCTGGGCGGACGCCCGATGCATTGGCCTCCCGGTTAGAGCAATTACTTCTTCGCCTGCGCGGCCGAGTTCATAAACAAATCCACATTTGCCTTATCGACTACCGCTGTTCCCGTATCTACAAAAGACGGAAATGGCGAAAACGTATCGACGCTGTAGTCGCTGCGGAACGTCGTAGGCCCGTCGTGGTGAATCTGGTCAAGGGCCTTTAATCCGATATACCCCATGGTGTAAGGCTTCTGCGCGATGGTTGCGGCAATTACTCCGCTCTTAATCAGGTTCAGCGTGTCAGGAGAAACATCCATCGCCACAATGAGGCGGTCTTTCGCATTCGCATTCTGCACCACTGCGGCCACGTCTTTTCCGGCTGAAGCCTCCAGGCAGATGAATGCGTCAATTTTCTTGTCGCCAGTCAGGGTCATATATTGCTGCGTTTTGTCAAAGGCGGCTGTCGATTCTCCCTTGATATCGACTACCTCCACAGTCTTAATTCCGGGATGATCGGCGAAAACTTCCTGATAGCCCTTGAAGCGCTCATCGAGGTTCGGCTGTCCTGGCATGGAGAAGAAAACAACATTCCCTTTGCCACCGGGCAGTTTCGACACTACCTGTTGTCCACCCAGGCGCCCGGCCTGCAGGTTGTTCGTGCCGATGAAATACAGCCTGTGGCTATGCGGCGCGTCCGAGTCCATCGTGATGATCGGAATACCCGCGTCGATGCCCGCGTCAATCTCCGACTGGAACATTGTCGCATCCGCAACGGAGATAAGTATTCCCGCGGGCTTGGCGGCAATGGCCTGCTGGAGCGCGGTCAGTTCAGCCTGCGGATCGTAAGTATCGGGGCCGGTCACCTTCGACTGCACATGATACTCAGCCACAGCCTGGTTAAATCCTTCCACTGCCGTCTGCCAGTATCCCAGCTTCAAATTGTTGGAAATCAGGTAGTACATCTCCGAGTGCGAATGGCGCTCGCACCCCGCAAGCAGACCCAGTACTGCGATGGTCATACACGGCAGGAGCATTTTCCGCGCTTTTTGCATAGGGACCTCGCAAAATGGAAATTGCGCGCGCCAGAATCTCCAACCCTCGTTTTGACCACTCAGCGGTAAAGGCATCGATGGCCGTTGCGAGAACCGGAGTCAAGCTGCCACGCGATACGAGCAGGAATTGTACTCCAGTTATTCAAACTTTGCCCATGTATCTGCTTTGCCTTCGGCAAGATACCAGGCGTTGGGGGGCAATGAAAAAGGCCGCTTCTGATTGCGGGCCTGAGTTTGTCTGATAAATGAATTTACTTACGCTTTCGACTTCTTTGAGATCCTCGTGGCTTAAGGATCAGATGGGTCCTATCGGTCCTCTATGCAGGTGTCGAAAACGATCAGTTACCTTCTGAGCTTCAAAGAGTGCCAAATCGCTGATGCACTCGCCTGTTCACATAAATAGACCCAGGATTAACAACATCCACATGTCGGCAACCGGTCCTTGTTCAACGCGTGGGCTTCAGCATTAACTTTTTATCGGAACAAATTGTCTACTCATACAGACTGAAACCGACTCGGAAGATGGGGTAGACCTGTTAAGTCTTTCAATGATGCTTTAGAGGTGCTTCCGATGAAGCGCAAGAAGTTTTCTTGTTTTGTCTCGCTGGAGTCTCTTTACCGCGATCTACGGTACGCCTGTCGCCAGATCGGCAAAGCGCCGGTTTTCCTTAGATACCAGTACGCGGCACTGGAACCAGCCAGAAACAAGCCAATGTAAATTGTCATTGCTGCTGGATCGCGCAGCAGGTCGGGTAAGCTCACACCGACAGTGCATTCCTTGCAGGCGGTCTGCCCGATGATGCGGTTAAAAAATACCACAAGGCATAGGAAGCTCCCGATGAACGTTACCAGGAGGCCTGTGAATGCACTCTTGATCCAGATCATTGAAAACACCCGGATTTCCCTCGCCTGCCGGAGTGAAAGAATCTTTATGCTTCGAGGGCTTCCATCTCCTCGTCCAGCCCGTGGCGGCGCAGAAGGTTGGGCAGATTCTGCGAGAAGGCGGAGCGCGGCATCACCATGTCGCATCCGGCTTCGAGCGCTTTCACCTTCAGATCGCCTTGCAGATGTGAAAGGAAGCCGATGATCGAGGTTCCCTTCTTGAATTTCGTCTTGAGCTTCGGAATCAGCGTCAGCGGCTTGGCGTTCGCATTGTTTAGATCGAAGACGATCAGCGAAGGCCTGGACTCTTCCGGCACGTCCGCAAGTCTGGAGACGATGTCCTTGTCCGCCTTTACAAAGCCGACCTTTATGCCAAGCTTGCGCGCTGTTTCCTGGATCTTGGCCAGGAAGAACAGATCGTCAATAAAGCAGAAGATTCGCGTCGGCGCGTCCTCGCGCACAGGCGCTGGTGGCGCTTCCACCACAGCCTCAGGATTAAATCCATTCGGATGTGCATTGCCGTTCCGGTACTCAATCGTCGAAGGAGGCCCGTCCGCCACGTTGCCATTCGCCGCGCGATAGCTGTGGTCCATAGGCCCAACAAAAACCTGCTGCCGCCGCTGCTTGTTCTTGCGACGGCCTCCGCCCTGCCCGTTGCCGTTTTTGTGGAACTGCCGGTTCTGGTTGGGGAATTTCTGTTTTTGTCCCTGTGGCTGGTTTTGCTGGCTCGCCTGGCCATTCATCTGAGGAGAATTCGGCTGGCCTTTTCCGCCCTTGCGTCTGCGCCGCCTGCGGCGGTGCCCCTGGGGTTGTCCTTGAGACTGGCCCTGCGGCGCTTGCCCCTGAGGCGGCTGCGCCTGGGGCTGGTTCTGCTCTGTTGTCATGCTTGCACTTCCTGGTGCGTTGACTTGATTACAGCGGAGATTCCGGCCGAAAGCCGCTGCTGCTTTCTACTGATCGGGTTGCCGGGAAATTTGGTTGATTCATACTCCTGCACAAGCTTCGGCTAACGAGGTTGTCGAGGGAGGAACCAGGTCCTGACCTGTCACTGTGTCACGGAGTCCAATAATATGAACTTTCAACTCGCTACTGTCTTATCTTTCGGGTGTTTCACCTTACGCTATTGCTCCGCAATACGAAGGCAAACCTGCATCAGGTGATACGCGCCAGTTGAATTCTTGACTGTCGAGAAATGCGGCGAACTTTCCGAATTTTCACTCCGGCATCAGCCGCTCGATAGGCAAAGACAATACTACTCGTTATTGACGAGTCTGGCAAGTAGTTAGATGCAGGAATTTAAGGCCGCGGCCTAAACGGAATGGGCCGCCCATGTTGGGCGGCCCGTTCTGCCTTTCAAAGGCCAATCACTGGCCTCCCTGAAAAGCCCGTCCGCCAAGAGGCATCTGGGCATTGACCTCGGCTGGGTGGGGCCTCAATCTAGCTCCATCTCTCTGAGGCCGAGGTCTGTCCTTGCCATGCTTCCGGTTCAAATCGCGGAAACATGTACGTCGCTGGCACTTCATCAATATGCAATTCTTGTGCCGCATGTTCCGCTGTTTATAATCAATAGCTTAGCCCCAGAAGTTCTTCAGATTATGGAAACTCGAGCCTGCCCGTCTTCACAAATTCATACATTTTTAGGCTGCGAGGCCTTGAGACTTACTTCTGGCACATGGGACAGAAGTGCGTTCCCCGCCCTGCTAATACGATTCTCCGGATCGAAGTTCCGCAAACCAGGCATGGCTGGCCTCCGCGCATGTAGACCCGGTGCTCAAGCTGAAAGTAGCCCTTGACTCCGTCGGCATCTACATAATCGGACACAGATGAGCCGCCCATGGCAATGGCGTGTTGCATAACCTCCTGCAGGGCTGAACGCAACCGCGCAAGCTGCTCCCGTGTCAGCCGGCCAGCCATGCGCGTTGGCCGGATTCCGACCCGAAACAGGCTCTCATCGGCATAGATATTGCCTACGCCATGCAACAGCTTCTGGTTCAGCAGGGCGGCCTTGATGGTCGTCTTCCGCCCCCGGAATAAAGATGTAAATTGTTCAATCGAAATAGTTAATGGCTCATGGCCTGGCCCCTGAAAGCCGCTGGAATTCACGCGCTTCTGCAGCGCCAAGCGCCCGAAGCGCCGCGGATCGACAAACCGCAGCTCGCGTCCTGTGGTTAATTTCAAAATTGCGTGGGTATGCAGCGGAACAGACGCTGAAGCTGCGGAAACCAGCAATCGCCCGGTCATGCCGAGGTGAACAATCCACTGCGGCGCATCGTTTCCGTCGAGATCGAAAACAATATGTTTTCCGATACGGTAAACCCGCTCGATCCGCCGCCCGGTCAGGATCTTCGCCATTTCTGACGGCCCGGTCTTGAACGGCTCTGGCTTTGACCCCAGCCACACTGACTCAATTCGTTCGCCCCGCACGCGCTGATTCACGCCATTGGCGACCGTCTCAACTTCAGGAAGTTCCGGCATAGATTTTCCCGACTTAATTCTCGCAGAAGAGCCGTCTTAGGCGGAACGGACGCGATTCGTGATAGATAATCGGGAACAGTATCCCTGAGGACAAACCCAAATGCCTAGCCGATTGAAGAACATCGCTGTCTTCGCTGTTGCCATTCTCGTTAGTTGTACCGCTCTTGCCCAGTCCACGAGCAAATCAACAGATCAGCCTACGGACAAAGAGCAGCCTTACTCCCCGGCGCCGTGGGAAAACGTTCTCTACGGCGCGGCCTATTACAACGAATACATGCCTCCGGAACTTCCGGACCGCCTCGACAAAGACGTGGCGTTGATGAAGCAGGCAGGCATCACCGTTGTCCGCATGGGCGAGTCTACCTGGAGTCTCTGGGAACCCGAAGACGGCCACTTCGAATACGCATGGATGGATCGCGTCGTTGACGCCATGGGCAAAGCCGGAATCAAGGTCATTATGGGTACCCCCACATACTCCATCCCTACATGGATGTACCACGAGCACCCAGAAGTCCTCGCCCAGCCGCTCGGCGGCGCAAAGCCCTTCTACGGCATGCGCCAGAACATGGACACCGATAACCCCACTTATCGTTTCTACGCCGAACGCCTCATTCGCAATCTCGTCCAGCACTACAGGAACAATCCCAACGTTATCGGCTGGCAGATCGACAACGAAACCTCGTCCTATGGCGCTGCCAATAGCGACGTCTTCACCGGTTTCGTCAATCACCTCAAGCAGAAATTCGGAACGACCGACAACCTTAACAAAGCCTGGTTCCTGAATTACTGGGGCGAAGACGTCAACAGTTGGGAAGACATGCCCACCCGCGACAGCGCCACCAGCACCGGCTACAAGCTCGAGTGGTCCCGCTGGTCGCAGATGCGCGTCACCAACTTCCTCGACTGGCAGGCCCAGCTCGTCCGCGAGAACCGCGGATCGCACCAATTCGTTACCACTGACTTCGGCGGCCAGATGAAAGCCGACGTTAACGAATTCGAAATCGCCAAAGCCCTCGACATCCCCGCCATGAACAACTACCACGGCACGCAGGACCACATGGACGGCGAGTCTGAAGCCGAGGCCGGCGACTTCACCCGCTCGCTCAAGCACAGCAACTACCTCATCACTGAAACCAACGCGCAGACCACGGACTGGACCTCGGCCTTCCAGTATCCGCCCTATGACGGCCAGCTCCGCCTCGATGTCTACACCCATCTCTCCAGCGGCGCCAATATGGTCGAGTACTGGCACTGGGCCTCCATACACGCCGGCCAAGAGACGTACTGGAAAGGCGTCCTCTCGCATGACCTTGAACCCAACCGGGCCTATGCCGAGGTATCAAAGACTGCACACGAACTCCAGAAGATCGGTCCGCACCTCGTCGACCTCAAGATCAAAAACAATGTCGCCATTCTCTGGAGCGTCGATTCGGACAACGCCATCAGCTTCATGCCCTTCACCAGCAGCGGCCCGCAGTGGTCTTTCGCGCCGCAGAAAGCCGGGTACAGGAGCCTCGTCGATCAGATGCACCGCGCTCTCTACGACCTCAACGTGGGTACAGACTTCGTCTTCCCCGAGAACCCGGACTTCTCGCAGTACAAAGTCCTCATCGTTCCGGCGCTTTACATCTCCGACGATGCGCTGCTTCAGAAAATTTCTGATTTCGTAAAGAACGGTGGCCACGTGCTCATGACCTTCAAGAGCGGATTCGCAAATCAAGATTCCGCGGTTCGGTGGGTGCGCGCGCCGGGACCGCTGCGCCAGGCCGCAGGATTCAGCTATCAGGAATTCTCCAACCTCGAAAAGCCGCTCGCCCTCAAAGACGACCCGTATCACGTCGGCGCGGACGCAAACAAGGTCAGTTACTGGGCCGAGTTCCTGATGCCCGAACACGCGAAAGCTCTCGCGTATTATGACCACCCGTTTTTCGGGAAATGGCCGGCCATTACCGAGAACAGCTATGGCTCCGGCACCCTGACCTACGAAGGAACTTACTTATCTGACGCCCTGCAGAAAGCCGTGGTCGAACAGGTCCTAAAAGAAGCCAACCTGACCGGCTCCGACCAACAACTCCCCGCGTCGGTCCATGTAAAGCATGGAGTCAACCAGATGGGAAAACCGCTGCACTACTATCTGAACTATTCGAGTGAGCCGCAGACTTTCATCTATCCCTATAAGGACGGCACCGACCTGCTGACCAACAATGCTGTAGCTACATCAGGAAAGATCACGCTGCAACCGTGGGATGTTGCGGTCCTCGAGGAGAAGTGACTGAAGACAGGTGACACCGAACTTATCCATGGATACCCTAGGTCTCGCCTGAGACCTAGAACATATGATGACCGGATGCCACCCAACTTAGTCCGGTATTAAGAATCGGGCAATCTTCATTTCATCACCTTCAGTTGTTACATGCTGCGAACGAGTCCCACGTCTCAAAAGCGAGACGTGGGCACCATGGTTTTCTGGAACAGTGAGATGTGGGCCATCCGTCGGTTGCTTTTTGTTGTTGCTAACTACCTTGTCATCGGCCCGTCGCATTTTGCTTTCCGGCCGTAACTTTTCCTGAAGCTGTATGTAGCGAAGCCAATGACCTGTCAGATTTATCCCTGTTACCTATCTCGTCTAACTGAAGCAAGGCGGCAGTTCTGCCAGTACCCGGCACATAGACCGACTGGAGGGTCTGCTGTCCATCGGAATTG
>Ga0126371_10001270_pt1 | contig 21264 bp, 18 predicted proteins | sample PanSoiMetaPlot_4_FD_110145 | JGI IMG/M metagenome (GOLD analysis project Ga0126371, IMG submission 110145) | Tropical forest soil microbial communities from Panama - MetaG Plot_4 | ecosystem: Environmental > Terrestrial > Soil > Tropical forest > Bulk soil | place: Panama | collected 2016-02-17 | reverse complement strand
CTTACGATGAAGGTGTTGCACGGTCTCTCCTCCTTTGGGAGTGATTGCTATGCTCTCGAACGAGCGTTAGTTCTATCCAGGGCAGGGCAGAGAGGAAAATCCGGTCTGCCAACCAGGTAAAAAAGGCTTTCAAAACTACTTCCAACTCCAATTCGGCATCGTATTGGCGCTGCCTTTTGTCAACGCGTGCTGCTCAGTACCATCGGCCAGCATGGTCCAAATCTGTGTGGGGCCGCCATCTTCACGCTGAAAGACGATATGACGTGAATCCGGCGACCACGACGGAAAGTCGTTGTGCCCGGAATCGTGCGTCAACTGCGTCCAGCGCTTGCTGGCGATGTCCATGATGTAAATGTCCTGTCCTCCCGGAGCGCCCGGCCCATACTTGCGGTCCCAGGCAAAAGCCAAATATTGTCCGCTCGGCGACCACGATGGAGAAGTGGCGTAACCGCCGTCGGTCATGCGCTGCACATTGGCGCCGTCTGAATCCATGATGTAAATCTGCGGCAGGCCCGTGCGCCCGCTTACCCAGGCGATCTGCCCGTTCGTCTTCGGGTTCCATACCGGCGATACGTCCGGTCCGCGGAACGCTGTCATCCGATGCAGCCCAGACCCGTCACCGCTGGTTGTAAATATCTCCGAGTCGCCGTCATGCGAGGACGAAAAGGCAAGCCTCGAGCCGTCGCTCGACCAGGCCGGAGAGATGGTCGTCCCGCCCGGGGATGGAAACGTAACCATGCGATTCAACAGAAGCGAGTACATGCGGATCGACCAGCCGTTCTTGCCCAGGCTTGAAAACGCAACGCGCGAGTTGTCCGGAGACACGCGCGGCGAGAGCGAGATCGTGCCGAGGTGGGTGACCTGATGCTGGTTTTCTCCATCGTAATCCATCACCCATATCTCTTTGTTGCCTGTTCTGAAGGACACAAAATAAATTTTCGTTTCGCAGATGCCCGCAACGCCGCCCAGCCGCGTGATGATTTCATTGGCGAAGCGGTGCGCGATGGCGCGCGCATTGTCCATACTGGCATTGTCCGAGTACTGCTTGCCGAGAATCTGCGGAGTCTGCTGGTTCTTGGCGTCGAACAGATAGCCGTAGACCGTCACCTTCCCATCGGTCACGCCTAGCGCGCCGAACGCCACCATGTCGGCGTTTGACGGCGCCGCTGCCCAGTCCGGCAGGTTGATCTCCTGCGGCGATCCCGGCATGACTGGCGGGGCCATGCTCTTCGACACCATGTCGAAGATGCCCGCGTTCGACAGATCGTTAAACAGCGTCGTGTCAAACGCTGTCTTGAGCGAGGCGGTCTGAGGGTCGTTTGTCGTGGGTTTGAAATTGGCGGCGGCGAGGTGAATCTTGGTAGCGCCGAGGTTGGTGCCCGTTCGGACCCAATCCTGTGCCTGCGCGCCGAAAGTGCCGCTGAGGATGAAAATTGCCGCAAAGATAAGGAAACTACGAAAAGACGATACTGCCTGCTTATTACCGATAGTCATTCTTCCGTCCCGCATACAAATTTGCGAAAACTGGATTAAGGTGCAAAAACTTCATCGCCCGGGCTCTTCACAATAGTACGACACCGAGAGGCTGCTTCCGTTGTATCCGCCGGGCAGCGGACCATATGTATCAACTCTCTGCACTGCTCTCAGGCACGATGTATCCAGGGTTGGGGAGCCGCTCGATTGCGCGATCCGTATCTGGCTGGGGGAGCCGTCCCGCGCAATGACGAAAGACAGGTATACCCGCGCTCCAGATGGAGTGTTTGGAGAAACTTCCTGGGTCAGCCAGTTTTGCGCTGTCTTCCTGCGAATCAAATCGACATACCACGGAAAACGCGAGCCAAAGTCTCCCCCGCTGACCGCGACCGGATTATTGCCGTTTGGGTTGCTTGTCGTTGACCGCGGAATGTTGGATTGCGCCGCCTCGCCATAATTAGCGCGATTCTGCTGGTTGGGGACGGGCTGCGCGTGCCGGGTTGACGTGGGCGCCACCGCCTTCTTTGGCTGTGGTTTCACCGGTGCCTCAGACTTCTGCGGAGCCTGCTTTGCTTTGACCGGCTTTTGCTTTTCCGGAATCGGGATTGCGTCAAGCGGGAACGACTGCACCGTCTTCTCTTCGGCGGGAAGGGCAGGCGCCTGGCTCGGGGTTTGCGTCGCCAGCACATTGTCAGTGGGCTTATTTTCGCTCGGCAGAGGAATCGAGGCGGAACTTACCAGCGTCGCCTGGATCGCGCCCTGCGTAGACTCGTTGTTCCCCCAGATGCCTCCATGAAACCGTCCCACAAAAAAGATGTAGAGCGAAATCAGGGCCACGACTCCGGCGTGCACCATGAGCGAACCAAAAGCTGGTCCGCCCATCCGCTCCGGCGGAAGCTCGATTCTGGCACTCATCCTCATTGGTTACTTCGAGGCCCATTGTTCAAAGGCTGGGTCACAATGCTGATGTTCGTAATCCCGGCCTGCTTCACCGCGTCCATCACCGAAGCAAACGCCCCGAAGGGCACGCGCTCATCGGCCCTCAGATAAATAATCCGGTGCGCCGCGTCTGTGCCCGGCTGCTGCAAGCGCGACGGCAAATCAGCCAGATTAATCGGCTGGTCTCCCAGGAATACACGCTGGTCTTTGTCGATGGTCAGCACTGTGCGCTGCTCGGTGATTTCCTTCACCGTCTTCGTTTTCGGCACAGCGACATCGATGCCCGATTGCAGGACCGGGGCCGTCAGCATGAAGATCACCAGCAGCACCAGCACCACGTCCACCAGCGGAGTAATGTTGATCTCCGCCAGTGATGTTTGCGTGTGCCCGCTTCTACTTGTGAAGGCCACGCGCTGCCTGCCTTTCCAGCGGGTCTTCGTTCTCAGCCACGGAGAACTCTTCCATGCTGTTCAGCAACTCGCGAGAGAAGTCGTCCATGCGTGAGCCGAACTCGCGGCACCGCGCCGTGAACTGGTTGTAAGCTATGACCGCCGGCACCGCAACTACCAGACCCGCAGCCGTGGTAATCAGCGCCTCGGAAACGCCGGGGGCCACAGCACGCAATGTGGCCGCGCCTGCCGTACCCAGCCCGTGGAAGGCGTCCACAATACCCATGATGGTGCCGAAGAGGCCGATAAAGGGCGAAATTGCGCCGATGGTCGCCAGCCAGGTCAGCCGCTGTTCGAGGACTGTCAGCGCTTCGCTGGAAGCTGTCTGCGCCGCACGCTCGAGAGCGGTAATGTTCTTCGGAGGCCCGTATCCGCCCGTCTGCCGACGGTAGGTCTCATAGACTTCGTCAAACACATTCACCAACGGAGAGGGCTTGAACTGCTCGCTGACAGCGGCAATCTCCTGCAGCCGATTTGCCTTGCGAAACGCGCGCAAAAAGCGGTTGCTCTGCGTCCGTGCCCGCTTAAAAGATCCCCACTTGCCAAGGATGATGGCCCATGAATAAAGACTGGCAATCAATAGCAGCAGGAGCACGGCAATAGCCACTGGGCCGCTGTTCTGAAGCATTTCGACAATCGCGCTGCCGCTGGGAGGCGCAGGAGGCGCGCCCGCATCAGGCCCCGCCTGAAAGAAAAGAAAAGCAAATGCAAACAAAAAGTGTGTCATCGCCTATTTATTAACGTTAGCAGACGCGAAAGGTCACAACCAAGTTGCCCGTCAAGGTGGGGATTGAAAAGATTACGTCTGCAAAATCTTTAGATGACAGATCTTCAGTTTGCAGTTGAAGACGCGTGTTGCGCGCTTCTCACGTGATCGCCTTCCTTGACCGGCTGTGAGCCGGTATATGTGGCGATGGACGAAATATCGTTTACCGACGTCAGGATGGCCTCTCCGATCAGCGTGTCGTCGTGAACCAGCACTTTCCCAGTATCCGGGTCGGAGATGACCTTGCCAATGCGCCAAACCTGCAAATGATCGCCGACCTTTAACCCGCGCTGTACACCGACATTCAACACCAGGTTGCCTGAAGCCTCAATCCCAGCCACCACGCCGTCAACAGAATTCTGACGCGCTGGCACTTTCGCCAGGTTTTGTTCCACCTGTGCCGCAAGATTGGCGACCGCCTTATCAAGCGCCTCATGTGCGGTCTCGCCCAGCGCGCCACCCTGTGAACCACCCATCATGGTCGCCATATATTCGGTGTTGGAGCCTTTTACGCCCTTGTGCGCAGAATCCCCGGCGGCCTGTGCTACGGCAAGCACTTCGGCTGTTTCAGAACTTACGATGCGGGCGCTGATCTGGACCGAAGCGCTCACGTCGTACTTGGGCGCAGTCACACCCACGACCGGATACGCGTGCCGCCCCCGCATCTTATCGTTGTAGTCGTAACGTGTAATGCTGCCCAGGATAATGGCGTCCACGCCCAGAATTCTGCCCAGCTTTGCGGCGGTCACCGGATCAGCGCGGTTGCTGTTTGAAAAGTCCTGCTCAGAGAGCAGTTTGTCCAGCGCCGTACGCTCAATCACGCTGCACCCGCCGTCCTGCACCAGACGATTGACCAACAAATCGGCGGCCGTTTTTCCCAGGTTCGTGCCATATGTAATGTTCGTTCCAACCACACCGATACTAGTCGTGCTGACTGCCGCATTATCGAAATCCAGAACAGCAACTCGCTTTTTAGCAGGTGTGTCTTCAGCGAAAGCCGCTGCGACCAGGGCAGCGCTGATGATGAATATCAATGTAGAACGGAACCGCATCCCCCCGATCCTCCAGGTGGCTAACCATAGTAACGCTTGCCAAGAGAAAAGACCCGGAATTCTCGCGGTCCCACCCTTGAAATAGTGCAGGCGGAGGACAAATGGTTTCGTCATGTTGCGGTGCACCGAGAACGTATCGCCGAACGCCCTTCCTTGATATGCTGCGTTCGAGATGCTGCTCGAACTCCGCGCGGAAAACTACGCTGTCATTGACCACGCCATTGCCGTCTTCGGCCCCGGTCTCAATTTGCTTACCGGAGAAACCGGAGCAGGCAAGTCCATTCTTGTCGATGCGCTTGCGCTGCTGATGGGCGACAAAGCCTCGTCCGACGTAGTCCGTCACGGAGCAGAAAAAGCCATTGTCGCCTGTGTTTTTGAAGCCACGCCCGGAGCCGAAACGATCCTTGAAGCCAACGGAATCGACAGCGAAGGCCACGAAATCATCCTGCGGCGGGAAATCCTGTCCAATGGCAAAGGCCGCGTCTTCATCAATAACCAGCCTGCGACAGTGAGCGCACTACGTCAGCTTGCACCCGAACTCGCTCTGGTTCACGCTCAGAGCGAAACTCTTGGGGCCTTTGACCAAGCGCAGCAGCGCAGCCTGCTGGATCGCTTCGGCAACATCTCCGAAGAATCCGCCACGGCGGCGTACGAGAAATGGCGGGGGATTCAAGAGAAGCTGAACGAACTTGAACGCGATGAGCAGGACCGCCTCCGCATGGTCGATCTCTGGAGTTTTCAGCGTAAGGAAATCGAAGGCGTTAACCCCGTCGAGGGTGAAGACGGAGCTATGGAAACTGAGCGCCGGGTCCTCTCCAACGCCGAAAAACTTTACGCTGTAGCCATGAGCGCCCATGAGCTGCTTTATGAAGGGGCCAACTCTGCCGAGACCACTCTACGCGCCGCAGAAAAGCAAATTGCAGAATTGGCACACTACGACCCAAAATTCCAGGAGGCAGCGCAGCAGATAGCCTCCGTCCGCGCTTCCGTCGAAGATGTAAGCGCCACGGTTCGCGACTACGCAGAGAACATACAGGCTTCACCCGAACGCCTGGCAGAAATCGAAGACCGTCTCGCTGCACTTGACCGTCTGAAGCGCAAGTATGGCCAGACGCTCGCTGAGGTTATTGCATACGGTGAAGAGGTAGCAGCGAAGCTGAACGAAATAGAAAACCGCGACGAGATTCTGAAGACGTTGCGAGGCGACCTCAAGAGTGCAGCGGACGCCTATCGCAAAGCCGCGCAATTGCTCACTGCCGAGCGCACAGCCGCCGCGAAGAAGCTCGAAAAACTGGCAGAGACCCAGATCAACGACCTCGCCATGAAGGTCCGCTTTGCCGTAGCCGTCACGACAAACGAAGATCCAGCGCATTGGACTGCTCACGGCTGGGATATGGTCGAATGTCGCATCGCCACCAATGCGGGCGAGCCGCTGAAGTCGCTTGATGAAATCGCGTCCGGAGGCGAAATGTCCCGCGTCCTGCTGGCGCTCAAAGTCAGCGTGGAAGAAGGGGCCAACAAATCTCAGGGCAAGAAGAAGACGCAAGTTCCGCGCACGCTGGTCTTCGACGAAATCGACATCGGCATCGGAGGCCGCGCAGCCGAAGCCGTTGGCCAGAAGCTAAAGGCGCTTTCACGCGCGCAGCAGGTCTTGTGCGTTACACACCTGCCGCAGATCGCTGCCTTCGCCGACCAGCACTTCCTCATCGAGAAACGCGAACACAGCGGTCGCACGAAAACTTCTGTCCGCCTGCTTGAAAATGATGACCGGACTGAGGAAATCGCGCGCATGTTGAGCGGCGCGACTGTGACTGATACGTCGCTTAAACACGCAGAGCAGATGCTCAAAACCAGCAAATAGCTACTACCTTAGAACTGTCATCCCGAGCGGAGTGTGCGAAGCACACTCAGTCGAAGGACCTGCTTTTTCTTGGCTCAGGTGTGCAGAATGTCCTCTACCTCGCCAGCGTGGGATTAGGGAATAAATCCTTACTCAGGCTCTCCATCAAAAGCATGAGGACATTGTGTAAGTTCACCTGCTACACTCCATCCCCATGCGCGCCCGTAAGGCCTACCTGCCTCTTCTCTCTCTTGCCCTCTTCGCAGCAACAGCGCTCGCCCAGCAACCACAGCATCTTTTTTTTCAAGTCACTCTCGGGCCTGAGATCGCGTCACCGGCATCGGGCCGGTTGCTCATCTTCCTCGAACAAGGAAGCGGCGCGAAAGAAGTGGACACCAATCCCTTCCAGCCCAGCCAGGTCTATGTTGCTGCCAAAGAAGTGCCATATATCAAGCCCGGCGAAGCTGTGGACATCGACACGGACGACATCGCTTTCCCCGCAGTGTTCTCCAGCCTTAAACCCGGCGACTATCAGGCGCAGGCCGTTCTCGACGTCAATCATTCCTACAACTATGGAGGCCGCGCCGAAGGCGATCTGATCAGCGATGTCGTCGCTCTCAAGGCATGGACGCCGGGTGAGGGAAGCGAGCCGTCGTTTGTGCTTTCGGGCAAAGTGCCTGCGCCGCAGCCGCGCAAGCTTCCGCTCACTCCAGATGTGCAGAAAGCAGCCGACGTGCACACGGAACTCGCCGACTTCACCAGCCCACTGCTGACCAAGTTCTCAGGCCGCGAGACCCATATCCGCGCCTGGGTGATTTTGCCACCCGGATACACAGAGCATCCGAAAGACAAGTATCCGACCGTCTACTGGACGCACGGTTTTGGTGGCAATCTTCCTTCCGCGAAATTCTTAGGCCAGATGCTATACACGCGCATGGCGGAAGGCAAAATGCCGCCGATGATCTGGGTGATGCTCGATGAGTCAATTCCGACCGGCACGCATGAATTCGCTGACTCGGTCAACAACGGCCCCTGGGGCGCTGCGCTCACGGCTGAATTCATACCGTGGCTTGAATCAAAGTACCGCATGGATGCGAAAGCCAGCGGCCGCTTCCTGCAGGGGCATTCATCCGGTGGATGGGCTACGCTTCAGCTTCAGGTCAACTATCCGAAGATATTCGGCGGCACATGGTCCACATCGCCCGATCCCAGCGATTTCCATGACTTCACCGGAATCGACCTATACGCTCCGCATGCCAACATGTACCGGAAGCCGGACGGCAGCGCCTACCCCATCGTGCGCGATCATGAGAAAGTCCTCGGTACCATGGAAGAATTCGCGAAGGAGGAGCGCGTCCTGGGCGCCTACGGTGGCCAACTGGCGTCGTTCGAGTGGGTTTTTTCACCGCGCGGCGCTGACGGGCGTCCGCTTAGGATGTTCAACCGTGACACCGGTGATGTCGATCCGGCAGTCGTGGCCTATTGGCGCGATCACTACGACCTCGCTCATATTGTGGCCAGTGATTGGGCTGCGCGTGGCAAAGACCTGAAAGGGAAAGTCCACGTTATTGTGGGTACAGCGGACACGTTCTATCTCGATGGTGCTGCGCATAAATTTGAAGCTGTCTTAAAGGGGCTCAACGCAGATCCGCACTTCACCTATATCGACAACCGGACACATTTCGATCTCTACAAAGTAGGCGATGACCGCATGGCGCTGTTCGACAAGATCGCTGCCGAGATGTACGCCGTAGCCAAGCCGGAGAAGAAGTAGCACGAAAAGTGTGTTCATTTCTCTGCTAACGGGTGGCACTGTGACTCTGCAAGAGGCCGAATCCACAGCGTCACCTTGGCCGGTTATGACCTATCCCCACCCTCCCTAACACGGTATACTTATAGATGTGACAGCGACCACACTTGACCCCTTTACTGCCGGGCCTACTGACAACTCCGTATCCGCGGCCAAGCGCGTACTCCTGCTCAAGCCTCGCGGCTTCTGCGCGGGGGTGGTTCGCGCAATCGACATCGTCAGGATTGCCTTGGAGACCTTCGGCGCGCCGATTTATGTCCGTAAAGAAATCGTACACAACCGTTTCGTAGTCAATGAGTTAGCGGGAAAAGGCGCTATCTTCGTCGACGAGATCGACCAGGTGCCCGAGGGGATGCGCGTGATTTACAGCGCACATGGGGTATCGCCCGCTGTCCGTCAGCGCAGCAAGGACTTGAAACTCAAGGTCATCGACGCTACCTGTCCGCTGGTGACCAAGGTCCACGTCGAGGCGGTAAAGTTTGCGAAACAGGGCTACTCGCTTGTCTTGGTTGGACACCGCGATCATGATGAAATTGAAGGCACTTTCGGCGAGGCGCCGGAAGTGACGCAGATCGTTTCCAACGCTGCGGAAGTAAAGAGCCTCGAAATACCTGATCCGGATCACGTTGCCTATCTCACGCAGACTACGCTTTCACTCGACGAAGCGCGCGACATCATCCATGCTCTCAAGGAGAAGTTCCCCAACATTGTGGGCCCGCATTCGCAGGACATCTGCTACGCAACCGAGAACCGCCAGACGGCGGTCAAGAATGTCGCGCACAACGCGGATCTGGTTCTTGTCGTCGGCTCGAACAACAGCTCCAACTCGAACCGTTTAGTGGAGGTTTCACGCAACCTGGGGACAAAGGGCTATCTGATTGATAACTCCGAGGCTATCGATTCCGCATGGTTGGAAGATGTCTCGACCGTGGCCATTACCGCCGGTGCGTCCGCCCCGGAAATCCTTGTGGAAGACGTCGTAAATTATTTGCGTCAAAAAGGTTTTGCCAGCGTCGAAGAGGTAGAAGTAATGCCTGAGAATGTGCGCTTCGGCCTGCCGCCGGAAATTGTTCAGGCCATTGCCTCCGCGCCTGTGCCGGCTCCCGCATCTGTATAAGTAGAGGGTTTGATGAGGATTTATGGCAAAGGGCCGAAATTTGTGTCCTCGGCTCCTGCGGCCCGATTTTTTTGAAAGAATGATTGCTTTTCGCCGTGATTCGAGTTCCACTGCGAAAAATACCCAGTTTTTAGCGACAGCATGAGCACATCAGGAACAGCACAACACGGTGGCACCAAATTCGGCAGAATCGATGCTGCACTCGAATCCGTCGAAGCCGCTATCAAACGTTCCCGCGATTACATCTTCTCTGTTCAGCACACCGACGGCTATTGGTGCGGCGAGCTCGAAGCCGACGCAATGCTCGAGGCCGATTACATCTTCGTACATCGCTTTCTCGGCACTGGCGACGAAGAGAAAATGGGCCGGGCTCTTACAGAAATGCTCCGCTTCCAGAATGATGACGGCAGTTGGAGCATTTATCCCGGCGGCCCCGGCAACATCAGCCTCTCGGTAAAGTGCTATTTCGCATGCAAGCTCATGGGCTGGATGCCTGACCATCCCGTTCTGGTCAAGGCGCGTGAATGGATTCTCGCCCATGGCGGCGTGGTTCGCTGCAACACCTTCACCAAGATTTATCTCTGCGCCCTCGGCCAGTATGAATACGACGCCGTCCCGGCGGTTCCGCCGGAGATTGTGCTCTTTCCCAAGTGGTTTTACTTTAATATCTACGAAATTTCATCCTGGTCGCGCGCCATTCTTGTGCCGCTCTCGATCGCATATGCGAAGAAGCCTTTCAAGAAGATTCCGCCGGAGCAGAGTATCGATGAGCTTTTCGTAGGCGGGCGCGAGAACGCGAACCTGCACCTGAAGTGGGACCGCGAGAAATGGATCAGTTGGCGCAACTTCTTTCTCATGTGGGACCGAATCGCGCATTGGGCTGAACGCGTCCATATTCGTCCTCTGCGCGCCATCGCTCTCAAAAAAGCGGAAAAGTGGATGCTTGAACGTTTCGAGATGTCCGACGGCCTTGGCGCCATCTATCCGGCTATGCTCAATGCCATTGTCGCGCTGCGCTGCCTCGGTTACTCGCTGGATGATCCTCAGGTCATCCGTGCCATCGATGAGTTTGAAAAACTTGGAATCGATGAGCCTAATGGCAATGCTGTCTGCCCTGAGCCGACTTTCCGTATGCAGCCATGCATGCCTCCGGTATGGGACACAGCGCAGGCTGTCTATGCTCTCGGCGAGGCCGGGGCTGACCGCGACGATCCGCGCATGTTGAAGGCCACCGACTGGATGCTGGCAAAGGAAGTCCGCCACAAGGGCGATTGGGCCATGAAGGTGCGCAATGCTGAACCCGGGGGATGGTACTTCGAGTTCAACAATGAGTTCTACCCTGATGTAGACGACACCGCGCAGGTCCTGCTCGCGCTGAACAAGGTCGATAACCCACGGGAGCGGTATCAACACGATGTCTGCCTACGCGCTATCGACTGGGTCTTCGCCATGCAGTGCAGGAACGGCGGCTGGGCCAGCTTCGATAAAGACAACACGAAGATGATTTTCCAGCACATCCCGTTTGCTGACCATAACGCAATGCTGGACCCGCCGACCGTTGACATCACTGGTCGCATACTGGAGATGCTGGCTATATACGGCTACACGCGTAAAGACAAGCGCGTCGAAAAGGCCATCAAGTTCATCTATGACGAGCAGGAGCCGGACGGCAGCTGGTTCGGGCGCTGGGGTGTCAACTACCTTTACGGAACATTCCTCGTTCTGCGCGGCCTCGAAGCTATCGGCGTCTGGAACCACGAGCCGCAGATCCAGCAGGCAGCGGAATGGATCCGCATGGTGCAGAATTCCGACGGTGGATGGGGCGAAAGCTGCGGAAGCTATGATGATCCGACCACGCGTGGGGTAGGCGTCAGCACACCGTCACAGACGGCATGGGCGATCCTCGGACTGCTCGCAGCCGGCGACACGCGCAGCGACAGCGTTGCCAAAGGCGTGCGCTGGCTGCTCGAACACCAGCTGAAAGACGGCAACTGGGACGAGAGTATTGGCACGGGAGCATGCCGTCAGGCCATCTACACTGGCACCGGCTTTCCGCGAGTTTTTTACCTCGCATATCACGAGTACCGGAATTACTTCCCGCTGCTCGCGCTCACAAATTACAAACGCGCCATGGAGCGCGGCGCATAATAGACAAAGAACAAAGGGTAGTCAGGCCCGGGCATTCGCCATGCCCCTCAAGGAGGAAAATGGCTGTACCAGTTTCGCAGGCATGGACAGTTGCCACCTACGTCCTTAGACAGAAGATCAAGGGGCGCAAGCGCTTTCCGCTCGTCACCATGCTTGAGCCGCTCTTTCGCTGCAATCTGGCCTGCGCCGGATGCGGCAAGATCCAATATCCGGCGCACATCCTCAAGCAGGACCTGACGCCGGAAGAGTGCTTCCGCGCCGTGGAAGAATCCGGGACGCCGATGGTCTCAATCCCCGGCGGCGAGCCTCTCCTGCATCCGCAGATCGACAAGATTGTTCAGGGCTTGGTCCAGCGCAAGAAGTACGTCTATATGTGCACGAACGCGCTGCTTCTTAAAGAAAAACTTCATCTATTTAAGCCGAGCAAATACTTGTCCTTCTCCGTCCAACTCGACGGTCAGCGTGAGCACCACGACTTTTCCGTTTGCCGCGAAGGCGGATACGACATCGCCCTTGAAGGCATCAAGGCCGCGGTTGCTGCAGGCTTCCGCGTCACTACCAATACCACGCTCTTTGACGGTGCTGATCCGAACTCCGTTCGTGCATTCTTCGACGAGCTGATGGAAGTCGGCGTCGAAGGCATGATGGTCGCGCCTGGCTACACCTATGAAAAGGCCCCCGACCAGAAGCACTTCCTGGGACGCGCCCGCTCGCGCCGCCTCTTCCGCGCTATCTTGTCGAATCGCAAGAAGACCTGGAAGTTCAACGCCTCACCCATGTACATGGAATTCCTGATGGGCAAGCGCGAATTTGCCTGCACTCCCTGGGGCATGCCCGCCTACAGCATCTTCGGCTGGCAAAAGCCCTGCTACCTGTTGCAGGACGGTTATGCCGACACCTTCCAGGAACTGATCGACACGACCGACTGGTCGAACTACGGAACAGAGAGTGGAAATCCGAAGTGCGCCAACTGCATGGTGCATTCCGGATACGAGGCGTCCGGCGTCTACTATACTTTCGGTTCATTGCGCGGCCTGCTCGACACCGCCATGGCTGTATTCTTCGATAAATATGAAGATCGTGGCGCGCTCGATCTGCTCAACGAGCCGGTCAACCCCGTGCACAGCTTCAATCCGCTGATCCAGATTGAAACCAAAGTCAATGTCGTCGAGGCGCAGAGGACCACCGCATGAGCCAACCGGCCCACACAAGTCCTGACGAACTCGAAGTAGCTGAAGGCCGCGAGCGCGAACAACTCGAAGGCTGGATTCCACCTCTCGCGAGTGATGCAGAAATACACCAGGCATTTGAGAAGGCCTTCGACTATCGCGGCGACGTGACCCTTACGCTCAAAGACGGCCGCCAGATCAACGGCTACGTTTTTGACCGCCGCAGCGGCAAGACGCTCGCCGACTCGGCTGTCCGTATTATCCCGGCCAATGAACGCACGAAGTTGACCATTTCTTACTCCGATATTGCAGCCCTCGCTTTCAGCGGACGCGACACTGCTGCTGGAAAAACCTTTGAAGCATGGGTCAAAAAATACTGGGAAAAGAAAATGGCGGGCGAAAAGGGAATCGCCATCGAGCCGGAAAAACTGGATTAGCACACTTCACATCAAGAGTGCGTGGATTACAAAAATAAGGGCGCCGACGATGGCGCCCTTTCTCTTTCCTGCTAAGTACTGCAATTACTGTGAAGCTGAAGCTTTCGTCTTGCCTTCGGTTGATACATTGTGGCTCTGGGCGATCTGCTGAATCATCTCCAAATGCTGTGAGATCACCTGTGCGCCTTGCTGCGCGGCCTGCCTCAGGTTTGGATTCCGAGTCGAATCCGCTTCCTCCTTAAACTCGCTTAGATCTTTCTTGTGGTCTTTCACCATGGCTTGAATATAAGCATCGTCAAATTGCGGACCGGTCAGCCCCTGTAGCTTCGCTACTAACTGCTTGTCTTTCTTCGATAATCCTTTCGGCTCTTTCACTCCAAGCTGCTGCGCAATTGGCTTCATCTGGTCGCCCAGTTGCGTGTGGTCCTGCACCATCTTCTGTCCAAAATCTTTCACATCGCTACTTTGCGACTTCTGTTGCGCCATCTGTCCCAGCTGAACCTCTGCATCGCCACCTTCCAGCGCTTTGCTTACAAACGCCTGATCAGACATGTTTTGCTGCGTATTCGCTGAGTTCGCATCCGGCATAGCCCCCATTGTCGATTGCTGCTCCTGAGGGGTTGTCTGAGGCCTCTGCTGCTGAGGCATGGATGATCCCGCAGGAGCCTGTGCGGCAGCCATCGCCGTCGCCAGGAGCACTGACGCCGAACAAAGCAGAATCTTGTTGCCTATATGCTTCGTCATTATTTCGCTTCCTCCTTTCTTCAGAAGTCCGGGTTAGAGGGAATATATTTAGAATCGCAGTCGGCCATGCACATATTCATTGGAATGCGCCCCGCACCCCTGCGAGTTGCTTATTTGTTGGGCGAATGGGTTCACGCTGATTGATGCGGCGAAGTAGAGAGAAAGACAGGAATGAAGGGTTGAGGTAAATCGAAAATTTTGGTGGCGAGCGCGTTTATCTTCCTGTTGATACCACAAAGCTATCTATTTAATTGAATTAAGGTAATTACCTCCAGAGCAGATAGCACGACTTTTGGAGCATTTTGTCTTTCATACGCCGTTTGCCTGATTCCACTCAAGAATGTTCAACATACGCTCTACCACGTATTCTGCGGTTTTCCGCGGGTCCATGGGATTCCCACTCCTCTGGATGTCTTGAATGGCTATCTGGGCATCGGACAAGGCAGTGAAATTCAAATAGTAGATGCCTGCGTTCAGGACACTACAGCGGATTCGGTCACCGTCCAGAATCAGATCGGTGCGCGTAGACGCGGACGGCGACCCGACATCCCGCAGAGAAACACGCACAATCTGCTCGCCGAATGGACTGATTGAGCCTGTGAAATTGATTTCGTGCAGAGCGGTTACTACCCATTCCAGTTCCTGAAGCAGTAGTTTCCAGAATTCAGTCTTTTGGTAGCGGGCAACAGGATCAGCACTCTGAGATCGATGCCGCTTCTTCTCTGAAGACAGTTCCGCACGTCTCCTTAGCTCTTTCCGTTTCTGTATAAATTCCGACTGCATTTTCTTGATATCCATCAAGTCACCGAATCCTGACATCTTAAACCCAAGGTGGCCAGTTTAGATCCCTGCGCTTCCTGCATCGAGTCGACAATTTTTGAGGCGAACATAAAAGGATACTCAAATAGGAAGACGCCTGCAGAGAGACAAACGTGCGGAGTGAGTCAGAGATATAAACACTGTGGGGAAAAAGGCATCCTCTCCCCGTCACACTGTTTTGTTTGCGGTTCGGAAGGGAAGTGCGCCCAACCGCGGGCTGTACTCCAACTGCTAGCTCACGTGAACAATCGGACGCCTCTCAGGCTCGGAAACCGCGCGGCGAAGCACCTCGTGGGTCAAAGGCGCTGTGTCGCCCTCGCCCAGAAAGATGAAGCGGAAGATATTTGTCACCGGGTTGCCTTCCCTCCAACTGAAGTAAGCATGGGGAACTTGTCCGGTTCGGTTCTCCAGCTCAATCAACAGGGCAGCTATCGAATTTGCAACAACCGGGCTGGTGGCGTAGAGAACCCGGTGGCGGCCCTCTTTCCTTCCGTGGACAGTCAGCGTCGTCTCAAATTTAGATGCATCGCTCTTCTCCACAAGGAAAAAGAAGAGACATTCCTCCGGGCTGAGATTGTGCTGACTCCGTACTTCCGCGTCGGCTGTATCGAATGCCCCGGACGGGATATTCATGGGATTTTTGGCAACGATCCGAATTATTCCATCGGGATCCTCTGAGATCATTTCGATCGCTGCCTCGTCAAGATGAATTCCCGTGATGCGCAGCTCCGTCGAGCGGACGGCTCGCGAGATCATTGAGACGAAGATGATCGAGGCAATAAAGAACGACGCAATCTTGACGCCCTCGGGACGCTCGCCCATATTCAGTAAAGTCGTATAGACGAAGAGCAATGCAATAAACCCAAACGGCCATCGAAGCCAGCTTCTCCATACAGCGATCGCAACGGCGAATGCAGCTGAAGTGATCAGAACCAGCACTCCAGTTGCATATGCGCTGCCCTGCGCATCAACGCTCGCATCGAAGATCCAGGTGACGGCGAATGCCACGCCGGTAAAGACCAGCACCAGCGGACGTGAGGCCAGCGCCCACTCCGGAGCCATGCCAAAGCCTGGCAGATAGCGTGGAATCAGATTCAACAATCCCGCCATTGCTGACGCGCCCGCGAACGCCAGGATCAGAATTGTGCTGATATCGTAGAGCGATCCGAAGGCGTTTCCCATGTATTCATGAGCAAGATAGGACATCGCGCGCCCGTTGGCCGGCCCATGCTCACGGAACGCCTCAGCCGGAATCAACAACGTGGACACAATGCTGGTGGCCATCAGGAAGACGCTCATGATGACCGCCGCGGTAACTAAAAGCTTCCGTGTGTTCCGGATGCGATCTTTCAGGTCCATACCCTTTACGAGGGGCATCACGGCAACGCCTGTCTCGAAACCGGAAAGGCCCAGCGCCAACTTCGGAAACAGGATCAGCGAAATGCCCACTATCGCCAGCGGATTGCTATGACTACTGAGAAGCGCATGACTCCAGCCGGAGATCAACTCAGGATGTTCGAACAGGTGCCAGAGGGCGACCGTAACGGCGACCGCGTTCAGGACCAGGTATGTACCCACCAGCACGACCGCAATCCCGATAGCCTCTCTAAAGCCCATCAAAAACACCACGCCTAACAATCCCAGGATGACTAACGTCACTCCCATCTCGTTGTGCATTCCTGGCGGAGTTAATGGGTTGTGTATAAAATGGGTAGCCGCATCAGCCGCCGAAAGCGTCATCGTGATGACAAAGTCGGTCGCCGCAAACCCCAGCAGAATAAGCACTACGCTCTTGCCCTTCCAGCGTGAAAACAGACCCTCCAACATGTGAATACTGCCCTGGCCGTTCGGACTGGCTTCGGCAACCCGGCAATAAACCGGGAGCGCACCAAGCAAGGTGACCAGCACGAGAACGAAAGTTGCTATCGGCGATAGTATGCCCGCCGCCAGGAATGCAATACCAGGCTGATAACCAAGCGTCGAAAAGTAATCCACTCCGGTGAGACACATCACACACCACCACGGATGCTCGGGCTCATGTGTACTCTGGGCCTCGTGACGCGCCAGGATATCCTTCAGCAGCCAGTTCTTGAAATTCATAATCGAGCCATATCCAGGGCGCCGGAATGATCCAGGTCAAACCTAACCTGGCGAGGTAAAAGTGAAGTGCAGGCGGCCAAAATCGGAATATTAAAGCCAATATAGAACTTAGACTTCATGACGCCTCCTCCTCTCCGTATCTAACACTGGAAACAGGAATGATTTGAGCGGAATTTATCTCCCGAGTAGGAGTATAAAGTCTGCACCAATCTTTCAACGTTCGCGAGTATTGCGCATCTGTAAGGACTGACAGGATCGATTCTTCGCTGAAGTGGTCAAATTTTCGGTTGGCGAAACCTGCAGATTGATTGCTGTATTTTGTCTGCTTTGGGCCGCGATGTCCCGCAACCCGGTACAAAGTCGACGATAAATTCAGCACAGCGGGTTGACTGCTCGTTGTTGCTGCAGTACTTCGCTATTATTCTTGCTGCAACTGATCCTTTGCGGTCACGCAGGAAATTGAGCAAATGAGCAGAATGAGTCCACGCGAGCTTGGGACGGAGATGGGCAAAGGCCTTCTTTCATTTCCCGTAACGCACTTTGATGGACAGTTTAAGTTCGACGAGAAACGGTATCGCGAGCACATTGCATGGCTGCTTGACTATCGACCCGCGGGACTGTTCTCCGCGGGCGGCACGGGGGAATTTTTTTCTCTGGCTCTCGATGAGTTTTCCGCAGTAGTTTCCGCTGCTGTTAAAGAGACTGCCGGCAAAGTACCGGTCCTCGCAGGGTGCGGATACGGAACTGCGATGGCGAAGCAGTTTGCCAACGCCGCAGAGAGTGCGGGCGCCGATGGAATTCTGCTTCTGCCGCCATATCTTGTGAATACTGAAGCCGCTGGACTCGTCGCACATGCCGAAGCAGTATGCGCTTCGACGAAGCTGGGAGTGATTTATTACAACCGCGACAATGCCATTCTTAAGGAAGCGATGCTCAAACAGTTGTGCGAGAGGTGCCCGAACCTGATCGGATTCAAGGATGGTGTCGGCGATATTGAATTGATGACCCGTATTTACGCCCAGCTCGGCAATCGGCTGACCTATATTGGAGGTCTTCCTACGGCGGAGACGTTTGCGCTGCCGTATCTCGAAATGGGAGTCACCACCTATTCTTCGGCGATCTTCAACTTCCTGCCGGACTTTGCGCGGGACTTTTATGAGGCTGTGCGGAAACACGATCGCGAATACGTCTTCGCGCGACTGCGAGAGTTTGTTCTCCCTTACATTGCCATTCGCAATCGCCGAAAAGGCTATGCCGTGTCCATCGTGAAAGCAGGAATGAAAGCAATCGGGCGTTCCGCCGGTCCTGTTCGCCCACCGCTGACTGACCTTGACGCGAATGAGTTCAATGAACTGAAGATGCTCATCGCGGGCCTCTCCTGATGACGGATCGTTCTGGCTACGGAATGAGCTCCTCTTATAAACCAGACAAGCAGACCCATGTGCGCTATCTGATAGTGCTGATGCTCTTTGCCGCGAGCGCCTTAAGCTATGGAGACCGGGTGGTTCTCTCTATCACAGGGATTGCCATGGCAAGAGACATTCACATGGGTGCATTGCGCCTGGGGTATCTTTTCTCCGGCTTTAGCTGGGCCTACGTGGCTGGCCAATTGCCTGCCGGTGGGCTGCTGGATTCCTTCGGGTCAAAGCGAGTGTACGGAGTCAGCATTGTCTGCTGGTCGATCTGTGGGGCCCTGGTAGGCTTCGCCGGGTATCTGCCTGCGGCCTTCGCATTCATCGTGATACTCGGCTTGAGGCTTGTGTCCGGGCTGGCGCAATCGCCGGTCTTTCCTGGAAATGGGCGTATTGTGGCTGCGTGGTTTCCCGCAGCAGAACGCGGCACGGCTTCGGCGATCTTTAACTCATCGCAATATTTCGCACTGGTGTTATTCGCGCCAATCATCGGCTGGATCACGCACGCACGCGGATGGAAGGATTGCTTCTGGTTTCTATGCGTCGTCGGATTTGTACTTTCCTGCATCTGGTTCAACGTGATCTATGACGTGAAGGATCATCCGCGCATCAATCAGCGAGAAATCGACTACATTGAGCAAGGTGGGGGGCTTACAAGCACGGGCCAAAGCTATGGAGGAATAGGAAAGAGCGGTGTGCTCACCTGGTCCGCGGTGAAAATGCTCATGAGCAACCGCATGCTGGTGGGAATCTACCTTGGGCAGTACTGTATTACGACGCTTACGTGGTTTTTTCTGACGTGGTTTCCCGTCTACCTCAACCAGGCGCGGCATATGTCGATCATGAAGGTCGGCTTTGTTACTGTATTACCTGCGTTCTGCGGCTCGGTCGGCGGCGTTCTCGGCGGAGTCGTATCGGACAAGCTGCTTCGCGCAGGATACTCTCTTACCTTTTCAAGAAAGCTCCCTATCGTGACGGGGATGTTACTTTCCATTACGATGATTGCCTGCAACCATTCTCGCGCGCAGTGGCTGGTCATTCTATGGATGTCGCTGGCCTTTTTTGGTAAAGGCTTTGGGGCTTTGGGATGGACTGTAATTTCTGACACGTCACCAAAAGACATGGTTGGGCTCAACGGAGGATTGTTCAACCTTATAGGAAACCTCGCGGGCATAACTACGCCGATTGTCATCGGATATATTGTCGACCGGACGGGTTCTTTTAACGGCGCGCTTATCTTTGTGGGAGTGACTGCGTTGATGGCGATCGTAAGTTATCTGCCGATTGTGGGTGAGATCAGACGCGTGGATTTCACGTTTTCAGCGAGATCGGGCATGATGGCATGAATGAGCAGCTCAACCGTGTGAAATCGCCCAGGATCATAAGCATGCATGTCGTTCCGGTAGCTGGGCACGATAGCATGCTGCTCAACTTGAGCGGCGCCCATGCGCCATTCTTTACTCGCAACGTCATCGTTCTGACTGACAGCGCAGGAAATGTTGGAGCAGGCGAGATCCCTGGCGGAGAAAAAATCAAACAGGTGCTGGAGCAGGCGAAGCCATTTGTTATTGGAGAAACGATCGGCTCATACAACCGGATTCTGAACGAAATCAGGCAGCGGTTCGCTGATCGCGACATCCCGGGGCGCGGTGTTCAGACTTTCGATCAGCGCATTGCGGTACACGCAGTGACGGCAGTAGAGGCGGCATTGCTTGATCTTCTCGGACAATTTCTCGATCTGCCCGTTGCAGCATTGCTGGGGGAAGGGCAACAGCGATCAAGTATCGATGTGCTTGGATACCTTTTCTTCATTGGTGACCGGAGGAAAACGGATCTGCCGTATCGAAGCAATGACGATGCCTCAGATTCATGGTTGCGCCTCAGGCATGAGACGGCGCTCACGCCTGAAGCAATTCTCCAATTAGCCGAAGGAGCGCAGGCAAGATATGGTTTCCGTCATTTCAAGCTGAAAGGCGGCGTTTATGCCGGCGCTCAGGAGATGGAAGTAGTGACAGCTCTTGCAGAGCGCTTTCCGGATGCACGTATTGCGCTCGATCCGAATGGAGCATGGTCACTGGATGAAGCAGTTCGGCTGTGCACTAACCAGCAGCGCGTGATGGCTTATGTGGAAGATCCCTGCGGGGCAGAGCGAGGCTATTCCGGGCGCGAGATTATGGCAGAGTTTCGGCGCGCGACCAACTTGCCGGTTGCTACAAACATGATTGCGACAGACTGGCGAGAACTGAGACATGCGGTACATCTGGGGGCAGTCGATATTCCGCTTGCCGATCCTCATTTCTGGACAATGCAGGGATCAGTCCGGGTTGCGCAATTGTGCCGCGACTGGGGTTTGACCTGGGGATCGCATTCCAACAATCACTTCGATATCTCGCTGGCTATGTTCACGCATGTGGCTGCTGCCGCTCCGGGAAATATAACTGCCGTCGATACACATTGGATCTGGCAGGATGGCCAGCGACTGACCAGGGAACCGCTCAAGATAAAAGATGGCAGGTTGACAGTGCCGGATAAACCAGGTCTCGGCATAGAGATCGACATGGATCAGCTCGAACAGGCGCACCGTTTATATCTGCAACTTGCTCCAGGTGAGCGTGACGACGCAGCGGCGATGCAATATCTCATTGCCAACTGGAGATTTAATCCCAAGAGACCTTGCCTCGTAGTTGACTAATAACTGATTCGTTCTGATTTCTGCACACAGCAGGTTAGCTCTGCGGCAAGATCCTGCTGCGGAAGCCGATCTCGCCTTGCCCGCAGATGAAGATCATCCACTTTGCTTCTTTGCTCCCAGTGCTACCTTTCTCTCTAAGTAACTAACTTCCCATCACTTAGCGCACTTTGCTCCGTTTGCTCAAGAACAAGTACAGGCGTGTCTTCGAGCAACGACTGTGTCCGCAGGCAGTGCGAACATCAAGGCATGGTGAGGGACGGTGCTCACCTCCAGTCCGGGACCCCGAAGCGCATCGGG
>Ga0126371_10001269_pt1 | contig 21267 bp, 30 predicted proteins | sample PanSoiMetaPlot_4_FD_110145 | JGI IMG/M metagenome (GOLD analysis project Ga0126371, IMG submission 110145) | Tropical forest soil microbial communities from Panama - MetaG Plot_4 | ecosystem: Environmental > Terrestrial > Soil > Tropical forest > Bulk soil | place: Panama | collected 2016-02-17 | reverse complement strand
CGCGCCCTACGAAAAGAGGACCGTCTAGACCCGGCCGACGAAGTAACGGCCGAACTGGTGTTGGCCCTGGCCGCCAGACTGGACGCCGTCGAAGGTGACGTTGGCCCGGCGCAGGTCGCCAGTCTGGCCCGCGCCCTGTTGGCGGCCGTCAAACATCTAACGGGCGGTACCGGTGACGATTCAGACGCCGTCGCGGACCTACTCGCGACCCTGTCAGGCCCGCTGGGCGACCGCCCGAACACCTGACCGGCCGACGGTCGGCGGGCGTATGGGCAGGATTGCCGCGGCCATCGGCACGCCGTTCATGGAATGGCAATCCCAGGTTGCCGACGTGGCCGGTGAGCTACGACCCGACGGCCTACCGGCCTACCGGGAGGTGCGGGTAACCGTTCCCCGGCAATCGGGTAAGACGACGTTGATTCTGACCGTACAGGTTGACCGGTCGTTGTTCTGGGGACGGCGGCAACGGTCGTTGTACGCCGCCCAGGACCGCAACAACAGTCGGGCCAAGTGGGAGGAACAGACCGAGATACTGACCGAAACGCCGTTGGCCCGCCTGTTTCGAACCCGGCGCCAGACTGGGTTGGAACGAACCATTTGGATACCGACCAGTTCAACCGTCGGCATCACCGCGTCGGGCGAATCGTCGGGTCACGGCCAGACGTTAGACCTGGGCATGGTTGACGAAGCGTGGAGCCAGAAAGACGAACGTTTGGCGCAATCGTTCCGGCCCGCCATGATGACCCGCCCCGCGGCGCAAATGTGGATTCTGTCAACCATGGGCACCGAGGATTCGTTGTTTCTACACGACCGGGTTGACGACGGGCGCGCCCGAGTGGAGGCGGGCGACACGTCGGGCGTGTGTTACTTCGAATGGTCGGCCGGTGACGACGACGACCCAGACGACCCGGCCACCTGGTTCGGTTGTATGCCCGCGTTGGGTCACACGGTGACCGTGGAAACCATCAAGGCCGACCATGACGCCATGGACCCGGCCGAGTTCGCTAGGGCGTACCTGAACCGCCGGGCCGGGTCTGGACGGCCGGTAATCGACGCGGCCACCTGGGCGGCGTGCCGGGACAACGGTTCGCACCTGGCCGGTCTGGTCACGTTCGCGGTTGACGTCACGCCCGAACGGACGGCGTCGGCTATCGCGGCGTGCGGGTGGCGACAGGATCGGCGGCGCCACGTTGAGATTGTCGAACACCGGCCCGGTACTGACTGGCCGGTCGGGCGTCTGGCCGAGCTGGTCGCCCGTTGGTCGCCGTTGTGCGTCGTCGTGGACCCAGGCGGCCCGGCCGGGTCGTTGATGGTTGACCTAGCGGCGGCCGGTGTACCCGTTGACGTCGTCTCGGCGCGCGAGTACGCCCACGCCTGCGGCATGTTCTACGACGCCGTGTTGGCGGGCGAGGTGGCGCACCTGGGCCAACCGGTACTAACCAACGCGGTGGGCGCGGCACGAAAACGACCATTAGGCGACGCCTGGGCATGGGCGAGGCGTCAAGGTGGCGACATATCGTCTCTGGTGGCCGCGTCTCTGTCACACTACGGATTGATGCGCGCGGGCCAAGGCGACGCCCAAATATTGTGACCGCTAGGCGCCTGGCCCTGGTCGCCCAGTTCGTCGGCGTCGGCCTGGTGGCGACCGGGTTCGGCCTGTTGGCCGCCTGGGCGGGCGTCGTGGCCGGTGGCCTGGGTCTGTTGTTGTTGGGCATCGCATCCGAACTGGGCGTGGAAGGTGGCGACCGTGGGCCTGGCGAAACTACTTAACCGGTCATCGCCCAACGTCGGCTACGGCGGGCGCGGCATCGCGCCGACCGGGCCGACCCAGTTCGCGCCCGGCCCGGAACAGACCTGGCCGCCGACGACGGTGCTACCGCCCGCCTCCGAGGCATCGGCGTTGTCGGTACCGGCGTTTTGGCGTGGACACGGTTACGTCACCGGCACGGTCGGCATGTTGCCGGTCAACGTCTATCGCGGTACCGACATAGTTGACCCGCAACCGCCGGTCATACGCCAACCCGACCCGACCCAGACGCCCATGGGGTTCTGGGCGGGCGTGGCGTCGGCGTTGACCCTGTACGGCAACGCGGTGGCGTTGATTACATCGACCGACCGTCTCGGCTACCCGTTGACGTTGAAACCGGTTCATCCGACGTTGTGCGCGGTGCGGTTCACCGGCAACCCGATGGCGCCCGACATTGCCGCCTGGTACATCGCCGGTCAGATGTACGACCCGTCCGAAGTGTGGCACGTAAAGAGTCATCTGGGCCGGGCCGGGTGGCCGCTGGGTCGCGGCCTGATCGACACCAACGGCGACGCCATAGCCATGGGCCTGGCGTTGCAAACCTACGCGGCGGGGTATTTCATCAACGGCGGTATGCCGACCGGCGTGCTGAAGATTCACCGGCCCGAGGTGACCCAGGCCCAGGCCGACGACGCCAAAACGCGTTGGGTGTCAAAGTTCGCCGGTACGTCAACACCGGCGGTACTCAACGAACTAACCGACTTCACGCCGGTGGCGTTCAACCCGGTGGATTCCCAGATGATCGAATCCCGCCAGTTTTCGCTAATCGAAGTGGCGTTGATGTGGGGCGTGCCGCCGAGCAAGCTGGGCGCCTCGGTCGGCGGCGGCACCTACAAAAACGCCGAGATGGAAGAAATACAGGCCCGCAACGACGCCGTGTCACCCTGGACGACGTTGTTAGAGGAATCGGGTTCGTTGTACCTGGTGCCACGCGGTCAAAACCTGGTGTGGGATCTGTCGGCCGTGTTGCGTACCGACACGTTGAGTCAGTACCAGGCGTACCAGGCGGCGTTGGGTGGACCCGGCCCGCAATCGCAATGGCTACTGGTCGATGAGATACGGGCGCGGGAAAACCTGGACCCGGTGAAAGTTGTCATGGACGCCGACGACAACCTGTCGGCCACGATGGCCGACGCCGAACCCGAACCCGAACCGGAACCGCCACCGGTGGCGCCGCCAGTCCCGCCCACGGTGCCGCCGGTGGCGGGCGGCCCGGCCACGCCCAACCCGAACCAACCGGCGTTGGCGGGCGCCACCAACGGTAAAGGATGACTAAGCCATGGCCGACTGGGATACGTCCTACGTGAACGACCTGCCCGACTCGGCGTTTTTGTTGATCCTGCCGGGCGGCAAGAAAGACGCCGACGGCCGCACGACGCCGCGCGACCTGCGGTACTTCCCTGTACGCAACGCCGCCGGTGAAGTTGACGCGCCGCACCTGCGCAACGCGCTGGCCCGCATACCGCAGGCGTCAAGTCTGACGCCCGCCCAGAGACAGGCGGCCATGGACAAGGCCAAGGCGTTGGCGAAAACGCACCCGACGGTCGGCGGCCCAAAAGGTACCTACGCCGGTACGGCCGGTTCGGGCCGGGACCGTGGGCCGGTAGCGGTTGAATGTCGAACGGTGGCGTTCGAACTGGAGCTACGCGCCGACGGCGACGGGCGAACGTTGATCGGCCGGGCCGTGCCGTACGGGCCTACCGCCGACATACCCGGCGGTACCGAACGGTTCGTGTCGGGCGCGTTCGCCCGCCAGATCGCGGCCGGGCCTGACGCCTTGCAACGGGTCAAGTTGTTCGGGTCGCACACTGAACGGTTGTCGGGTCAGTTCGGCGTCGGCAAGACGGTCGCCCTATCGGAACAGTCCGACGGCCTGCACGGCGCATGGCAGATGTACGACACGCCCAGAGGCAACGAGGCGTTGCACCTGGTGTCAACCGGCGAGGTGCGCGGCCTGTCGGTCGGGTTCAAAGCGTTGTCGTCGCGGCGGGCGGCCGACGGCGCCCTAGAACGGGTGGCCGCCCATCTGGACCATGTCACGTTGACGAATGAACCGGCGTACACCGATGCGGCCATCGTGGCCGTACGGTCGGCCGGTCACCCGCTGGGCGCCTACCGAACCGACCTGGAACGGGCGCACGGCATACTCGCCAAAATATTGGCCCGCTAGGTGGCCGTCTAAGGCCCGCAAACGGGTCGGGATGACCTAATACCCGTCGCGCCGACCTGCGGTTATATGATTCCGGGTTGTAGTCACTGAACCGCCCAGTTAGCTGAACCGCCCGCCGCCCTGGTGGGTGAACCGGCCCGAGGTGAACCGGTGGGCGACGTAGCGCGCCGACCCGCCCGGCGCCCACCCTGGAAGGTTCACCATGCCCAACCGTCTTATGGACCGGTTAGCGAACGACTACCGGTCGTTGACCGATCAGTACGAAGAGATAGTTAACCGTTGTGGCGAGGAAAGCCGCGACCCGACCGACCAAGAGGCCGCCATACTCGACGGCCTGCGTACCGAGATGGCGCCGTTAGGTGACCGTCTGATTGAACTTCGCGAGACCGACGACCGGGTGTTTGCCGCCCGGCGGGCCGTGGCCGACGCGCCGTCAATGGCCGACGCCCCGATCAACACGACGTCGTCGTTGGTCCATGTCCGCGCCGAGGCCGAGGTTTACCGCCGCGACGCCCACCCGGCCGAACGGTTCAGTTTTTTCCGTGACCTGTTACACGCCCAGATGGACGGCGACCCGGAATCCCAGACCAGGTTGCAACGTCACCAGATGATGACCCGCGCCGCCGGTACGACGACGACCGGCGCCGGTATCGTCCCGCCCACCTGGCTATTCGAAGAGTTCGCGGCCATCGCCCACGGCGCCCGACCGTGGGCCGACACGTTGCGCCGGGTCGGCATCGCCGACGCCAACCCGGTGAACATCGGTGTACAGACGACGCCCGGCGCCGCCGTTACCGCCCAGGCGTCAGAGAACACGGTGCCCAACGACGGTTCGTTCAACGCCACGATTCTGACGACGTCGCCCAAGACCTATACCGGCAAGGTTGACGTGTCGCGCCAACTGGTTGACGGTTCGAACCCGGCGGTTGACGGCATCATCTACGCCGATTGCATGGGTTCCTATAACGAACAGATCGAACAGGCAGTTGTGGCCGCCATAGAGGCCGCCACCGGGTTCGCGGCCACCATCACCTACCCCGGTACCGCCCCGGTGTACGCCAACCTGTTCGACGCCTTTATCGACGCGGGCGCCTCGGTGCGTAAACACCGCAAGGCGCCGCCGCGGGTCGTGCTATGTAGCGAAGGCGCCTGGGCCTACATGGGTAAAGAGAAGGATTCCCAGAACCGCCCGTTGGTGACGACCGGTTACCACGGTCCCCAGAACGCCTACGGTCTGGGCGACGCCGTGACCTACGGTCAGATCGCGGGCGAGGTTGTCGGCCTGCAAGTAATCCCAAGTTGGGCCGCGGTTGACAATCACCTGTACGTAGCCAAGGTTGACGACCTGTTGTTGTTGGAATCGTCAACGTTCAACTTCCGCTACGAAGAGGTGTTAGGCCCCGAATCCATACGCCTGGGCGTGTGGGGTTACGCGGCAACGGTCGTGGCCCGCTACCCGGCCGCGTTGGCGAAGATTGACGCCGGTGCCACGATTCCGGCGCCCGCCGAGGCCGAGCCCACCGAGGCGCCCGCCAACACCGGCAAGGCCGGTAAGTAACCATGCCCGCCGCCGCCTGGCCGACCGTGGCCGACGTGAAAACGTTTCTACGTCTCGGCGCCGACACAACCGACGATGCGTTGATCGGAACCGAACTGGCGGCGGCAATCCACTGGGTCAGTAACCGGTGCGTGGCGCAGTACGTCACGCCCGGTACGGCCCAGTTCCTACCCGAACCGTTGTACTCGGCGGCGTTACATGAAGCGGGCCGCATGTACCGCCGCCGGGACTCGGTTGACGGAACTATGGGTTGGGGAGACATGGGCGTTGTGCGGGTCGGCCCGAAAGACCCGGACATTGAAACGATGTTGGCGCCGTACCTGAACGTCATCATCGGATGACCTGGAACCGCACCGCCGTGGCCGACGCCCTGGTGGCCGTGTTGCAACCGGCCACCGGCGGCGTTGTCCATGACCTACCGCCCGAGACGTTGAACCCGAACTGTGTTGTTGTCGGCCGCCCGACGACGGTTAGTTACGGGTCGTTCGGGTTCGGGATAGACGACGTGGAGTTGCCGCTAATCATCGTCGGCGGCGTCGAACAAGAGGAAACGATTGACGCCCTGAAGGCGACGTGTCGGGCGGCCATCTTCAATAACCAGACGTTGAACGGCACCGTACAACGGGCCGTCGCTACCGGGGAACGCAACTGGCGCAACTACACCGGCGCCGGTGGAATCCAACTGTTACTTGTCGAACTGGTCCTACAAATCACGATGTGAGAGGAAAACAACCCATGGCAACACGAACCGCCGAGGCGCCGCCCGACAACGGCCCGCCCGAGATTGCGTTAACCGCCGCCGGTGACCCGGTGGCGCCGACGGCCACGCCGCTGATACTCAACGATGGTTACTTTGAGTTGGGCGGCGTGAACCTGTCGTGTCTGGTCAAACACCTGGAGGCGACGTTTGCCGAGAATAAGCCGGTCACGGTCACGTCGTTTTGTGGTGAGGTGGATTACCCCGGCGTCGTGAAGTATCACCTGCGGGCCACCCTGTACCAGACGTTCGACGCGGGCGCCACCTACGCCACGTTGAACGCCGCCCTGGCCGCCTACAACGCCAACAACACGCCGGTGAACTTCAAGGCCCGCGCCCATGCGTCGCGGGTGGCGTCGGCCGCCAACCCGATTATCTCCGGTCTGGTGATACCGCAACCGTTCGACCTGATCGTTGGTGACGCCGGGTCAACGGCCGAGGTGGCTATTGACTGGAACCTGACCGGCCCGCCCAACGTCGATACCGGCGCGGTGACCGCGACCGGCGCCACGTCGGGTGCGCCTGGCTATTTCACGCCGTCGGGCGCCACCGTTCCGGCCAACCTGGCCGGTCTGGCCGGTGTTGTCGCCTCACCGGCGACGGCGTGGGCTACCGGTCAGTACGTGATAACCGCCGACCTGTTGGCCGCCCACTGGACAGGTTCGGCCTGGGCCGCCGGTAAGGCGTAATGGCCGCACCGGCGGCCGTCGCCCAGGTTGTCGGCATTAGGGCGTTGGCCCGCGACCTGGCCCGCATGGGCGAACCTGGTTCGCCGTTACTGAAGGCCATGGTTGACGCCGGGCGTAAGGCGGCCGAACCGGTCGCCTCGGTGACCAGAGGCACGTTGCCGCGTGTGTCCGGGCGCCTGGCCGGTGACGTGCGGGTGTCGGCCACCAAGACGGGCGCCACCGTTCGTATGGGCCGGGCGTCGGTTCGCTACGCCGGGTGGGTCGAGTTCGGCGGTACCCGCAAGGTGCCGCACCGTTCGACCCGCGACTACCAACCGCGCGGCCGGTACCTGTTCCCTGCGGCCGTGCTGGGCGCACCGCTGGCCGCCAGTCTCTACACGAAGGCGGTAACCGAGGCCGTCGAACACTACCCGTGGACTAACGAAGGTGACGCACCGCATGACTGACGATCAACAACCATTGCCGACGCTTATTCAGGTAACCCAAGGTTTCGCCTCGCGCCTGCCGCGACAACGGGATATAGACCTGTTGGCTCGCATCGAACAAATACCGTTCGGCGAACTGGCCCAGACGCAACCGTTCCGCCTGGTGGCGTTCCGGGCGTTGTGCCGTGACTACCCCGACCGTGACCCGACGTCGCTATGGCTACACGCCTACGACGTCGAATGTGAGGTTGTGGAACCCAGCCCTACCAACGGGAACGCGCCGACGCCGTCGCTCTCTTCTGTAGATACTGGCGTTGTTCCCCTAGTGCCATTGACGAAATAGACGACGAAGTCATGGCCGCCATGGTCCGGGTTATGGAACGTGAAGCGGCCGAGGTGCGCGCCCAGACGGCCAAGCTGGCGCGGGTAGGACGGTAGGCCATGGCCGGGCCGTCGGTAATGGTGCGGATACTGGGCGACGTATCCAACCTGGCTAACAACTTCAAAAAGGTGGGCGACCAGGCCACCGGCGCCGCCGGTAAGGCCCACCAGGCGTTCACCGGCATGTTGGCGACACTCAACCAGACCGGCGTTCTAGGCCCGCTGGGCGACGCCATCAACAGTGTGGACACGGCCTTGGGCCAACTGGCCGAACACGGCAAGGGCATGTCTACGGCGTTCATGGCCGCCGGTGCCACAACCGCCGGTCTGGGCGTGGCGTTGTCGGGCCTGGGTTCGAAAGAAAAGCAAAGCCAACAACAGTTGGCCCAGGCCATAGCCAACACCGGCCACAGTTACGACCAGTACGGCACGCAGGTTGACGCCGCCATCAAACACCAAGAGAAGTTCGGCAATAGCGCGGTCGAAACCAGACAGGCGTTGCAAATCTTGACCCAGGCCACCGGCGACCCGGCCAAGGCCATACACCTGTTGGGCGAGGCGTCAGACCTGGCCGCCGCCAAACATGAAGATTTGGCGTCGGCGGCCACCGCGTTGGGCAAGGTCTACAACGGCAACACGAAGCTACTTAAAGAGTTCGGCGTTCAGGCCACGTCGGTTGCCAAGCTGACGACCCAGGCGGCCACCGCGTCGAAGGCGGCCACGTCGGCCGACCATAACTATTTTCTCGCCAAACGGTCGTTGGCCGACATAGAGGCGATTGACGCCGGGAAGAAAAAACTGAGTGTGGGTCAGACGATCCAACTGCACAACGCCGAATACGCGGTGGCCCAGGCCGCTACCGCCGACCGGGCCGCCCATCTGAAGCTGACCGAGGCCCAACAGGCCGTGGCTAAGGCGACGTCCGGTCACGGCACGGCGGTTGACCTGTTGGGCGCCAAACTTAAAGGGCAGGCGTCGGCGTCGGCCGACACGTTCAGCGGACACATGAAGGCCATAAAAACCGAACTGGAGGACCAGGTCGCCATGTTCGGCGCGAAGTACGGCCCGGCGTTGACCGGTGCCGGTGCCGCGCTCACCGCGCTGGGTTCGGTAATGAAGATTGCCCAGGCCGCCCAACAGTTGTTCACGACGACGACGGAGGTTCAGACCGCGGCGACCGAGGCGCAGGCCGTCGCCGAAGATACCGCCGCCGTTTCGACGTGGGCCGCCCTGGCGCCCATCATCCTGATTATTGCGGCCATCGCCTTACTGGTCGCGGCGGCGTACGTCATCTGGCGCAACTGGAAAACGATATGGGCCGACATGAAGGCGGTTGTTGCCGACGTGTGGCAATGGATCAAAGACAACTGGCCGTACCTGTTGGGCATCATCACCGGCCCGATAGGTCTGGCCGCGGCGGCCGTATACAAAAACTGGGATTCGATAAAAGGCGCGGCCCAGGCCGTGTTCAACTGGTTCGTGAACACCTGGAACACGCTGTACGGCGTCATCGCCAACCCGATTAAGCAGGCCATTAGCGACGTGACCGGATGGTTCAACAACCTGGTGAGCTTCGTCACCGGCCTACCGGGCACGTTCGGGCGCATCTTCGGTTCGGTCGCCTCGGCGATCAGTGGCGCCTTTAAGGCGGCGTTCAACGCGGTGGCTAGTTTCTGGAACGGCACCGTTGGGTCGTTGTCGTTCCATCTGCCGTCGTGGGTGCCGGGCCTGGGCGGCAAAGGTTTCGACATGCCGAAGATACCGTTGATGGACCAAGGCGGATTGATAACCAAGACGGGCCTTATCATCGCCCACGCCGGTGAGGCGATCATTCCGGCGCCCGGCGGTACCGGTCGGCCCGCGGTGCATATTGAACACGCCCATTTCGCTAGCGCGGTTGACGTTGACCTGTTCATGCGCCGGGCCGCCTGGCTAGTCCAGACGACGAAGGTTTAGACGTGCCGTCGTTCATCTACCCGAACGTGCGCCGGGCCTGGTTGGTACTGGGCAACCTGTCGGTACAACTGGACAACCCGCCCGCCGGGTACGTGTGCGAATCCATGGACCTGGGTTCGCCGGTCGTGCGGCCCGTCACCTCTAACCGGCCCGACGCCGACGGCACCGTTGACCGAACCGCCTACTGGGCCGACCGGCCGGTAACGATCAACGTTCACGCCCTGGCCGGTGCGGGCGCCCAGATTGACACGGTGCCGGGCCTGTTCGCGCCGTTCATGGTGCCGTCGGCCCGGCCGGTGTTGCATTACGTACTGGACCGGCCCGGCGCGCCCGAGCGGACGTTGACGTTGCGCCCGGCCAACTTCGGTTGGCCCATCGTCGGCAATAGCGAACGGCAAATACAACTGGGGTTCGTGGCGCCCGACCCGGCGTTGTACGACCCGACCGTGCGCACCGTTACCGCCTGGTCGGGTTCGGGTCTGGCCGGTGGCCGAACCTACCCGTTGGCGCCGCCACGCACCTACCCGCCCGGCCAAGGCGCCGGTACGACCGGCGTTATACATTCCAACGGCGACCTGGCCGTACGGCCGTTGTTGCGGTTCTACGGGCCGATAACGGCGCCGGTGGCGACCATGGCGCCGCCGACCGGCCCGCCGTTCACGGTCGGTTTTCTGTCAACCTTCACCCTGGCCGCCAACCAGTACGCCGACGTTGACACGACGGCCAAGACGGCCTATCTGAACGGCGACCCGACCCAACCGGTTATCGCGCAACTGGACTGGGCGCACGTCGTGTGGCCGGTGCTACCGACAGGCGTCGACAACACCCTGTCGTTGGCCGGTTCGTCAACGTCGGGTGTATCCCAGGTTCAGGCCATATACCAGGACCGGTACCTAACGTGACCGACCTACTCGCCGCGCCCGGCACCTACCCGGTACCGCCCGGCCGTGGCCGGTGGCGCATCACGCTACATACCCGCCAGTTCACTTCGGCGCCGACAACCTGGGACCGCACGGCCGTGGCGTCGTTGGTGTCGGCCACCGGCCGCAAGCTGACGCAGTTAGCCAACACGCCCGCCCAACTTGATTTCACACTCGACGGCCGGTCGGCCGAATGTGCCATGGTCGCCGAGCTGGCCCAGGACGTGTACCTCTGGCGTTGGGATGACACGACCGGCGCCGACGTGTGCGTGTTCCGCGGCGTCATCGACCATACCCAGGACACCGTGACCGAGGACCAACACACGGTGGCCGTAACCGCCCACGACTACCTGGGCGTGTTGGCCCGCCGGTTCATACGCCCGGCCACCCAACAGACGTTCACCAACGCCGACCAGGATTCGTTGGTTGCGTCGCTACTCAACTACGGCAACGGTGGCGGCAACCCGGACCTGGACCCTGGGTCGTGGATACCGCTACAGACGGCGCCGGTGAACCCGGACGGGTCATCGCGCGGCCTGTCGGGCCAACTGTTGACCCGCAACTATCTCGGCGGCCAACCGTTAGGCGTCGCCCTGGCCGACCTGTCGATGTTGGCGCCGCCTAACGGGTTCGACTACGACGTACAACCCGGCCCGGTGGCGGGCCTGGGCCGCGACGCCCTGCGGGTGTTCTACCCGAACCAAGGCGTGGCCCGAACGAACGTCGTGTTGTCCTACGGCGCCAACGTCGCCACCGTGCAACGCACCGTTGATTCAACCGCCTATTCGAACTACGTGCGGGTGTTGGGCAACAACCAGAGTTCAGACCCGGCCGTGGCCCAGTTCATAGCCGAGGCCAACAACGCCGACGCCGTCAACCCGCAGGTCGGCATGTGGCCGCTCTCAGACAACGCGTCGTCGGTCGTGCTACCGGCCACCCTGACCCAACACGCCGCCGCCGACCTGAACGAGTACGGCACGTTGACGCCGACCTACGTGCTGGGCCTGACCGCCGGTTGGTACGTCTGGGGTTACCCGAACATGGGCGACACGGTGCAACTGATCGTCAACAGTGGCCGCCTGAAGGTGAACACAACCGTGCGCGTCGTCGGCATCACCTACAACATCGGCGACGACGGCCAAGAGGATATTGACCTAACCGTCGGCCGCCCGTTGCAAACACTTGCCAACCTGTTGCACCAGACGGCCGTTGACGTGGGCGACCTAGTCAGGAGATAGAACCCATGACCCGTTACCAACCGCAGTACATACAGGCCGGTTCCTACGCCGCCAGTCAGGACCGGCGCACGTTCCAAAACCTGTTCGGTGGCCCGGCGTCGGTCGGCCTGGCCGTCACGCCGTCGGCGGCCATGACCCTGAACATTGCGCCCGGTCAGGCGTGCGTACCGTCGCCGAACAACACCGGGTCGTCGTTGTGTACCTCTGACGCCGTCGAACAGGTCGTTATCGGTACCGCACCGGCGACCAACAGTCGTATTGACCTGGTCGTGGCCCAGGCCCGCGGCGCCGACCTGGACGGCGGCGCCAACAACGACTTCGTGTTTGCCGTCGTGGCCGGAACGGTGGCCGCCTCGCCGGTGGCCCCGGCGGTACCCGCCGGAACGGTGGCGTTGGCCCAGGTGGCCGTGGGCACCAACGTGGCGTCGATCACCGCGGGCAACATAACCGACGTTCGCCCGCACGGTATCGGCCTGGAGGTGCCGGTCGCGGCGGGCGCGCCGTTCGCCAGTTACGCCGACCCGATGGGTGAAGTATGGGTGTCTAAAGGCGGCGTGTACGGCGGCGCCTGGAAGAAAGCCCGCGACGTTTTGTATAGCCACGTATCGCGCGCCGCGGCGTGGAACATCGGCGGTACCGCCCTGATTCCGTTCGACACCATTGACTCGGACCTGTACGGCCTGTTCGCGGTCGGTACGTCGCTATGGACGTTGCCGGTTGCCGGGTTGTGGCGCATCGGTGGGCAGGTGGCCGGAACGGTGGCCGCCGCTAACAACTGGCTACAGGCCGGGCTACGACAAAACGCCCTTACCTTTACCATCAACTACGCCACCTCGGCGGGTACCTCCCAGGCCGTGACGCCGCACATACACAACGTTATGAAGGCCGTAGCGGGCGACACCGCAGGCGTGACCCAAGGCGGCCAAGCGGCATCAACGCCCGGTATAACGCCCGGCCTGGGTATTGGCTATAGCTGGGGTTACCTCAAGTACGAAGGCACCGGTTAACAGGAGGAAACGTAACCATGTCCACAACCGAACCCGACAACGAACCCGCGGTGGAGTGGCCGCCCGAGGCCGACGAACCGACAGCGGAACCGTCGCACGAACACACGCCCGAACCCGAGGCCGAACCGGAGGCCGATGACTCTGCGCCGTAGTCCGATACCGTCGCCCAACTATTCGGGCCGTGGCGGCGCCCTGGTGCGTCTTATCGTGTTGCATACCGCCGAAGGCGCCCGCACGTTCGGTGAACTGGGCAACTTTTTCGCCAACCCGGCGTCGGGTGTCTCTTCGCACGTCGGCATAGACGACACGCCCGGCGTTATCGGCGAGTACGTGCGGCCCGAACACAAGGCGTGGACCCAGGCCGACGCCAACCCGTATTCGGTGGCGGCCGAACTGTGCGCGTTCGCAAGCTGGGACGCCCACGAATGGCAACGGCACCCGGCCATGATCGAAAACGTCGGGCGTTGGATAGGCGAAGAGGCGGCACGGTTCGCCATACCGTTGCGGGTGCTGACACCGGCCGAGGCCCAAGGCGGCGCGGCGGGTGTCTGCCAACACGTAGACCTGGGGGCGTCGGGTGGCGGCCACTGGGATTGCGGGCCGTCGTTCCCTATGTCGTGGGCCATGGGTTACGCCGGGCCACCGGCACCGGCACAACAGGAGGTAACCGACAACATGATTGCGTCAACATCGACCGGCGAAGGGTATTGGACGGCCACCCATGACGGCGCCGTGTACGCGTTCGGTGACGCCCAATACAAGGGCAACGCCATGGGCCACGTCACCGGCAAGGTCGTCGGCATCGCGGGCCGGTCGAACAACGGATACTGGCTACTGGCTAGTGACGGCGGCGTGTTCGCGTTCGGGTCGGCGGCCTACGAAGGCGGCCCGGACCGGGTCTAGTCGTGAGTCATGAGTCATGATTCATGACTCTTGAATCTGGTACCAGACCTGGTACCAGACCGGCCCGAAACGGCCTGTGCCTGGGCGTGCCACCTGTCACGGCCGCCCACGTTTGGGCAGGTCACGGCGTTGTCGGGACACCCAGACCAGGCGGTTAGGACCCTCTCAAGGTGGAGACACGGGTTCAAAACCCGTTGGGGCTACTGGGCGGCGTCCGATTTGGTACCAAAACTGGTACCATGGAATCTCCACCAACCAGGAGGTTCCCAGAAATGCCCAGCTACGACGACACCCGCAAGGCGTGGCGCCTTATGGCCGACGCCAACGCGCCCGGCGAGAAACGACGCCGGGTCGTGCGCCATCGCCACGACATACCCAAGCGCGACCGGGCCGCCGCGGTGGCGGCCGAACAGGCGTTGCGCAACGAACTGGCCGCCCGCCGGGAATCGGCCTACGGCGCGCCCGGCACGTTCGCCGACCTGGCCGCCAAATGGGTGAACGTCAACCGTGGCCGCTGGTCGCCCACGACGACCGACACGACCGAACAGGCGTTGGCCGCCCACATCAACCCGCATATCGGCCACCTGGCCGCCGACCGCATAACCGCCCTACAGATACAGACCATGTACGCCGCCTGGGAGGCCGACGGGTACGCGCCGCCGACCCGCCTACGGTGGCACCGCATCGTCAGAACCATCTTCGGCCGCGCCGAACGGTGGGGGGCAATCACCTGGTCACCCATGGGCAAGGTTGACGCCACCGGCGGGCGGGCGTTGGAACGTATGCACATGCCCACGGCGGCCGAGGTGCGCAAGGTCATCGCCAACGCCGCATCGCCCATGGCCGCCGTGTTTTTCGAACTGGCCGCCACGACCGGCGCCCGGCGCGGCACGTTGGTCGCCTTGCGTTGGCACAACATCAACCTGGACGCCGCCACCGTCACGTTCACCCATGCGGCCATACGTTCCAAGGCGGGCGACGCCATCAAGGCGACCAAGGCCAACCGGCCTTACACGGTGGCGTTGACACCCGCCACGGTGGCCGTACTGCGGGCGCACAAGCTACGGGCCACCGAAACGGCGTTGGCGTTGGGCCTGGGCGGCACCGGCTACGTGTTCAGTTCCGACGGCGGTACCTCGCCCTGGTCGGTTCAGTACCCGTCGCACGCCTGGTTGTACGCCACCCGCAAGGCGGGCGTGTCGTGCCGCCTGCACGACCTACGCCACTTTGCCGCCTCGCACATGCTGGCCGCCCGCATGTCGGCCGGTGAGGTGGCCGCCGTGCTGGGTTGCACCGAGGCCAACGTCATTACGACGTACTCGCACCTGGTGACGACCGACGGCGCCGAGCGGGCCGCCGCCGCCATGGCCGCCGTCATGGCCGGTTGACGGTAGGCGCCGGGTACGACTTCCCCTCGCCCGGCGCCGAACCGCCGACGACGCCCAGGCGTGAAAAACGCCGCCGCCCGCATCGTAAAGGTGCGGGCGGCGTCGCGTCCAGATTGCCACCAGGCCGCCCAGACTGCCCCAGGTTCCCCGCTAGGCCAACGTGGCGTTGGTTACCGGTACCCGCCGACCTGACCCGAACAGGTAGCCATACCGCCACGACCCTGATTCCCTATTCCTCTAATCGTGTATGGGCGACGGGTGGCGGGCCGCCGCCCAGGTGGCCCAACCGGAAGTTCCACCAACCAGAGGCACCTAGACGGGCGGCGGCCCGCGGGTGGCGCCTGCGGGTGGCCGACGCCGACCCGAGGTTACCCGGTGCCGTTGCGGGCCGTGGGTAATCCCAACGCCCGGCGCAGTTCGGCGGTACGGACGAACCAACGCCCGCCGACCCGTAACGCCTTGACCGGGAACGTGCCGTTGGCGGCCATGGCGTAGGCCGTGCTACGGCCCAGGTTGAACGCCTTAGCCGCCGTCGGCCAGAGGCGAACGGTCGGGTTGTCGTCGGGCCATGGGATCAGAGGCCCGGTCACGCCTCAACGTGACCCGTCACCCGAACTTGGTACACCGCGCCACCGTTGGCTAGGTGCATTACCAGGCCGTCGTCAGTCAAGGCCAGAACCCGCACCTGGAGGTACGAACCCAACACCGGGTACGTCTGGCCCGGCCGTTCGGTGCCGATGATCCGCGCCCGTTGGGCGGCCTGATCGTCGGCAACCCGCCGTTCGACTTCGGCCAGAGGAATCGGGCCTTTACGCCTGGCCGCCGCCTTGCGGCGCGCCTTGTTGATCTGGCCGCCGCGGCTACTGGGCGGTACCAGTTCCGGGCGGCGCATCGACGGCCCAGGCACGACGTCGGGTCGATCCAACGAATACGACATGGACATGCGCCCGCTACCCGACGGGCCGGGTATCTCGGTTCGGTTGACCCGGTACCCGGCGATAGCCAGTTGTTTGACCACCTGGCCGGTCAGGCCGCTGGAACCGCCGAACCGTTCGACGGCCTGGGCCGACGACATCGACTCACCGGCGAATAGGGCGCGGGCAATCTGGCCCATGGTGGCGCCGTTGGGCGCCTGGCGCCACGCTTCGACGCGGGCGGCCAGTGTGTCGGCGGCCGGGTAGCGGGTCACTTGCCGCCTCGCTTCGCGCCGTTGTTGCCTAACGCCGTCAACATTTCCGCCTCGGACCCGTACACGGTGGCCCGGCGCAACGACTCGACCCGAACGTCGAAGGCGTGGACCGGCACGACCGGGATTCGGTAACCGTCTGGGTAGTCGTAACGGTTGCCGAGGTATTCGCCTTTTAGGCTCCATTCGTTGTTGCGCACGGTGCCGCACCTCTGGCACCGGCGGCGCAGGATGACCGTTGCCCCGGCGGCGTGCCGGTAGAACCCGATTCGGCGCCACAGGTGGCCGTCGGCCCGGCAATCCAGAAACGTCTCTTCGTAGTCGTGCAACACCTGGGCCGCAGGCGGGTCTAATCGTCGTCGGGTCGCCATTTGGTGCTATTCCCTCCCAACTAATACCGGATCGGTCTACCTGTTGTTTAGGTTGCCGAAATCTGAACACTAGGCGTTTTGTTCGTTGTGGGTCAACCATCACTAGGTGTACCGATAACGATATGTCTGCGTCGAGTATCCATCTGACCCACGCCGAACGTCAGACGATGGGTCGCCGGGTCTGGCGGGCGCGTCTGGCCGCCGACCTGACCATTGCCCAGGTGGCCGCCGCCTGCGGCGTATCCAAGACGTCGGTATTCCAATGGCAGACCGGCGCCCGGCCCGAGGACTCTGAACGGCGGGCCAAGCTGGCCGCCCTGGTCGGCGTACCCGAGGCCGAACTGTTCGCCGAATACGAATCGGCGTTGGCGAAAGCCATAGCGGTATGAGGCGGATTGTGTGCGAGATATGCGGCGGTGACCTGAACCCGGCGCGGCCCGGCGTCTACAAGCTGGTGCAAGGTTGGGCGTTGACCCGTTCCACCGGCGGCGCCAACGTCAACCCGGCCCAGGAGTTAGGCCGCTACCGCCACAAGGCGTGCCATGAGCATGGCGACATGGGCCAACTGTTCGAATCGGTGAGCCATGCCGACCGGTGACCTGATCGAACGTGCGGTTGGTAACGCCTTGGCCGCCGCCGTCGAACGGGTGGCCGCCACTAGCGGGCCGCGGGCCTACTCGGTCGAACAGGTCGCCAACCTGCTGGGCGTGTCGCGCCGCACCGTGTACCGCCTGATCAGCGACGGCAAGCTACCGGCCGTGCCGCACCTGACGCCGCTACGTATCGCGGCATCGACCCTCGACGATTTCTTACGGGCGCCGACCGCATGACCGTCGAACCGGTAGGCAACCGCCTGGACGTGTTCCGCGCCCATTTCGCACCCGACGCCACCGACGCCGAGTTGGCGTTGTTCGACAAGGTCTGTCAACACCTGGACCTGGACCCGTTCGCCGAACAAATCGTGTTGATCGGTCGCTACGACTCGCGGTTGTCGCGGGTCGTGCATCGCCACCAGGTGACCGTGGCCGGGCGTCGGGCCATCGCGGCGCGCACCGGCCGCCTGGTACGAATCGACGGCCCGGTATGGTGCGGCCCGCGTGAAGAGAACAACGGCGAGTTGCGTTGGCGTGACGTCTGGTTGGGCGAGAACAACAACCCGCCGTACTGCGCCCGGACGTTGGTCTACACGGTCGAATCGGCCGACAACCCGGCGGCCAACGGTACGGCCAAATGGTCAGAGTTCGCCCAGTACACGACGACCAAGCGCGACCAGTTGGCGCCGTTGTGGCGGCGTATGCCTAGTCACATGCTGGGCAAGGTTTCCGAATCCATGGCGTTGCGGCGGGCGTTCCCCGAGGTTGACCAGATCATCGGTGCTACCGCCCTGGCCGCCGGTCATTCGATAGCACCGGCCGCCGAGATAGACGCCGACACTGGCGAAATCACGGCCATGGTCGAAGAGGCCGAGGCCGAACCGCAACCCGCAGTTGTAGCCAACCAACCCGACGACCGGGTACCGATGCACGTCTACGACGACGCACCCGAGGCCCGCACGTCACTACCCGAACAGGCGTACCGATACGACCCTAACGACGCCCGCCCGTACTGAAACACATCTACAACCGGAGGTTCCACCAACCATGCGAATACGCCAACATCATCGGCACCTCTTACGGGTGACGACGGAATCGGCCTGGCTCACCGGCCCGCCCGACGAAAAACCGGCGGGCCTGGAAACGTTTTGGCAGACGTGCAGTTGCCGGGCCATGTTGCCGCAACGGGCCGACAACCGCGCCGAGATTGACGCCATGTGGAAAGACCATCTACGACAGACCAAGGCGGCCGACAGGTGACGGCCCGCAAACCGGCCGAGAGGATAGAGGCCCGCCAGCATCTTGACTGGCTACTGGCCGCCGAACTGGAGTTGGCGCCTACCGCCTGGGGCCGACCGTTGCGAGCCAACGACGTGCGGTTGATCGCGTCAACCTTCGACCCGGACAAGTTCGGCGCCATCTGTGTTTGGCGGCGCAACGATCTGGCTATCGGCCACGGCCGGTACGTGACCATCGACGGCCAACACCGGTTGGCGGCCATACGGTTGATGGGCTACGCCGACCAACGGGTGCCGTCTCTGATCTACGACGGGTTGACCATGGAGACGGCCGCCGAACTGTCGTTGGGTTTACAGGAGCGGCGCAACCTGCACCCGTTGGACAAACACCGGGCCAACCTGGCCGCCCACGACCGGCGCGCCATCGAAATAGACAAGGTGTTGGCCCGCCTTGATCTGGAGTTGAGCTATCACACGCGCTTTACCGTGCGTGGCCGTGTGTCGTGCGTCGCCCAGTTGTATTACATCTGGGATTGTCTGGGCGCCACCGGCCTGGAACGGGTACTGGAGGTTGCCAACCGCGCCTGGGATGGCACGTCGCCCGCCTTCGCCTCGGCGGTGTTGCGGCTAATCATGGTTCTGGTCGGCGCCCACGACGGCGTCGTTGACGACGTCCATTTGTCTCAGACGTTGTCGGCCCGGTCGCCGTCGCAATGGTTGATGCGCGACGTCGTGCCGCCTCGGTCGGTTTTCTCTATCGCCCAGGACGTCGCCGTGGAGTACAACCGCAAGTTGCGCGGCGCCGCCCGTCTGGCCGAACTGACGCCGTCTCAGTACATGAACGTGAAACGACCGGCCAACCGGCCGACGACCCGCGGCAAGATTGACGGCAACATCACGTCGGGCGGGCCTGCGCCGAAGATGGGCCGCGGCAGGAAATGACCGAGGCCGACGACCGCTCCGAGCTACTAGACCAGTTGACCGAAGTTAACGCCGCGCTGGCCCGCATGGGCGCGCCGCCTCGGTTCCTACTGTCAGAGGCGGCGCACTTCGACCTAGCCAACCTGCGGCGTGCCGTCATGTCGTCCGATGACTACGCCAACAGTGTTTCGGAACAGATGAACGAACAACTACCGAGGCGCCGCCGCCGCGAGTGAGGTACAACGTCGTGTTCTGGTCGGCGGAACATACCGGCGGCGGCGCGTACTGGTTCTGGACGTGCGATTGCGGCACCGGCGTCGCCGAATGTTACGGCTACCTGTTGGGTACCGAAGCTGACGCCCGGCGTGACTGGCTTAAACACGCCGAGGCGTCACCGGTACACGAATGACGTTATCCACCGAAAAAAAATCGCGGTGGATAACTGTTGTGAGTTCGTACACACGGGTTGTGGAAAGACACCACCAGGCACGACCAGGCACAACCAACCTGTTGACACGCATGTGCATAATCACGGCGAAAAGCCGACGCCTAGCGACGCCGCTAAGGCGGGCGTCGAAGCTTTTCGGCCTGCGGGTGAGAATAAAAGGCCCGGCGATGGTCCGCGCCTGTCAACCATGCGCGGCGCCATGATTGCCGACGTGTCACGCCCGGTACTGGTCGATCTGTTCTGTGGGCCTGGTGGCGGCGCGGTCGGTTACCGCAACGCCGGGTTCGACGTCATCGGCGTTGACCATAAGGCCCAACCCAACTACCCGTTCCCCGCGCTACGCGCCGACTGGCGAGTTGGCCTGTCATGGCTCGCGCCGCTGGCCGACGCGTTCCATGCGTCGCCACCGTGTCAGAAATGGTCGCGGCAAGCTGGTGCCACCGGCCTGGAATATCCCGACCTGATTGCCGACGTGCGCGCCGCCCTGGCCGCAACTGGTAAACCGTTCGTTATCGAGAACGTGGAAGGCGCACCCTTAGAGAACGCCGTTACCTTGTGCGGCACCCAGTTCGGGTTGAACGTGCGTCGTCATCGGTGCTTCGAAACCTCGCCGGTCGTGTTCGGCCTGTTGCCGCCGTGTTGGTGCGGCGGGCGTGTCGCCAACGGCGAGTTGGTCGGCCAACGGTTCGGTACCGAAACCAGAGGCCGCACCCAACCGCCGCACCGTAGAGAATCGGAACGACGCGACGCGCTACAGGTGCCATGGGTTAGCGCACGCGAGGCACGCCACGTCATACCGCCCGCATACACCGAATGGATAGGCAAGTTGTTGTTGCCGTTGACAACAGGCCAACAGGCGTTGGCGTTGGCATGATTCGTTGCCGTGTCTGTTGGCGTGTCTACGGTGGCCGTATGACTGACGCCCTGTTGGCAGGTTGGGCGGCATCGTTGAACCGTGACCACGACGGTTGGTCATGGTTGTGTCTGGGTTGTCGTCGGCCTGGCCGTATGCCATGAACAACCCGTATGCGTCTCGCCTCTACCAACGCAACCGTCGGTTGGTACTGGCCGAGGCGGGCGGCGTCTGCTATGTGCCGGGTTGCCGACGCCTAGCCACGACGGCCGACCATATACAACCGCTGGCCCATGGTGGCGGCCATGGTCTGGACAACCTGCGCCCGGCCTGCCCACGCCACAACAGTGAAGGCGGCGCCGCGATTGCCAACGCCCACCGGGAGGTAAAAAAACTGGGCCACCGGTCACGCCGGTGGTAGGCGGGGGGCCGTTTTTCTGGTGGAACCGCCCGCGCAT
>Ga0126371_10001268_pt1 | contig 21282 bp, 21 predicted proteins | sample PanSoiMetaPlot_4_FD_110145 | JGI IMG/M metagenome (GOLD analysis project Ga0126371, IMG submission 110145) | Tropical forest soil microbial communities from Panama - MetaG Plot_4 | ecosystem: Environmental > Terrestrial > Soil > Tropical forest > Bulk soil | place: Panama | collected 2016-02-17 | reverse complement strand
TGGTGAAGAAAATCTTGCCCCGCGCGAAAGTGATCCTTTTCACGATGTATGAAGAGAAAGTCGGTAGGACCCTCGCCAAGTCCGCCGGTGTGGACATCGTTCTGGCGAAGACCGGGGGGTTAGCGGCCCTTTCTGAGAAGATTAACTGTGTGATCGAAGAAATGAGTTAGACGGTTGGTGCTGCAAGGGAACCTGTGCCGTCCGCTAAGGGAACTGGGCTTGTTCCGCTTCCCTCACCCAGCGCTGCGGCGGCTATCGAATGGCACCGTTGCTGCGGTTTGGACGTGTTTCGCCACTGCACCATCAAATACTTCATCTTGAGATCGGATTTCTAAACTGCCTTGAGTGAATTTCTCGCGATGCGATCGCTGATGCGCGCTGCGGCTGGGGCAATTCCCGCTAGCCCATTGAATTGTTGTACCAGCGCAGGATGCGGAGGGCGCGCAGGGTGTTCCAGCGGCTCGCGCTGGCAACCGCCGTTTCCATCTTTAGGGGAATCCATTCAGGATGTAGCAGGTTCAAGGGCCAGCGTCCGTTCTGGTGACGACGCTGGGCCACCACCTCGATTGCCTCTCTGACGCGGCTGTCCGGTTTGTTACCGGTACTGCGGAAATAGTCGAGTCCGCGCAGGACATCGTAGTGCCAGAACGGCGGGAACGAGAAGCGGAGCCAGCGTTTGTCGATGACTTCACCGGTGCGGAGCGAGCGGAACAAGCGGCGCTCCAGGAGATAGTTTTCAGCCTTCTTGCGGGCCTTGGTGAGAGCTGCCGATTTACGGCCCGCGCGTTCGTAGGCGAGGAGTCCTTCCAGCACGGAGATGGTGGTATGGAAGGAGGAGCGGCAGCTCTTGGGAGCTTCGCAGTTCCAGCCGCCATCTTCGAGTTGCTCGCTCAGGAGTTGATTGGCGAGAGCGTCGTTGGGTTTTTTGAAGTAGGCGCCCAGGGCGAGGATCCTACCGTTGATGCAGGGCTCGGTCTCGCCGTCAAAGAAGCGGTGGTTGCTGTGCCACTTGAAGATGAGGTGCCTGTCGACGCGGTCGACCATTTTTCGAGCCTGCCTGCTGGCGGGGTTGAGGCCGAGATCCATTAGGACGACGAGACTGTAGAAGGTAATCAATAGGCCGGCGTTTTCTTTGCGGCCGCCCCACCTTCCTGATGCAGATTGGCGGGCGAGAAGCTTGGCTCCCCACCCTTGGGTGGCCACACGAGAACGCTCGGCTGCGATCGCGCCGGGGGATGCGTCGGCGAGATCGCGCAGGACCTGCCAGCGGATGGAGGGGTCGGAATCGAGAAGCCATTTGAGATGGGCAGGCCTGGGGGCGAAATCAGTTAGCGGCATCGCTCTGTTATAGCAAATAGCATCGAATGGTTCGGGCCGCTTGGGGACTTGCGGGTGAAATAATCCTCAGCGGGTAGTCGGATTTGATGGTTGAGTACTCCCCGCGACAAAGATCATTTCTCGCGAGGATGTGGAATGGAACTGGCAGGAATCCCAGTCTCCAAACACGTCTTGCACTCGGAAACCTGATCGGTGGAGCAGATGCTCAACGTGGTGGCGCGTTGGAAATCGCAGTGTGCTGCTGGTTACAAGCGTGGTATCGGGGACTCGGTAGGAAGTCTCGAATGAGATGAACTCGCGGTCCGCGGCAGTGATCTTCAAGGTTTCGATAATTTGGCCGCCGAGCAGCGTGCGAGAACGTGCGTTCCACTCATCGACCCAATTGATACGCGGGTTGCGACTATCGAAGGCCACTCTGCCACCGTGATTGAGATGCCGACGCATCGTCTCTAAAACTGCCCAAGACATCCTCATCGGAGAGCAGCACCTGGAAGGCGTGTCCGGTCATGAGGATTAGGTCGAAGCGCTGAGTGGATCTGTACGACTGCGCCGATGACTGGACCCACTCGACGCTTTCCGAACCGCGTTTGGTTCTGGCGACGGAGAGCATGGCCGCTGCAGGATCAACGCCAGTGACGCGGTGCCCTCGTTCTGCGAGGGCACAGCAGAGTGTGCCTGTACCAGAGCCGAGATCCAGCACATTGCAGGATTGCTGTCCGGCGAGGGAGAGATAGAAATTGGCGCCATGATCCGAGGGATTCGCCAAGCCGTAGAGGGCAGCGATGTTGGGGTCTTCATAATCCATCGGGTGGGCGATTGGCCGACAGCACTGATTGTATCGTTCAAGCGAAAGTCAATTCCGTGTGCGACGGGGCAGTACATGTGAGGGCGAAGTTGGCTGGCCCAGACATAGGCGGTCCGCCTCAAAAACGTTTTGGGTCGAATTCAATTGTGACCCCAGCTTTCCTACAGGAAGAACTGTAGATGTGGTTTGTCGGCCTCGCGACATAATGATGTGTTGCTCCTGCAGTGATCCAACCTATTCATTCTTTACCAGTTTTGAGGGGAGACAGAGAAGTAACCGCCATGGAACGAACGCAGAGCGAAATGGTGCGTCTGATTGAAGAGAAAGACTGGTCGCAAACGGCGGTCGGCGATGCCGAGAACTGGTCTCCGGCGCTGCGGATGGCGCTGAGCCTGCTGCTCGCGAATCGGTTCCCCCTCCTTTTGTGGTGGGGGCCCGATTACATCCAGTTCTATAACGATGCCTATCGGCCGATCCCTGGGGCGAAGCATCCGAACTCTTTGGGACAGGCGGCGCGGGAGTGCTGGCGGGAAATCTGGCACATATTGAAGCCGCTGATTGATACGCCATTTCAAGGCGGCGCGCCAACCTGGATCGAAGACCTGGAACTGGAGATTTGGGGTCGCTCCAACTTCCGGGAAGAAACACATTTCACGGTGGCCTATAGTCCGGTTCCAGACGATACGGTCGAAGGGGAGATCGGGGGCGTGCTGGCGACGGTGCATGAGATCACCGACAAGGTCATTGGAGAGAGGCGGCTCGCTCTGTTGCGCGAACTGGCTGCGCGTGCCACGGAAGGCAGGACCGCCGAAGATGCCTGTGCGATTGCGGCGGAAATCCTTGGTCACTTCCGCAAGGACGTTCCGTTCTCGGTACTGTACCTACTGGACAAGGACCGCAAAAAAGCGGAACTGGTGGGCGCCGCGGGGGTTGAGAAGGATCATGCAGCGAGTCCGGGCTCCATTGACCTGTCGGAAGATTCGGCTCATGGATGGAGCCCTTTCGCGCAGCTTGTTGTGCGACAGAACTCGATTGTGATCGTGGACGATTTGCGTTCACGGCTGGGCGATGTCCCATCAGGGCCATGGTCAGACCCGCCCCGCAGTGCGGTGATCGTTCCGATTCCCTCCGCCAAAACCGGCGATGCACGGGGCTTTCTGATCGAGGGTGTCAGCGCGCGGCTCAACCTCGACGATAATTACCGCTCTTTCTTTCACCTGATTGCGGCACAGATTGCCAATGCGATTTCGAACGCGGAAGCGTACGAACAGGAGCGGCGTCGTGCTGAGGCACTCGCCGAGATCGATCGCGCCAAAACTGTGTTTTTCAGCAACGTGAGCCATGAGTTCCGCACACCACTGACCCTGATGCTTGGCCCGTTGCAAGATCTGCTCGCAAGAAGCGACGCGCATCTTTCTCCGATGGCCAAACAGCAATTGGAACTGGTGAACCGCAATGGCGCGCGGCTGTTACGGCTGGTGAATACGTTGCTGGATTTCTCGCGCATCGAGGCGGGACGCGTGGAGGCGGTGTATCAAGCCACTGACTTGGCCGGACTTACGGCTGAGCTGGCAGGAGTGTTCCGCTCGGCCACAGAAAAAGCCGGGTTACGACTCTCGGTCGACTGCCGCAGTCTGGGAGAACCCGTGTATGTGGACCGCGACATGTGGGAGAAGATCGTTCTGAACCTCATCTCCAATGCGTTCAAGTTCACGTTCGACGGCGAGATCGCTGTCAGCATCGATCGAAAAGAGGATTTCGCCGAACTGCGAGTTCGCGACACCGGCGTAGGGATACCCAGGGAAGCGATGCCGAAACTGTTCGAGCGCTTTCATCGTGTGGCGAACACCCGCGGCCGTACACACGAGGGCAGCGGAATCGGGTTGGCGTTGGTGCACGAACTCATCAAGCTTCACGGCGGCTCGATCCGGGCGGAAAGTGTGGTGGAGGAAGGCACGACTTTCATCGTGACAATTCCCTTCGGACAGGGTCATCTGCCCAAAAACCAGATCGGAGGAACGCCCAGCCTGTCATCGACCGTGCTAGGCCCGATGCCATTCGTAGAAGAGGCACTCCGGTGGCTTCCGGATTCTGCCAGCGTGGAAACGCCCTCCCATGAAGATGAGGTGTTTCCAACGGCATCGAGGCCGGCATTGAAAGGTGGTCGGCGCGCGCGCATCTTGATCGCTGACGATAATGCAGACATGCGTCAATATCTGACGCGCCTGCTCGCGGACCGCTATCGCGTGGAGGCAGTCGCGGATGGCAAATCGGCCATGGCGAATGTGCGGGAACGTTCTCCCGACCTTGTGGTGAGCGACATCATGATGCCGGAGTTCGATGGTGTCGAGCTGTTGAAGCAAATGCGAGCGGAGGAGAAGACACGAGGGATCCCGGTGGTTCTGTTATCGGCACGCGCGGGAGAAGAATCGCGGGTGGAAGGGATGCAAGCAGGGGCGGATGACTATCTGGTGAAACCATTTTCCGCGCGTGAGCTGCTGGCACGCATTGGCGCGCGGTTGGAGATTGCTCGCGTGCAGAAGGAGGCCGAAGGCCAGTTGCGCGCGAACCAGGCGGAACTCGAACGGAAAGTGGAGGAACGAACGCAAGAGCTTTCCATCGCGAGCCAGGAGTTGCGCGAGCTCTCGGCCCGCATTCTGCAGGCACAGGATGAGGAGCGGCGGCGGCTGGCGCGCGAGTTGCACGACGGCGTCGGTCAATTGCTGGCCGCCGCCAGTATGGAGGTGGCGAATGTAGTCGGCGGTGGAGGGCCTATGTGGAGCGGGGCAGACTCCGCGTCGAACCTGGAATCCTTGATTAAGCAAGTGAACCAGGAGATTCGCACGATGTCGTACCTGCTCTATCCTCCTTTGCTGGATGAAGTGGGCTTGAGGTCGGCTCTGGCCGAGTACGCCCAGGGGTTCGCACAGCGCAGCGGGATTGAGGTATCGCTGGATGTGCCGGGCCACCTTCCTCGGCTGGAGAGGGATCTCGAATTGTGCTTGTTCCGAATCGTTCAGGAATGCCTGACGAATATCCATCGGCACGCGGAGAGCGAGACGGCGGCGATCCGGATTACCTGCGACGATGAGGCGCTTAAGCTCGAAGTTCGCGACCGGGGTAAAGGCATCTCGCCGGAAAAGCTGAGTGGGATTCAGTTCCAAGGTATGGGAGTTGGAATCCGTGGAATGCGCGAGCGGGTGCGGCACTTTGGCGGAGACATTGCGTTCCAATCCAACCGCTCCGGTACGACTGTGTGTGTGGTCGTTCCTGTTTTGAAGAACGGGGCACAGGCACCGGGCAGGATACACGTGCAGGCAATCGCCTGAGGAACAGACTTTCCTTTGGTCCTTGTGGTCTTCTTACGAAAGTCAAAATCCTCATCCTAAAATCGCAACTCGCGATTTAGGATGGGACACCCTCAGTTTGTGAGTTTGTTCCTGAATCCATCGTCGTGGAGTCGGGTCTGCTAGAATTCCGGTCATGGCGCGTCCTGAAAGACGCGTTGTTCTAGCAGGTGAAAGTCCTGTTGGGGTAAGCGCCGGAGCGCCCGGTAGCAGACTCCGGTCGTGAGGAGAGGATCCGAGCGGTTAGGCGGGGTGTCAAAAGCCCTTGTAAAAGAGGGAGCGAATCAGCGGGCTGCAACCATCAGCGAACGCAATAGCCTCGACAAATTATCAGCCGAAAGGTGTTTGGGAGAGCCGAGCTTCTCATGGCACGGCGAAGGCAATAGACAGCATTCTGGACCGGAACGAGCGCTGGATTCTCCCCGGGGTCTCAGGCCCGGCGGCACGTTGAGAAAGAACAAGGGGAACAGGAGAGACCTAGCCGGCGGCCTAGTCGGGCAAAGACCGAGCATATAAGGCCGGAGGCCGAAAGTGCGAGGAGTCGGGAGGGAGTCCGAGGGGTCCGTAGTGCCTGCGAAGGCGTGCAAGATAACACGCTGGAGGAAGGGGGCCCTGCTTTGATTATGCTTGCCAGGAGGTAAGTGCGAGGGCATGCCAGCAATGGCCAACCCCCCAAAGAAAGAGTACGAGAGCTCCAACGCAAGCTCTACTGTACGACTTGATCTACTGGAGTGACGTTCTGTGGGAAGCATGGAGGCGAGTGCGCAGCAACCGCGGTGCAGCAGGGGTGGATGCTGAAACGATCCAAGCCATCGAACCACGAGGCGTGGGGGAGTTTCTGGCGGAAAACGAAGCGGCACTGCGAGAAGGCCGATATCGTCCACTTCCGGTGAGGCGACGATACAGACCGAAAGAGCCATCATCCTTTACCCATGACCAGCTCTACGCTATGGGCCTACATCGTTTGATGGGCAGGGTGCGATACCCTGCGCAAGCCACACCCAGAAGATCATCGTTAAGCCGTGTGCCGGAAAACGGCATGCACGGTTTGAAAGGGGATGCGATGGAAACGGGTCAGCCGCGCTGATACCGCGCCATTATCTACCAATGAAAAGACGGACATTGCTGCAAAGTATTCCAGCGGTAGCATTGCTTTCGCCGGTGGTTTGGGCGGCGAGGGTCGCGAACTCGAGCAACAGTGGCGAGGCGGGCGAGGGAGCGGCTGGAGTCTACGAACTGCGTGTGTATCATGCAGTGCCGGGACGGTTGGGAGATTTGCTGGCTCGGTTTCGCGACCACACGACCAAGCTTTTCGAGCGGCATGGGCTCGAAAACGTCGCATACTGGACGCCAATGGACGATCCGGATAAGGACAAAACGTTGATCTACATCTTGCGACATCCGAGCCGAGAGGCGGCAGCGAAGAATTGGAAATCGTTTCAGGATGATCCGGAATGGAAGGCCGTCAAAGAGAAATCGGAAGCGAATGGTCCGCTAGTGGAAAAAATTGATTCGACATATATGGTGCTGACGGATTTCTCGCCACAGGGTCTGACTCGGAAATAACGCGAAATCTTCACATTCGGAACTTGCTGAGATCGACACCTGGAAAGGCTCTCACCGCAGATGGCACAGGAGATTCAGGGATTCCCATGAATCTTTGACAGGTTGATTCGTCTCTTCTTACGGCGGTGTCGGCCGGACGAGCTCGAGACAACCTAGTGTGAAGCGGAAGGGAAAAGGGCTGGGTTCGTTCGTCTTATAAATGCCGTCGAAAAAAACGAACATTCGATTCGGATCGGCCTCGCTGTATTGCACAGAAGGCTTCCATGGCCCGGAGTGCCAGCCTTGATTTTCTGCGGTCATGATCTGAACCGGATTGCACCAATCGAAGAACTCGTTCGAAGGGTGATCGCAACGACACCACCAAAGGCCGGTTTCGGACGGAGGCTCGGATGGTGCAATCCAGACTCTAGAGAACACTGCTTCGTAACCATCTGCTGCTTTGATTGGACGGAAGTCGAACAGCTTCAGATCCGGCGGCGCGAAAACCTTGTGCTTGGTCCAGTTGCTGCGGCCGTCTGGACTTTCGCAATATCCGTGGATGAGATAGTCCTGCTGATTGGAACCGGCGACGTACCACATCTTCCAGTTGCCATCGGCATAGATCAAGTTCGGTTCGTACGCTGCCGCGCTCCCAATCTTCTTCCGCCTTGAAAACCGGCGAAGCTTGATCGATCCAGCGGGTGCCGTCCCACTCGAGATACCCGATCGTATAAGGTCCCCAGACCTGCTCGGCGCCTCCAGCGTAGTAGATGCGTTCGATCCAGGTTTGGCGGTCGGGGCCCCATCCGCGAACGTAGGAAGGACAATGGCGGCCGCCTTTCAGATCCCAGGCTTGGCTTTGTTGAGATGCAGCCAGCAATGCGATCTTGGTGGGATCGTGTTCGTCGGGCGTGAGTTTCCAACCCGTGGCGGTGAGGAGTGCGCCCGCGGAAAGAGAAGCGCTGAAGAGATGGATTCCGGGCTTACCCGCGACGGTGCCGGCGAGGTACATCCACCAGCGACCATCGCGGCGCATGACCGTTGCATCAGTGACGTTGGCGGGATCGGTGAGTGGGGCGAAGCCGTCGGCGGGATCGAAAATCTTTGTCTTGTTCAAGATCGGCGCTGCCGGACAGTGGTGGCTTCCACTCATCTCAATATTGTCGCACTGTGTACTGATTGGGTAACCACGGCGAGATGCAACTCCGGTTTGTTCTTTTACAATCCAAGAAACAGGTCTCGGAAATTCTCGTGGTGAGGCATATGAAAAGACTTCTGCTGTGGGCCGTGGTGGTAGCGTTCTCGGCGGTGGCGTGGGCTGCCGATGAGCCAAAGGAATCGAAGGCTGTGGATCGGGCGCAGGGAGCGGGCGAGGTTCTGAACGAAATCCAGTCGGCGCCTGATTCAGGCATTCCGCAAAATATTCTGAGCAGGGCAGAGTGCGTGGCGGTGGTGCCATCGATGCTCAAGGGTGGTTTCGTTTTTGGCGCGAAGTATGGGCGAGGGCTCGCGAGCTGCCGGACCCCGAAGGGATGGAGTGCGCCGGCATTCTTCGTTGTGGAGGGAGGCAGCTTCGGATTCCAGATCGGGGGGCAGGCCGTAGACTTGGTGATGCTCATCATGAATAACGATGGGATGCAGCATTTGCTCTCGAGCCAGTTTCAACTGGGGGCGGACGCTTCGGTGGCAGCGGGACCTGTGGGGCGTCATGCGGAAGGGGATACTGACTGGAAAATGCGTGCACAAGTTCTGACTTATTCGCGGGCGCGAGGCGTATTTGCCGGAGCTACGTTGAACGGCGCGGTCGTGAAGCAGGACAAGGACAGCACGCGCGAATTCTACGGACATATGGTGACTTTCAGAGCGGCATTGACCGGTGAAGTGGAACCGCCCGCGGGGGCGAATCCGTTCTTGAGTTCGCTTGCGAAGTGGGCCGTGGAAGCGGCGAAGTAGCTGCTAGTCTTCAGTCGCGAACCCCGGGATTTGAGTTGGGCGGAGTGATCACCTTCGGCGCTTTTATGAGTTCTCCAATCATCGCTCCGCCGCTTTCTGGATCGGTTATCGGCGCCATCGGCGCTGATTTTGTGATTGCGGAGTGGAAAGATGCGGGAGGTCCTCCCGGATCACCGCGGTGGATCGCACCGCTGCATCTTCATCGCAAAGACGACGAAGCGTGGTATGTGCTCGAAGGGGCATTGTGTGTCCGCGTCGGGAACGATGTCGTAGAGGCAAAAGCCGGGTCTGCAGTTTTCGTGGCGCGCGGCACGGCACATACATATTGGAATCCGGGGCCTGGACTCGTGCGTTATCTGCTCGTCATGACCTCTAACGTTTATTCGTTGATCCAAGACATACATGCGATGGCGGAACGGTCTCCGGCGACGCTCAGGGCGGTGTTTGAGCGGCATGAGTCGGAATTGTTGGGGTGAGCAGTCGGCGGTCGTGCGTCGGCGGTGGGTGCCGTCCCTCCCGGACTCGAGCCAATTTTCCGCTTTTCCCAGGGCTGACGCCCTTGGCTAGCACATTTCGCCCCCTTACGGGGCTTGATCACTCTCCTCTTGTCCAGCAATGGCCTGCGCCGTTCCCCGTTATTCTTGCGCCTATTCTTGCGCCGCCACCATTGCGCTCAGTCGAAACTCCACGTCTCGCAAAAGTGGCGAGACATGGGGCACCCCCTGTTTCTTTGCTAGACGGCTAGACTGTTGAATCGGAATCCTGAGTGGGTTGCGTGATAGAGTGAGCCTTCCCTGATGCGGCGGAGATTGGAATACGCGGCAGCTTGGCCATTTTTGAAGATGATGGGCATTTTGCCGCGACCTCTTTCGCGCGCGTTTGCCATTGGTATCGCTCAGCTCGTGTATCTGCTGCATTTTCGGTTGCGGCAGGTCGGCATGCGGAATCTTGCGATGGCCTTTCCTGAGAAAGACGAGAGGGAAAGGCGGCGAATTCTGCGGGGTGAGTTCACTTCGCTTGGGCGGCAGCTTGCCGAGTTATGCCAGTTTCCGCGATATACAGCCAAGAACGTCGATGAAGTCGTAGTGTATGACGGGCTCGAACATTTTCAGAAGGCATATGCCCGGGGGAAGGGCGTGCTGTTTCTTACGGCGCACTTCGGGGCATGGGAGCTTTCAGCGTTCGCGCATTCTCTGCATGGGCATTGGCTGCACGTGGTGATGCGGCCGATGGACAATCCGTATCTTGACCAACTGCTGCAGAGCTATCGCACGATGCATGGAAACAAGGTGGTTCCGAAGGATGACTTCGTGCGTGGGTTGCTCGGAGCGATGAGATGCGGAGAGACTGTAGGAATATTGATGGATACGAATATGACTCCGCCCCAGGGAGTGTTCGTGGATTTCTTCGGAATTCCGGCGTGCACGGCGAGCGGACTGGCACGGATCGCGATGCGCACCGATGCCGCGGTTGTGCCCGGGTTCACGATCTGGGATGAAAGGCTGGGGAAGTACCGGTTGCGGTTCGATCCTGCAATCGAGTTGGTGCGCACTGGCGACCTGGAAGCCGACATTGTTGCGAACACGCAGAAGTTTACGAAGGTGATCGAGGAGTATGTGAGGAGGTATCCGGAGCAGTGGTTGTGGGTGCATCGGCGGTGGAAGACGAGGCCGGAGGGCCAGCCGCCCCTGTACTGAGAAACTCAAATAGATTTACCCGACTGGGTTCAAGGATTCAGCACCAGCTTCGATTTTGCGCGAAACAGGCGATAGATGGAGTACCTGTGAGTGTCTGTGAGTTGTTGCGGACACTGAAACCGGCAATGTCCCAATCGACGACGACCTCTCTCGGCAGCCACAACGGGGAGGAAATTCCAAAGAGGCGAGCCTCAGCGAAATGAACGTCGGTACTGAACTGGCGAAGGGGTAAGCCCGGCGGAGGAGAAAGACGCCCCGTCCATAGCGTGTGGCGTCCTTTCATTTTTTGCTCGCCCGGATATCGAAAGTCCGCCTGAGTTGTGGCATTTGTCACAGAAACCTGCCTTGTTCCCATCCCGGCAAACCCATTTCTTTCCTTCGTAACCTACCTGAAATCCCTTATCGATTCGACGTATCGGCACTACTACGCTGACTTTAACCGTGACCTGGGACTGGAGTATGCGGTCGGCGAACGGCGAACTTTATGAGAACGGCAGGAGAGTGGCGGGGATCCTGACTGAGATGAAGTTAGAATTCGCGGAGTTCGTGCAAACACCAACCAACATGCTCAGGACGGAGTTGCTCGAGAAATGGAAGACACTCCAAGTTGCGATCCCGTTGGTTGGCGTTGCGGCCGCGCTTCTGAGCACTGCGTTCCTGCTGCTCACGGGGTGCACTGGTCGGCCTGGTAGTGGCTGCCTGCCGAATAGCATGTACCTCTGTTTTTTTTGCGTGCCTGATCGCGCGGGTGTGTTCTGGGGGAATCTTTGGTGCCGCAGCGGGTTATTTCGCGATCTGGGAGTTCCATGTGAGGGACATCATTCCGCAGGCGGATAAGTTGTGGATCGAAACCGAGGTGAGGAACCGGGCAGGAAGGCGAAGGCGATACCGATCGAGCAGCTCGAACTACGGGCCATTGAGGAGCGCCGGGAAATTCATGCAAGGGCGGAAGAACTGAAAGAGAAAACTTCTGAAGCAAAGGAAAAACTCGATCCGGCACGACAGCTGCGTGAACATCGGTTCGCGGTGGCGATGAGCGTCGGCACAGCTAGCCTGCTGATCGAATCAATGATGTGCGCCCAGATTCGAGCGGTAATCCTATTCCGGGAAGGAGCCTCATGACGATGTTCAATCGGGTTGCAAAGATCGCTGTGAAGGCGATGCCTGACGTGGTCACGCCGCGAGGGCATGCGGTTATCGATTACATGATTGCCGGTGCGTTCTTGGCGACGGCGGGATTGTTCTGGAGAAGGAACAAGCGCGCGGCAGTAGCGTCACTGTTGTGCGGGGGCGCACAGCTCGGGGTCAGCATGCTGACAGACTATCCCGGAGGCGTGCTTGGAGCGATCCGGTTCCCGACGCGGCGCAAACTCGATCTCGGACTAGCGGCAATGACGGCGGCGATGCCTGAGTGCTTCAACTTCGAAGACGAGCGACTGCGGAAATTCTTCACGACGCAAGGCGTGCTGATGACTGTGGCCAACGAATTGACCCGATTTCCAGAGACGAGCGCTTCCGAATTGAGGGGGCGGCGCAGAGTCGCCTAGGTTCGATCGGCGCGGGTTCACATCATGCACCGCATTGTTTCCCGGCGTTGAAACGACGGGCTAATGATCGACGACCCCTCCCCGAGCGGATTCGCGTCGTTTTCAGCGCTGTGTGAGCCCACAATATGGAACGCAACCCATCCCCTTCGAGTTGGTCCGATCCTTTGGGACGGGGTGCGCAGTTATCTGAAACTTCGTCCTAACCTCGGAATGTGAAATGCTCGCTGCGCTCGCCGGCGGACAAATGCATCCGCCGCTACCCGGGTTTACAATCGAGGCGTCATGGAAACTTTGACGCAGACTCCTCCTCCTACTCTTGAGAATATTGCCGCTTTGGAACGGCAATATCTACTTCCGACCTATAGCCGATATCCCGTGGTATTGCATCGCGGGAAAGGTGTTTTTCTCTTCGATATCGAGGGGAAGAAATATCTGGATTTTGTTGCTGGCATTGGGGTGAATGCACTGGGGCATGCGCATCCGCGGATTGTGAAGGCGATTCGCGATCAGGCGGCGAAGCTGATTCACGTTTCGAATCTCTATTACCACGAGTATCAGGGGCCGCTCGCCGAACGGCTGTGCAAGCTCTCGGGGTTGAACCGGGCTTTTTTTTCAAACAGCGGGACTGAGGCGATCGAGGGATCGATCAAGCTGGCGAGGCTGGCGGGACATCGCGCAGGCGGGGATGCGAAGAGCAGGCTGGTGGCGCTCGACGGTTCCTATCACGGGCGGACGTTTGGGGCGCTTTCGCTCACAGGGCAGGACAAACATCGCAAGGGATTCGAGCCGCTGCTGGAAGATGTCACGTTCGTGAAGCAGAACGATGTTGATGGACTGCGCGCCGCGGTGAACGACAACACGTGCGCAATCGTGCTGGAACCGATCTTTGGCGAAGGCGGCATTTATGAATGTTCGGTGGAGTTCCTGCAGGAGTGCCGGGCGCTGGCGGACCGGCATCGGGCAGCGCTGATCTTTGACGAGATTCAGTGTGGGCTCGGGCGGACGGGAACGATCTTTGCGTTTCAGGCTTTTGGAGTGACGCCGGATATTGTAGCGATCGCAAAACCGATTGCGGCGGGACTACCACTGGGGGCGTTCATCGCGAAAGAGGAATTTGCAACGGCGATTTCGCCGGGGCAGCATGGGACGACATTTGGAGGCGGTCCGCTGGCGTGCCGCATCGCGCTGGAGTTTTTCTCAATCGTGGAGGAAGAGAAGTTGCTGGAGAATGTGAATCGTGTGGGAGCATATTTGCAGGAAAAGTTGAAGGAACTGGTGACGAAACGATCTGTTGCCGTGGGAGTGCGCGGACGCGGGTTTATTCAGGGAATTCAGTTGGAGATTCCGGCGCGTCCGATCGTCGATGAGGGGCTGGCGGAGGGAGTCTTGTTTAATGTCACGCACGATACTGTGGTGCGGTTTCTGCCGCCCTATATGCTCGAGGAGAAGCACGTGGATAAGGGAATTCGCGTGCTGAAGAAATTATTGGGGAAGAAGAGGCAGGCGGCCGCGTAGGTCAAAGTCCGATCCCAGGAGACTCAAAAACAACTCCTTTCGGCTTTGGATTCGGTTCAGGGGTAGGGATCCTTCGGCGCGCAAAAATGCGCGCAATCTGGATGAAAATGCTGTCTCATCTGGCTGCTGAAACCCAGGACGGCAACTGCCCTTGTCGCAATAAAAAGCGGGGAGCCTTCGGCTCCCCAAAGTGAAGCGACAGAGGCGTTGTTTCACCTAGATAGAAGCCGGGAGTGGGGAAAAGAGTTGTCCTTGAATGAAGAATTTGGTAGGTGAGATTTGGGGGATAGCGCGGTTGGCGAGCCGGTAATGGAGGGGACGTCAGCACAATACAGGGGTCCCGCGGCGAGCAAAACGCTTTCGCCTCAGGATGACAACGGCTCTAGCAGATTTGTGGGGGACCGCACTGAAGAGTGCTGGATGGACTTTGACGGGGCGCGGATGCGGTATCTGCGCGCGGGGTCGGGGCCTCCGTTGATTCTGCTGCACGGGTTGATGGGGTATTCGTTTTCGTGGCGCTTGGCCATGCCTGCGCTGGCGCCGTTTCGCACCTGCTACGCGCCGGACATGCTAGGAGCGGGTTTTTCCGACCGGCCAACGATTGATCACTCGATGCGCGCGACGGCGTTGCGCGTGGTGAAGTTTGCTGAAAATCTTGGGCTCGAATCCTTCGATCTGCTGGGGACATCGCGAGGCGGGGCGGTGGCGATGTGTGTGGCGGCAGAGTGCATGCAGAAGGGGCATACCTCGATTCGAAGTTTGATTCTTGTCGCGCCGGTGAATCCGTTCTCGAAGCACGGCCGCCGGTTGGCTCCATTCTGTGGAAGCCGTTACGGGTCGAGCCTCGCGCGTGCGGTTCTTGAGCGAATGCCATTTCTGTATCCATACGTTCACGGCCGGCTCTATGGAGACCGGGAGAAGATTCCTCTTGACGCTTTGGAAGGTTATAAGGCGCCCCTGTGCATTCCCGGATTGTTTGAGCATGCGTTGAGCATTGTGAGCACATGGACGGCTGACTTGCGGGAATTAGAAATGCTGCTGCCGAAATTGTCGTCGATCCCGACACTGCTGATGTGGGGAACGAGAGATCCAGCAGTTTACTTTTCTTCCATGGAGAAACTGGCGCGACACTTTCCTGGAGCGGGGAAAATTGCGTTTGAAGGGGTCGGCCACTTGCCTTACGAAGAGTGTGCGGATGAGTTTAATCGGGCGTTGATTGCGTTCTTGAAAAAGGGACTAGGGGTTAAGGAATAGGGATAGTTGTACGGCTTCCACTTATTTTCAACTCTTAGTCCCTGGCCCCGATTCCCTAGTCCCTAACGAATGACTCAATCCATTCTCGACTTTCTGCGCGGCGCGGTGGTGACGTACGGATATTGGGCCGTGGGCGCGGCTTTGCTGCTCGAGAATGCCGGGATTCCAGTCCCAGGGGAAACGATTCTTCTGCTGGCCAGCTTTCTTGCGTACTCGGAGCACGATCTGCGGCTTCCCTGGATCATGATCGTCGGGGCGATCGCTGCGACGCTGGGCGATAATCTGGGATTTGTCCTGGGGCAGCGTGGGGGGCGTCCGCTGCTGGCGCGGTATCAATCGATCTTTCGCATTCAAATATCGACGATTGAACGTGGAGAGCGGTTGTTTGCGCGTTATGGAGCACTGACGATTTTCTTTGCGCGATTTGTCTTTGGCATGCGGATCATCGCGGGACCGCTGGCGGGCGTACTGCGCATGCCGTGGAAGAGATTCGCCCTTTTCAATTTCCTGGGCGCGGCTTTATGGGTGAGCGTCATCTCGTGCGTGGGATATTTCTTTGGGCGGCATTGGGACAAGCTCGAACGCGGGATGAAGCGATTTGATGTGATGGTGGCGGTTGTAGTCGTGGGGATCGCGTTGTTTTTATGGTGGCGGGGGCGGCGTGCGAAGCGCTTCGGGTGAGTCTGTCGCTCCTTCGGGGCTCGGTCAATTCACCTTTATCCACCGACGCCTCGCCCTGGTCTGTATTTTTCTGCTGCTTTGCGGCTCGAGCATTCATCCTGCTTGTACAACGCTCATCCTGCAGCGATCACATTGCGCCTGAGCATTCAGCGTTGTGAGGAGGTTCTGGTTTGTGGTTCATGCGTGCCCAGGACGATAGGGCATCTGGCGAGTAACCCCTCCGTACCGGCGCTGTCGTTTCGTCATCGGGCTATACTTGGCGCAGTTGCGGTCGGGGTCTCCTTGAGAATTGGGGCGCGCACATCCGTAGCATTAGAGACAATTCAGAACGGTTGCGTCCGAGCCTCAATTCGGACGAGGAGGAACTATGAAGAAGATTGCGTTCATGAGTGTGCTCATCACGGCGACCCTTGTGTTGACGCTCGCCTTTTCCGCTGCGGCCGCGGGTCCCAAAGCGCCGGCAGCGCCGGTGGCATCTGCGCCGGCGGCTCCCACCCCAGCGGCAACACCGGAGCGGCATCCGCATATCGACGAAGCTTTGGAGCACATGCGTGCCGCGAAGCATGAGCTTGAGGTCGCCGAGCATGATTTCCAGGGGCACCGCGTAAAGTCGATGGAGCACCTCGATCAGGCGATGCATGAAGCAGAAATTTGCATGAGCATGAAGTAGGCAGGCGGCACTTCGCTGGACTGAGAGGCAGCCCTCTAACGGCGCTGCTTTTTTGGCGGTGAGTTCGTGGCATGCCCGTCCCAGGAACAGAAACAGCTCGTGAGAGAAGTCAAAATCCCCGCTCTAAAATCGCAAAAGGCGCGATCTCGGAATGTGGCACCGTCTGGATTTCCTTTACTTGGAGCCGAAGGTGTGGCCGATGGAGCCTCCGAGGCGGAAGACGTGGTCGGAGTGAAATTCGAAATTGTTGGGAATGAAATAGTAGTGGGCTTCGGGGCGGAGAAAGAATGTTCGCCAGAAGTAGTAGCGGATGCCAATTCCCGCATGCACCAGGAAATGGGTACTGTCGACGTAGGTACGGCAACCGGCCGCGAAGGTGCAAACGGTAGTGTTGTAGAATAGGACCGTCTGTCCACCAATCCCTGCCATGAAGTCGGCGCGGGTCTTTGCCGCCAGGCGATAGGGGTAGACAATATTCGCGTCATACAAGATCGGACGATAGTGCTGGTATCCGTTGTAGAGACCCTCTTTGGCGCGGAATGCGCCTTCGATATTGAGTCCCCAGCGACGCTCGCCGAAGTACTGCAGGCTGGCGCCGGCGTAGGTGCCACCGGATTCCGCAGGAGGAACATAGGCCTGGGAAGACGTCAGCGGTTTGGGCGACCACAAAGTGCTGCCGCTGAGACCGAAGTCGACTTGCTGGGCCTGGGCGAAGGTCGCCAGTGCGGATAGTACTAATGCCAGCCGCAGAACGCTACTCGACCACGGCTGAACCTGCTCCCCGAGCGGAGCTTCGCTCCGCGGCGGGCCGACGCGGCTGTCCCTACATTGCCTTGTGGGAACTGAGAACTGGAAACTGAGAACTTTTAGCATTAGCCCGGGTCGTCTACTCTGGACCAATGGTGTACCCGATCGAAGCTCCGACATGAATGACATGGTTGGAGGTGAAGACATCCGTGTTGTTTACGATCTGGTAATAGCGGAGCTCGGGACGCAGAAACACATGTCCCCAAACGTAGTACCGAAGGCCTCCGCCGACGTCGACCACGAAATGGTTGGAACTGGTGTAGCAGGCGCCAAAGTACACGCAGTTGGTGGTCGGCTGATAGCTGTAGAAACGAGTGCTCTGCCATCCGATTCCGCCGAACAGATCGAGGCCGGCTTTCTTACTGAGGCGGGGCTGGTAGACGCCATTGAAGGTGAAGATCAAAGGCCGATATGGCTGACCGCCGGGCCCGCCAAAGTTCCCATCGCTTGCCCTCCAGTGGATGTCGAAGGCCGCGCCGATACGCTTCTTGAAAATGACATCTCCGCCGAGATTCAAATAAAAGCCGCCCTTCTCAGGGCAAACCACATTGCCGCTAGAATTCAGGGTGCAGTTACTTCCCCCTAAGCTCTCACTGGACGAAGGAGAGGAGGAGAGCAAAGTTCCACCGCCGATGTAGGCGTCGCCCTGTTGGGCGGAGGCGAAGCTGCAAAGGACGACGATTGCAAACAGGGTTGCAAGGCAGGCGGGCGTTCTCAAGAGGAACCTCCTAATTTGTGACTCGTGGCGGTTAGGATGCGACCGCCAAAGCGTTTGGATGCAAGCGCCTAGGTGAGTTCCCATCATATATTGCGACGCGAGCAAGATTCAAATGCCGGACAGTAGCAAGCGGGGCACGCAGCTTTGGAAGTGGATTAAACCCTGTTAGGCGTGGGAAGTTTCGATATTGGGGCAATGATGGCGAAGCTTCCGATGGGACATGCCGAAATTAAAATTCATTCACACCAGCGGAGTGAATGGGGGTAGGGATACTTCGACTACGCTGGAGTTACGCTTCGATCCACTCCGGCCCCGCTCAGGATGAGAGGGAAGAAGTGATGGGGTGGGTAGCAAGTCATGCAGCATCGCTTCTCAACGGGAGAATCCGCTACCGCCACGGAGGACGTGGTCGAGGGCGATCGGGCCGGCGCCAAAGAAGATCAGGGCAAACGCGATGGCGGCGGCGGCCATTGGGAACTCGTACCCAGGACGATCGGCCGACCCCAGAAGTCCGTTGTGGAGATGCACTTTCCAGATGGCGACGCAGAGATTGACGCAGATGGCGAAGGCAGCGGGGCGAGTGAAGAGTCCGATCATGAGCAGCAAGCCGCCGAGGAACTCTGTGAAGGCCGAGACATAGCCCAGCCAATAGGGAAGTCCCATGCCGCCGACGGCATGCGCGAACCCATGTAACCCACCGAACACCTTGTGATAGCCATGAGCGGTCATGATGGCCCCGAGGGCGATACGCATCGCGAAAAGAGCCAGAGGTTGCAAGCGATCGAGGTAGCGCAAATTGTCCTCCTGCTGAAACGGAATAGGTTAGCGTACGCGTTGGCGGCAAGAAGGTCGAGAGTGATTGGTTCGAGCCTGCTGCGGTCGTTGGTCGTTCGTGGTCGACCTTTACCGGAAACAATGGTGTGGTGTAGGGACCTCTTCTGCCAGAACAGCAAATGCAAAGAATGCAATGGGTTTAATCATGTGACGGTCTAGTTGTTAGAAAACGATTGCACCTCCGCACGGGTTTTGATAACGTATTTGGCCGCAAGAAGCACTCCGGGCAAATGCGGATGCCCGGGGAACCCGATCTTGCGATCTTTCCTTTGGGCCCCTAGAAATTCGAAACCAGTGTGTGCGTCCCTCCCTCCGCGCTCACCGATTCGACGACCCGCGAATTCTGAACTGGAGGAGTGTGTGATGCCGTGGAGTACCCTGGCTCATTCTGCGTTCGGCGCGCGTAAGTTTCTTTGCGCAGTATTGTTGGCTGCGTTTCCCGTCCTCGCCTTAGCCCAGCACAAGAATAGTTCACCCCCCGCCAAGCCAGCACCGGCGCCGCATGCGAGCGCACCGGTACATCCATCATCGCCAGCACCACAGCCGCATTCGAACCCGGCGGGACACGGTCCCACGACGTCTACCGCTCACACGGGTGGGCCGGGATCGATGGGGTCTCACGGCCCGACCAATATGTCGAATGCGCACGGCAATACCAATTCCAATATGCGTGGCGCGACGAACGCCAACATGCATGGCGGCATGAGTGCGAATACTCATGCCGCTGGAAGTATGACGGGGGGGCACAACGCGAATGCCCCGGCTGGGCACCCGGGCCCTGCCGCGCACAATGGGCTCAATGGTCATGGGGCGCCGAATCGAACGCCTCCGGGACACCAGGTGGCGTTGAGGGGCGGAGGCACGGCGCACATTCGTCCCAATGGCCAAATCCGATCCATCAACCGAAACGGCATGCAGATCCAGCACGGCGTGCATGGGGGCAGGACCATCGTCAGCACGCATAACGGAGCGCGCGTGGTGACCACGGGGCACAATGGCGGGTATGTCCAGCGCAATTACGTGGTCAGGAATGGGCACACCTATGTGTCGCGCACGTATGTTGTGAACAACGTTACGTACACCAGCGTGTACCGGTCCTATTCGTATGGCGGCCATTGCTGCTACTACGGATATGCTCCGGCGTATTACTACCATCCCGTCTACTACGGTTGGGCATACAATCCGTGGCCGGCGCCGGTGTACTACGGGTGGGGATGGAACGCCGCCCCGTGGTATGGATATTACGGGCCGTACTACTACCAGCCGTATCCCGTGTATCCGTCGGCGGCGTTTTGGATTACGGACTGGATGATCGCAGCCAGCTTGCAGACGGCCTACGAGGCTTCGGTGCAGGCGGATACGCTGGATCCACTGGGGCCGGATTTCCCGCTGGTGGCGGGCCTGGGAAGAATTTCGGTTGCTCCTCAGGCCAGCAAAAATGTGGTGCTCAGCAAAGAAGTGAAGGATCAACTGGCAGAAGAAATCAAGACGCAGTTGGCGGCGGACCAGGCTGACGCGAGCAAAGGCAAGGCGTCAGGTGGAGACTACGGAAACGGGGAGGCATCGGGTGGTGGCGCACCTCCAGCACTCGATCCGAAGTGGCGCGTGTTCGTCGTGCATAACGAACTTTCGGTCGTGGCAGACGGCGATGAGTGCGCGCTCACGGAAGGCGATGTGATCAAGCGCATTTCCGATTCGCCGGATGAAGACAACAACCTCGATGTAAAAGTGCTGGCCAGCAAGAAGGATGATTGCGCGGTCGGGAAAGAGGTTGCGGTCGCGCTCGACGATCTGCAGGAGATGCACAACCATTTCCGCGAGCAGATCACAGGCGGCATGCAGGAATTGGCAAAAAAGAATGGAACCGGCGGGCTGCCAAAGGCTCCCGATACCGGAACCCAGGATGGGGAAGTGGCAGCTCCCGCGCCGGACTCCAACGCCGCGAAGGCTCTGAAGGATCAGCAATCCGAGGCAGACAAGACGGAAGCTGACGTCAAACAGGAGGCGGCTTCGTCGGGCGGAGGGGCGCAGTAAAGAAGCTGTACCGCCTGAGTTTGGATAGCTGTACTGAAGCGTTGCGCCAGCTGAATGCACTATGCAGTTAAGAGCTGCCATCCGAACTGCACAACGGCACTAGCTGGCAACATTTTGTGTTCTGGCTACGAAACTCAAAATCCCCACCCTAAAATCGCAAAAAAAAGCGATCTTAGGATGGGGCACCCTCGAGAGCAGCACGGGTATGAAAAGGAGAATTCGGGTTATGTGGGAGAAGTGGGAAAGGACGATTCCAGTTGTCGTGTTCTGCGCTACCGCGCTGGTGGTGACTTCGGCGGTGGGGCAGAGCGGAGCGCCTACGCTGCAGGAGCAACTTGCGGCACAGTACAAGTTGGTGAAGATGGGATCGGATACTGGCGGGTATTCCGTCGTGGAAGAAGGGACACTGCTGGCGATTCAAAAAGGCGGAGTGATGGGTGTACCGTATTCGGACAAAACGATTCTCACGTCGAAATATGAAAATGGGACCGTGCACAGTCCGAATGCGGCGATGGCAGAAGCGCGAAAGAAGCTTTT
>Ga0126371_10001267_pt1 | contig 21296 bp, 18 predicted proteins | sample PanSoiMetaPlot_4_FD_110145 | JGI IMG/M metagenome (GOLD analysis project Ga0126371, IMG submission 110145) | Tropical forest soil microbial communities from Panama - MetaG Plot_4 | ecosystem: Environmental > Terrestrial > Soil > Tropical forest > Bulk soil | place: Panama | collected 2016-02-17 | reverse complement strand
GCTTTTTTGCTGTGATCGCCGCCGGCTGCTATTTTGCCGCGGGCTGGGTCGCGCACGGCAGTCCGCGTATCGCCTTTGCCTGCGTGCCCGGCGCAGTGACCGTGACGCTGGTGCTACTGCTGGACGTGCGGTTTACGGTTGACATCGTCCCCAGTCTCCTGAATGTCGCCGGAGTTTTGTGGGGCATGTTCGTCACGGCGCTGATCGCGCTGTTTCTGGCTCCGTTGGTGGCGCGAGGCGCCGAACGGGAACCTTAGATCGCGGTCGTTCCAGCAGCGAAAGCGAGCGCCGCCGCGCTGTCCAGAATGGCGGCGCGCGTGTCGACCTCGACAGCGAGCGCACGCGCGTAGTCGCGCTCGGCGGCGAGGAGATCGACGAAATTGGTGATACCGCTTCCATAGCCGGTCAGCGCGCTGTCGTATCCGGACTTCGTCGTGGCGACAAGGGCAACGGCGAACCGATGCTGCGAGAGGGCCGACTGGAAGTCGGCATAGGTGGTCCATACCTGGGCCTGGCTAGCGAGCTGCAGCGCGTCGAGATCGGCTCTCGCCTGATCACGACGCGCCTTGGCGTCGCGCACCCGGTTGTCCCGGATGAAGCCGTCGAACAGCTCCCAGGTGAGCTGCAACCCGATGCCCGCAGTGGTTTTCTTCGGATAAAACGTCGTGCCGTTGGGTCCCAGATCGATGCTGTCGAGCTCGCGATAGACGCGGCCGAGGGTGCCGTTCGCGGACAATTTGGGCAGATAGTCGGCGCGGGCCCGTTCCAGCTCAGCCTCGCGCGCCTTCACATCAGCGAATCTAGCGGCGAGGTCGGGGCGGTTGAAGACGGCCTGTTGGAGCATTGAATCTACCGATGCCGGCAGCCCCTCCGGCAGCGGCAGGGACGAAAGAGATGCAATCTCCGGCAGGGCAGCGGGAGAGATCCCGATCGCCTGCGCGAGCTGCGCCTCGGCGGCGTGCACGTCGCGGCGTGCACTGTCTATGTCGAATTGCTGTTGCAATACGACCTGGCGCGCGAGCAAGGTATCGGTGACCGCGGCAAGGCCACTGCGGCTGCGGATGTCGGTCGCCTGTTCCGCCGCGATTGTGGCCTTCAGCGCCGTCTGTCGTGCCGCCACACGGGCGCGGCTCGCATCGAACGCGTAGTACGATTTCTGGACCGCGAATATCACGCTTTGCTGCTTTCGGTTGAACTGTAGATTGGCGGCGAGCAAGGTCTGGGCCGCGCCATCGAGGTCCGCGGCGCGTCGACCGAAGTCCAGCAACAGCCAATCCAGCCGCAGCAGCGGTTCTAGCACACCGGTGCCGACCAGGAATGGCCCCATCTTGTCATAATCCGGCAAGTGGGCATAGCTGGCCATGCCGATAGCACCGAGCGTCGGGAGATAGGCGCCTTCAGCAATCCCGAGCCTGGCGGCCGCGGCGCGTGTTGCCTGCCACGCCGCACGCGTCTCGGGGTTCGTCTGCTGAGCGAGATCGATCAGGTTCGGCAGGTCGTAAACCCGCCCGGGCTGAATGGCAGCGGGAGAGGGAACCGACCGGGCGGAAAACGCGTCTAGTGCGGCCTTCCCGCCGGGAATTTGCGCGGCCTCTTCCAGCGCCCATGGTTTTGTCGCGGTCGGCGGTGCGAGCGCATTGGGATCGGTCGCCAGCTTCGGCTGGATCGCTCCGCAAGCCGTCAACAGATAGGCCAGGCCGGCAACAGACGCCCTCAACCGCACGGCGCAGGATGACTTCGCCGAGCGCGGATTAAGCGGCGACTTGCATAGACGACCGTGAGCAGTATCAGCTCCGCAAACCGCGGCGGTCATACACCAGAGAGTTGACCGGGCGATCTGCGCATCCTTACTGTCCGACGGAGCTCGTTTACGCAAGGGATGGCGACTGTCGCGGGGTGGCTTGCGCGAAGAGCCGTCCACGAGCGGAAGGCCCACTTGGTTAGGGTTGACGGGCATGTGCTGATCCTTATAATGCGCGCCCTTGCGAAAAGTTCGAACTGCCCCCATTTCCCGTCGTTAAGGAGAGGCGCAAGTGGCGCGCATCGCTGGCGTCAACATACCCAATCAGAAGCTGGTCCCGATCGGGCTTACCTACATCCATGGTATCGGGCGGAGCAAGGCGCTTGAGATTTGCAACCGCGTGGGCATACCGCCCGAGCGACGTGTTCATGAGATGACCGACGAGGAGGTATTGCGCGTCCGCGAACTGATCGACCGCGACTACACGGTCGAAGGCGACCTCAGGCGGCAGGTCGCGATGAACATAAAGCGGCTGATGGATCTCGGATGCTATCGTGGGTTACGGCACCGCAAGGGACTCCCGGTTCGCGGTCAACGCACACACACGAACGCGCGCACCCGTAAGGGTCCGGCTCGCCCGATCTCCGGCAGGAAAAAGTAAAGTCACAATCCGAAGCAGCCAACGGAAACACTAAATGGCGAGAACGGCGGCGACGCCGCGGTTACGGCGACGCGAACGCAAAAACATCACGTCGGGCACAGCCCATGTGAACGCCACGTTCAACAACACGATGATCACGATCACCGATGCCCAGGGCAATACGATCGCTTGGTCGTCATCAGGCAGCCAGGGGTTTAAAGGCTCGCGCAAATCGACACCTTACGCGGCGCAAGTCGCCGCCGAAGATGCCGGGCGCAAAGCCATGGAACACGGCATGCGCACGTTGGACATCGAGGTCAAGGGTCCGGGATCGGGTCGCGAATCGGCGTTGCGCGCCTTGCAAGCGGTGGGGTTCGCGGTCACCTCAATCCGAGACGTCACGCCGATCCCGCATAATGGCTGCCGCCCGCCGAAACGGCGTCGGGTCTGACGCTGACGGCCGCCCCGCCCTTGCGGCGGTTGTTCGACAAAGAGCCGGCAGTCGCCGTCGAGCCGGCTGCGATTGCGGACGGTTTCCGCTTTAGACGACCGAGGTGCCATTCGTGCTTCAAAGAAATTGGCAGACGTTGATCAAACCGAAACAGCTTTCGGTTGAGCCGGGCGATGATCCCAAGCGCGTGGCGACGGTCGTCGCCGAGCCGCTGGAGCGCGGTTTTGGCCTGACGTTGGGCAACGCGTTGCGCCGAGTGCTGCTTTCCTCGCTGCAAGGCGCAGCCGTCACCTCGATGCAGATCGAGGGTGTTTTGCACGAATTCTCGTCGCTTCCCGGCGTGCTGGAAGACGTGACCGATATCGTGCTCAACGTAAAGAGCATCGATCTGCGGATGTATGGCGAAGGCCCGAAGCACATGCGGCTGCGCGCCACCGGCCCCGGCGAGGTTCGCGCGGGTGCGATCGAAACCGGTCACGACATCGACGTCATGAACCCCGACCTTGTGATCTGCACGCTCGATGCCGGCACCAGGATCGCGATGGAGCTGACGGTCGAGATCGGCAAGGGTTATGTGCCGGCGACGCAGAACCGGCCGGAGGATGCGCCAATCGGACTTATTCCGGTCGACGCGCTGTTCAGCCCGGTCCGCAAAGTCTCCTACCGGGTCGAGAATACCCGCGTGGGGCAAGTCACCGACTATGACCGTCTGGCCCTCAGGGTCGAGACCAATGGCACCGTGACCCCGGAGGACGCGGTCGCGCTCGCCGCCCGCATTCTGCAAGACCAATTGCAGCTCTTCATCAATTTCGAGGAGCCGCGACATCCCTCCGAGGAGGCGCGGCCGAGCGAACTGCCGTTCAACAAGAACCTGCTGCGCAAAGTCGACGAACTCGAACTCTCCGTGCGCTCGGCCAACTGCCTCAAGAACGACAACATCGTTTATATCGGCGATCTCGTGCAGAAGTCCGAAGCGGAAATGCTTCGGACCCCCAATTTCGGACGCAAATCATTGAACGAGATCAAAGAGGTTCTGGCGCAGATGGGGCTCCATCTCGGCATGGAGATCCCGAACTGGCCGCCCGAAAACATCGAGGAACTCGCCAAGCGCCTCGACGAGCCCTACTGAGGATCCCATGCGCCATCGCCTCCGTGGCCGCGGCTTTAGCCGCAAATCCGCGCATCGCAAGGCGATGTTCGAGAACCTCGCCGCCGCGCTGATCAAGCATGAGCAAATCCGCACGACACTGCCAAAGGCGAAGGACCTGCGTCCCTTTGTCGAGCGGCTGATCACGCTCGGCAAACATGGCGGTCTTGCCAACCGCCGCCGCGCAATCGCCGCGCTGCAGGACACAGGTTTGGCGAACAAACTGATGACGACTTTGGCCGAGCGCTATAGCAGCCGGCCGGGCGGCTATACCCGCATCATCAAAGCCGGGTTCCGCTATGGCGACAACGCGGCAATGGCGTTAATCGAATTGGTGGATCGCGATCCCGAAGCCAAAGGCAAAGACTCCGGCCCGAGCGCCGAGAAGGAAGAAGAGTCCGAGGCGGCGTAGCGCGAAGGTTGTCAGTGATAGGGCGCCGCTGCCAAGCCGAGCCGGACTGCGACTGTGCGCAAGCGGCGGTCCCGCGTCCACAATTTGGCACCTGCCGTTAGACGGACGGCGGCGAGCAAGTGAGCATCGACATATCCAAGTCCCAGCCCATACAGCGGCCGGTGCTCGACCAAGCGCAATACTTCCTCGTGTGACGCAACGCTCGCCTGAGGCAATTGCCGTAAAGCACGCAAAACGATATCGCGCTGTCTGAGGTTGCCGAGCGCGAGTTCGCCGGTCACGAACGGATGACCAAGAACGCCTCCGCGATCGAGAAAATCACCGAGGACCGCATCGCCGGCGCGCAAATGGTCGATCCAAACCGAAGTGTCGGGCAGTATCACTTCGGCCGCGCCTGCCGCCGCCGAGGTGCGATCAGATCCGGTTCGCTCCCCCCCAGTCGCGCGAGCCGACGCGCGCTTTCGCGTTCGACCAATGCTTTGAGCGCTTCCCGGACGAGCGCAGATTTTTCGCGTAAGCCGGTATAGGCTTGGGCCTCCTGGAGCAGCTCGTCATCGAGTGTCAGCGTCGTACGCATCTGCCATCCTTTCGTTCAGGCATTATAATATCATCATTTGATGATGAATTTAATGCTATGTTCGTTCCGACACCGAGGGAGGGCGCCTATAATGCTGTTCAAATGCCTGCCGCCGGGCGCCTTGATGCCAGGGCGGTTTCCGGGTCCGGCGCATGCGCGCGGGAAATGGTTCACGGTCGACATTCACTGCCATGTCTTGACGCCGAAGGCCGCCGAGATGGTCGCGGGCCATCCCGCCGCGACGCGGCATCCGAGAGAGGAATTCGCCAACGAGCGCACGCGCCAAGTCAACCGAGAGCAGGCCGAGCGGACGCGCATCCAATTCACCTCGGTCGAGAAGCGGCTTGCCGATATGGACCGGATGGGCATCGACATGCAGGCAATCTCGCCGTCGCCGAATCAGACCTATTACGGCGCCGAGCGCGAGCTCGGTCTCGCGACCGCACGCGTAATCAACGACAACCTCGCCGAAATTGTCGGCCGCCACCCGAACCGTTTCGTGGCGCTCGGGACCATCCCCTTCCAGGCGCCTGATTTTGCGCTCGCCGAACTCGACCGGATCCATCAGTCGCTCGGCTTCCGCGGCATCGAAATCGCGACCAACGTCGCCGGCGAGGATTTTTCGGCCGAGCGGTTTCGCAAAGTCTTTGCTCGCCTCGAGGAACTCGGCCTGCTGATTTTCATGCATCCGACCGGGTTTCCGGAGGCACGCCGCTTCGCCGATCACTACCTGGTCAACGTGATCGGCAATCCGCTCGACACGACCGTTGCGCTGCATCACTTGATCTTTGGCGGCGTATTGCACGACCACCCGAACCTCAAGCTGGTCGCCGCGCATGGCGGCGGTTATTTGCCGGCGTATTCGGGGCGGATCGATCATGCGGCAGCGGCGCGTCCCGATTGCTGCGAAAAGATCAGCCGCATGCCGACGACCCATCTGAGGCGGCTCTATTTCGACACGATCGTCTACACGCACCACCAGCTCGAGTACCTCGTCGAGCAATATGGCGCCGACCATGTCCTGATGGGCACCGACTACCCGGCCGATATGGGCGAGGTCGATCCGATCGGCTTCATCGAGAGCGCCTCAGGCCTCGACGACAACGAGCGCCGCGCGATCCTCGGCGGCAATGCCGCGCGCCTGTTGAACCTCGAAATTCCGCGGAGGCCGGCATGAGCCGCGCCGGCGAAGACATCCTTTTCAAATGCCTGCCGCCCGGGACCGAGCCGCAGTGCGGACGCTTTCCCGGCCCGGTCCATGCACGCGGCAAAGGGTTCACGATCGACATCCACTGCCATGTCCGCTGCGAAAAGGCGTCGGCGATGGTCGAGGGACAAGACGAGGTGTCGCGCTGGTTCCTCGAAACCTCCGCCAATGAGAAGAGCCGCGAGATCAACCGGCTGAACGGCGTGCGGACCCGCCTTCAAGGCGCCTTGCCGGAACAGCGTATCGCGGATATGGACCGGATGGGGATCGACGTCCAAGCGATCTCGCCGGCGCCGCGCCAGACCTATTACGGCGCCGATCCCGATCTCGGTCGCGAAGCCTCGCGCGCCGTCAACGACTTCATCGCCGAGATCTGTGGCCGCTATCCGGATCGCTTCGTCGGGCTCGGCACGGTGCCGTTCCAAGCGCCCGAGCTGGCCGTTGCCGAGCTCGAAAGGCTGCATAGATCGCTGGGCTTCCGCGGGATCGAGATCATGACGCATGTCGCAGGCGAGGACCTATCCGGCGATCGCTTTCGCAAGATCTTCGCGCGCTGCGAGGAATTGGGCCTGCTCGTCTTTACGCACCCGGACGGGTTCACGGAACCCCGGAGACTGGCCGACCACTACTTCAACAATGTGATCGGCAACCCGCTCGACTCGACCGTCGCACTGCATCACCTGATCTTTGGCGGCGTGCTTGCCGACTACCCGAACCTGAAGCTCGTCGTCGCGCATGGCGGGGGGTTCCTGCCGGCCTATTCCGGGCGCATCGATCACGCCGCCTCGGCCCGCCCAGACTGTTGCGAGCGCATCCACCGCATGCCGACCACCTATCTGAAGCGCGTCTATTTCGACGCGCTCGTCTACACGCACCACCAGCTCGACAACCTCGTCGAGGAGTATGGCGCCGACCACATCCTGATGGGCACCGACTATCCCGCCGATATGGGCGAGGTCGATCCGATCGGCATGATCGAGGGCACCCCGGGGCTCGACGACGCCGAGCGCCGCGCGATCCTCGGCTGCAACGCCGCGCGGCTGCTCAACCTCGAAATCCGGCCAGCCGCCGTGTAAGATGGGCTGAGCGAAAGCGAAACCCCATCATTCTCGCGGGAGTGATGGGTTTCACGATGCTCAACCCGTTCTACGCCCTGGGAGGCAGGCATGAAGCTTCTGAGCGATGAGCAGCTGAGCCAGTTGTTGCCGGCCGAGACGTCGTCGTTTCCCTCGCCGGTACCGACGCAGATTGTATCCAGCGATGAATACCTGCCGGTGCCGCAGACCGCAAAGCAGCGCGAGGTCGAGACCCGGCTCAAGGAGTTGAGCGGCCTACTGGCGCGGCGGCGCGGTCTGTCACGTCGCCGCTTTTTTCAGACAGCTTCCGGAATGGCGGCATCTTTCCTGGTGATGAACCAGGTCTTCGGCCGGCTGTTCGAAGTCAGCGAGGCCGAGGCGGCCACGCCGGACATGGCCGAAGAACGCGCCAAGAGTTTGTCGAACCAGTTCATCATCGACGGCCACACGCACTTTCTGCGTGACGACACGCGCCTTATGGGCTTTATCAAAGCCCGCGAGGCGGTCGGCAAGGCCGGCTGGAACAAGGAAATCGGCGACAAGGAACAGACGCTCGACGATCTCAAATATTCCAATTACACCAAAGAGATCTACATGGACAGCGACACCAAAGTGGCGCTGTTGTCGAACTCTCCGTCGGAGGAACCCCGGGACTGGTTCATCCCGCAGGAGCAGGTGTTCAAGACGCGCGAGCAGGTTAACAAAGAGGCCGGCTCGCGGCGCATGATGGCGCATTTCACGATTACGCCGGGCTGGCCCGGCTGGCTCGACCAGGTCGACATGGCGATCGAGGTCTACAAGCCCGATTCGTGGAAGGGCTACACGGTCGGCGACAATACTCACAAGGAACTGGCTCACTATCCCTATCGCCTCGACGACGAAAAGCTGATGTACCCCTTCTATGAGAAGGCAGAGAAGGCGGGCATCAAGAATGTCTGCATTCACAAAGGGCTGTTCGCACCGGCGGTCGAAGAGAAATTCCCGCAGCTGCGGCCCTATGCCGATGTCAGCGATGTCGGCAAGGCCGCCAAGGACTGGCCGCAGCTCAATTTCCTGATCTACCACTCGGCCTATCGCTGGATCGGCGCGGCGCCCGCCGAAGGCATGGCGGAATTCGACCGCACCGGCCGCAGCTCGTGGACCAGCGATCTCGCCGAAATCCCGGAGAAATACGGCGTCACGAATGTCTATGGCGATCTGGGGCAGCTTTTCGCGTGGACGGCGGTGGCCGAGCCGCGCCTCGCTGCGGCGCTGATGGGAATGCTGGTCAGAGGGATCGGCGCCGATCGCGTCCTTTGGGGCACCGACGCAGTATGGACCGGCGCGCCGCAGTGGCAGATCGAGGGGCTGCGCCGCCTCGAAATCCCCGAAGAAATGCAGAAGCGCTACGGCTTCAAGCCGCTGGGTCCAGCGGACGGCGCGGTCAAGAACGCGATTTTCGCCGAGAACACTGTGCGGCTCTACAATTTCGACAAGCATGCAGCGCTCGCCAAGCCCGACCGCTTTGCGGAGATGAAAGCGGCTTACGAGAAGAACGGCCCGGGCCGCAGCAATCTGCGCTACGGCTACGTGCGCGATTCGGGCTAAACGTCGGGATGCCTGTTTCTATCCGGCAGCGACGGTCGGCCAACCGAACACTGCGGATTGTCTGCCCCAATGGGCATCTCGGTTTCGCGCCGATCAAGACCGGCAGTTTCCGCATCGGCTGCGCCTCTGAGCCGGATCTGATCTGCGCCGATTCCGGGTCGTGCGATGTCGGGCCGGGGCCGCTCGGCGCCGACATCTCGTCGAGCCCGCTGCAATGGCAGGTGGCCGATCTGGAGCAGATGCTGCTCGCTTCGCGGCGCCTCGGCGTGCCGATGATCGTCGGCTCGGCCGGCGACACCGGCAGCAACAGCCGTGTCGATCTGTTTGTCAGCATCATCCGGGACCTTGCCCGCAAACACCGGCTGCCCGCGTTTCGCGTCGGTTATTTCTATTCCGAGGTTGACACGGACGCATTGCGTCGGCGCCTGCTCGCTGGCGAGCCGATCGCAGGCCTCGACGGCAGACCGCCGCTGGATTTAGCCACTCTGGACGCGACTGACCGTGTCGCCGCTGTGGCCGGCGTCCACCCCTACATCACGCTGCTCGACGAGGGCGCCGAGGTTATCGTCGGCGGCCGCAGCAGCGATTGCGCGATCTTTGCCGCGCCGGCCATTCGCCTCGGCTTTCCGGAAGCCCTCGCCTACTTTTTCGGCAAGGTGCTCGAATGCGCCTCGTTCTGTGCCGAGCCCTACGGCGCCAAGGAATCGGTGCTCGGCGAAATCACGATGCAGGACGTCAAGGTCAACCGCGCTGCTGCCCGAGCAGCGCTGCACGATCGCCTCGGTCGCCGGCCACGCGATGTATGAGCGGGCCAACCCGTTCTACGAATATTTCCTCGGCGGCCGTATCGATATGAGCCAATGCCATTACGAGCAATATGACGAGCGCACCGTCCGCGTCACCGGCCCGCGCTATGTTCCGGCCCCGGAATTCCGCGTGAAGCTTGAGGGCGCCGGCAATCTCGGCGAGCGTTATGTCGGCATCGTCGGTGTGCGCGACCCATACACGATCGCAAACATCGATCTCGTCACGGCCTGGGCGCGGCAGCAGGTCGTCGAGCGCTTCGGCGACAGCGGCTATGAGCTCCATTTCACGATCTATGGCCGCAACGCCATTCTCGGCGACCGCGAGCCACTGAAAGCGACGCCGGCGCACGAGCTCGGTATCGTCGTTCAGGCGGTCGCGCCCACGAAGGCGATGGCCGAAGAGGTCTGCATGATCGCGACGCGGCAGATGTTCTATGCCCGACTGCCGCAGGTGAAGGGCACCGCGGGCGGCGTCGCCTTCCTGCTCGACGAGGTAATGCCGGCAAGCCCCGCCTATCGCTGGACCTTAAACCACACGATGCGGCTCGACGATCCGCTCGAACTGTTCCCGACCTTCATCGTCGAGGCGGGCGTATGACAGCGTTGCAGCGGGTAGTCATTCCCGCGCGAGCGGGAATCGAGGAACGAGCGCTTGCTCTGGACCCCCGCTTTCACGGGGGTGACGAAGAGTGAGCGAGGTATGAGGGCGAGCCAAAAATTGTCCGAGATCGCGAAGACGATCCGCAGCAAGAACGCCGGCGTCGACAAGATTACCTTCGATGTGATCTTCGCCGACCGCGCCGCCTATGACCGCGTTCGCGAGAGCGGTGTCCTGTCGCGCAAAGCCGTCTGCCGGCTCTTCGGCATCGGGACAGCGCAGCTAACCGATCACGTCGAATTCGATCCGGCATTGGCAATCAAGTTCACGATCTACCGCCGGGTCCCGAGCGGCAGCCCCGGCGACGCCGACATCTTCGGCAGCCAGCAACACGGCCCGCTCCTCGACATCGCAGTCCCAGGAGACTGAGCCGCCGCCTGTAAAGCTCGGTTCGAGGTCGGGGCTGGGTCGCGAGCGAGCAAGATCTGGTGATCAGCAGATTTCCATCGCTCGCACGCTCAGCGGTCGAGCCAAACGTCTTCCATGCGCCAGCCATTGTATTGGCTGTTGACCATCACGGTCAGCCCCTTCAGCTGCGGCTGCATGCAGGTCGCGGCGCGGGTATGATAAATGATCGGGCGCGCCCCGTCCTCTTGCAATTGCTTGTCGATTTGCCAGACGAGCTGGCGGCGCTTTTCTTGATTGGTCATTGTCGACTGCTCGATGAACTCCTTTTCCAGCTCTGCATTGCAGTAGCCGGTGTAGTTGCGCTCCGAGCCGCAGCCGTAGTTCTCGAAGAATTGCTGGTCGGGGTCGTCGACGCCGCTGCCAGTGTTGTTGAGACCGATCTGGTAGTCCTTGCGGGCGAGCTTGGGGAACCAGTTCGCGGTCTCGACGGCGTCGAGTTCGCCGTCAATCCAGATTTCCTTCAACTGGTCGATCAGGATAATGGCCGGATCGCGATAGGCTGGGATATTGCGCGCTGAGACGTTGATAGCGAGCCGCTTGTCGGGGCCATAGCCGAGCTTTGTCATGATCTCGCGGGCTGCGGCGCGGTTCTTTGCTATGTCGGGCCCATAGCCGGGGATTGTCGCGAGAATATCGGCCGGCATGCCCCATACCCCGGCGGGCGGCGGCAGCATCGCCCCGCCGACGTCGCCCTGCCCCTCGGCCAGGATGTCGATGAAGCTCTTGCGGTCGAGCGCCAGCGCCAACGCGCGCCGCAGCTCGGGATTGTCGAAGGGCGGGACCTCGCGGTTGACCAGCAGATTGGTGCTGGCATTGGCCGGTACGAGTTCGCAGATCGCCTGCGGCGCCTGCTGCCTCACATCCTTCAACAGCGGAACGGTGACCTCGTACGGAAAAGTGAGGTCGAACTGGCCGGCGATGAAAGCGAGAATCGCTGTCGAGCGGTTGGGGATGATCGAGTATTCGATGCCGTCGAGATAGGGCCGCCCGGGTTTCCAATAATCAGGATTACGGACGAGCCTGATCCGCTCGTTCGGCTTGAACTCCACGAATTTGAACGGGCCGGTACCGACCGGGCGCTGCCGCATGTCGCGCGGCGAGACATGGCAGGGATAGACGGGCGTGTAGCCGGAGGCAATCAACGCGAGGATCGCCAGCTGCGGGCGCTTCAATACAAAGGTGGCCTCGGCGGGACCGTCAGCGGCGATTTCCGCGACGTTGTTCCACCATGATTTGCGCGGATTGAGGCGCAACCGCTCGGCGGCGCGGCCGGTGAGGAGGTCCCAGGTGCATTTGACGTCGGCAGAGGTAAACGGCTTGCCGTCGTGCCATTTGACACCTTGGCGCAGTTTGAAGGTCAGCCGGGTCCCCTCCTCGTTCCACGACCAGCTCTCGGCGAGATCCGGGATGATCGTATCGAGGCTGTTCTGCGCCTTGTGCTGGTCGTAGAGCACGAGGTTGTTGAAGACGGCCATCATCGGGATCGCGACCGAGTTGGTCGCCTCCTCGTGGATCGACATGCTCGCCGGGCTGTCGCGATGATAGACCCTGAGCACTCCGCCGGGCTTTTGCGCCTCGGCGGCCTCGCCCAAAATTACCGCCAGCATCAAGGCCGCCGCGATGCGCCCCAGGTACCGTCCCGTCATGCTCCGCCTCTCTGGCGCGGCAGTCTAAACGCAAGCAGCGGATCGACGATAGGGGATTGGCGTCAGCGGGCCAGGCGGTGTCTATCCCTCGGGCATCCCGGCCTTCACCAGACCGGCGAAATAGATAGCTTCGAACAAGGCGCGGATCTTCGGCCCTCCAAAGGGGCCCACGGCCCTCAGCCGGGCAATGCTCGTATAGCGATCATCATTGGCCAGCTTGCGGACCTGCGCGAGTTCGTCGGCGGCGCGCGCTCGCTCGCCTTTGAGGCCATAGGTGGCAGCGAGATAGGCGTGAGGAAGGGTATGTTCGGGATTAGAGGTACGCGCCTTCTCGAACCATAGTATCGCCTCGTCAATACGGGATTGCAGCAGATCCGCTTGCCCAGTCCAATAATAGTATTGCCAGATCTTGGGATCGCGCGGACTGAGGCGGATGGCTTGCTCTTGGGCCGGGATCGCCTCCTGGATCGACCCAGTCATCAACTTGCAATGCCCGAGAGCCGCGATTGCGTGCGCCCAATTGCGATTGAGCGCGAGTACTGACTCATACTGGGAAATTGCCTCTTCGAACCGCTGCTGCGCGCGCAATACTTGGGCCTTGGCGTAATGCGCAAGGGCCGTGCGAGGGAACGCCGTCAAGGCGCAATCGGCCAGCATTTCCGCTCGTGCGAGGTCGGCGGCCGCCGTGTCGGTCATCTGATCGAGAACGCGGGCTGCCAATTGCCACGCCAAGAAGCTCTGTATCTTTTCTGAGCCGGAGTCGAGCACCAGTGCGCGCTCGTAAAGCGCGATCTGCTTCGCGTAATTGTGGCGCGTCGGCACGTTTCCAAGGTACAGCGCTCGTGCGCGGAGGACGTAGTCCATCGCATCCGGCTGGACGGTCGGGCGGGCGGCCTCTGCACCGATCAATTCAACATGTAGCGTGCCGGCTATCTGGGTCGTGATCTCGTTTTGCAGAACGAACAGATTGCCCGCGTCCTTGTCCAGACGGTCAGCCCACAGATGTGTGTCGGTCTCGGCGTCGATCAACTGGACACTGACGCGAACCCGGTTACCCAACCGCTGCACGCTTCCTTCCAGAACATACCGCACTCCGAGCTCGCGGCCGATCTGCTTGGTGTCAGAGGGCCTATTCCTATAGGTAAAAGCCGTGTTGCGCGAGATAATGGAGTAACCGGCGAGCCGCGATAGATCGGTCGTCAGGTCCTCTGTGATGCCGTCCGCGAAGTATTGCTGTTCGCGGTCGTCGCTCAGGTTGATGAACGGCAAAACCACGATCGACAGGCGTGGAGCAGCCGCCCGGGCACCCTCCGTAAATTCTTGCTCGATCGGACCTCGGCCGCGCCCGCCTTGCCAGCGCACCTCGCCCGTGAATTGGTAGCCGCGCCCCGCGACCGTGCGGATCAGATCCGGATGCCCCAGAGCGGCGCGGAGCGCCCTGATCTGGGCGCGCAGGTTGCCCTCTTCGATGAACCGGCCCGGCCACACCCGGCTCATCAGCGCGTCCTTGCTGACGACTGCCCCGTCGGATGCGATAAGCGCCATCAGCACGTCGTAGGCGCGCCCGCCGAGCTCAATCGGCCGACCGTTGGCGAGAACTTCGCGGCGATGCGGCAAGATCCTGAAATGGCCGAACTCGACGCTCGCCGGCGCTTCGGACACGGGATCCACGAAAGTTAATTATAGCTCACGTTTTCACGTGATTTCACACCTTTTCGCATGCCTCGGCGGGCGGCGGCCCAAACGTAACACGTGGTCCATCGCAGTCTGAACGTCTGACCGCTTCGGTTTTACCCATTAGGTCGCGCTCCTTCGCAACCATAGACCAACGCCCTTAGATCGATGCGAGAAGTCCACACCAAGAGCTTGTGGTATGATCAATTGGAGCGACCTCACGGGGGCTCCCAAGTAGTGGCTTCCATCCGGCGTCTTGCCGCGATTTTGGCCGCCGACGCGGCGGGATACTCGCGCCTGATGGGCGCGGACGAGGAGGGCACCCTCGACCGGCTCAAGGCGCATCGCCGCAACCTCGTCGATCCGAAAATCGAGCAGCATCGCGGGCGTATTTTCAAGACCACCGGCGATGGCGTGCTGGCGGAATTTCCGAGCGTTGTCGACGCCGTTCGTTGCGGTGTGGAGATCCAGCGCGGGATCATCGACCGCAACGCCAAGCTGCCCGAAGAAAGCCGGATAACGTTCCGGATAGGCATCAATCTCGGCGACGTCATCATCGACGGCGATGATATCTACGGCGACGGCGTCAATATCTCAGCGCGGCTCGAGACATTGGCCGAGCCGGGCGGTGTCTGCATCTCGCGTGTCGTGCGCGACCAGATCCGCGGCAAGCTCCCCTACCCATTCGAGGATTTGGGGGAGCAGAACGTTAAGAACATCGCAAGGCCAGTGCGAGCCTTTGCAATGAGCGCAGCGGCGGTCTCGGCAACCCCGCTCGCGCCGGTGTTGCGATCCGGTCCAGCACCCCGTTCCCTCAGCGCAAATCATCGCATTGCCGCAGCGGGCGTCCTCGCGATCGTTTGCTGTGGGGGCTTGGTATGGTGGGTCAGTCCTCATGGGAATTCGCCGGCGGTAGGTGTCGAGCCGGCGGCGACAGCAATGCAGAAAATGCACAGGGAACCTGCAAATGACACAGCACGGCTCCTCTCGATCGTGGTCCTGCCGTTCCAGAACCTGTCAAACGACCCTGAACAAGAATATTTCGCCGAGGCGGTTACGGATGATCTGACCAGCGATCTTTCGCTTATTTCGGGGAGTTTCGTGATCGCACCGATGACTGCTTTCACCTACAAAGGCAAAACTGTCAGTGCACAGCAGGTGGGGCGCGAACTCGGGGTCCGCTATGTTCTCGAAGGCAGTGTGCGATGCATCGCCGATCAGGTCCGCGTCAACGTGCAGCTGATCGATGCCGAAAGCGGCGTACAAATCTGGGCCGACCGCTTTGAGAACAAGCGCGCCAATCTCGCGCGCGCGCAGAGCGAGATCACCGGCCGTCTCGCCCGCCGATTGAACCTCGAATTGGCAGAAGCCGCAAGCCGCCGCGTCGAGCGAAGCGGAGCAACAAGTCTCGACGCAGAGGATTTCTTGATGCGCGGATGGGCGGCGTACTACAGGCCTGCTTCGACCGCAACTCGCCAAGAGTCGCTGCAGGCCTTCGAACGAGCACTCGAAGCCGATCCGCAATCTGTCGCAGCGAGGATCGGCATCGGCACCGTATTGGTTGATGATTTGGTCCTCAGATTCAGCAACGATCTCGAGCGGGATAAGGCGCGAGCGGACGAGATGCTCCGCGAAGCGCTCGAGCGCGAAATGAGCGACTCGATGGCGCATTTTGCGATGGGGATGCTCCGCCGAATTCAGAACCGGCTGACCGACTCCCAGATCGAGCTCGAAACTTCGATCGCTCTCGACCGCAACAATGCTCGCGCTTTCCAGCAGCTTGGTGTGACGCTGATGTGCCTGGGTGAACCGGAGCTCGCGATCCCGCAGATCGAAAGAGCCATCCGGCTCAACCCGTACGACCCAAATATAGCCAGCTACTACTGGGCGGTAGGGTCGGCACACCTGGTCTCCGGCCGAATGGATGACGCAGTGAGCCTCCTTACCAAGGCGCGCGCAGCAAATCCTCGACTCTATTTTATACATTTGTGGCTGGCGGGGTCGCTAGCACTAAAGGGCGATCTAGATGCGGCACGGTTCGCGGTGGCCGAGTCATTGGAACTGCGTCCGGAGATCAATTCGCTCGCTCGTTGGCGCGCAGAGAATCTCTTCTACACAAATCCTCAATTCACGGCCCTCGCCGACAAGACGTTGTATGCCGGCCTCCGTCAAGCCGGTTTCCCAGACGACTGAGCATTATTTGCGTCACAGCTGCTACTGTTTAACAAACTGCGCGGGGATGTGCGAACTCAACAACAGTTGGCTCGAAGCAGGTCCGCGTGTAAAGTCAGACATCCAGCGGTACGAAACCAGCCCGAGGCCGCCCCTCGATATAGTGTCCACCGTTAGCGGCCCCACTGCGTTACTGGAATATCGGCGCTCGCGACCGGTCTCGCGACAAATTGCGTTCAGTCGGTCTCCAATATGATAGCCGACAATGTGAGTTGCTGAGCGGTACGCGCAGGTCGATTGACCGAGCCTCCACACTGAGCGCTACCAGTACGCCCCCCAGCGAGTCATTGTGAACCGAAGTTTTCACGCAGTTTCACGCCTTTTCGCAGGACGCCGGCGGGCACGCGGCCAAGACTATCAGCGCAGCCCAATAAGCTCAATGGCAGTGTCGGCTGTAACCGCCAACACAGGGGCGTGAAATGAAAATCGATCACCAGAAGTTCATGGATTTGTACAAAGGGCAGTACGGTGCCCTCGACGACGGCCAAGCTTCGGGGCTAGACGCATTGCTTGGCTTTCTCGAGCGCGACGCAGATGTAGGCGACCTGCGTTGGGGTGCTTACATGCTGGCGACGGTCAAGCACGAATGCGCCGACACGTGGCAACCCATAGAGGAGTTCGGCAAGGGACAGGGCGAGCCCTATGGGGACCCGGTTACGGTCACGGGCGGCGACGGCAAAACCTATGTGAATACCTACTATGGCCGCGGTTACGTGCAGCTTACCTGGCAAACGAACTATCAGAAAATGAGCCAAGACCTGAATCTCGGCGATCAGCTTCTGATCCACCCGGAGCGTGCCCTCGACCCACCGATCTCCTACTACGTCATGTCGTTTGGCATGCGCAGTGGGTCATTCACCGGCGTGGGGCTCGGCGACTTCATCAACGGCTCTCAGTCTGACTACGTTAATGCACGCCAGATCGTCAACGGCCTTGATATGGCAGACGTGATCGCGAACTATGCGAGCACGCTGGAAAGTGTACTGAGACAGAGCTCTGGAGGAGAAGGTCCAGGACCTCGCCAATATCATATTGTCAATGCTCCGGATGGGGTGAATGCGCGAAAGGGACCCGGCTCGAACTATCCAGTCGTACGTGGGATACCGAACAACAGCCCGATCAATATCGCCTGTCAGGTGCACGGAGAAGTCGTCAACGGCAGCAACATCTGGAACAAGCTGGCGGATGGCAGCTTCGTCACCGACTACTACTGCGACACCCCCAACTTCAACGCCTTCAGCCCGCCGATCCCAGTGTGCAACGATGCGGGCCAACACGCACGAGCCCAAACCTCGCTCGTCCAACCGGCGCCGAAAACGTACCAACACCACATCGTCAACGCTCCAGCTGGGGTGAATGCGCGAAAGGGGCCAGGCACGACCTTTCCGGTCGTTCGTCTCATCCCCAACAACAGCGCGATTGACATCACATGCCAAGTGCACGGACAAGTCGTCAATGGCAGCAACATCTGGAACGAGCTGGCGGACGGCACGTTCGTCACCGACTACTACTGCGACACCCCCAATTTCAACGCTTTCAGTCCGCCGATCCCGGTGTGCAAGGATGCGCCACAACCCTCGCCGGGCCAGCCGGATATCAAAGGGGACGACTATCCTTACAAGGACAGCCAACCCGATGCTCCCGGGGGCGATCAGTGGGGTTTCTTCGCCAGGAGTGCACCTCTTTCGTGGCATGGCGAATGAACCAGCTGGGCGCGAACTTCACCAATGGCATGAGCGGCCCTAATGGCCCTCCGTCCGACAACCCTCCTGTGTTCGGCAATGGCGAACACTGGGCAGACCACGCGAGAACGCTCGGCTTCCGCGTTGACAATGCCCCATCGGTCGGGGCTATTGCGCACTACGCGCCCAATGTTTCCGGAGCCGGGAATCTGGGTCACGTGGCTTACGTCGCGCAGGTGAACGGCGACGGCACAATCGTCCTCGAAGAATACAATTGGGCGACGGCGTACGCTTATCACAATCCGCCCCGAGTGATCCCCGCTTCGGACGTCACCAGCTTCATCCATATCGTTTCATAGGGCGCGGCCGGCGGGGGTGCAGCACAGTGCTGCACCCCACCCGGGGGAGAGACCCATCGCGTATCCCATCGGCGCCATGCCACTCGCCCGTCAGTGGCTGGATGCCGAGTCTACGCCGGTTGACGGGCAAACGGACCATCTACCGTGAAGCAGGAGAACAGCCATGGCACAGTCAACTACAGTGATACCCTCAGACGTGATCAGGGAACTGCAACAGCACATTGCCAATAACCAGCTAAAGGCGGTCGGCCCCGACGACGTACGGCAAGGGTTCTGCAGCTCGTGGCCGGCGGCGCGCGTCGGTCTGGAGGGATTGCAGACGGTGTTGAGCTTGGTTCCGGGCGTCACGATGTTTGCCGGCCCGGCCATTTCGGTGGTGCTGGCGGCAGGTGATGCTGCAAAAGGAGCCCTGTGCAAGACCGGTTGATAGCGGTATTAGACAGGGTCAATCAGCCCGGCGCCTGCCGGCGCCGGGCGATTGACTTACCCGAGCCAGCCCTGCCATTTGGCGTGCTGCGGGACGATTTGTGGCGTATCCTCCGCCTTCTTCACAAAGGCTGGACAGGCGGCCACCTTAAGACTGCGCTCAAAAAAACCGTCGGCTCGGGCTGATCGTTGAAAGGAGGACAACCATGGTTACCAGAGCCCCATTTCTGAAGACGCGATACGGCGGCTATTTCCACCGCCACATACCCGAGGAGGACGCGGAAATCACGCATGTCGGCGCCGGCGCGCCATGCGGCGAATATATGCGCCGTTTCTGGCAGCCGGTTTGCTTTTCCGACGAACTCGGCGACCTGCCGCGCCGCGTGAAGATCCTCGGGGAGGAGCTCGTCGCCTTCCGCGACGCCAGCGGCGCCGTCGGCCTACTGGAACTGCACTGCCCGCATCGCGGCACGTCGCTGGAATTCGGGTTGATCGGCGAGAGGGGGATCCGCTGCTGTTATCATGGCTGGCTCTTCGCCGCGGACGGCAAGATCCTCGAGACACCTGGCGAGCCGGCCGACAGCACACTGAAAGACCGGCTTTATCACGGCGCCTATTCGACGCATGAGCACCAGGGCATCGTTTTTGCCTATTTGGGCCCGCCGGAGCGGCAGCCGCCGTTTCCCCAATACGACAGCTTCAGCCGGCCGGGCTATCGGCTGATGCCGGGCCGGAAATATTTCTATCCGTGCAACTGGCTGCAGATCATGGAGAACACGATGGACCCGGCCCACACCGCGTTTCTCCACACGATCGTCAGCGGCGCCGTCTTTACGAACGAGTTCGGCGTATTGCCCGAACTGGATTTCGCCGAATCCCCGATCGGGATGATCTACATCGCCACACGGCGCGTCGGCGACAATGTCTGGGCGCGAATGGTGGAAGTGGTGTTGCCCAACCTGCAGCAGGTCGCGCCGATCTGGGAGGATGGCCACGGTGAACATTCCTTCAGCGGCCCCTTCATGAGCCGCTGGATCGTGCCGGTCGACGACACGAACACAATGTTCATCGAATTCCGCCACGTCAGCGAAACCGAGGGTGTCACGCCGGCGTGGTGGGCCGATCGCGACATCATGCTCCCTGGCCAAATCGCCGCGGATACCTACGAAGAAGGTCAGCGGCACCCGGGCGACTACGAGGCGCAGGTCTCGCAGCGGCCGATCGCGATCCACGGGCTCGAGCACCTCGGCGCCACAGATCGCGGAGTGACGATGTTCCGCAACCAGATCAGACGCGGCGTTCGCGCCGTGCAAGGCGGCGATGACCCGCTTGGGCTGCGCCGCAATGCCGACGGCGTCATACCGACCTACTGCAACGACACGATCGTGCACGCTCCACCGGCCGAAAGCGAGCTGGCCGATAAGCAAATGATGCGCGAAATCGGCCGAAAGCTGGCCCAATCCTATCTCGAGCATCCGCCGCTCGCGAGCCGCTGACGGCGACTGTAATGATGCCGGCGGCGTGCTGAGACGAAACTTGCTGCACGCCGCGCTCTCCGCAGCGGCCATGAGTTTGGCGATTGCGCGGCTGCGGGCGCAGCAGAAGATGCTGCAGAGCGATGCCGCGTATCAGGACACCCCGAAGAACGGGCTGACCTGCGCGGCATGCAGCCTGTTTCGGCCGCTGCGGTCCTGCGAAATCGTACAAGGAGACATCAGCCCCAACGGCTGGTGCAAATTTTCGATTTGCCGGATTGAGCGGCGCCTGATCCAGTCCCTCCCCTGACGAGCCTGCCTCCGCTGTCATTGCGAGGAGCGCGTGCGCCACGAAGCAATCTCAACCCATGTGTTCCGCGGCCCGAGATTGCTTCGCTGCGCTCGCAATGACAGACGGAGGCTACGCCCGGTTGGCGTGGTAATAGGTGTTGCGCAGCGCGCGGCCGGGGAGCGCGCCGGTGTGCTTGCCGTCTTCGAGCAATACTTCGCCATTGACGACGGTCGCGATGATCCCCTCCGCCGGCTCCTTGATGCGTTTGGCGCCGGTCGGGAAATCGTGCACGACTTCGAGCGGCAGCGGACGCACCGTGTCGGGATCGAAGATCGTGATGTCGGCGGCCATGCCCGGGCGTAGCAGGCCGCGATCGTAGAGCCCAAAGAGCGAGGCCGAATCGAAGGTCAGCCGCCGCACCGCCTGCTCCAATGACATGGCCTGTCTTTCGCGCACCCATTCGGCAAGCAGCCGGGTGCTGAAGCCGAAGCCGCTCTGGAACTGCACATGCGCGCCGCCGTCCGACAAGCCGATGATGGTGTTGGGGTAGGTCAGGATCTGCGCCATCGCGGCTTCGTCGACATTGATCTCGCCGTGCAGCCATTCGCTGTCGAGATTTTCCTCGACCGCGAGGTCGAGGAAAGCGTCGATGACGCCCTTGCCCTGCATCTGCGCGATCTGGCCCAGGGTTTTGCCTTCGAACGGCTTGTTCTTCGGCAATACCGCAGTCTGCAAGACCATGTAATCCCACCAGGTGCGGCAGATGCCGGGCGGCGGCGTGTCGACCTTGAACTCGACCG
>Ga0126371_10001266_pt1 | contig 21303 bp, 19 predicted proteins | sample PanSoiMetaPlot_4_FD_110145 | JGI IMG/M metagenome (GOLD analysis project Ga0126371, IMG submission 110145) | Tropical forest soil microbial communities from Panama - MetaG Plot_4 | ecosystem: Environmental > Terrestrial > Soil > Tropical forest > Bulk soil | place: Panama | collected 2016-02-17 | reverse complement strand
GCAAGCAAGCCGCGTTCTGGCTTGGCGCGGCACGCGGGAATGAGGGTTTCCGCACGTTAGAGCGCATGGCCAAGAACGACCCCAGCTCCGACGTTCGCGCCCAGGTAACGTTTGCTTTGTCTGTCAGCCACGAACCCGGCGCCATCGAGGAGATGATTCGCATGGCCCACGATGACAGCAGTTCCCACGTGCGCGGGCAGGCACTTTTCTGGCTGGCGCAAAAGGCCGGAAAGAAGGCGGTAAGCACGATCTCCGGAGCGATTGAAAACGATCCCGACACGGAGGTAAAGAAGAAAGCGGTCTTCGCGCTGAGCCAGCTGCCCAAAGACGAAGGCGTTCCCAAACTGATCGAAGTCGCGCAAACCAACCGCAATCCCGAAGTCCGCAAGCAGGCCATGTTTTGGCTCGGCCAATCCAACGACCCGCGCGCTCTACAGTTTTTCGAGCAGGTACTTACGAAGTAAGAATTCTCTTTACAGCTTCGTCCAGCAGCTTGAAGAAACCAGCCAACCGAGCGCGCACCGGCTCCCTCCCAGGGTGCTCGGATCTTTCAACTTGCCGAACAACGTAGAAAGAAAATCGCCCTTCGGCATGCTTAGCGCAGGAAGCCTTCCAGCTGCGCACGTGCGTCTGTCTTGGCATCGCGGTATTTCACGATGACCGCGGCCTGAAGCGACAAGCTCCACTTGGCGCCGGCAGGATGCGACAGCGCGCGCGACCCCGGAACGACAATCGCTTCTTCGGGAATAATCAATGGTTCCCCGTCCGTCGCGGTATAAACCGCGTCGCGGACCAGATCGTATACGGGAATGGAGCGATTCAGAATTGTGCCCGTCCCGAGCACGGCGCGGCGCTTCACCACTGTTCCCTCATATACGCCGCAATTCCCGCCTACCAGCACTTCGTCTTCAACAATCACGGGCAGCGCTCCGGCGGGCTCCAGGACACCACCAATTTGGGCCCCCGCCGAAATGTGACAGCTCTGCCCCACCTGGGCGCAACTGCCGACGAGCGCGTGGGAATCAATCATGGTGTCCTCGCCCACGTAGGCCCCCACATTTACGAACATCGGAGGCATACAAATCACGCCGCGGCCAACGTAGGTTCCATCGCGAATGCTCGATCCGCCAGGAACGATGCGCACTCCGTCCGAAGGCGTGAAGGTCCGCACGGGATAAGTCGACTTGTCGAAGAAGGGCTGTTTCGCGGCGTCGATGGACATATCCGCGATGGCGCCCATGCGAAAGCCAAGAAGGATTCCCTTCTTCACCCAGGCATTTACACGCCAACCCGATTTCGCGCAGGCGTCAGGCTCCGCCGCGCGAATTTCGCCGCGGTTCAGCGCCGCCTTGAAATCACGGAACAGCCGGTGATGTTCCTCTTCGTAGTGCTTCGGCGGGTCGTCGAAAAGCTTTTCAATGAGCGATGGCTGCATGCGATCTCTCGCGGGCATGCGCGGCGGTTTCGCGTTGGACCAGCCTCAGTGATTCCAGTACCGCTCGGATGCGAGCACGATTCTCCGCTTTAGGCGGCACCAGCGGCAAGCGCCAGACCGGCTCGAGCAAGTGCATTTCCGCCAGCGCAGCTTTTACCGGAATGGGATTCGATTCGACGAAGTTGATCTCCATCAGCGGATGATAGCGTCGGTGAATTTCGCGGGCCCCGGCGAAGTCACCGCTCGAGGCCAGCCGTGTGAGCTCGGTCATTTCTCCCGGAATCTCATTCGCAACAACTGAAATCACGCCACGTCCGCCCAGGGCCATCAGCGGCAGCGTGATCGCATCGTCGCCGGATAGCACAATGAAATCCTCGGGCACCACATTCAGTATCGCGGCCATCTGCGAGATGTTACCCGAGGCTTCCTTGATGCCAACAATATTTTGGATCTCCGCTAGGCGCTTCACCGTAGCAGGATCAATGTTCACGCCCGTGCGGCCTTGCACGCTGTAAAGAATGATGGGCAGCGGCACGGCCCGCGCGATTGCGGAAAAGTGCTGATACAAGCCTTCTTGCGTCGGCTTGTTGTAGTACGGGGTGACCGAGAGAATCCCCTCCACGCCGACCGCGGCAAGCTCTCGAGCGTGCGCGATGACCTCATTCGTATTGTAGCCGCCAGCACCGGCAAGGACCCGGACTTTCCCCTTCGCGAGCTTGACCGTTATCTCCACGACACGCAGATGCTCTTCGCGTGTAAGCGTCGGGCTCTCCCCTGTTGTTCCGCAGGGAACCAGAAAATCTATTCCGGCCTCGATCTGGCGTTGGATCAGTCCGTGGAGTGCCAGCTCGTCCAGCGCCCCATCGGGCCGGAACGGCGTGACCAGTGCTGTTCCCGTACCAGTAAAACGACTTCCCCTCAACATATTGCTCCCTCCCCTGGATTACCTAAATCTCCGTTTCGCAAAGGCCTCAGCCTAATTCGCCGAAGATGTCGCGAAACTCGAAAACCCCCTTCTTGCCAACAAGCCACCGCGCCGCGCGCAAAGCGCCGTGCGCAAAACCTTCGCGGCTCCGCGCCGTGTGCCGCAGCGTGAGGGTATCGGCGGCCGAATCGAAACCGATTTCATGTGTCCCGGGATGTGCACCTGCGCGATTCGCCGTCAGCGTGAGAGCACGGTTATAGCCGGACGCTCGGATTTCCTGCGCAAGTTTCTTCAGCGTTCCGGAAGGCGCATCCTTTTTCGCAGAGTGGTGAATCTCCCAGCCCCACGCTTCGTATTCCGGGTATTTCGCAAAAAAGCAAGCCGCCTGCGCCACCGCTCGCATAAAAACATTCACCCCAACAGAAAAATTCGGGCTGTACACCAGCGCGGCCCCCGCCGCGAGCACCGATTCCTGAATCGCCGGCAAATGCTCGTACCAGCCCGTCGTGCCGCAAACCGTGTTGACGCCTAGGGAAGCCAGCCGACGCAAATTATCCGGCGCCGAATCGGGAGTGGTGAATTCTACCGCCGCATCGACGCCTTGCAGGGATTCCGGCACGATCGCCGCATCATGAAGATTGTTTCCGCGGGTGAATTTGGCGCGCACATCAAAGCCATATTCGGGCGCAAGCTGCGCAATCAGTCGTCCCATCTTTCCGTAACCTACAACGGCGAGACCGAGGCTCATGCCGCGCTCCTCCCCGTCGTCAGCAATTGCGTCGTCATGCGCGCGTAAATCTCCACCGCGTCACACAACTCTTTTTTCGCCACACGTTCCTCGGCGGTATGCGCTACGTGAATGCTTCCCGGCCCGATCAGGAATGGCTGACCCCACGCCCCGTGGAAACTCGGGATGTCCGTGGTAAAAGCAACCACCGTCGTCGGCAGTCCGTTAAACTGGTTCAAGCGAATCGCCGGGGTATGAAGAACTTCGCGTGCCTCCGCGCGGCCTCTCACCGCGGACGCCACGGCTTGCCGCAGCCCTGCCGGATCGCCCACGGTGCGAAACATCACTTCCGCTTCCGCTTGATCGGCCACCACATTCGGCGCGCGCCCGCCGCCGATCGTGCCGATGTTCACCGTGCTGCGGCCCAACAAGGGATCTTCCGGAAGCGCGATGCCCCGAATCTCTTGCAAAACATCGAGCAGCGCGTGAATGGCCGACTGGCCCAGCTCGGGGTATGCGGAATGGGCCAGTCTGCCCCTTGCGCTAATTTCATACCGCAGGGCGCCCTTCGATCCAAGGGCAAGTTGATTCTCCGTCGGCTCGCCGTTAATCAAGAAGCGCGACCCGCGCGGTTCGGCTGCGGCCGCCTTCGCTCCGGCACTGTTGCGCTCTTCGCCGACCACAAACAGCAAACCGAAATTGCGCGTGCCAGCAGTCAGCAGTCTCTCCGCAGCCGCAACCATTGCCGCGATGATGCCTTTGGCGTCGCACGCCCCGCGGCCAAAAATGAATTGCTCATCTTCGCCGGAGGCAAAATACGGCGGAACCGTGTCCATGTGCGTGGAAAGCGTGACGACCGGCTCGTCCCACGACGCAAAGAGATTGTCGCGGTTCGGCTCGGCCGACATCCGTTCAATCTGCCCGTTGCTGTTTTGCGCCAGCGCGGACAAACGCGCAAAAAGGTAGTCCCCCACGTTTTTCTCATGGTTTGTAGTGGACTCGATGTCCACAAGCGCGCGCGTCAATTCGAAAAGGTGCATTCGCGTCCTTTTCTGCACTGTTTTTTCTGCCGTCTTTTTCGAAGAAGCGAAGCGAAAGGAAGGACCCGCGAAGATAGCTCGGGGCGGCCGCCTCTCGATAGCGCTCCATCCGCTTCCACGCGGCGCGAAGGCCGCTCAGATAGGCAGACGACAGTGGACAGGCCTTAGACCTGCCCCCCAACCACCGCGTTCCAGCTATCGCGGCAGTTTCGGCGGACAACCAACCGGAGGAAGTTGCCTCGACCTCATCGGTCGAGGAGCCCCTTTCGCTCAGGCGTCCGAAGCGAATCGGAACTGCGCGCCCGGCTACTCATGGCCTCCGCACCTCTACCAAGAAACATCCAGTCTAGAGCATTGCATCTGCAAAAGCCAACGGAATTTCTTTTCGCCGAGTTTAAGAATTGCCGGAGATCCTGGTTTACGAACTCCACTCGCACAATCTCCCGGAAGAAGCTGTGGCAGTGACGCGACATGCGGGCTCGGACAATCACAGTCACAAAGCACTAGAGTTCCAGCGGCTTGAGCGGAACGTGCTGTGAGGCCACTAGCAGCTGCCCTTCAAACGCAGCTTCCGCCGGACGGCGGCCGAGGGCTTCCCGGGCGCAGATTTCCGCGGTGAACGGGTTGTTGTTTTCGTCCGAGAGATGCGCGAGCACCAGGTAGCGCGCCGCGGCGTCGAAGCCGTCAGGGTCGGCAAGATATTCGCTCACCGCGTGATTCGAAAGATGCCCTGTCCGGCTGAGGATGCGCTGCTTCACCACCCACGGATACGGGCCGACTTTCAGCATCTCGACATCGTGATTCGATTCCAGGATCAGACAGTCCGCGCCGCGAAGGTGCACCTTCACCAGTTCAGGCATGTAGCCAAGATCGGTCACCAGCGCCACTTTCGTCCCGTTCGTCCGAAACGTGAAACCGATCGGGTCGGCCGCATCGTGGGGGATGGCAAACGCGTGCACCTCAAGGTCGCCCACCGCAAAACGTTGCCCCGCATGAATCGCCTCCACGCCGCGCAGCCGCTTCTCAAAAGTCACGGGAAGGATGCGCTTCATAGCGTCCATGGTCGGCTCCGTGACGTACAGCGGCGCCTTCCATAAGCCCAGCATTTGCGGCAATCCGTTGCAATGATCGGTGTGTTCGTGGGTGATCAGGATGCCGTCGATTTGCTTAACGTTGCTTTCGACGGCGGCTAGCCGCGCCAGAGTCTCGCGCTTGCCAAGCCCGGCGTCCACAAGGAGGCGGGTGCGCTCAGTCTCGAGCAACGTGATGTTGCCCGAACTGCCGGACGCCAGAATGGAGACCCGCAAGCCGATCGTGTAGCTCCTTGCCGTAGCTCAGGTCGGCTGTTTTTCCCGACGCAGCCAAGAGACCTGAGAACTGCCCCTCACGACAGCTTCGACGAATTTTCTGAATCATGGCAGAGCGTTGCCGTGTCGTCAACAGGTCTTCGTCTAAAACTGCAGACAACCACTGGAGACTACACCCGCTCAAAGATCATCGAAAATGGTCGCCGCTCTTGCCACAGCCTGCCGTCACAAGCTCGGCGCGGCGCGCCAAAAACCGTTCTCGAGAAGGTCATCCAATTCCCCATGCCGGCGGTCAGGCATCCGTCGATAGCCGCCAGTACCCGTCTCCTTTTCGCCGATAGGAAAAGCAGGAAATCAGAGGACCAAGCAACGGCGGGGGTGCGCTCTTAGAGTGCAACGGCTTGCTCGCAATCACGCTAAATTACGTAATTTCACGCGGCCTATTGTTCCGATGCGAACCGTGTGTCACGGTTTGAAGTGTGTTTGTCGGTTGGGTGCGTGTCACCGCCGCCGTTTGATATACTCGCGCCGCGAAACATGGAAAAGTACGATCTCATCGTGGTGGGTTCCGGGCCCGCAGGACAGCGCGCCGCCATCCAGGCGGCGAAATTCGGCAAGCGCGCCGCTTTGATTGAAAAACTCGAAGTCGTCGGCGGCACGGCCATCAACACCGGCACCATTCCCAGCAAGACGATTCGCGAAGCCGTCCTGCATCTTTCCGGCTATCAATACCAGAGCATCTATGGCGTCAACTACCGCGTGAAGGAACCCATCACCATGTCTGATCTTTCCTTCCGCGCGCTCAACGTCATCAAAACAGAAATCGACGTGATTCGCGCCCAACTCTCGCGCAACGGTATCGAGGTCATCACCGGCACCGCGAGTTTTCTCGAGCCCCACCGCATTCAGGTCAGTAGCCCGCGCGGCCAGCAGGAATACGAAGCCCAGCACATCATCCTCGCTACCGGCACCAAGCCTGCCGTCTCTCCGCTCGTGCCGTTCAACAACCGCACCATCATCAACAGCGATCAGATCCTCAGCATGCCGGAAATTCCTAAAGCCATGATCGTGGTCGGCGGCGGCGTGATTGGCGTCGAGTACACCTGCATGTTCGCCGTTCTGGGCGTGCGCGTCACGCTTATCGAAAAACGTCCGCGGCTGCTCGAATTTGCCGATCAGGAAATGGTCGAAGCGCTTTGCTACCATCTGCGCGACCGCCGCGTCACGCTGCGCCTCAACGAGGAAGTCGAAAGCGTCGAGGAAACGCCCGATCACACGGTCGTCGCCAACTTGAAGAGCAAGAAAAAAATCTCCGGCGAAGCCCTACTTTACGCCGTCGGCCGCCAGGGCAATATCGATGAACTGAACCTCGCTGCCGCCGGACTCGAAGCCGACGCGCGCGGCCGGATTCCCGTCGACGAACAGTATCGAACCAAGCAGCTGCACATCTTCGCCGTGGGCGATCTCATTGGCTTTCCCAGCCTCGGTTCGGTTTCCATGGAACAGGGCCGCATCGCCGCGGCCAATGCCTTCGGTATGCCCGTCCACTCCAACCGCGCGAATTATCCATACGGGATTTACACCATTCCGGAAATCTCCTTCATTGGCAAAACGGAAGAGCAACTCACCGACGAAGGAATTCCTTATGAAGTGGGCATGGCCTATTTTCGTGAGATTGCGCGTGGCCAGATTCGCGGTGACACCACCGGCCGATTGAAGCTGCTTTTCGATCCCACCTCCAAGGAATTGCTCGGCGTGCACATCATTGGGGAAGGCGCGTCGGAGTTGCTGCACATCGGCCAGGCGGTGTTCGCGCTGAAAGGTACCGTCGAATATTTCGTGGACACCGTTTTCAACTATCCGACGCTCGCGGAGTGCTACAAGGCCGCGGCGTTCAACGGGCTCAACAAACTGACCAAGGGTTGACGACGACGCTGATGCAAGGGCCGTTTCATGGTCTCGATCAAGGATTCCTAGGGGCACGACATGTCGCGCCCGTCTTACATACAAAGGCTCAGGAAGCCGAGGAAGAAGTAAGATGATTTCAGCAAATTTGTTTGGTACGAGATGGGCAGGCGAACGATGAGCAGGACAGTTGGCGTTTTGGTGATGGAACATATCGCGGCGGGCCTAGCCGATGGCAACACGGTCATTGGCCCGCTCAAACTTTTCCCGGAGTCGCCGCAATCGCTCGATCCCTTGCAGTCCATGCATTCTGAAGAGATTGTGGGAGCCATCCGAGAGCTTGTCGAAAAGGTCGCCGGGGCGCAAAAGATCGAAGCCATTGGCGTGGGGTTCCCTGGAATTATTCGCGGCGGCGTGGTCGAAGAATCGCCCAATTTGCAGCAGGTGAAGGGGTTCGCGCTACAAGCCGCGCTTTCGGCTTCGCTCAAGGGCAAAGCCGCCGGCGTTCCCGTTCGCGTTTTCAATGACGCCGACGCCATGGCGGCTGGCATCGCCGCGACGCACGGCAAATTGCACCAACTCACGCGGGTGTGGACGCTCGGCAACGGCATCGGCTTCGGCCGATATCCCGCGAGCGAAGGCGTGTGGGAAGGCGGCCACACGGTGGTCACGCTGGACCCCAAGGAAGGTTTCTGCGGCTGCGGCGGCAAAGGGCACCTCGAGGGAATTCTTGGGCGCCGGTCGATGCGCATGCGCTTCCTCGATCTCGAGCCGGAAGAAGTGTTTGAAAACGCGCGCGCCGGCGACGCCCGCTGTTCCGAATTCGTGCAGTTCTGCCATCGCGCACTGGCCGCGGCAACCGCAGACAGCATCCACATGGAAGGCCCGGGCGTCTTCTTCATCACCGGTCTGGAGACCAGATTCATCGATACCGGCCTGCTGGACCGGCTGGTGCACGAAATGGTGAAAATGAGTCCGCTCCAAGGCAGCCGCTTTGAAATCCTTGCCGCTTCGGACGAACTGGGCATCCTCGGCGCGGCCGTCAACGCTTCGCACGCCAGGAAATAGGCATGGAGACCAGCATTTTGGAGCGCGCTGGCAGCGCCCGTTTGCTGCGCGGCGGTACCCGTCGTGAGGTCCAATTTGAGTCTAGCAAGTCTTTGCTCGCTGCTCGGCTGGCCAGCATAAGCGTCAAAGCGGTCGACTGCCGAACCATTACCGTTTTCGCGTCCCGGCTACTGGAGGTTAGGGGTCACCTTGATCGAGTGAGTGAGCGCCGTCGCGCCGGTTCCTGACGTCCCCGTTCCGAGTTCCTCGCCAAGCGGAGGAGCAATAGAGCGCGGCCTCGCGTCCTGGCACCACCATTCCGCGGGCGGTCGTATTTGATAAAAACAGTTGCTGTCGAAGCCCCAGATCGGTCCGGGGTCATCGCACTCGGCGAGACCGTTTACGTTCCCGCGTCGGGAGCCCCCACCTCAAGGGTTGAGCCTGGCGGGGGCCTTCAGCAAGCGAGTCGCGAGCGGTCGAGGGTGAAGCCGTTGAGCGGGCCGAGGACGGTGACGGCGATATGGTCGGTCTGAAAATAGCGCTGGGCTAGCGACCGCAGCTCCTCGGCGGTGACCGCTTCGATGGCTTCGAGGATTTCGTCGAGCGAAAAGAAGCGGCCAAAGTACAGTTCCTGGCGCGCGAGATTGGACATCCGCGAACTGGTGGACTCGAGCGAGAGCATCAGCGAACCCTTGAGATGGTTCTTCGAGCGGCGCAGCTCTTCTTCGCTGACCAGTATTTCTTTCAGCGAGCGAAATTCCTGAATGGTGAGATCGATGACCTGGCCAATGGCGTCCGTGGCGGTGCCGGCGTAAACAGTCATCATGCCGGCATCGGAGTACGGTGTGAGCTCGCTGAAAACCGCGTAGGCCAGGCCGCGCTTTTCGCGAATGTTCTGGAACAGCCGCGAAGACATGCCGCCCCCGAGGAGATTATTGAGGACCGCGAAGCCGAAGCGGTCCTGGTGAGCGAGCGGAACCGATGGAACGCCGATGCAAATGTGCACTTGCTCGAGGTCGCGCTTTTTTTCGAGCACGATGGGCGCCTGCGTGTTGGGCGCGCCGCCGCCGTCGGCAGGCCCGGCCGGCCCGAGCGCACCGAACTCGCGCTGCACCAACTCCATCACCTGGTCGTGGGTGACATTGCCGGCGGCAGTAACGACCAGATGGTCGGGCGCAAACCAATTCTGGAAACGCGAGCAAAGCGCATCGCGACTGAATTTTTTAACCGTTTCCGGCGTGCCCAGAATCGGCCGGCCGAGCGGGTGGCCCGGCCAGAAGCCGCGCGTGAAGATCTCGTGCAGCAGATATTCCGGGTTGTCCAGGTCCATCTTGATTTCTTCAAGGACCACCTTACGCTCTTTTTTCAGGTCTTCGGAATCGAACTTGGGGCGCAGGACAAGGTCGGCGATCACATCGAAGGCGATGGGGAGATGCTCGTCGAGCACTTTGGCGTTGAAGCAGATCTGTTCTTTGGAGGTGAAGGCGTCGAGCATGCCGCCGACGGAATCCATTTCGCGGGCGATGGCTTCCGCGGAGCGGCGCTCGGTGCCTTTGAAAACCATGTGCTCGATGAAGTGGGCGAGGCCGTTTTCTTCGGGGACTTCGCGGCGGGAACCGTTGCGCACCCAGACGCCGACGGAGACCGAGCGGACGTGCGACATGGTCTCGGTAATGGCCACCAGGCCATTCGGTAGGACCTGCTTTTGGATGTCGCGAATTTCAGTGGCCATTTACGAATTGTGACATAACTGTGGTGGAAAGCAAAAAAGGGAATGGCCACTTCTACCATGCCCAATCGTCCGTTTCCCTAAGCTCAATCGGGGCAAGGGCTTGCGAGATGTGACGGCGTCCCGAAAGGGCCTACCTCGGCTAGCCTTCAACTACAAAAGCCTTTCTGCCGGATTGAGGTTGCCGTACTCGCTGGTGAAGAAGAGCGGTACATCGGCGTATGCGCCTTTATCGCGGTAGTACACTTCGCAAGTGTCAAAGGGCTTCGAATAGATGTGGATGCTGACGGCGCGCCGGCTGAATTCCGCCAGATTCATGACTTCGTGGACCGGTTCCATGGGATTGACGTAGGTAGGGTGAGCGCCGTCGAGATCGTAAAGCTCGGTGGGCACAATGCGGCAAGTGGCTTTCGAGGCGTCGCGGTTGTCCACGCGATAATTCTGGATGCGCAAGCGGCCGATGGGCGCGGACATCCAGCAATTCTGGCCGCGGTGATTGTGGATGCGGCTGTGCTGGCCGATGTCCCAGCAAAGCGTCATGCATTCGAACAGCGCGTTGCGGAAAACGAGATTGCGCGTGTAGTTTCCCTTGGAAAAGAAACAGTATTTCTCGAGGCTGTCCGGGCGGACGGCATGGCGGATGACGTAATCCTGGACGTTTTGCAACGTGAATTCGGATTCGGGGATGGCGGCAAGGCCTTTGACCCAATCTTCAATGCCGAGTTTTTCCGTTGCGAGATATTGCGCCATGCGATGCCTCCCAACCCTGGTTTGGGATTTGCGGGTATTGCATCAGAATTATAGCGCAATGCGACGAGGAGGCAGTAAACGGGGGGAAGAAGTAGCGGGGCGGATCCCGGGCAGCGTGCGCAACGACCTGCACTTGGCCTTAGGTTCCGTTGATAGGATGATGAGGAGAGGACGCGAATCGCGCAGCAATAACATGGTCGAGTTGTTGGGAAAATCGAGAGAAGAATTGCGAGCGTTCTGTGTGGCGCTCGGAGAACCTGCTTATCGCGGCGGGCAGATTTACCACGCTCTGTACGCGGAGAGAAAATTTGAATTTGCGCGGATGACGAATTTGCCGATGGCGTTGCGAGAGCGGCTGGGGAAAGACGCGCAGATCACTCTGCCGGACGTGAAGCAGCGGTTTGTTTCAAGCGATGGATCGGTGAGGTACCTGCTTGGGCTGAAAGGCACGGAAGAAAACAAATTCAACACCGCGGGCATCGAGGAAGGGAGCACACAGGACACGGGGGAAAATCAGAGAAGATCCGGGCGCACCCAAGTACCTGCTTCGGTCGAAGCGGTGTACATGCCGAGCGAAGGGAGGCAGACGATTTGTATTTCGACGCAGGCGGGGTGCGCGGTGGATTGCCACTTCTGCCTGACGGCTCAGCTCGGATTGATTCGCAACTTGACGGCGGGAGAGATTGTCTCGCAGGTGCTGGTGCCGCTAGGAGAACAAGGAACCAGAAACGAGGGAAAAGTTGCGGGGCTAGAGGCCGGGCATGAAAGTGGGAGCAAAATCGCTTCGGGGGCTAAAGACCCAGTTGTCGCAACACCACGCAGGCCTGGGCGGAGGCTCCAACCCTCCAAAGATCGAGTCGACGCGCAAACCCGAAGCCTAGCTGCTACACAAGCCCATGGCGCTATCCAGACGAATGTGGTGCTGATGGGACAGGGCGAGCCGCTGTTGAATTTCGAGCCGGTAATGGCGGCGCTCGGAATCATGCTGGACCCGGAAGGAATAGGACTTTCGCCGAAGCACGTGACGCTCTCGACGAGCGGGATCGTGCCGGGAATCGAACGACTGGCACAGGAGAAAGCGCGGCCCAAGCTGGCGATATCGTTGAATGCGTCGAGTGATGAAGAGCGCGACGCGCTAATGCCTATCAACAAAAAGTACCCGCTGAAAATATTACTGCAGGCCTGCCAGAATTATCCGCTGCGGCCCTGGGAGCATTTGACATTTGAATACGTGATGCTGGGAGAAGTGAACGATTCGCCGGACGACGCGCGGCGTATCGTCAAGCTGCTCGCAGGGTTGCCGCGCGTGAAAGTGAACTTGATTCCGTGGAATCCCGGGGAACTCCCCTACCGCGAATCCCCACCGGAGCGCGTCGAAGAGTTCCGACGCATCTTGACGGATAAAGGCATCCCGGCGTTTGTGCGCTATTCTCGCGGCCGGGATGTCATGGCCGCCTGCGGACAACTGGCACTGAAGGAGGTTCACAGTTCACCGTTGACGGTTCTCAGTAGGAATCTCTGAGGATAGTAAAACCTAGCTATCCTGCGGGCCCTCAAGCGCGGAGGCCGATGACGGACATGAGCCGGCCGGTGGTGCCACGGTCTTTGCGATAGCTGAAGAGGAGATCGCTGCGGCAGGCAGTGCACAAATGGCTGACGGATATGTTTCGCGCGAGCAGGCCAGCTTCCAAAAGCTGGGCGCGATTGGCTTTGCCGAGGTCGAGGAGAACGCTCTTTGGCGGCGGCTGATGTCCAGGCGGCGCCATATCCAGCCATTGCAAGGGATTGGGTTCGTCGCCGGTGCGAAGTTCGTCGAACCACTCTGAAGCGTTGGAGAATTGCGATCGAAATTCCGACGCCACGTCCGTGCCCACTTCGTAGCAACAGCCGCCAATCGACGGACCGATGGCGGCCAGCACGCTCACGGGCTTTGTCGCACACTCCATCTGCATTTTGCCGATGGCTTTGCTGATGATGCGTTGCAATGTGCCGCGCCAACCGGCGTGAACTGCGGCAATCGCGCGATTCTTTGGGTCCACCAGTAAAATTGGAACACAGTCCGCGGTCTGGACGGCAAGAAGCACTCCCGGACGGTTCGCTATAGAGGCATCGCCACGGCAAGGCGCAGCGGGAGGAGCTTCGAAGACATGAACGACATCGGAATGGATCTGGCTGAGCCCACAAATGGCCATGTCATCGGCTGCGAGGGCGGCTTGGAAGCGGCGCCGGTTTTCGAAAACACTTTCCTTCCTGTCCCACTCAGCGAAACCAAGATTCAAGACTTTTTCACCGCGAAGATCGCTCACGCCGCCGGGACGCGTGCTGAACCCATGGACCAGCCAAGGGATTTTGGCCAGCCGAGCGGCTTGAAGCACGCACAAGCCACCCTCTCTGCGTTCCACCCAGGCATTTGATACCGGGTCGCGCGGCACCCTCCGGCGGTGCGCGCTGCGGCGAGTCTTGGTGCTGTTGGTTGGCATCGCGGCACTACCAGTATAATCGGAGCAGGTCGGTCAGCGTTGAATGGCGTGGAACCGGGCCGAGTGCGGGCCCTTGGAGGGCTCTTGATCATAGGGATGGGCGTGGATATCGCCGAGGTGGACCGCATCCGAAAGGCCATCGAGCGGCATGGGGAAACATTTCTGCGGCGGCTCTATACCGAGAAGGAGCGGGATTACTGCGAGCAGTTCAAGAACAAATATGAGCGCTATGCGGGGCGCTTCGCGGCGAAAGAGGCGGGTATGAAGGCGCTCGGAACCGGCTGGCGGCGCGGGGTGCGTTGGGTGGATCTGGAAGTGGTGCGCGAGAAAAGCGGGCGACCGACGCTGAAGCTCGCCGGGGAGGCGGAAAAAATCGCCGGCCAAATCGGCGTAAAGCGCATCGCCTTGAGCATCACGCACACCGAGGAGCAAGCGCTGGCGCAAGTTATCTTCGAGGGGTGAAGAGATGGATGATTTTCCGCAATTCATGCGGGCCGCGGCAAATCGAATCGCGACACCGAGCCAGGCAACGCCGGGTGTGGAAGGCTACGTTTTTGATGGGGTTGATGGAAGCCAAATGGCGTTCTGGAAGTGTCATGAAACGGCTGCCGCGGCAGCTCATGTGCATGACTACGACGAGTACCTGCTCGTGGTGCAGGGCTGCTACACCTTGATCATCGCTGGGCAGCGGATTGCCCTGCACGCGGGAGACGAATATTGCATCGCCCGGGGCGTGCTGCATGCGGGCGAGGTTCTTGCGGGGACGAGAACGATTCACGCATTTGGCGGTCACCGGGCAAACAGAATTTAGAATTCCACTGCTACTTCACGATAAAGAAGTCGCCGATGGCCAGGGTGTCGATCCCGGCGCAATAAAAGCTGCGAATGGCTTCGCGGGGATCGGAGACCAGCGGCTCCCCAAAAAGATTGAAGGAGGTATTGAAGAGGACCGGGGCGGGAGCGCGCTCGCCAAACTTGTGCAGCAGCCGCCAGAACCGCGGGTTGGCCTCGCGGTCGACGGTGTGTACACGCACCTGGCCATCCTCGAAAGAAAAGCGCTCCAAGCCCGGCGGGGCGCCAGGTTTGAGCTTGCCGAGCGAGGTCATGAACCGGCAATTTGCGGAGCAGGCAAAGAGGCGTGGGGCGGCTTCCGCCGGCACGGAGAACGCAAAGGGGTGAAAATCCTCGCGATGCTTGATGTAGTGGTTCACATTTTCGATGACGTATTCAGAAAACGGAGAGGCCAGGATGCTGCGGTTGCCAAGGGCGCGGTGTCCGAATTCGGTCCGTCCCTGGAACCAAGCGACAATTTTGTCGCGCGCGAGCACTTCAGCGGCTTCGGCGAGAAGCTGTTCTTCGCCCGAAGGATACTTGTAGATAATCTTGCAGTTGTCGAGAACCGCCTTGATTTCGCCGGAGGAGAAACCCGGGCCAAGATAAAGATGATACCGGGGCTGGCGGGCGGGATGGCCAAGCCGTTTGCGGGCCAGGAGTGCGGCGCCTGTAGCGGTCCCAGAATTGCCGGCCACGGGTTGCGCGTACACTTGTTTGAAACCGCTGCGCGTTTCGAGCGCGCGAATGAGGAAAACGTTGAGGAACAGGCCCCCGGCAACGCATAGGTAGTCGACCGAATGCTGCTTGCGATAGCGTTCCGCGATGGTGAGAACGATTTCTTCGATGAAATCGCGGGCGCTGCGCGCCAGCGAGGCACGAAGCTGCGGATCGGAGGCGATGACGCGGGAATCAAGTCGGAGATCGCGCAAAACCGCGTCGGAAAAGGCCGTGCCCTCCTCTCCGCTACTCCCGAAATAGCGTGTGCTCAGGACCGGAAGGCCATCGGAGTCCCACTGAAAGAGCTTGCGAAAGGAAGACACAAAGTCAGGCTGGCCGTCTTTGCTCAACCATTGGACTTTGTGCTCGTCGCGCCGGGCACGGAAGCCGAGGAGCTCGGTAACACAGGAATAAAACCACCCGAGGGAATTTGGAAAGCGCAGCGGCCGGAGGAGGCGAAGCTCATCGCCTTCCCCGAGGTAAACAGAGCCGGAGCGCATGTCGTCACCTTCGTCGAGCGTTAAAACCAGCGCGCGTTCGAATGGCGACGTGTAGTAGGCACTGGCGGCGTGGCAGAGATGATGGTCAAGAAAGAGAAACGACGTGGCGCCATAAAGGCGGCGGATCTGCCGGACTTGGGCGGCCTCTCGAAAATTGCGGCCTAGAACGTGCGCCCAAGCGGGGCCCGAGCCGGAAAACACGTTGCGGAGCCGAAAGCCAGCCTCGCGCAAAGCGGAAAGGGTAGGCCGGTGGGGAAAAGCAGCGAGCTCCACATCGGTGATTTTTGCGTTGCCCTGCTCGAGACAGCGGGAAATCGCCATTCGGGGAATGCCGCCCATGCCAGTCGAGCGGCCGAGTTTTTCTTCCTCGATGGCAGCTACGATGGAGGTGTCATCCACCAGAACGGCAGAGGAGTCGCGGCCGAAGGCCCATATGCCCAGGGCAAACATCGCTTCAGTTTGCCACGATTGCCTAAGCCACGCGTTGCGAAGAGGGTTCTAGATCGGACTGTGAGACACGTGCGGTTAAGAACGCTCCTTCACAGCCGGTGAGCTTTATTCCCAGCCACTGATTCGCGGGAAAGGCGCCGTCAACAAAGAGACGCAGATAGTTGCTCGAAAGCGCGGGGGTTCGATAGTTCAATCCGTCGCCGGAGGGATGAAGAGTAAGGACGCGAAGTTCTCGGCCTACTTGCGACTGCCGGAACGCGGCGGATTTCCGTTCGCCGAGAGCACGCAATTCGCGGGCGCGTTGCCTGATGATCGCGCCTGGCACGTGGTTTGACAGAGCGGCGGCTTTCGTGCCGGGACGCTTGGAGTACGAGAACACATGGAGATAGCTGAACGAAAGAGCTTCGATGAAAGCAAGCGTCGCGGCGTGATCCTCCTCGGTCTCACCGGGAAAGCCGGCGATGACGTCGGCGCCGATGGCGGCGTGGGGAAGCCGCTCGCGAATAAGTTCAACGCGGCGCGCGTAGTGCTCGGCGCGGTACCAGCGGTGCATGACTGCGAGGATGCGATCCGAGCCGGACTGCAGCGGCATGTGGAAGTGCTTGGCTAGCCTTTCGGTCGAGGCGAAGAGCTCGATTAAGTCCCGTGTAACGTCGGTGGGCTCGATGGAGCTGACGCGCAATCGCTCGACGGTGGTCTCATCCAGAACCCTGCGAAGCAGATCCTCGAACTCCACGCGTGGTGAGAGGTCGCGGCCATAAGTGCCGAGGTTAATGCCGCTCAAGACGACTTCACGATAGCCCGCATCGGCGAGCCTCTGAAGCTCGCGAATCACGTTTTCCGGCGGTAGGCTGCGACTCTTTCCACGGACAAAGGGAATCACGCAAAACGAACAGCGTGAATTGCAGCCATCTTGAATTTTCAGCGTGGCCCGCGTGTGGTTCCCTCCTCCGCCGAACACCGGCGTCGTCAACAGGGTTTGCTGCTCAAAAATGTCGCCCACCAGAATTTCGGCTTGCGGCTCGGGCCGCGATAAAATTGCAGCGGAGAGGGATGAAAGCGGAAGAAGCCGATTCGAAGGCGGCGCCTCGGAACGTGGAGAAGCCCTTTCGACTAGCTCGGAGATTTGCGGTTTGTGTGAATTCCCTACGACCCATGCTACTCCGGGTAGCTGGCTCAATTCCTCGGGCGCGCGCTGCGCGTAACATCCGGTGACAATCACGCGAATGTCGGGATTTGCCGTGTGCAGCTTGCGGATGGCATCGCGAGCTTGCGCGTCGGCGGAAGCCGTCACCGTGCAGGTATTCACCACCACAATATCGGCATCCGACGCCCTCTCGGCCGACACACAGCCGCGCTCGAGCAACTGCCGCTCCAAAGCTGCGCCATCGGCTTGCGTGGCGCGACAGCCAAATTGTTCGATGTAAAAGGTGGTCATGGGGCCGCTCTGCCACGAGGATCTCTGTCGCCCGCATACAAGAATATCGGTTTCCCGGGCGTTGAGGAAGCACTAGCCGGATCGAGAGCAGTCGAGCTCCCGCCGCTCGCCTTTACTCGGCGCTGCGCGCGCCGCTACAATCTTCGGCACCCATGGCGTATCGACGGAATAATCCGACCGCGCTTAACAACCCGACGGTGTCCGTCGTGATTCCAGTTTATAACGAGCGCGGGACGATCGAAGAAATTCTGCGGCGCGTCCTGGACGCGGGAGTGCGCAAAGAAGTGCTGGTCGTGGACGATTGCTCGACCGATGGCACCCGCCAGATCCTGGAGGGCATGGCCGCGCGTCAGGCGAATAACGAGAAATCGGTCCAGGCCCAGGACGGCGGCGATCCCATCGAGTTGCGAAACCTGCGCTTCTTCTTTCAAACGCCTAACCAGGGCAAAGGCGCGGCGCTCCGGCGGGGGTTTGCGGAAGCCACCGGTGACATTGTGCTGGTGCAGGATGCCGACTTGGAATACGACCCGCGCGATTATCCGGTGTTGCTCGAGCCTATCGTTGACGGCCGCGCCGATGTTGTCTACGGCTCACGGTTTCTCGGCGGGCCGCAGCGCGTGCACTACTTCTGGCACTACGTGGCCAACCGCGGGCTCACGCTGCTTTCGGATATCTTCACCAACCTGAAACTGTCCGACATGGAGACGTGTTATAAGGTCTTCCGTAGAGAGGTTCTAAAGGGCATCGCCATCAAGTCCAACCGTTTTGGATTCGAACCGGAAATCACCGCGAAAATCGCCAAGCACAACTGGCGAATCTACGAAGTGCCGATCACTTACGCCGGACGAACGTACGAAGAAGGCAAGAAGATTACCTGGAAGGACGGCGTGCAGGCTTTGTGGTGCATCATCCGCTTCCGATTGGGCGATTAGGCGCTCGCCCTGATATCGTCCTCGTAGCCATGCGGATGTCCCTGCTTCCAGGCCCACGCGGATTGAATAATTTCTTCGAGCGAAGAATGAGACGCTTCCCAGTCCAACATACGCTTTAATTTTTCCTTGCTCACCACCAACACCGCGGGGTCGCCGGGGCGACGCGCTCCGAGTTTCCGGGGGATTTTCCGGCCGGTAACGGCTTCCGCCGCGCCAATCACTTCGAAGATCGAATAACCGCGGCTGTTGCCAACATTGAATGCTTCCCCGGACACGCGGTCAATTTCCAGCAACGCACGCACGTGGGAATCCGCTATATCCAACACATGAATATAATCGCGAACGCAAGTACCATCCGGCGTGGGATAATCGGTTCCGAAAACATCCACGTAAGGAAGGCCCCCTGCGGCCGCATCCAGCACGCGCGGAATCAAATGCGTTTCCACACGATGATGCTCGCCGCGCTCCTTCGAAGCCCCGGCGGCGTTGAAATAGCGAAGGTTCGCATATTGCAGCCCGGTATACGCCCGGTAATCCGCCAGAATGCCTTCGAAGGTCAGCTTCGATTTTCCATACGGATTAATGGGCGCCTTGCGGTGATCTTCCGGAATAGGCACGATTTCGGGCTCGCCGTAAGTCGCCGCCGTCGAAGAGAAAATAAGCTTTCGCACGCCGTGGCGCGTCATGGCGTCCAGGAGGTTTACGCCGCAACCTATGTTGGTGGCGTAAAAGATGCTTGGCTCTTTCATCGACTTAGCTACCAGCGCTTCGGCGGCAAAGTGCATCACGGCGTCAATTTTATGTTGCGTGAACACACCTTCGAGCTGTTGACGGTTTCCTAGGTCTACGTTGCAGAATGTTGCTCCCGGCGGTACCGCGGCGGCGTGCCCCTCCAGAAGGTTGTCCAGCGCAATCACACGCATCCCACGAGAGAGTAAAACCTCCGCGCAAATACTGCCGATGTAGCCGGCCGCGCCGGTAACCAGAATGTTCAAGGGGGCTCGCTCCTACGCTGATGGACAAGAGGACTCAGCTTCGATCGAAAGCGCTAGGATACCTCAGAAACGGTGTTTGGGATAAGCCGGGTTGAGGGCGCAGATTAGGCCTGCGCCAAGCGGCGCTGGAAGGTCAGCAAAATCAGGTCGGCACGGCGCCGCACCCCGAACTTGTTCAGCAAGTTCGAGACATGAAACTTCACCGTGCGTTCCGCGATATTCAGCTTGCTGGCGATTTCCTTGTTCGAGAGATTTTCCAGCAGCGAATCCAGCACCTCTTGTTCTCGCCGGCTCAGGTTGGTCACGGAATCTGTCTTCAGTCGCCGCCCCTGGCTGGTGAGAATAGAATCCACAAAACCCGAAAGAAGCTGCCGCGGCACCCAGAATCCGCCGTTGGCGACTAAGGGCAACGCCCGGGTCAGTTGCTCCCGCGCTTCCATGTAGGTAAGCAGACCTTTCACCCCGAGGCGCAGCAGCGAAAAACTGTTGTTTTCCGCGTGATTCTCTCCAACGACGATCAACCGCGACTCCGGATAACGCTCAAGGATGTTCGTGAGAAGCGCCCCGGTGGCGGGCTTGGCGGCGTGCGCGTCAATCACATAGACGTTGGCCTTGGGCGGCTCCAAATGGCGCAAGTCCGGCGCAAGCACGGACTCCAGTTGTTGAGACACCACCTTGAAGGACGCCTTCTCCAGAATTCGCTCAAATTCGCTCAGCACCAGCGGGTGTGGCGAAAGGATGCATACACTCAGTTTTGACGACCCACGCTTTGTGTTCACTGGTGCCAGCCTAAAGAAAACTGGCCAAAGGGGCAAGTCCCTTTGGCGGGTTTGTTCCTGAACTGTTACTGACCATTAGGGTGCTTTCTCGCCGGGGCGGCAGTAGCGACAAGGTTTAGCATCCCGAAATCCGACTTTTGACACGCCGAGTTCCCCATTCAGACCTCAAAAAGACCGTTTCCCTGCATGCACGTTCCAGATAGCCACGGACCTCGCGTAAAATAAAGGAGTTAGCCATTCCCGGTCTTCCCCTCGAGCCCCCAGGTCAAGGAGCAAAGAGCCGCGAGGAGCCGAGCCCGGGAGCCTGGCAAGGAGCACGGAGTTTTGAGCGCATGCGTAATCTGAACGAATCCGGCAAGGCGCTGAGAGAGTTGCTCGCCGAGCGAATCCTGGTGCTTGACGGCGCCATGGGCACCATGCTGCAACAGCGCAACTTGAGTGCGGCGGACTTTGGCGGCCCAGCGCTTGAAGGGTGCAACGAAAACCTCGTTCTCACCCGCCCGGATGTGGTTTTGGACATTCACCGGGAATACCTCGAGGCGGGGTCGCACATCATTGAGACCAACAGTTTTGGTGGCACGCCCATCGTTCTCGCGGAGTATGGGCTTGCCGGCGACGCGCATCGCCTCAACAAACGTTCTGCTGAGCTGGCGCGTCAAGCGGCAGACGAATTCAGGACTCCACAAAAGCCGCGCTTCGTAGCCGGTTCCATGGGGCCCACTACAAAAGCCATCACCGTAACTGGCGGCGTGACATTTCAAGGATTGCGCGACGCCTACTACACCCAGGCGAAGGGGCTTGTGGAGGGCGGCGTCGACCTGCTTTTGGTAGAGACCTGCCAGGATACGCGAAATATCAAGGCTGCGCTCCTGGCCATTCGCCAGCTCTCCCGCGAAATCGGGTTCGAGGTTCCTTTTATTATCTCGGTCACCATCGAACCGATGGGCTCGATGCTCGCCGGCCAAACCATCGACGCGATGTGGGCGTCGCTCAAATACGCAAAGCCCCTGGCATTCGGGATGAACTGCGCGACCGGACCGGAGTTCATGACCGACCACATCCGTACGCTGAGCCAGCTTACGAACGAATTCGTCTCTTGCTATCCGAACGCAGGCTTGCCGGACGAAGAGGGCAAATATCTGGAGACGCCGACCTCACTTGCAGCGCAACTCGAGAAATTTGTGGATCATGGATGGCTGAACCTCGTCGGCGGCTGCTGCGGCACGACGGAGCGGCACATTTGCGCGATCGCGCGGATGGCGGACGGCAAGAGGCCACGGCAGCGTCCCGCGGAAACCCATCGCGCCATTTAT
>Ga0126371_10001265_pt1 | contig 21305 bp, 21 predicted proteins | sample PanSoiMetaPlot_4_FD_110145 | JGI IMG/M metagenome (GOLD analysis project Ga0126371, IMG submission 110145) | Tropical forest soil microbial communities from Panama - MetaG Plot_4 | ecosystem: Environmental > Terrestrial > Soil > Tropical forest > Bulk soil | place: Panama | collected 2016-02-17 | reverse complement strand
CCGAAGGGCTTGGTACCACCGGGTCGATGGGTAAGAATGCTTTTTTTGAAGTTTTTTTTCGTTTAGTTCGATGTGGTCCACGCTACTTTCGGAGCGGACGCATAGGGAGCAGTAGGGCGCGAATAGCTTTGCTAGACTGTGGGGACTTTTGTGGGGAGTACCTGTAGAAAGCGGCCTTTCGGTGTCTCACCCCTTAGTAACCAGACCACGGCTTATCCTTAACTGTGATCCGAGGTTATCAGCATTGGTCACAATCGGTCTCAAGCACTCGAGCATACTTAAAAGGCACATGCTCTACCACCTGAGCTACCGGCCCAATTCTATGAAACGGTGGATTTTACCGAAGCCTTACTTCTCTCGGAATCCGTGACTTGTCGGGATTCTTGCGGGGCCGCGGGTGAAACCCGGCCTTCCCGCGCAGCAATGGTATCGCGCCGAGCCTGGGCTCGGATACGGCAATAGCGGCGTAGCAGGGACGGGCTCACGTGACCCATCATATCAAGCATCGTGTTCTCGGGGACGCCCCTCTCGCCAGCTTCGCGCAGAACGAATGCAGCGGGTCGGGAAACCGGGCTCAATTTTTTGAGTCGCCGAATCCCAGCTACGCATCGCTAGCACAATCTACTAAACCGAACTGCTACGGGCGGGTGCCACTCGGGGTGGGGTGGGGGAGTGGCACTGACCGCCCGGTCCATGCCCCTGGTTATGCTGATTGAGTTTTCTTCAAAGACTTGTGGGAACGTGAGATGAGCCGGGATGATGCTCCGCGCCTTTTGGTGGCTTTTCGCGGTTACCTGTGGACGCGTTCGCGGCGCTGGTCTCTCATCCAAGCAGATGCTCCCGCATCAACACCTCACCAACGCATGAGCCTCAAACGAACTATGTTTGGTGCCCGCAAGATCAGAGGCGGCAATTACATCAGAGGCGCACCATTCGCGCATCTCTGCACTTTCTCCCAACGTAACTCGCGAGTCCAACAATACCGATACCGAAGAGAGTAATAGTCGAAGGTTCAGGGACAGGCATTGGAGGGTCAGTGACCTTCACATCCGTCGTCACAATGGTGCTGTGTCCGACATCAGAATTCACCGAAACGTTTAGGGTTGAAGTTCCAGAGTCTGGTGGCGGATTCTCATCCGGAAAACTCAACTGATGTAGCCGTGGCCCGGCAAGACTCAATATTTTTCTTAGGTCACTAAAAGCACGGTGCGAGGAGCATGGTGCGCCAGACTTCGCCGTCTGCCTGACCCGACGATGCACCGAATGCCCGGCTTAAAGTGCGTTAACTGAAGCCGGGAATTTCTTGGGTCGCCCCCACCAGGAATGCATCGGCCACATTAAACCGAGGCAATGAGTTGCGGTGCCACTCAACAGCGAGGGTGGCACCGCGTTTTTTTGTGCAGCTAGCGCCTCAGAAACCCAAACCCTGACCCTGAAAACCGGCAGCCTCGCAGCCGATACGCTCCGATTTCGCATTGCCACCGGGTATACTTGGACTTCTTCAATGAGCCGACTCGCGCGCCGTTTTCTGTTCCTCGTCTCCGCCGTCCTGGTGACGCTGGCGATCGGCACTGTCGGCTTCGTCGTCGTCGCGGGGTATCCGCCGTTTGATGCGTTCTACATGACGCTCACTACGATGACGACCGTCGGCTACCAGGAAATTCATCCCCTCGGGCAGGCCGGGCGCATATTCAATTCGTTTCTGATCGTCTTTGGCGTGACGACGATCTTTATCGCGATCGGGGCCATGACCCAGACGATCATTGAGCAGGAATTCGGCGAGGTGTTCGGAAAGCGGCGGAACAAACGCATGATCGACAAATTGAAAGATCACTATATTGTGTGCGGTTACGGGCGCGTGGGCCGCGGGGCGGCGGCCGAGCTGCAACACGCGCACGTCCCGCTGGTCGTGGTGGACATGAATCCGGAGCGCGTCGAAATGGCGATCAGCGCCGGCATGCTGGCGGTGGCGGCCGATTCCACGCGCGACGAAACGCTGCGGCATCTCGGCATCGACCGCGCGCGCGGGCTCGTCGCGGCGCTCGCCACCGATGCCGACAACCTCTTCGTCCTGCTTTCCGCCAAAGGGCTCAACCGGAAGATTTATGTGGCAGTACGCGCGGCCGAAGAAAGTGCGGAAGAGAAGATGCGGCGGGCCGGCGCCGACGCGGTCTTCGCGCCGTATTCGATTACAGGGCATCGCCTGGCGCAGGCTTTGCTGCGGCCGCACGTGGTGCAGTTCCTGGATTTCACCACACACGATATCGGCATGGATGTTTCGATCGAACAAGTGCGCGTTTCCGAAAGCAGCGAGGTGGTCTCGAAGACCATCAAGGAAATGCAGTTGAGCCGCGATCTCGGCGTCATCGTGATGGCGATTCGCAAAAGCGACGGCAAGATGCTGTTCAACCCGCCGGCCGATACGGCGGTGCACGGCGGAGATTATCTGATTGTGATGGGACAGTTGCAGAAGCTGCGCGCGTTGGAAAGCCTGGTGACGTAGTAGCATGGGGCTCCGCCCCGTGCCCGGACGCAAGGCGAAGCCTTACGCCACTAAGTGCGCCAGGTACGCCGCGCCGAATGCCAGCGTGGTTCCGATTGCGGCTCCGGCCAGCACGTCGCTGAGGAAGTGCATGCCGAGCAGAATGCGCGAGGCGGCTACACTGGCCGCACAGAATAGCAGGCCGACCGCGAGGCTCGGATAGAACTGGCTCAGGCACACAGCCACCGCGAACGCCGTAATGGTGTGGCCGGACGGGAACGAGAACTGGTCGGGCGGCAGCAAGGTTGCCCAGATGTGCGGCTCGATCGCGCACGGCCGCTTGCGGCCGGTCAGTTTCTTCAGACGCAGGAACAGCGCGATGCCGGTACCCGCCGCCAGCGCCGCCGCCGCGACCGCCAGAAAGCGCTGCGCGCCGCCAAACAACAGGATCACCAGCCCCATCCCATACCACAGCCAGCCGTCGCCGCCGCGCGTGGCGCAGATCATCCACAGGCGGATCCAGCGCGGTGCCGGCCAGCGGTTGATGCGGCGCATCAGGTTGTGATCGCTATGAGCGATAAACGTGAGCATTTCGGCTCTAGTCATAGTGTCTCCGTTGCATCGCCGCTGCCGCAAGCGACACCCCGTCCTCGCCCCAGTTGTACGCCCCGGCCCCTTACAACCGCGTGACAACTCGGAAAAACATTTGTAAATGCGGATGTTTTACGTACCATAACTTTCGTCGCATGGCACAATCGAATTGGTGAAAAAGCTCGATTTCATCTTTTTCGACGCGGGAGGCGGGCACCGGGCGGCCGCCAACGCGCTCCGCGGCGTGATGCAAGCGCAGAATTGTCCCGTCGAAATTCGGCTCGTAAATCTGCAGGAGATGCTCGATTCCATCGATGTGTTCCGGAAAATCACCGGCATCCGGTTGCAGGATATTTACAATCTGGTCCTCAAAAAAGGATGGACGCTCGGTTCCCCGCAACTCACAGCCGGTATGCACCTGGTGATCCGGCTTTTCCATGGGCAGCAGGTCAAGCTGTTGGAGAATATGTGGCGCAAGACGCGGCCGGACGCCGTGGTCTCCCTCGTGCCAAATTTCAATCGCGCGCTAGCCGACGGGTTACGGCGCGCGCGGCCGGGAGCGCCATTTGTAACAATTCTCACAGATCTTGCCGATTATCCGCCGCACTTCTGGATCGAGCGGCAGGAGCAATATCTCATCTGCGGCTCGGATAAGGCCGTGGACCAGGCGCTGGCGCTGGGCCACGCCGAGTCGATGGTGTTCCGGGTTTCGGGGATGATCCTGAATCCGAGCTTCTATGAAACCGAGCCGCTGACGCCGGCACGGCGCGCGGAGCAGCGCGCGCGCCTGGGATTGGATCCGGAACGGCCGGTGGGCCTGGTGCTCTTTGGGGGGCAAGGGTCCTCGGTGATGCTCGAAATCGCGCGCGCTCTGTCCGGCCGGTGGCAGCTTATCCTGATTTGCGGCCATAACGAGAAGCTGGCGTCCCGACTCCGGGCGCTGCCGCACGCCGCACCGATGTTTGTCGAAGGGTTTACCAAGGACGTGCCGGAATATATGCAGCTGGCGGATTACTTCATCGGCAAGCCGGGGCCGGGTAGCATCAGCGAAGCCGTCGCGATGCGGTTGCCGGTGATCGTCGAGCACAACGCGTGGACTCTGCCGCAGGAGCGCTACAACACCGAGTGGGTGCGCGAGCAGGGAATCGGCATCGTGTTGCCGAATTTCCGCCGCATTGCGCCGGCCGTAGAGGAACTGCTCGAGCCGGCTGCCTACGCGCGGTTCCGCGCGGCCGCGGAGCGTATGCACAATCGGGCGGTATTTGAGATCCCCGGCATTTTGGAGCAAATTCTCCAGCACTCGGCGCTATAATCGCCTCGGAGGGATAGCCGATGCGTGTATGGGTTGGCGCGCTGGGATTCCTGCTCGCCTCCGTGGCGGCGCACGGGCAGCGGCTCGTGTTTACCATGGTCACGCCGGCGAGCTGCCCTCTCGTGATTTCGTCGGTGTCCTCCTCGCCGGATTACGGCTTTCAAGCGCTTACAATTCTCAACGACTCGGACCGGCCCGTCGAGTCGATTCGCTTCAAAGTGGTTTTGACGGCGGTGGCCCGCCGGGACGAAGTCGCGGACGGCGGCCATGTTTTCGTCAAACTCGATCCCGGCGACAAGAAAGACGTGGATGTTTTCCTGGGTAGAAGGAGCGCCTTGTCGCAACTTGCACGGGAGCTGAAGCTCGACATCGCGCGCGCAATCGTCACCGTCGAAGCCGTCGACTTCAGCGATGGGACGCAATGGGCGGGCGATCCGCCGGCATTGGACATACCCATCGAGCCACGCCCTATTCCGAGGTAGCTCACCGGCCGAAATCGATAAAACCCCGCTCGGGATCGGTGCTGAGCAGAGTGACGCGGAGGCGATCGCCCACGTCCAGGCCGCGTTCGCCCCGCATCAGCCTGCCTTCCACGGGCGGATCCAGGGCGCGCACAAAAACGCCTTTCGGCGTGACGCCGGTCACCACGGCGGAGAACGTCTCGCCCACACGCTGCTGCAACGCCACGGCCGCGAGGCGCTTTTGCATGGCGCGCTGCACTTTGCGCGCGGCGTCCTCTTTCAGCGTGCAGTTGCTCGCAATGGCGTCGAGTTCTTCGTCCCCGTACGGCTTGGTCTTGGTCTCGAGCGATTTGAGTAGCCGCTGCGTTACCAGATCGGCGAAACGGCGGTTGGGCGCCGTCGAGTGCGTGTAATCCTGCGCGGCCAGTCCGAAGTGCCCTTGCGGCGGATCGCCGGGACGCGCCACTACATACTCGCCCGGCCCCATCAGCTTCAAAACGGAGAGCGAGACATCCGCATAGTGGACCGGATCGGAATCGCGCCGGTGCATCAGAAACGCGTTCAGCGCAGCGGGATCGGGCGCGGCAGGCAATTGCTCGCCATACTGCCGCGCGAGTTCGACGATGCGCGGCCAGCGCTCGGGGTCTTTTACCACCCGGCGGATCGAGGCGACGCCGGCCTCGCGCAGCGCGCGCGCCATGGCTTCGTTGGCGGCGATCATGAAATCCTCGATCAGCTGGCCGGCGCGATTGTGCTTCCGCGTCGCGATGCCGTGCACCTGCCCGTCTTTCATGAGCGGCTCGAGTTCCATCCGGTCGAAGCTCAGCGCGCCATGCCGGTGCCGGGCGTCGCAGAGGCGCTGCGCCGCTTCATCCTGCAACTTGAGCTGCGCCTGCAGATCTGCCGAAGCGGCGATCTTCGGCGGCGGGGGCGCGGTGCTCTCGAGCCAGGGGCCGGTTGCGTTGTAGGTCAGTTGCGCCCGGTTGCGGACCACAGCGCGATAGCTGCTGCTGGATTGGATCGCGCCGTCGGCGCCGATAGTCATGTCGATGACCATCGCGTTCCGGTCTTCGTTTTCCGCCAGCGACGTGAGATCGGTGGAGAGCCGCTCGGGCAGCATGGGAAACGTCCGCACGCCGGTGTACACCGTCGTAGTCTCCAGAGCCGCATAGCTGTCGATGGGAGTGGCTTTCGCTACAGAAGCGCTCACGTCGGCGATGGCCACCAGGATGCGGATACCGTCCCCGGCGCGCTCCGCCCACTCGATCTGATCGAGGTCGCGCGAGTCGTCGTTATCGATTGATGACCACAGCAGCGAGCGCAGGTCGCGGAGCGAGGCATCGGGGCGGCCGTCGATCGACGCGAGCTGCTGCGCCACGCCCGAAGGAAAGTCCGGTTGAAAGCCGTGATCGATCATCTCCTGGCGCGCCGCTCCTGCCAGGTCAAAGCCCGCGTGATTCATGTCAATCGAGCGTAGCATGCGAACGCGCGAACTATAATGTGGGCATGAACTGGACCGCCTGGTGGCTTTTCCTCACCACAGAAACGGTGCTCTGCCTGACGCCCGGGCCGGCGGTGTTGTTCGTGCTGTCCAGCGCATTGCGGGCGGGAGCCCGGCGCAGCGTGGCGTCGAGTCTGGGAATCCTGGCGGCCAATACCGTGTACTTCGCTCTGTCGGCAACAAGCGTGGGCGCGCTACTGGTGGCGTCCTATAACGTGTTCTTCGTGGTGAAGTGGGCCGGAGCGGCATATTTGATTGTCCTCGGCCTGCGGTCCGTGTTGGGGAAGTCCAGCGTGTTGAGCCTCGCCGATGTCCCCGAGAAGCGCAAGCGGCGCCTGTTCATTGACGGGTTCGTGGTGCAGATGTCAAACCCCAAAGCACTCGTGTTCTTCACGGCGCTGCTGCCGCAATTCATCGATCCGCGCCATCCAATCATCGAACAGGTTGTGATTCTGGGCATAACGTCGGTGGTGATCGAATTCGCCGTGTTATCCGGCTACGGTATGGCAGCGGGACGCGCTTCCGCCTTGGCGCGCCTACCCCGCTATGCCAGTTGGACGAACCGCGTGGCGGGCGGCCTACTGATCGGTGCCGGCACAGGGCTGGCGACGTTGCGGCGCAGTTAAGCCACCAGCGCCAGCTTCTTGCCGACCTTCCGAAACGCCTCCAACGCGCGGTCGAGTTCTTCTCGCGTGTGTGTGGCGGTCACGATCGTGCGCACTCGCGCTTTCCCCTTCGGCACCGTCGGAAACCCGATTCCCGTAGCCAGCACACCTTCCTCAAACAGCGATCGCGACAGATCGTGCGCCATCTTGGCTTCGCCCACGATCACCGGCGTGATCGGCGTCTCGCTCATCCCGGTATCGAAGCCTGCAGCCGTTAAGCCCGCTTTGAAATATTTCGTGTTGTCCCACAAGGCCTGAATGCGCTCGGGCTCCTTCTCCAGGACATCGAACGCCGCAATGCAGGAAGCCGCCACCGCAGGAGGATGCGAAGTCGAGAACAAAAACGGCCGCGCGCGATGATACAGGAATTCGATCAAGTCGCGGCTGCCGCACACGTAGCCACCGAGCACGCCGATCGCCTTCGAGAGCGTCCCCACCTGCACGTGCACGCGGCCGTGCACGCCGAAGTGATCGATGGTGCCGCGCCCGTTGCGGCCGAGCACGCCCGAAGCATGCGCATCGTCCACCATCATGATGGCGCCGTGTTTTTCCGCCGCGGCGGCGAGCCCGGGTAGCGGGCCGATATCGCCGTCCATCGAAAAGACACCGTCGCTGATCAGCAGTTTTCTTCCCGGGACGCCGCCCAGCTCGGCTAGCGTTCTCTCCGCCGCCGCGACATCTTTGTGCGGGAACACGTGAATCTTCGCTCGCGAGAGCCGGCAGCCGTCGATGATGCTGGCGTGGTTCAATTCATCGGAAATGATATGGTCTTCGGGGCCCAGGATCGCCGAGACCGTGCCAGCGTTGGCGGCGAATCCCGATTGAAACACCACGCACGCTTCCACGTTCTTGAACGCGGCGATGCGCTCTTCCAGTTCCATGTGTAGCGACATCGTGCCCGAGATCGTGCGCACCGCGCCCGAGCCGACTCCGTATTTGCGCGTCGCTTCGAGCGCCGCCTTCCGCAGCTTCGGGTGCGTGGTGAGCCCCAGGTAATTGTTCGACGCCAGATTGATGACGGTCTTACCGTCGAATCTTGATTCCGCCGCGCTCTCCGATTGCAGCACGCGCAGATGCTGGTACGTGCCTTCCTGACGCCACTGGTTGAGCTGATCGCTGAGATAAGAAAGAGGATTGGCCACGAATTCAGTCTAACGCCAGCTTCCCGTAACGCCCGAAGTAGTGGACCAGCGGCGCGCCGTCCTCCAGATCCGTAGCCACCACCCGGCCGACCAGAATATCGTGATCTCCCGAACCAATCCGCTGGTGCATTTCGCACTCCATGGCGGCCAGTGCGCCGTCGATCAAGGGGACTCCGGTGAGGCCCCGGCGCCAGCCAATCCCGTTGAACCGGTCGTGCCCTTTGGTAGCAAAGCGCTGCGAAAGCTCGCGGTCCTCTTCGCGCAGGATGTTGATTCCAAAATGAGAGGCGCCCCGAAACGCCTCGATCATCGTGGCTTCGTGGCCCAGACAGATCAGCACCAGCGGCGGGTCGAGCGAAACCGACGTGAAGGAGCTAACCGTCAATCCGTGCGCGGCCCCATGCTTATCGGTCACCGAGGCCACCGCCACTCCCGTTGCAAACCGGCCGCAGGCGCGGCGAAACTCATCGCTCGAAACCCCTGGGGGAGATACCTTCAAACCGTCGCTTGACATTGAGATAAATTCAATCCTATCATGTGGTTGTCGATAGCGGGAACCAGCTCGCCCCGTGCCGTAGGAGGAGGCCTGATTTGATCAAGCTGGACATCATTAACGAAGTCGTCAACCGGACCGGAATTACCAAAACCAAGGCGGAAATGGCGGTGGAGACTGTCTTCGAGTCCATGAAGAAGGCTCTGGAGCAGGGCGATCGCATCGAACTGCGCGGCTTCGGAGTGTTCAACGTGAAGCCCCGCAAAACCGGAATCGGGCGGAATCCACGCACCGGCGCCGAAGTGTCCATTCCGCCGGGAAAGGCCGTGCGTTTCAAGCCCGGCAAGGAGTTGCAGACACTGCAGTAAGCTGCGGTTCGTCCCGAATCGTGTCCTCACCGGATTTTTCGTCCGCGCCTTACCCGTCTTACGCCGACGAGAGGGTGGGCCCGGCGTACGTTTCTGCCGTAGCGCGCCCGCCTGAAAAGTACTGGCTCCACGGCCTCCTGTTCTTGTTGACCATGCTGACCACCACCATGGTCGGCGTTGCCCTGCAGGCCGATTTCGACCGCAATCTTCCCTTCGATGTCGAACATAGCTTCGACATGTACGCCCGGGTGTGGCGGAACCCCGCACTGCTGTTCGCCGGATTGCCGTTTTCCCTGACGCTGGCCGCGATTCTGTTGGCCCACGAATTCGGCCACTACCTGGCCTGCCTTTATTACCGGGTGGATGCCAGCCTGCCCTACTTCCTGCCGGCCCCCTCCCTGATCGGTACCTTCGGCGCGTTCATCCGAATCCGTTCCGCCATCTACACCAGGCGCGTGCTGTTTGACATCGGCGTCGCCGGGCCTTTGGCGGGCTTCATTTTCTTACTGCCCGCATTGGGAGTGGGGCTGGCCTTTTCCAAGGTGATCCCAGGCATCGAAAATCAGGGCAGCATTCAATTCGGCGTGCCGATTCTGCAATGGCTGCTGCAGCACGCGATCTTTCCCGCGGCGAAAACCACTGACGTGTACCTACACCCGGTGGCGCGCGCGGCATGGATTGGCATCTTCGCCACCGCGCTGAACCTGCTGCCCATCGGCCAGCTCGATGGCGGCCACATTGTGTACTCGCTCGTGGGAGGCAAACATCGTCTGATTTCCATCCTGGCTATCGTGGCCTTGGTGCCGCTGGGCAAGCTGTGGTGGGTCTGGTGGGTGTGGGCCGCGGTGCTGTTCTGGATGGGCCGTCGTCATCCGCTGATTTATGACGCCGCCGATGTCGGCGCGGGCCGCCGCAAGCTGGGCTGGGTGGCGCTGGCGATCTTCATCCTCTGTTTCATGCCCGCCCCGATCATGACCGGCGGTATCTGAGCCGCCCATGAAAATCACGGCGACCATCATCACGCTCAACGAGGAACGAAGTATCGCGCGCGCCATCGAGAGCCTGCGCTGCTGCGATGAAATTCTGATCCTCGATAGCGGGTCGGTCGACCGCACTGTCGAGCTGGCCCAAAAACTCGGGGCCCGCGTCATCGAAGCCGGCTGGCGCGGATACGCCGGTCAGAAGAACTGGGCCGCCGAGCAGGCCACCCACGATTGGATTCTGTCTCTCGACGCGGATGAGGCGCTCAGCGAAGCGCTCGAAGCCGAGATCTGGAACCTCAAGAAGAACGGGCCGCAATACGACGCCTACACCATGCCGCGGCTGGCCCGGTATCTAGGGCGCTGGATCCTGCATTCCGGCTGGTATCCCGATCGGAAAGTGCGCCTCTACCATCGAGCCAAGGCGAAATGGGTGGGCGACGTCGTCCACGAGAGTGTCCAGCCCGAAGGGCGCGTCGGCCACCTGGATTCGAATATCCTGCACTTCACGGTGGATTCGCTGTCTGAACACTTGAAGTCCATGGACCGCTATACCACGCTCGCCGCGCAGGACCTCGCCGCCCGCCACGCGTCCATCGGCCTGTGGCGTCTGATTGTCGATCCGCCTTGGACGTTCATCAAGACCTACTTCTTCCAGCGCGGGTTTCAAGACGGCCTGGAGGGCGTGATCATCGCCTACATGGCGGCGTTCTACACCTTTCTGAAATACTCCAAAGCGAGAAACATGAGCTGATGCGCGTCCTGCACCTCGATTCGGGCAAGCAGATGCGCGGAGGGCAGTGGCAGGTTCTGCGGTTGATCGAAGGGCTGACGGCCGCGGGAGTGGAGTCGACGCTGCTGGCCCGGCGCGGTTCCCCCTTGTTTGCAGCGGCTCGCGCCAAAGGATGGTGCGTCGAACCGCTTGCGCTCACGCGGACCCTCGCGCTGGCCGGCAAGCATGACATCGTCCACGCTCACGATGCGCGCAGCCACACCGTGGCGGCCGTAGCGCGAAATATCCCGCTGGTGGTTTCCCGCCGCGTTGCCTTTCCCGTCCGCTCGCGCTGGAAATACGGCCGCGCCCGTATGTTCCTCGCGGTCTCTGAATTCGTCAGGGCCGTCCTGCGTGACGCCGGTGTGCCGCCGGAAAAAATCGCGGTCGTCCCCGATGGAGTGCCCCTATTGGAACCACGTTGGGGCAGTGCCGTGCTCGCGCTCGATAACCGTGCGGACCGCGAAAAAGGCGCGGCTCTCGCCGCCGAAGCGGCGCGTCTCGCCGCCGTGCCGCTCCAGTGGACCACCGATTTGGAGCGGGATCTCGGCCGAGCGGCCGTCTTCGTCTACGTCACGCACAGCGAAGGTCTGGGCTCGGCCGTGCTGCTGGCCATGTCCGCAGGTGTTCCGGTGATTGCTAGCCGCGTTGGTGGCTTGCCCGAGCTCATTCGCCACGGTGAAAATGGGCTGCTGGTCGAGAATTCGGTGGAGGCGATCGCCGCGGCAGTCCACAGTCTGGTCGAGCGCCCCGAGTTCGCTGCCTGCCTCGGCCAGGCCGCGCGCCGCACCGTCGCCGAACGCTTCACCGCCGAACAGATGGTTCGCCGTACCATGGAGATTTACCGACAGGTGCTTGCTTGATACCAGCCATCCTCGCCTTTCTCGCCGGCTTGATCATCGGCAGTTTTCTGAATGTGTGCGTGTATCGCTGGCCGCGCGACCTGTCCGTCGTGCGGCCGCGCTCCCATTGCCCGGCCTGCGAAAGAACCATCACATGGCTCGACAACATTCCGCTGCTGAGTTACGCGATGCTGCGCGGAAAATGCCGGCATTGCGGCGCGCGCATCTCCTGGCGCTATCCCGCGGTCGAGCTGCTCACCGCCCTCTTGTTCTTCGCCTTTGTCTGGATGCGCGGCCCCACGCTGCCCGCGCTCAAAATGTGCGTGTTCTCGGCGATTCTGGTGGGCCTGATCTTCGCCGATTTGGAAGAGCTCATTCTGCCCGATGAACTGACAATCGGCGGCATCGTGGTCGGCGTGCTCTTCTCCATCTTCGCGCCGGTTCCCGAAAGCATTGCCGGGTTCTTTCTGCTGATCGCTGGAATTCAAGCCAGCCACCAGGTTCAATGGTTCCTGGACTCCGTCATTGGCGCAGTGTTGCCCGCAGCAGTGCTGTGGTTGGCAGGCTGGATCTATGAGAAGATCCGCCACAAAGAAGGTCTCGGGTTCGGCGACGTGAAGCTCATCGCGATGGTGGGAAGCTTCCTCGGCTTCGGCGGCGCGTTGTACACGCTCATGCTGGGTTCGATTGCCGGGTCCGCCATCGGCTACGGATACATCAAGCTGACGGGAAAAGATCCCGACACCTACGAATTGCCGTTCGGCTCGTTTTTGGGCGCCGCGGCTTTGTTCGTCGCCCTCGCTGCGCGGCAGGTGCTCGGCTGATTTTCGAGGGACCCCGACCACGTTGGAAGCCCCGTCGCGTAAGATGGAGTGACCCCCGCCCTTACGGGCGCGGCTGCGTAACTGTTTGAAACGAAGTGGCAGTCTTTCAGCCCCTCGCGTGAGCGCGGGGTTATATTGGCGCCGCTCAGAAGTGCTGCCGGAGATCCTCGAACCGCTCCACCATCAGCAGCCGTCCGCTTCCGGGGCGAATCTCTTCCTTCTCCAGCACCCACGTGTGCGCGTGCGGCACGAACACCGCGTTCAGGCCGGCCTCCATCGCCGGATTGATGTCCGACTTCGGGCTGTTGCCGATCATCCACGCGCGGTCTGGATCGAGCTGGCGGTCCGTTACCAGGTCCCGGTAGGCCTTCGTGTCTTTCTCACGCACAATCGCTGTGTGCTGGAAGAACACGCCCAGCCCCGAGCGGTCCACCTTCAGCTTCTGCTCGTCCGGGTGCCCTTTCGTAAACAGCGTCAGGTCGTGCCGCAGCGAGAGATACTCGAGCGTCTCGGGCACGCCGTCGATCACTTCCATCGGACATTCCAGAATCCGCTCGGCGAATCCGATCACGGTCTTCAAGTCTTCTTCGCGTGCTTCGCGCTCCGCCAGGTGCTGGTAGCATTGCCTCAGGTTGCGTCCGAAGTTCAGCGAGCCGTACCCGTGAATCTTGGCATTCGCCGCTTCAATCTCATCGAGCACATCGCGAATTTCGCGCGGCGTCATCGTCGAGTGGTCCAGGAACTCGACAAATTCATCGAACGCGCGCTCGAAGTAGATATTGTTCTCCCACAGCGTGTCGTCCGCATCAATGATCAGGTGCAGGCGCATCCGGCTTATTTAGGAACTTTCGGAGCGATATGAAAGGGAATCTCAAAAACGGCGTCGACGTCGATCGGCGTGCCGTTGCGGACCGCGGGCTCGAATTCCCACTTGGCGAGCGCCTCCAGGGAACTTTGGTCGAGACGGGTATCGAGGTGTTGCAGCAGTTCGACGCGTTCCACATGGCCGTCCTTGCGGATCACTGCCGCCAGCCGCACCTTCCCCTCCACCTTTTCGTCCAGGGCGGCCGGAAAGTACTTCGGATCCACTTTGCGAAGCGGGTGCGGCGCTTGCATGTTGGGCATTGGCTGGTCGCGTAGAGGTTCATGTTCCGCGAACCACACGATCCAGCTTCCAGAATAGCTGGTGACATTCGGCATCTGGATGGCAATGCTGTAGACCAGGCGTCCGGCGAGGCGCGGGTCCGGCGCGGCCGTTATGCGGACCGGCGCATCGATTGAAGTCTCGGACCGCGCTACCGGGACCGAACGCGCGGCGGCGCGCAGGTTCGTCTGCGAGGTCGGCGGCTCAATCGCGGCCAGCAGGGTCGGCTGCGCATCTTTCGACCCGCTGCGCACCAGCAGCCCCGGCACCGTCAGTGTCGTGCTTTCCCCGCTCGCATCGCCTCCGTCCGCGCGCGTCTGGGGACCTTGGGAGAATCCTGCTTTCTGCGAAGACTCGGGAACGGGAATCGCCGCCTCTCGCGCGGGAAACAGGCTCACAATCGCCAACGCAGCCGCCGCCGGCCGGTTCGCGACTGGCGGAGCCTCGGTGATTGCCGTGGTGGTCGGCGCCTCCGATCGGTGCGCGGGAGCGGAGAAATTTCTCAACACGCGAGCCGCGCGCATCTCCGGCAGAACGGTCGCGTCCGCCGCCGCTCGCGCGCCAATCTCCGGAGCGGCTGGGAAATCCGCAGACTGGGTCACGGGCGTGTTTTGCCGGGAAGCCGGCGCCGAGAACGGGCGGAGCACGCGGGGCGCCGGGCCCGCCGGCAGCGGTGTGACGGCTGCTGCTCGCGCCTCGATTGTCGGAGCCGCGGGCAGGTTCGTGGGCTGCGGAAGCGCGGCATGGGCCGCTTCCACTGGTGGAATGAAGGTCCGCCGCGCCGGCTGGATCGGTGGCAGCAGGGGGACCTGCGCCCGCTTTGGATCCATAGCTATTGCCAGTTCCGGCGCGGCCGGCAGCGGCACTGCCGCTGACGCCGGACGTTCCTCGGCCCGCGGCGTGAACGGGCGCGGCTGGGGACGCGCGGGTGGCGCTAAGAGCACCGGCTTCAGCTCCACAATTGCGGCCGGCGGCGCGTCCGGCAGCGAGGCCGCGGACAGCTGCGGGCGCACCAGATCCGGCGGCACGGTAAAGTCGCGCAGCGGCCGCGCCGCCGGAGTCAACGCCACCACGTTCGGTGCCGGCAGCATCTGCCGCGCCTCGATCTCGGGAGCTGGCGTATAGATCAGTTGAGGCGGCCGGTCGCTCTCCCGTGGGCCCGCCACCACAGCCTTCTCCGACCGTGCCCGCGCGCGAGTCGGCCGCGGATCCAACTGGGACGGGCTGATATCCGGAAGCCGGTCGTTGAGGTTGTACCAGACGATTTGGCTTTCGTACGGCCGGATCTCCTGCTCGTACAAACTCGGCCGCGCCGCCGGCACCAGCGGCGCCAACGCCACCCACGCCAGCACCGCCCCGTGGATCAGCGCCGAAGTCGTGAAAGAAAACGCGCTCCGCAGGCGTTTCGTTTCCCGAACCGCCAACAGCATCTCACATCCCAGCGGGTTTGCCGGCGTGGCCGTTGGTCGGCGCCAACGCCTTGACCCGTTCAATCGCCTTCTGGCGTGGAATGTATTGCGAAAGGTATGTGTTCAATTCCGTGAGCCGTCCTGTCTCGGACCGTTGCCGCAGCAGCATGCTTAAGAAGTTCAAGTCCGGCATCGCATGTGCCAGTTGAAAACTGAGCTGCGGATCTTGCATATTCGGCGCCTCCGCCTCGTGCAAAACGCCGAGCTCGCTGAGCGTCTGATACTGCGAAACCGCCCGGTCGCGTAGTTCCGAGGGAGTCTCCGAGAAATCCTCGTCGTCAAAAAAGTTCACTTGCGCCTGCAGGTAGGTTTTCTCTTCATTCAGCGACTGAATCTCGAACCGCCGCCGGCCGCGCGTCAGAATGTCCATGCGGCCATCCGGATACATCTGCTTCAGTTTTTCGACAACCACCGTGCAACCCGCGTTCACAATCCCTTCTTCTTGCGCGAGTACGACGCCGAATTCCGAGCTGTCCCGAATCGCGTATCCCACCATTTCTTTGTATCGCTCTTCGAAAATGTGCAACGGTAGCAGCGTTCGGGGGAAGACGACGACGGCCAGCGGAAACAGTGGGATCAACCCGGACGGCATGCTAATATTATGGCGTTTCCGGCGAATCAGCAGCAATGCGGTGCTTTCCATCATTCGCCGTACGCGCATGCGACTCGACGGCAAAGTCATTGTCATTACGGGCGCTTCCGAAGGGATTGGAGCGGCCTGCGCGGCCGAGTTCGCGCGCGCCGGCGCCCGGCTGTCGCTCACGGCGCGCTCCGAATCGGGGCTTCGCCTGGCAGCCGCCGGTACGAACGCCTTAATCACGCCCGGCGATATCACTAGCGAGGAGACGCGGCACGCCCTAGTCGAGCGGACTCTCGAGCGTTTCGGCGCCATCGATGTCCTCGTGAACAATGCGGGCGCCGGCTTGTATCTCCCCTCCTGGAACGCGCCCATGGACGAAGTACGCCGCCTCATGGAGTTGAATTTTTTTGCCCTGCTCGGGCTGACCCAGTTGGTGGTCCCGGCTATGCGCGCGCGCCGCACCGGCATGGTGGTGAATGTGGGTTCGATCGCCGGCAAAGTCCCGTTGCCTTGGCTGACGCTGTACAGCGCTTCCAAGTTCGCCGTCGGCGCGTTCACTGAAGGCATGCGGATGGAACTGAAACGCGACGGCATCCGCGCCATGATCGTCTGTCCCGGTTATGTGCGCACCGCGTTTCAGGAGCATGCGCGGGGCGGTCCGGCGCCCGAAGCCATCCGGAAAGCGCGCCGCTTTACCATCACCGCGGAGCAGTGCGCCGCGGCCATCCGCCGCGGCGTCGAGCGCGACGCGCGCACGGTGGTGACGCCCCGGAGCGGTTGGATCTTCATTCTTGCCATGCGCCTGTTCCCCTCCTTTGTCGAATCGCAGATGGCTGCTCTCAACCAATCCACATGAACATCAGGCTCAAAGGCACACCCGGTGTGTATCTGGTCGGTTTCATGGGATCCGGTAAGACGACCATTGGTCGCCTGCTCGCGGGCCGCCTGGGTTGGAGTTTTTTTGATACGGACGAGGAGATCGAGTTCGCCGAGAAAACTTCGATTTCCGAAATTTTCGAGAAGCGCGGCGAGGCCGAGTTTCGCCGCATTGAAACAGAAATCGTGCACCGCCACGCGCTCTCGGTCGAACGCGGCCGCCCGGTCGTGCTGGCCTTGGGCGGCGGCGCCTTCACCCAACCCGAGAACCGTCAGATCCTCGAAGACCGCGGGGTCACGGTGTGGCTCGATTGCCCGTTCGATATCGTGTCGCGCCGTACGGCCCAGGCCTCGCACCGTCCTCTGGCGCGCGATCCGGAGAAAATGGCGTCTCTGTATCAGGCGCGGCGTGAGTGCTATGCTCTGGCCGACGTTCACGTCACCATCCGGAGCGATGATCCGGCCGAGGCGGTGGAAGCCATCCTGAACCATCCGCTTCTGCAATGACCCGGGCCGTCACAACGGCCGTGTTGCGGCGGCACGCGCTTTCCATCTTTCGCGCGGCGGTCGCGGCCGCGGATCCGGGCGCCGCGGTCGGGCGTCATTTGGAACGCATGGATTTTTCGCGCTTCCGCAACGTCTATGTCATCGGGGCCGGCAAAGCAGGCGTTTCCATGGCCGCGGCTGCGGAGCGCGCGATCGGCCGCCGCCTGACCACCGGCTTTCTGAACGTGAAGGACGCATCCGGCGCCCGGCTCCGCCGCATCGAGCTGCAGGAGTGCGGCCATCCGGTCCCGGACCAGCGCGGCGTCGAGGGCGCGCAGAGCATCGCGCATCTTGCAGAAACAGCCGGGCGCGACGACTTGGTGATTTGCCTCATCTCGGGTGGCGCATCCGCGCTCATGCCTTTTCCCGCGGCTCCGCTCACGCTGGAAGAAAAGCAGGCTACTACTCGCCTGTTGCTGGCGTGCGGCGCCGATATCCACGAGATCAACACGATTCGCAAACACATGTCAGTCAGCAAGGGAGGCCAGTTGGCCCGTCTCGCCGCGCCCGCGCGCGTCGAAGCGCTGCTGCTCTCCGATGTGATCGGCGACGACCCCGGCGTGATCGGTTCCGGGCCGGCGGCCCCGGACGCCAGCACCTTCGCTGATGCCTTGCGCGCTCTCGACAAGTACGGAATTCGCGCTCGCGTGCCTGCCTCGGTGCGAAACCGTCTCGAAGCCGGCGCCCGCGGCGCGCTGCCCGAAACACCCAAACCCGCGGACCCGATCTTCAAACGCGTCCGCAATACTGTCATCGGCAGCAATCGCATCGCCTTGGCCGCGGCGGCCCGCCGCTCGCGCGCGCTCGGGCTTCGGACGCTGCTGCTTTCCAGCGAAGTGCAAGGCGAAACACGCGAGATCGGCCGCATGCACGCCGCGATCGCGCGCGAGCTCGCGCGTACCGGCCACCCCATTCGTCCGCCGGCCTGTGTGATTACCGGCGGCGAGACCACCGTGACTCTCAAAGGAGACGGCCTCGGCGGAAGAAACCAGGAGCTGGTTCTGTCGGCCGCGCTCGATATCGCCGGCCTTTCGAATACAGTCATCTTCAGCGCCGGTACCGATGGCATTGACGGTCCGACAGATGCCGCCGGCGCCCTCGCCGACGGCAACACGCTCCGCCGCAAACCCGATGCCCGAGCGTACCTCGACCGCAATGATTCCTACCACTACTTCGAAGCTCTCGGCGACCTGGTCGCGACCGGCCCCACGCACACCAATGTGATGGACGTGCGTCTCGTTTTGGTAGGATCGCAGCAGTGAGCTTCTGGCGGAAAGAAGTTATCGATTTCGCGCTCGATCAAGAGACGCTGCGCCACATCGAGGAGCAGCGCGCCGCGATTGAACGCGACCCCTCGGATCCGCGGCCGTTCCACCACCTGGCACAGCTCTACCGCATCCAAAACCGTCAGGAGGAAGCCCTCGGATTGCTGTTGGAAGCCGTGCGCCTCAACCCCGCCTATGCCGATGCGCATGTCGCGCTGGCCGAGATTTACGCCGTGCGTGCAGACAATGCTGCCGCCTGCCATCACGCCCGTGCCGCCGAGCGCGCCGGCAACAGCAAGGCCGTGGAGCTGCTAACCCGTCACGGCATCATCGCACCAAAGTAACTTTGGTGTACACCACCCGAAATCCCATGCGCTCGTAATTGCGCTGCGACTGCGAACCCGGCGCCGTGGAGGCCGCCGCCAGATCGCAGCTCAGCGCTACTGCCTCGTTCAACCGGGCCGCGATCAGCTCGCGCTGCAGGCCGCGGCCGCGAAATCGCGGGATAGTGCTGTCGGCGAACAGGGTCGCCAGCCCGCCGCAGACGGCCATCGCGCCACCGCCGGTAGTCTCGCCGGTTTCCGAGTTTGTGAGGGAACACAGCGCGCCGGGCATCGCGAAGATCGCGCGGCCCACATCCATTTCCTCGGTGGTCAGCTCGGCCTGCTCGAAGAACCCATGCCCCACCGTGTGCGACCAAAGATCGCGTTCTTCCGCCGTCGCGCGCCGCACGCGCGGGGTCAACGTGATTTCAGTGCCGGCCAGCGGACGCACCAGGACATTATTGAATTCCGTCGGATGATAGCCGCGTCTCCCGAGTGATTCCACCAGTCCCGCGTCCGCCAGCGGGCACAGATCAATCGTCACGGGCGCGCCACGCGTGCGAAAGAACGCCTCGATGGCGTCCAGTTCCGCTTCCTGCAGGGGGCCGTTTAGACCGAGACCGACGGCTTGCGTAAGCGGCGAGTCCGCGCCTTGAAACAAGGCGATGGCGCCCGCAATCTCGAGCAGGGCCGAGCCCGGCTGTCCTTGTGCGCAGCCGCGTGCGATGGCCGCTTCCCCTGCTTCGATACGGCGCGCCAATGCGGCGCCGGCCCAGATCATTCGCGGCGGCCTCTCCTCCTGTGTCAGTATACGGTTCTTCCTCCGAATCTGACATGGCGACCGGGAATCTGAGCGACGCAACGTGTCGACACGGGATGAATCTTAGATGTTAACTGTATTTATTCTGTTGGCTGTGCTTTCCCTGAGCTCTTGTAGTTGATGATTGCGTTGAAGAGCATGCGGAATTCGCCGAAATTCTGCCAGCGATAGCAGGGATTAGTGGCAAAAAGGATGACGCGTCCCTCTTCGACCGGAACATCGACGATCGCCGGTCGATTGCGGATTTCGTTCGCTCCTTTCATCAAGCCGCTTAGCACGTTCGCATCGCCTCCTGGGAACTGCATGAGCACCTGCTGAGCCCGATCGATACGGGGCACGTTGAGCAGCGGCCCGGTCGCCCAGCGGACCGGAACAGTCTTTTCGTTATAGCCATAGAAGATTGGGTGCGTGGCTCGGAGGATTTCGGCCCTTACAATGGGCCCGGGCGCGTAGAACTGAGCGGAAGGGTGGGCCACTTCGACAGTGCGCGTGATACCGTACTCCGCTGGGAACGCGCTCGATTCACCGAGCGTGATCAAGACGCCCCCGGCTTCGACGAATTTACGGAACTCTACTGCGCCATCGAGACCCATGCCGCCGGTGATGTTGTCCGATGAACCGTAGTCCCCGAGGAATTTAAAATCGATGGTCTTGGTGTAGGCGAGGGGTATCTTTTGGGGCTCTATGTCGAACACCAGAGCCTTGGTGTTGCGAGCCTGGCTGGGGATCACGATGACGTCGTAGGCGGATCGCAGATTCCCCTTCTTTACGCGTTCTTTGTAGATGAGGTCATAGGGGGTGTCGAAATGGTCGAAGGCATAACGGACCCAGCCCACATCCTGCGTACTTCCCCATGTGCTATAGACTGCCAGGCGCGGAATCGCCGCCAGATGCGCGGGAACGGTGGGCTGCGCATCCAGCGCGACGGCATCCAGCCCGAGGGCTTCTATCGCCGGGCGCAGTTTGCCGGCGGAATCGCTCGAAAGAATTAACGAACCTGCTGGGATGGTGACCTCGCCCGCCTGGAAGGATTGCTCGGCGATGCGAAGTGGGGTGTCCTTGAATCGAAAACAAAGAGTGGCGAGGTTGACCGAGCCGTTATCAAGCACGGCATAGGCCACTGCAGCGGGCGAGGAGGAAAGTTTGCCTTTGGGCTCCAATCGATCCACCGACTGAACCGGCACGGAGAGGATCGCGCTATCAGCACTCTCCACGATCTTCACATGGGCCATCAGGCCCATCGTCCAGGCGGAGTCGTCGTAGGTGCGGAGGTTGGGGTCGGGGTAGTTCTGCTTCTCAAGAAGGATCTTGGCCAGGCGCCCATATGGCTGGTCGCGTTTGATTACCAGTGAGCCCTCTGGAAAGGTGCCTTCGCCCACTTTAATTTCGGAAGTCGCGCGGCCGACTTCGATGCCCTGCAACCGCAGAATGTTCACCACGAGCGCCACACGTGTCTGATCGGCCTGTGCGGCAGGAATCACATAGCCATAGGGCTTCTCGGTCTTGCCCGCTTCAATGGAGTGGAGGCTCTTCTTGTAAAAGTTCTCGAGGACGATCGCGGGAAATGCGGCAGCAAGTTGCAGACCGCTCAGAACGCCGGTCTCCATGTAATTGGTGTTGTTGCGGAGCGACCAATCCACTTCGGCGTAAGGGGGCAAGGGCCGATACCATTCGCGCACGGTCCTGTCGCCGCCGGCTTCGGCCGCATTGGGCGCATCAGGGTTCCTGACCCGCCGGTGCATGGTATTCGCTCCCCCATTGCCGAAGGTTTCGAACATCCGGAGCAGCCCATTGTGATTGGATGCCATGAAACCGAGATACCCCGGCGACCACATGTCGACATAGCCAT
>Ga0126371_10001264_pt1 | contig 21306 bp, 17 predicted proteins | sample PanSoiMetaPlot_4_FD_110145 | JGI IMG/M metagenome (GOLD analysis project Ga0126371, IMG submission 110145) | Tropical forest soil microbial communities from Panama - MetaG Plot_4 | ecosystem: Environmental > Terrestrial > Soil > Tropical forest > Bulk soil | place: Panama | collected 2016-02-17 | reverse complement strand
TTCTTGTAGAAGCCGCCCTTGGTTTTGTCGCCGAGCATCTTTCGCTCGAGCATGTGCTTGTAGAAGTCGGGCAGCTTCAGTTCGCTGCGCTCATCGCGAACGTTGGCGGTCATGTTACCGACGACATGGCCCAGGATGTCGAGTCCGACGAGATCAATAGTGCGGAAGGTAGCGGACTTGGGCCAGCCGAGCGGAGATCCAGTGAGGGCATCGATGTCTTCGATGGAAAGATCCATCTCCTGCATGAGGCGAATGACGTTGAGCACGGAGAAGGTGCCGATGCGATTGCCGATGAAGTTGGGCGTGTCCTTGGCATGAACGATGCCTTTGCCGAGCCGCACGTCGCTGAACCATGCGACACCCTCATAAAGCGATTTGTCGGTGTCGGGCGTCGGAATGAGTTCGACCAGGCGCATATAGCGCGGTGGATTGAAGAAGTGCGTGCCGAACCAGGAGCGGCGGAAGTCCTGCGGAAAGCCTTCCGCGATTTTGCCGACGGGCAAGCCGCTGGTGTTGGTCGTGATGATGGTGCCGGGCTTGCGGACGGCATCGACTTTTTGCAGGAGTGCGCGCTTGATATCGAGGTTCTCGACGACGGCTTCGATGATCCAGTCGACATCGGCGAGTTTCTTGAGGTCGTCTTCGAAGTTGCCGATGGTGACGAGGTTCGCGAGCGATGGTTCGAAGAAGGCGGCAGGCTTGGATTTTTTTGCAGCGTCGAGTCCGGCGGCTGCGATCTTGTTGCGCGCGGGCGCGTCGGCGTCGGGCGGAACGATGTCGAGGAGATAGCTGGGGACACCGGCGTTCGCGAAATGAGCGGCGATGCGGGCGCCCATCGTGCCTGCGCCCAGAATGGCGACTTTATGAATGCGTTTCATGAGGAGTGACTCCAGGGGATGCAAAAGGGCAAGCCACAATCCTGCCCGGACGGTTTGAGATGGAAGAGTACACGGAACGAGGAAGGATGATTCTAATTGCTTCGTTGAGATTCTGACAGTGACGTGGTGCGACTAAGGCAGGCTGTCGATGGCCCAATCGTTCTTGCCGGCTTTGACGACGATCAGTGCCGAGGCCTGTGGATGAGTTTGGCGGTGGCCGTTGCGAGAGGGAGATTGGAAGAGAGCGACCGGAAATTCGTAGCGCCCGGGAGCGAGCTTGCGTCCGTGACCGATTTCGTAGCTGGTGCGCGCGTAGTCGGAGGAGGAGAAGAAGTCGTGAACAGCGTCTTCGCTGGATTGCTTTTTCAGGTGGTCGGTGAGGAGGAGGATGCCGGCTTCCTCGTCGTCAGTTTGCCAAGCGTGCAGGAAACGATCGGCAGTGGCGAGGGCAACGACGTAGTCGTGATCGACGGTCGGGGAGGTGTTGCGGGTCTTGGGTGAGGCGAGAGTGGTGGAGAGAAGAACGGAGGAGACTAGGACACGGGTAAGAGATTTCAGGGCCGGGATACACATGCGGGACACGGTTGTTGAATAGCACGGTGTGAGCGCGATGCGGAATGGCGAGGGGGGTACGCGGAAAAGGTCAGGGCGAGTGCCCCGGGGGAGCGCGTGCAACCGAAAAGCTTTTAACCGCAGAGGACGCGGAGGTCGGGAGAACAACTTAACGCTGAGTTAGGGATCGGGAAAAATCGGCCAGAAAACAGCAGGCGCGTACCGAATTAGATGTGGGGTGAGGATGGCATCGGTACGCGCCCTATTAAGTTGAATATAGGCTAGGACTGAATGGGGTCGATGTCAAGAAAAATCGTTTTAGTACGCGGGGTTGCGCGTGTTTCACGATCACAAAAGTGGTCGCGCCTGCAAGTTCATCGGTCACTGATGTGTGTGATGTCGCGAAACGAAATAGAAGAGCTTTCATCGCAAAGAGCGCGAACGAAATGGGCAAAGGAGGCGGAGAGAAGCGTCCGCAGAGGGCACTGAGAGACGTAGAGATGCGAGGGATCATCTAGCCCTTGAGAACAGCAAAAGCGTTATGGCAGAGAGTAACAACATCCAAATGGCGGACGGTGGAAGTGCAGAGGTCCTTCGCCGCGTTCAGCTGCGCCTCACTACGGCTCAGGATGACAAGGAAGGTGCATTCAAGTTACAGGCCAGGCTTACGAGATCATCTTGGCGATGATGAAGGCGGCTCCCGCGGCGAGTCCGCCGATGACCATGGTTTGTGAGGCGCCACGCAAGCGGGCAGTACCGGTGAAGATCGCTTTCAAGTATCCAAAGATGCCGAGTGCGGCGAGTGTGACGATGGCAGACCAGACGAGTCCGTGCAGCGCGTTAGAGAGGATGATGTAGGGCGCGAGCGGAATGAAGCCTCCGGCGACGTAGGAGAGTGCGATGGTGGCAGCGCTGGTGACGGCGCGCTTGGGGTCGGGCTCTTCGAGGCCGAGTTCGAACCGCATCATGAAGTCAACCCATTCTTTGGGACGATGACTGAGCGCTTCGACGACGGGTTTGGCTTCACTCTCGGTGAGTCCGTATTGCTCGAAGAGTTCTTCGACCTCGGCTTTTTCGGCGTCGGGGATTTCGACTATCTCGCGCTCTTCGCGCAACTTCTCTTGAGCGAAGTGCTCGGCGTCGCCTTTCGCAGCGAGATATCCGCCGAGGCCCATGGCGATGGAGCCGGCGGCTATTTCGGCGAGGCCGCCAATGACGATGAGGCGTGTGGAGCTGACGGCGCCGGAGAGTCCGGCGGCGAGGGCGAAAGGAACGGTGAGGCCGTCGGCCATGCCGATGACGACGTCGCGAACGAAAAGGCCTGCGGTGAAGTGGGACTCAACGTGCGGAGTGAGCGGCATGTTTAAGTGGAGACCTCGGGATGAGATTCGACAAATTCCTGGGCCTTGCGGGCGACCTGGCGCTCGCCGCCGTAGGCGAGCTTGCGTGGCGCCTCGTCGAGAGGGAGCCATAGCGCGCGCTTTACTTCAACACGCATTTCGGGGGTAACGTCGTCGATGCGTCCGGATTGGTAGCGGAGCAGGTAGAAGCTGACGATTTTAAAGACGCGTTGCTTGTCGCCCCAGGAGCGGACGTAGACGTACTTGGTGTCGGTGAGTTTGCGGATCAGGGCAGCGGTAATGCCGGTTTCTTCGAGCACCTCGCGGACCGCGGTCTGCTCGGGTTCTTCGCCGGGATCGATCAGGCCCTTGGGAAGGGCGAGAACGGGTTTTGATGTTTCGACGGAGTTCTCTGATCCCTCTTTCTGGGGTTCAATCACGGCGATGTGCCAGGCGTCGGAGACGCGGCGGAGGACGACGCCGCCGGCAGAGAACTCACGGATCATCGGCACAAGTTAACAGGAATGAAGAAGTTCGTCACTGGGTCGAGAGAGAGAGAGAGAGAGAGAGAGAGAGAGAGGGAAAGCACTTAACGCAGAGGGCGCTGAGAAGAATCCGCAGAGATCACCGAGAAGAGCCTTTAACCGCAAAGGACGCTAAGAAAGAGCCGCTAAGGCGCAACGGAAAGCAAAGGCGAGTCACGAATCAGGCCGGTCTTGTTGCTGCACCCGCGGGCGGAGAGAAAAATCGTGTGATCGGATGATCGGGTCATCTGACGATCAAGGAAAGTGCAGAGGTCCTTCCCTGCGTTCAGCTCACGCCTCACTAGGCTCAGGATGACAAGGGGAAGCAGCTGGGGGGTATCAAGCGCTTAGGAGTTTCGAGTGGGGAAATCGGGGGGACACCGAGTGCGGACATACGATGCGGAGCTTTGCTCCGTCGGGCAGACGAGGGCGTCTGCCCCCGCGTATGCCATTTTGATTTCGGCGGTCACGAGCCGGGCGTAATGTCTCGAAAGTAACGGAGCTGTCGATAGATCGGGTTTGCTTGGCGGGTGGGAAACGGGAGCAGGGATCGAAGCCATGAGAAAACGGCCGTTTGTAACGGCTGATTTGGCTGGAGTCACAATGAGTTGGGGCATGAAGCTCGGTTAGGTGGAACCCCAGCATAGGCGGTAATTGCGCCAAGTCAGGCCAGGGATTCGGGTTAGTAAGAAGTGCCTGGGTGACTAAGAAAATCGGGTTACTAAAGGTGGCACCAAAGTGGTCTGCCACCCTTTAGCCTGAAGTGGCATCTTAACAAAATAGAAGCAGCCGTTGAGGGTTTCGCATCTCAAGGTTGCAAGTGATGGATTTGCCCACCTTGGGCATGTTTGTACCGGTTGCGGCCATTGGGGTGAGCAGCAACCAGGATGTGGGGTTCCGGTGAATGCGTTCAAGGGGATCATCCGGTCCGTTCAGGCATTTGGGAGAGAGCTGACTAGGCTCTCGTCGGTACCACCGGACGCTCAAAGCACACCAGGAATCGGAATCGCGCTGGGTGGGGGCTTCGCGCGAGGCATTGCCCACATCGGTGTTCTGAAGGTTCTCGAAGAAGAAAAAATTCCTATCGATTATGTGGCGGGTACGAGTGTAGGCGCGCTGATTGGCGCGGCTTATTGCAGCGGTCTGTCGATTGGTGAGTTGGAAGAAGTCGCGCAACGCGTGCGTTTCAAAACGTTCGCTCGCTGGACGCTGTCGCGGCATGGGTTCGCCACGAACCAGCGCATGATCGGTTTCCTGAACAGTATTTTGAAAGTGAAGTCGTTCGAAGAGCTGCGCATTCCTCTGGCGGTCGCGGCGACGGATTTGAGCACTGGCGAAGGAGTTGTATTTCACTCCGGGCCGCTGGTGGATCCAGTGCGCGCGAGCTGCGCGTATCCGGGAATGTTCTTGCCGGTGAATATTCGAGGACGCTGGCTGGTGGACGGGATGCTTGCGCACGCGGTGCCGTCGCGTCCGTTACTGGACATGGGTGCGAAGAAAGTGCTGGCCGTGCACTTAAAGGGACGCTGGTCCCATGGCGGAGCACCACGGCATTTGTTTGATGTCATCGGTCAGTGTTTTGCGATCGCCCAGGACATGAGTTCGACCCAGTGGAAGCAGGCCGCCGATCTCATCATCGAGCCGGACGTGAACGGATACGATTATGACGCCTTCGTGCACACGGGTGCGCTGATCAAGGCGGGCGAGATTGCGATGCGGGAGGCGATCCCGACGTTGAGGAAGTGGGTCGAAGCGCGTCAGCCCCTGGCGAATGTGCGGGCCGCACGCGCGCTGGTGCAGGCAGCGACCATGCCAGCGGATTAGGACCGGCCTACCAAGCTCTGGCCGCGTTTCGGCGGGCGAGACGCCGGCGCCACAACTGAGGGCGGCGTCGCTGACGCTTCACGAATTACCAACCGTCTAAACCTCCATTAACTTCCGTCACTTCTCGTTTCTTTCCAAACTTACTGACAGCGTGTTCGTTTCCCTAGATCGGCTCGTTAAGCACAATACTTTGCTGAATCGGTATAGTTAGCGCGGACTACGGTTGGAGGGCTTCGCTTTGAGATTGTCGAGCGCGAACATTTTCGTGGCGGCAGGTTTGGCTGTTGCCACTTGCTGGCTTGTTGCACAATCCCAGACTGCGTCCACACCAGTGCATTTAACGGCGGAAGAAGATCATCAGCGAATGATGAAACTTCTTCACATCGATTCGCTGCGACCAGGCGTGGACTACGATCCGAAGTCGCCGTATGCGGCGAATTATGACGAGGCGAGAGCGGGGCTGCGCGGAAAGTTGCCCGATCCGCTGATGATGAAGAATGGCAAGAAGGTAACGACGCCGGAGGCGTGGTGGGAAAAGCGGCGTCCGGAAATCGTCGAGGATTTCGATCGGGAGATTGTTGGGCGAGTACCGCGAGTGATTCCCAAGGTGAATTGGGAGGTGGTGAGCACATCGAAGGACGAGAATGATGGGCTTCCGATCGTTAAAAAAAGATTGATAGGACATGTGACCCGAGCTGCGGGTACGGCGCCCGTCCATATGGAGCTGGATCTGAACGTTCCCGCGGATGCGCAGGGGCCGGTGCCTGTGATCATTGAACTCGCTCTGACGTCGGAGGTGTTGACAGCACTGGCGAAGCGGTACCCGGAGATGCATCTCGATCAGAAGCCCGCTTGGAAACAGATCGTGGTCGGAAAAGGGTGGGGATATGCCACGTATTTTCCAACGAGTGTGCAGGACGATAACGGCGAAGGCCTGACGCGAGGCATCATCGGGCTGGCGAGTGGTGGACTGCCGCGGAAGCTGGATGATTGGGGTGTATTGCGTGCGTGGGCGTGGGGAGCAAGCCGCGTGCTCGACTACCTGGAGACGGATTGGTCGGTCGATGCGAAACGGGTTGGCATCGAGGGTCATTCTCGTTATGGAAAGACAGCATTGATTGCGATGGCATACGATCCGCGCTTTGCGATCGGGTATATAAGTTCGTCGGGCGAGGGCGGAGCGAAGTTGTACCGAAGGCATTTCGGGGAAGAGATCGGGAATCTCGCGGGGACGGGCGAGTATCACTGGTTCGCCGGAAATTTTCTGAAATATGACGGTCCGCGCAACGAGCAGGACTTGCCAGTCGACGCGCACGAGTTGATTGCGCTGTGCGCGCCGCGTCCGGTGTTCATTGGCGCCGGGGCGACGCAGGGGGATGGTTGGGTCGACGCGAAAGGAATGTTCCTGGCGGAGGTGGGAGCAGGCCCGGTTTATCGTCTGCTCGGGAAAAAGGATCTTGGGACGACACAATTTCCAGCGATAGAAACGGCGCTGCTGGACGGGGAACTTGTGTTCCGGCAACACAGTGAAGGACACACACCGGCACCGAACTGGCCGATATTCCTGCAATTTGCCGAGCGGTATTTCAAAAGTCCGACGGCGGCTGCAGGAGTGCAGTAAGTTGCGGTGTAAGAATTGCGCAGGCGAGCGGTAGATTTCTAGAGGGCGGGACCGATGATGATCCCGCGTTTACTTCGCAGCGCTTTGTACTTTCCGATAGGGCTCGAAGTCATTCCAGATTTGCTGAACGGCGTTGGCATCAAGAGAATGCGTAACAGGCTTGTCTGCATCCTTTACTGAGTAGATTTCAAGCGTGACTTGCTGGCATTGAGGGGAGATTGCGTCGGCGGGATAAGTGTAAAGGCCCTCGTAGGTGGCGTCGTTGACGCGGACATAGGCGTTTCGCCCGACGACGGTCAGCGGCATGCGTCCGGGCACGATGGGTTCGATGACGTTGCTGCCACAAAGCAAGCGCATCCGAAGGAAGTCTGCCTTGAAGTGCATGGTGTTGGGAGCCATCCCCCCAGTCGCCATGCCCTCACCCAGCGATTTCATCCAGGCGGTGCGCAGCCGCGGCCGCGCGTGGAGGCGGATGACAGCGTCGTATTTTGCGTCGATGTTGCTCGCCTCTGGCGCTTCCGCCGGTGAGGCGCCGGCTTTCTTGGCTCGTTTGTCGCGTTCTTTCTCGGCGCGAGTGGCCTGTTCTTGCGCCGCGGAGAATGCGGTGACGGGCGTGACGATCTCGACTTCAAATTCGCCCGCGGTGAAGTAATAGACCTTTTTCTCCCAAGTTTTGGTTCCGAGAGCGCGCAGGCCGTCAGGCGGATATTTCGTGGCCGGAATTACCGGCAACAGACGCGCGGACGGCAGTGGTGCTGAGGCGGCCTTCGCCTTCGCATCGGCGAGGGTTTCGAGCGCGACATTGATGGGCAGGATGCCGGAGAGGCCCGGTCCGGAGTTGCGTTCGATTCCATAGGTGGTGATGCCCACGACCATGCCGTTGGAGTTGAACAGCGGTCCGCCAGAGTTTCCGGGATTGATGTTGATGTCGGAGATGATGGCGTCGTCGGAGACTTTGCTCACGATCCCGCTGGTAAGAACCTTTTCCTGATCGAGCGGGTTGCCGATGGTGAAGACGCGTTCGCCTTCGAGCAGCGTGCCTTGTCCCTGGGCGATGGGGGCAACGACGGCCTCGGGAATGGCGGAGAGGTTCACGCGCACCACAGCCACGTCCTTTTGTTTGTCGGCGGAGAGAAGCTCTGCGGCGATCTTGTGGGAGCTATTGAACTGCGCCGCCAGGTAGGTGTGGTCCGAAACGACATGTTGGTTGGTGATGATTAGGCCGAGGGGGTCGACGAGAAATCCAGTGCCGTGTCCTTCGGCGGTCCAGATGGTGACGATGCTGGGTTTCAGGCGCTTGAACTGATCGGCGAGTTGATCGACCTGCGCGCCTCGGCCGCCCGAGAGATCGGTCGCGGTGGCGTTGTCGTTGCTAAGTTCGACAGAGTTCTCGGCCTTGCTGAGGTGGAGGTCGACGGTCCACGTGTACGTCTTGCCCTGAAATTCTACGGGCTTTGCGGCGACCAATTGATAGTGGCCGGGAGGCATCTCGCTGTCAGCGTTGCCGTCGAAGTTGGTTTGGATCGAGATGGGAGCGGTGGTCGGCGCGTCGAGATTGCGAAGTTCTAGGGCGAGATGCGGAACCGGTTTGAGATTTAGATCGTGATCATAGAGGGCGGCACGGATCTTGAGCTTGACGTTGGCGGTTTGGGCGAACGCTGAGGTCTCCGTCGGATTGGAGAAATGAGCGGCGAAGACCGGAATGACAGTGAATGCGAGGACAACACGAACGATGCGACGAAGCATGGCGCGCCCCCGGAGTCGAGGCAGTATAGCCCGGTAGATCGCGCCAAAACAGCGAAAAATGAGGGCTTGAGCGGTGCTCGACGTGTGTCGAAATTGCGCGATCGCGCTAAGTCGATGGCGGTGTTCGGGAATGCTGCGGTTACTTTTCGGGTTACTTGCGTCATTCGCGTAACGCCACGTTTGAGCAATTGTGACGGCTCGGCGGAGCACGTAATGTCTCGTTTCAAGGTTCGCCACTTCTTGCGTGTGAGGCCGAATGAAGCGCTTTTGCAAGACCGGAATCTTTCTAGGGATTGGGCTGGGCCTGCTGTTCTCGCAGGCGTTTGCGAATTCCACTGCTAATCTCACTTTTGTCAACCTTGGCCCGGGCAACGTCGCCGCGGGCAATGTGTACGCGTATCCGTACAACTTCTCGATTAATGGAAGTTCGACACTCACGCCGATGATGTGTGATGCATTCAACAATCACATTAGTGCCGGCGAGAGCTGGACGGCGAACGTGCACAGCATTCTGCAGGGCGGCATGTTCGGCACGAGCGGCCAGTCTCTGATGGACTACAAGGCCGCGGGGTTGATCTTCATGAGCGTGCTCAATGGAAATGTGGGCGCGGCGCTTGGGAACGAAGCGGTCTGGGCATTGTTCAGCGGCAACATTCCGGGAAGCAATGATCCGGCAGTTCAGGCGCTGATGTCGCAATATCTGGGGCTGGCAGCGAATGCCCCCAACAGTGAGTTCAAGGGGATCATGGTTTACACCCCACAAGGCGCACGCCCGGGATACGGACCGCAGGAGTTCATCGGGTACACGCCGAATGCAGCGGTGCCCGAGCCGGGAAGCCTGATCTTCATGGGCACGGGACTGATTGCGCTGGGTGGAATGATCCGGCGCAAGGTGCGTGTGTAAGACGATTTTGCTGCATTTGATGGTTGCAACGCCCGCACGAATGATCTTGTTGGCCGGCGCATGGTAGTCGAGCGTCATGCCTAGTTCTCGCTCCCAACGCGATTGAGTACGTCGATTACGATGCGCCGGATTTTTCTGCTTCTTCCTGAATTCTCTTCCACGCGCGTTCGACATGCCGTCGCTGTGTGTTGGTCTGTCCGATCGACATGCGGAGTGTAAGGCGATCGTTCAACTTGGTGTGCGTGAGGTAAAGGTCGCCGGAACGGTTCAGACGCTCCATGAGGGACCGGTTGGCGGCGTCTCCTGCTTTGAGCCGGAAACAGACCAGATTGAAGGGCGCGGGAGCGGCGAGTTCGAAGCGGCTGTCATTGCCGACCCATCTTGCGAATTCCTGCGCGAGCGCGATGTGCTGCCGTACGTGATGCTGCAGTCCTTCCATGCCGTAGTGGCGCAACACAAACCATAATTTCAGAGCCCGGAAGCGGCGTCCGAGAGGAATGTGCCAGTCGCGGTAATCGATGACCGCGCCAGACTCGGTGGCCTGATTACGAAGATATTCGGGCAGGACGCTGAGGGTTTGGATCAAGGCCTTACGGTCGGCGACATAGAAGACGTCGCAATCGAAGTTGGTGAACATCCATTTGTGGGGGTTGAAGCAATAGCTGTCGGCAAGTTCGAGGCCGCGATGCGTGTGCCTGAATTCAGGGCAGAGCGCCGCGGTACCGGACATGGCGGCATCGACGTGCAACCAGAGGTTGTGTTCGCGGCAGATGCCTGCGATCTCGGGGATGGGGTCGATGGCATTGGATGATGTTGTGCCGATGGTGGCGCAGACGAAGCACGGGATGAGACCGACGGATTTGTCTTGCGCGACCTGGCGGGCGAGCGTGTCGGCTCGCATGGCGAAGTTTTCGTCGACGGGAATGGCGCGTACGTTTGCGGCACCGAGTCCGGCAACCTTGGCGGCTTTTTCCACGGAGGAGTGAGTCTGGGTGGAGCAGTAAGCGACGAGCTTGCCGTCGCATCCCTTGGCGTTGCTGGCGTAGTTGGTGGCGCGTTCGCGTCCGGCGAGAAGGGCACAGAGGGAAGAGCTGGAGGCGGTGTCCTGGATGACGCCGCCGCCAGTTGAGGTGGAGAGAAATTTTTCAGGCAAGCCAAGCATGGGGACGAGCCAGTCGAGTACGTGCGTCTCGAGTTCGGTGCAGGCGGGGCTCGTTGCCCAAAGCATGCCCTGCACGCCGAATCCGGAGGAGAGCAGGTCGCCGAGGATTGCGGGCGCAGAGGCGTTGCACGGGAAGAAGGCAAAGAAATTTGGGGATTGCCAGTGGGTGATGCCCGGGAGAATCAGTTTCTCGACGTCGGCGAGAATTGCGTCGAAGGACTCGCCCTGGGCTGGCGCGGCCGCTGGGAGTGAGGCTCGGATTTGGCCGGGTTTCGCCTGCGAGAGCACTGGGTAGGATTCGATTTTCTGGTAGTAGTCGGCGATCCAGTCGATGACGGTGTGTCCGTGGCGGCGGAACTCGTCGGGAGTCATGTGGAAAGATTTGTCGTTGTCTGGCAAGCGGGTTTCCTCGACGCAGGGTTTGGAAAGTTTCTAGTTTCGGGTTTCGCGTTTCAAGTTGCAAGGCGAGAGGGTGGAGCAGTAAGACGTGTTGAGGCGCGAGAGTCCGCGAAAGGGCTTTTAACCGTGAAGGACGCAAAGAAGAACCTTCACCACACGGGATACAGAGAGCACAGGGAAAACGGAGTCGTTGCCAGATTGGATCATCTGGTGAGCAAAGAAAGCTTTTGGGTTTCTTGCGACCGCGCCGGTATGGATGGGAATGCCTCTTGGAGTCTCCGGGGCGGTGAAGCCAGACAAGAGGTCTTTCGACTCGTTCGGCTGGCGCCTCACTTCGCTCAAGATGACAAGGTCTGGTATGGGTGGGGAGCTATGGTTGCGACAGTGAGAAGGTCGCGCGGAGTTGCTCCGCCGGGCGGATATGGCACTTCCCACGCCATCACGCCAAAAGCGGGCATGACGGAGCCTCGGCGCCTATCCACGTGTCTGGTGGTGATTTGTTGGACGGTGTAACGCTGTTGTCCCTATGTGACCTGACCGAAGTAGAGCCGGGTGAGATAGTCCATGCTTACGCGGCTGTCCTTGTTATAGTCCTCAAAAATGCGGCGGAGTTCTTGCAGCATTGGATCGTGATCGGGATGGCCGGGCATCGGCGCGTAAGACGAGGACAGGAGACGGCCTTCGAGATCGGGGTAGGCGAATTGCTGGCTCATGTCGAACACGCGGGATTCGTAGGGTGTTTGCGCAAAGAAGTCGCCGATGTTGTCGGTGGTGTTCTCGTGCCGGACTTTTTCGTAGTCGGTTCCGTAGTGGAGAAGAAGATTTTCGTAGTCGCGCAGGAAGGGCGTGGTGTCGGTGCATCGCTCATTCCAGAGTAAGACTGCCCAGCCGCCGGGCTTGAGAATGCGCGCGAATTCCGCGCGAGCCTTGGGAAGGTCGAACCAATGCGCGGCCTGGGCGGCGGTGGCGAAATCGACACTGCGGACTGCGAGGTTCGTGGCTTCGGCAGTCCCCGTGACGCTGGTGAAGTTGGGATAGGACGCAAGCAGGCGTTCGGCGGCTTCGCGCATATCGCGATTGGGCTCGACGCCGATGACTCGGTGGCCATTGTCGAGGAGCATGCGGGTGAAGATGCCGGTACCGCAGGCAATGTCGGCCACGATCGAATCCTGGGTCAGGCCGCATTCGGTTTTCAAAGTTTCGATTACCTGGGAGGGATAGCCGGGGCGATAGCGAATGTAATTTTCGACGCGGGACGAGAAGCGAAGCGTGGGATCTGCGGTGGCCATGAGTCCAGTTTATCGAACGCGGTCGGAGTTCGGGGAGGAGTGCCCGCGGAAGTGGTCTTGTTAAACTGTTGGCTGTCGTGCGTTTCCGACCGGCGAAAGGCTGTCTTCCATTCGAATTGTGAAACCTGTGAATTGAGCAGGGAATTTTGAAGCATGCGCCTTGTTATTAAAGTAGGCACAAGCCTAATTGCGCCGGGAGGCCGCATCGATACGGTGCGGATGAGGGCGCTCGTCGATCAGCTGGATCTTTCGCGCCATGAATATCTGATTGTGAGTTCGGGGGCGATTGCGTCGGGAATGTCGAATTTGCAGCTTGAGGAGCGGCCGTCGAGTGTCCCTTTGATGCAGGCGTGTGCCGCGGTCGGGCAGAGCCTGCTGATGCACACGTACGAGCAGCTGTTCTTTGGGAAGAAAGTGGTCGCCCAGTTGCTGCTTTCAAGCGACGACTTCACGTCGCCGGTGCGATACAAGAATCTGCAGAACGCGCTGCATGAGCTCGTGAAGTTGGGAGTCGTGCCGATTGTGAATGAGAACGACAGCGTCTCGGTGCGCGAGCTCGTGGGGGCGTTTGGCGATAACGACGAACTCAGCGCGCTGCTGGCGACGGCGGTGCATGCGGATTGGCTGTTGTTGCTGACGGATGTAGACGGGTTCTACGTTCCCCATGGACGCAAGGGATCGAAGTTGTTGCGGACGGTCGCGAAGCTCACTCCTGGGATGGAAGAGCTGTGCGATGGCAAAGGAAAGCTAGGAACCGGCGGAATGCGATCGAAACTGCGCGCTGCGAAGGCCGCGAGCGAGGCGGGTGTTCATGTCGCGATCGTGAATGGAAGACATCCGCGAGCGATTGAAGGAGCGATCGAACGAAAGATCGGGACGTACTTTCCCGCTCAGAAGAAAGCCGAGTGATGGCCACCACCTTGAACAAGCCGCTGACCACGCGCGACCGATTGGAGTTGGCGCGAGCGGCCGCGCCTCACGTCGCCGAACTCACAACCGAACATAAGAATCTCTTACTGCGCGCGCTGGCCGATGCGATTGAGGCGGAGACAACGAGCATTCTCGCGGCAAATGAACAGGATCTGAAGTCGAGCGGGTTGGAAGGCGCGATGCTCGACCGTTTGCTGCTGACGCGCGATCGCGTCAAACAAATGGCGAATGGCCTGCGAGACGTTGCGGCCTTGCCGGATCCGATTGGCGAAACGCTGGCGGAGTGGACGAGGCCGAACCGGCTGCGCATCCGAAAGGTCCGAGTGCCGTTGGGAGTCATCGGCATTATTTATGAGTCGCGGCCGAATGTGACGATCGACACGATCGCGATTGCCTTGAAGACGGGGAATGCGATTGTCCTGCGAGGCGGAAAGGAAGCGTCACTGAGCAATCAGCGGTTGGTCGAGATTGCGACGTCCGTGCCGGGCCTGCCGGAGGGGACGATTCAGTTGCTGGACGCGACACGCGACTCAGTGCAGGAATTGATCAAGGCTCGCGGACTGGTGGATGTGATCGTTCCTCGCGGTGGCGCGGGCCTGATCAATTACGTGGTTGAGAATTCGGTCGTTCCGGTGATTGAGACGGGAGCGGGGAACTGCCACGTTTTCGTGGACGAGTCGGCGGATCTCGATATGGCGGATGCGATCGTGATCAATGCCAAGACGCAACGGCCGTCGGTGTGCAATGCCGCGGAGAAGTTGCTGGTGCACGAACGCATTGCGCGACAATACGTGCCGCGAATCGTGAAGAAGCTGGTTGCATGCGGGGTTGAGGTGCGCGGGGACGAAGCGTCTCGCAAGCTTGTGGGGAGTGGGTCAGTGGGTCCAGCGGCGGAAGCGGATTGGGGCGAGGAATACCTGCGACTCTGCATGGCGGTACACGTGGTGGCTGACGTGGATGATGCGATCGCGCACATCAATCGATATTCGACGAAGCACTCCGATGCGATCGTGACGCGGGATGAAGGCAATGCCCGGCGGTTTTTGCGCGCGGTGGATTCGGCGGCGGTGTACTGGAACGCGTCGACGCGGTTCACCGACGGAGCAGAGTTTGGCTTTGGGGCGGAGATGGGCATCAGTACACAGAAGCTCCACTGCCGCGGGCCGTTTGCACTCGCGGAATTGACGTCGTCGAAATACGAAATCATTGGCTCGGGGCAGGTGCGGCCTTAGTCTCGCAAGCCTGTGTGCTGCGAAATGGTTGAACTGAGTTCGCGATACAATCTTTGATTTGGTTGTGCAGGTGGGGCGCTGTGAGAGGGGTCTCGTCAGAACATCCGAGGACAGTTGTGCCAGCGGGCGATATTGCGCCTGATTTCGATCTTCCCGCACTGATGGGCGGGGTTAAGAAACGCTTCCATCTGAAGGATGCGCTGGCAGAGAAGGATATTGTGCTGGCGTTCTATCCGAGCAACTGGGAAGAAGTCAGCGCAAAGCAACTTTCTGAATATCAGGCGCAGCGGGAGAAGTTCTTGGCCCGCGAAAGTGAAGTCGTCTGCATCTGTGTGGATTCGATCATGAATACAACGGTCTGGGAGCGGGAACTCGGACCGCTCGATTTTCCGTTGTGCAGCGATTTTTGGCCGCATGGCGAAGTGAGCCAAGAGTATGGAGTCTTTCGGGCCGACGGTCCGAATGCCGGCTCGAGTGAACGCGCCATCGTGATCGTCGAGCGCAGCGGCAGGATTCTTTTCAGCAAGGTATATGGAGCGCGGGACCTGCCCCCGATTTCGGAGACACTCGACGCGTTGCGCAAGCGGTGAGCTGTCGAGTGAAGCCCGTGATTTTCGACTATTAATTCGTCTCCCGTTCCCCAGGAGCCTCATGACCACCAGGTTCGGCCGTTTATTCATCTTCTTCCTCTTGCTCGTCAACCTGACGGGCGCCGGTTTCCTGACACCGTCGAAGGCGCAAGGAGTGAAAACCGACTCGGCCATCTTCGGTTTCCGTGATGCGACCGGCGAGAGAAATCTGGAGGCGCGCTTTCTGGCAGTTCCCGATCCGAGGCGTGCTGAAGAACACTTGCGGACACTTACGAAGGTCCCGCATATCGCGGGTTCTCCCGAAGACAAAGCGACGGCGGACTACGTCGCACAAAAGTTCCGCGACGCTGGACTGGATACGGAAATCGTCGAGTACAAGGTTTGGTTGAACTACCCGGCGGAGATCAGCGTTGATATCACGGCTCCTGCTGGCGTGTCGATGCACGGACCGACACGCGAGCACGTGGATGGGGATCCTTTCCAGGACGATCCGCGTGTGGTGACGCCGTACAACGGCATGTCGCCGTCTGCGGACGTTGAGGCGGATGTGGTGTATGCGAACTACGGGTCGCCGGAAGATTTCGACAAGCTCGCGCAGATGAGAGTGGATGTGCGCGGCAAGATTGTGCTCGTCAGGTATGGACAAAACTTTCGCGGAGTGAAGACGTTCGTTGCGCAGGAGCGTGGAGCGGCAGGAGTGATTATTTACTCCGATCCCGCTGACGATGGCTGGAAGCGCGGAGACAAATATCCGAAAGGGCCGTGGCGTCCGGATACGGGTGTGCAACGCGGATCGGTCGGGTACATGTTCCAGTTTGCGGGTGATCCGACGACGCCAGGGATCGCCTCGGTGCCGACGCTCCCGGATTCCAAACGAACACCACCGGAACAGTCGGCGCAGTTGCCGAAGATTCCTACGACTCCGATTTCTTACGCGGATGCCTGGCCGATTCTTGATCACCTTGGGGGGCCGGAATCACCACGCGACTGGCAGGGTGCCTTGCCGTTTACTTATCACGTGGGCCCAGGACCGGTGAAGGTCAAGGTGCATTTGAAGCAGGACTATGGGTATCGGACGATCTGGGATGTGATCGGGAAAGTGCGTGGCAGCGAGCTTCCGGATGAGTGGGTGGTGTCGGGCAATCATCGTGACGCATGGGTTTACGGCGCGGTAGATCCGAACAGCGGCACGGCGGCGATGCTGGAGGCCGTGGCCGGCATCGGGGAGTTGCTCAAGTCGGGATGGAAGCCGAAGCGAACGTTGGTATACGCAAGCTGGGACGCTGAAGAAGAAGGCTTGATCGGATCGACGGAGTGGGGTGAGCAGAATGCGGAGGCGCTGACTCGGGCGGCCGCGTACGTGAATGTAGATGTGGCTGTTTCGGGGCCGAAGTTTGGCGCGTCGGCGGTGCCGTCTCTGAAGCAGTTCCTTCGCGACGTCGCGAAAGCGGTTCCATCGCCCCAGGGCGGCACGGTGTATGACGCGTGGAAGAAGGCGAATCAGGGCGAGTCCGTGAATCCGCAGGAGACGTCAACCAGTACGTTCCGGGCACCGGCAGCGCAAGCGCATCCGGATGTTCCGGTGGGAGATCTAGGCAGCGGGTCGGACTACACGGTTTTCTTGCAGCACCTCGGTGTGCCGTGCACAGACATTGGGTCGACCGGTTCGTACGGGGTGTATCACTCGACGTTTGACGATTTCGCATGGTTCAAGAAATTCGGCGATCCTGATTTCTTGTACGAGCAGGAAATGGCGCGCGTCTTCGGACTGGAGGGAATCCGCCTGGCGAATGCCGATTTTTTGCCTTTTGATTACGAGGAGTACGGCAAGGAAGTCATTGCCTACATCGAGGCTGCGCGCAAAAAGTCGGACGCGAAGTTAGGTACGAAAACGCCGGATTTCGCTGCCGCCACTGAGGCCGCCAAACTATTCCAGGAGGCCGGGGCGAAACTCCTAGCGAAGGAGAAAGCGGCTCCAGGCGATGCCGTGCGACTGAACCGCGTGCTGCGAGATGCTGAGACGGCGCTGCTGATCCCTGAGGGATTGCCGAACCGCCCCTGGTATCACCATGCGATCTACGCACCCGGGCAGTACACCGGATACGCCGCAGTGGTCATTCCGGGGATCAACGAAGCGGTCGAGGCGGGCGATCCAGACCGCTCGAGTCAGCAGATCGCGGCGTTGACGGCTGCGCTTCGGCGGGCAGCCAAGGAATTGGAAAGTTACCACTAAACGACTGCAACAATTTGCATATTGGGTGCCGGGTAGAAAGTTTCTGCCGTGACATTGTTAGCTAGAGTAGACTGTGGGCATCTTAAGTTTGGTTACTCGCCATGGGTTCGTCACGATGGCGGCCCGGTTGCTGGCAAGTGATTAGTTGTTTCCCCTCTTTTTAGCGCTACTTTCATAGACCAATGCCGTTGGCACGCATTATTACCGAAGTCGCGGACGATTGCCTCGAACTCACGATGCAGTTGCGTGCGCGCGGCTTCCAAGTAGAGACGGTTCCTCCGGGGGTGATCCCGAGTACGCCAGCGGATCTGGAGGTTCGACTGGAGGAGTGCGCGCCGGAGGATGTCGTCAGCCACATGGCGCAGACGGCGGCTGGCGGGGACGATCTCTGGGTTTTTGTCGCCCCGGGTGCGCTCGATAGCAATACGCTCCCCATCCGTAGTGGTCCCATTTCAATTCAGTCAGCGCTACCGCGAATGAGCTTGCGCAGAGCGGAGGCTGGGTCTCGCGACTTATCTCATGTAGCTGAACGAATTGCCGCAGTAAGTCCGCTCGTGACGAGTACGCAGGAGTTGAAGCCGGCGGTGCTGGGAAAGGCCGAAGTTCCTGCGGTGCTAGGCTCGCTCGCGATCGATGCGCAGGAAGAGGATCTGATTCTTGCGGAGTTGCGTGAGTTTCCGGTTCTCGGTGGTGTGAGTCAGCCTGTTGCGAACGTCCCTGCGGCGAGCGCGGCTACTGCGACCGCAGCCGACGTAAGCGGGGTGCCGGCGCAGATTCAACCCATCGAGAAAGCCGGCGTCCTTACGCGGCTGGCGGCCAGGGTTGCCGAGGCCAGAGTCGCTGCAGCCAAGGGCGCCGAGGCTGCTGTCTCCGGGGAACCGAAGAAGCTGGAAGAAAAGCGCGCTCGCGAGAAGGCAGCCATCAAAGAGGCGGCTGCGCACGAAGACACGAAGGAGAATGTGGTCACCGCGAAGTGGCTGCAGGCTCCTGAGAAGGTGGCGAGTCCGGCGACCGTCATCATTCCGATCGCTCCCGAGCCGGTGCGCGCAACCATTGTGCTACCGGTTACCAAGGCAGTGCAGAAAGTCAAAGCGCCGAGTGTCTGGAATCTTCAGAAGCTGAAGGTCGCTTGCTCGGTTGCAGCTCTTGCGATCTCGGCGTGGTTCCTCATTGGAACGGCGCGCCTGGGGGAGAAGAGAGGCGCCGACCGGTCGAAGGCTGCGCAGCAGGCGTCCCAGCCAGCTCCATCCAGTACTCCCCTGAAGCCTGCCCAGCCGCAGGTGAAACCTCGGCCGGATGCTCGCGTGGCGACGGCAGTTCCGAAAGCGACGACGATCCCGAAGCCGACTGCGCTTACCAATGCTCCCGGCACGGCACTCGCTGGGAACAAAGCACGGCCCCACCATTTGTCAGACGACGGGATGGTCGCGCAAGACACGGTGGTCTTCTACGACCGCAAGCCACCCAGCCCGCGCGCGAAAGTGACCCAGCCCGAGCCGGGTGTCAAGCGCTACTCCGATCGCGAATAGCGTCGCGACCCGGTTACTCCGAGCGCGATGAAAGGGCGCGGTCGACCGAAAACGCTCCGCTACCTTTCACCATCAGAACCACAGCAATCGCGATGGCCAGCAGGTGATACTCGAAGCCTTCACCCTTCTGCTGCCCTGTCCAGTTCATGAAGAAACCGACGTGGCCATGCACCATGACGACGGCGACCACCATGTTGCAGAAGATGCCCAAGGCGGCGATGCGCCCAAGAGCGCCAAGAATGAGGCCGATTCCACCGAGAAATTCAGCGCAGATGGCGAGGAAAGCGAAGACCGCCGGGATGTGCATCGTGCTGGTGAAGAATCCCATGGTGGCCGAGAAGCCGTATCCACCAAACCAACCCAAGACTTTCTGCGCGCCGTGAGCCAAGAAGATGACGCCCATCACCAGGCGCAGAAGCGTCACGGTCCAATCGTCAGTCGTACTTAAGAGTTTGCGAAACATGTAGTGTTCTCCTCTCGGAAGGTCGTGCATCGCAGCGAGAAAATTGTTGACTAGTCATGTATTTCACGAAAAAAATTTTATTCCGACATTTTTCCCCGGAGTTTTCCCAGTATCGCAATCAGCTGGCGTATCTCGGTCTGGTTGAGGCATTCCACGGCAGTTGAACCGGATTGCGCCAGGGGTTTATCGAGCCGGGACAGCAAATCGAGTCCGGCATCGGTGATCCAGCAGAGCACCTGGCGACGGTCTTCGGGACAGCGCTTACGGCGCACCAGATGCTTCGCTTCGAGCTTATCGAGGAGGCGGGTGATACCGGGCGTCTTCTCGATCATGCGCTCCGCGATATCCAGCGTAGGCGTGCCTTCCTTGCCTGCACCCCGCAGAATGCGCAGCACGTTGTACTGCTGGAGGGAAATACCATGCGGTTCGACCAGTTGGGCAAAGCGCCGCTGCAGCATATCGGAGGTGCGGTAAATCCCCAGCATGGCCTCTTGCGCGGGCGACTCAAAAGGCTTGCTTTGCCGGATTTCTTCCCGCAGATGGAGCGGCTCCTTGGGCATTACCAAATTACCTTACAGAGCAATAGATGACATGTAAAGCAAGTTGGATGCATTCTGCGGAAGGGATCTGAGCTCCGGGGCGTGTTGAGACTTCATGCGGTGCGGCAACTTTGGGGAGTTTGACCGTCGCTCGAAAGGCTCCGTATGATGACCGGACTCTAAGGAGCGCCCTGTGTTCGTGAGACAGATGCTGGAGGGTCCGCGCAAAGCATGAGAGCCGCCAACGCGCTGCAACACCTTTTGCTGACGCTGCCGGCAGCGGCCACGGCGACATTTCTGGCGCTGTTTCCGATTGTGAATCCGTTTGGCGGGATTCCTCTGTTCTTCTCGATGACGTCTGGATTTTCCAGGCAAGAGCGCAACCGCACGGCGTTGAAAACAGGGGCCTATGTTTTCGCGATACTCGTGACGTTCATGTTTTTCGGACGCTTCGTGCTGAATTTCTTCGGCATTTCGCTTCCGGTTTTGCAGATCGCAGGCGGTTTGATTGTGGCCAACACAGCCTGGGGCATGGTGACTGGCGGCAACCGGATCACGGCGGCGGAGAGTGACGAAGCGGAGACGAAAGAGGACATTTCTCTCACGCCGATGGCGATGCCGATTTTGTCGGGACCGGGATCGATTGGCGTGGTGATGGGTCTGGCCGCGCACGTCGATAACTGGACCGCGTATTTCGGGATGGTGATCGGGATCGGTGCGTTGGCGTTGACGGTGTATTTGTTTCTGCGCTTGGGTGGGCCGCTGGTGGCACGACTCGGTCCGAGCGCGGTGGGGGCGATCAGCCGGATTTTTGGATTTTTGATCCTGGCGATCGCGGTTCAGTTGGTGTGGGATGGAGTGGCGGAGTTTAAGACGGGGCAATAGCGGGTTGGGTGGGGAAAGACGAAGTCTTTCGATGAGATTCAGTTGAATTCGGTGGGCGGGACGCCCACCGGACAGCCGGCGAGACGCCCGCGCTACCCAGACTCCGCCAGGAAGGACGGGCGAGGACGCCCGTCGCTCCGGATGCACTATTTCAGCGTGACCAGTTTGTCGACCAGCTCTGAGTAGTCCTTCTTCTCCAGCCCATGGACCCGCTTGTTGTACTCGTCGACTTTGGACGAGTAGTTCATCGAGCAGAATTTCGGTCCGCACATCGAGCAGAAAGCGGCTTCTTTGTAATAGTCGTCGGGCAAGGTCTCGTCGTGCATGGAGCGCGCGGTCTCGGGATCGAGCGACAGGGCGAACTGTTTTTCCCAATCGAACTTGTAGCGCGCGTAGCTGAGGGCGTCGTCGCGGTCCTGGGCACCGGGACGGTGGCGGGCGATGTCGGCGGCGTGGGCGGCGATCTTGTAGGCGATGATGCCGTCTTTTACGTCTTTCTCGTTGGGCAGACCGAGGTGCTCTTTGGGCGTGACGTAGCAGAGCATGGCCGCGCCATGCCAGCCGATCATGGCTGCGCCGATCGCCGAGGTGATGTGGTCGTAGCCGGGAGCGATATCAGTGACCAGCGGCCCCAGAGTATAGAACGGAGCCTCATAGCAGAGCTCG
>Ga0126371_10001263_pt1 | contig 21311 bp, 14 predicted proteins | sample PanSoiMetaPlot_4_FD_110145 | JGI IMG/M metagenome (GOLD analysis project Ga0126371, IMG submission 110145) | Tropical forest soil microbial communities from Panama - MetaG Plot_4 | ecosystem: Environmental > Terrestrial > Soil > Tropical forest > Bulk soil | place: Panama | collected 2016-02-17 | reverse complement strand
GCATCGGCGCGCGCGCATCGTCCACATAGCTTTCGAGCGGTTCGAGGTTGCGGATGGCGATTCCCGGATCGAGAGTCTTCATCTGCTGCGCGATCTGCTTTGTGACGCCGTTCGCGTCGCCCAAAACCTTGAGCACTACACCCACACCATTGAATGGTTCCTGCACGTGCGGGATGAAGATCTGCTCCCGGACATCGCGCGTAAGATCATGAATCCGCAGATGCGCCACCACGCCCACCACGATCGCAAACAGCCGCGGATTATCCTTCCGGCTCAGCGACTCGATCTCCAGCTTCTTGCCGATCGCGCTTTCACCCGGCCACGCCCGGCGCGCGAGCAGATCGTCGACAATCACCACGATGGGATGGTTCGCATCGTCCGCGTCGGTAAAGTTGCGTCCTTCCAGTAATCGCGCGCCCACCGTCGGGAAAAATCCGGGAGTGATAGGTCGCCAGTCCGCTGAAAGGCTCTCCCATTTCTGCGAGGTCTCCGCGTTGTAAGCGTAGGGCATCTGCGCTCCGCTGCCGGTCAATGGCAATTGGAAGATCGACCCGACGGACTGCACGCCGGGAATCGCTCCCATTTTCAGTTCAAGCTCGTGGACGAAGCGGCTGATGTCCTCGTTGTTCGGATACCGGTTGTTGGGAATCGTCACTCGGAACGAAATGATATTCTGCGGACGGAAGCCGGGTTCCACCCGTTGCAACGCCACAAAACTGCGAATCAGCAGCCCCGCTCCGATCAAGAGCACCAGTGACAAGGCAAATTCGCTCACCACAAGCAGCCTGCGCGCGTTCTGCCCGCGGCCGTCGCTCGATCCACGCGCAGCATCCTTCAGCGTGTCGCTCAAATTGAGCTTCAGCGCTTGCACTGCGGGGATCCAGCCGAAAAGCAGCGCCGTGAACACGCACGCTCCGAGGGTGAAGGCCAGCACGGAGCCGTCAATGTGGATGTCATCGAGCCTCGGCAATCCAGCCGGATGCAACTGAATCAGCAGGCTCAGTCCGAGCTTGGCCACCAGGAGGCCGCCGAGACTCCCGAAAATCGCCAGCAGCACACTTTCACTCATGATCTGCCGCACCAGCCGGCCGCGCGACGCTCCCAAGGCGGAACGCACCGCCATTTCCCGCTCGCGTCGCGTGGCCCGCGCCAGCAGCAGATTTGCCACGTTGCCGCAGGCGATCAGCAGCACGAAGCCCACCGCCGCAAGCAGGGTGATGAGCGTCGGCCGCACATTCTTCACCACGTCAAACTGCATCGGCACCACGCGAATGCGCAGCCCCGATTCCTTGTGCACTTCATTTTCATTGCGCAGCTGTTCGGCGATCCCGTCCATCTCCGCTTGCGCTTGCGCCATCGTGGCCTCGGTCTTCACCCGCCCAAACACGCTCAGGAAGGTCAGGTTGCGTTGGAACGACGCGTAATCCAGCTGCTGCGGAATCCACAGATCGGAATCACGCACTTGGAAAGCTTCCGCCGGAAGCAACAGGCGGAACCGCGCGGGAAGGATGCCGACCACCGTGAACGGATTGCCATTCAGCGAAATCGATTTGCCGATCAATCCCGGATCGCCGTGAAACGTATTTCTCCACAGGCGATCGCTCAAGATCACCACTTTCGGACCGTTGAGCGCGCCTTCTTCGGCGGTGAAATTCCGTCCGAGCACCGGTGAAACGCCCAGAAGCGGGAAGAAGTTCGTGGTCACGTTGGCCATGTCGAACTGCTGTGGCCGGTTTCCCGCGCCGCCCGGATCGTCGAGCAGCAACGTGCCTCCGCCGGTCGGTGCGGCCGCGGCGAATTCCATCGTACGCGATCGCTCGCAGTAGTCCTTGAAATCAGGAGGTGAGACCGCCGGCAGCGACTGCCCTTGATTGCCATAATCGTTCCAAATAATAGACAGCCGCGCGGGGTCGCGGTAAGGCATGCTTCGCAGCAGGACGCCGTTGACCACGCTGAAGATCGCCGTGTTTGCACCGATGCCCAGCGCCAGCGTCAGCACCGCGATGGCGGTAAATGCCGGGCTCTTTCGCAGCATCCTTGCGCCGAAAACCAGGTCCTGCCAAAGCGTTCCCACGAGACACCTCCGCGGACATCGCCCTTGGCTGCGAGGCATGTTCGTTGCCGCTTCTCAGGAAACGCAAATAATTGAACGGATAAGGGTTATGGGAAAAGAGCGTCAAAAATCCCGGCCTGAATGACCAGTTGTGGGATGGCCTGTCGCTGAATCGAACAGCGTAACTAGCCGCGGAAAAGGGTCAGCGAGGAGTCCACTGCGGATGACTCGTGAACAGCCCGTTTACGAAGCCAATTTCGTACACAAGGAACAGGCCGAACGCAATGCTAATCAACCCCGACGCCAAGCGCAATCCATGATTCAGCCGCGCGAAGCGGTTGTCCGCATAGGCAAACGGAATCACCATGGCACCCGTGATTAGCATCATTCCCGCGATCGTGCCCACTCCAAAAACAAGCAGGTACGCCACGGCCCATTTCGGATTCCGAATCGTAGTGAGAACCAGTAGCGCCACTGCGGCCGATCCGGCCAGCCCATGCACGAGCCCGACAACTAGTGGCCGCACCAACTGGTACAAGCCAATCCGTCCGAAGTGGCGATCGAACCAGCCCAGCGGAGTTTCCGCAGCGTCGTGCGGATGAGCTTCGGGTTCGTGCCGGTGCGGGTGCGTATGAATGTAATCGCCGTGCGCGTGCAGATGGGAGTGGCCGGTCCCCGCGGATGCGGACCCGACAGAAAAAGAATTCGTGATCCACTGGAGCATCCCGGTGAGATTCAAAATCCCCAGAAGAATCAGCATCAGGCCCACGGAAAATTCCATCGAGAGGCCGATGCGCGCCGGAATCACCCAGCCGAAAAGTATGATTCCGCTCCCCACCACAAAAATCGTCAACGTATGACCGATGCCCCAGAACGCTCCAATCAACGCGGCATGGCCCACTTTTTTGTAACGCGAGACAATCGTCGTTACCGCGATCACGTGATCGGGATCAGTGGCATGGCGCATCCCCAGAAAGAAACCCAGCGCGACGATGGAGAGCAATCCGATCATTTTGTTTCGATGGAGCTGGATCCTGACCCAATCCTCTTGCGGGCGCAGCTCGCTCCGCTCATGCCCCTTTCGCGAGTGACCATTCCACGGCGTGCTGCACCAGTTCGCGTGCGTTGCGCAGCGCCAATTTTTCCTTAATATGCGCCTGGTAAGATTCCACCGTCTTCGTGCTGACGTGCAGTTCGTCAGCTATTTGGCGTGTCCCATGCCCGGCGCCGATCAGCCGGAAAACTTCGAGCTCGCGATCGCTCAGTTTCGCCAGCGGGTCGCGGGGCGAAATCGACCCGTTCACAAATTGCTGCAGCATCTTCTTCGTCAAGCGCTCGCTCAGGTACACGTCGCCGCCCAGAATGCGGCGGATAGCCGTAATCACCTTGTCCGCCGCTTCATGCTTCATAATGTAGCCGTTTGCGCCGGCGCGCAGAGACCGCTCGGCATACACGGATTCGTCGTGCATGGATAACACGAGCACAGGCAAGTTCGGATGCCGGATGCGCAGCGTCTTCAGCAGATCCAAACCATCCCGTCCATCCAGCTAAATGTCTAGAATCAAAAAATCCGGCGTCGACTCTTGAATCGCCTGCAGCGCGGAGGTCGCGTCTTCCGCTTCCCCGCACACCATGAGATCCGCCTCCCGTTCGATGAATAGCGCCAATCCCTGCCGCACGATCGGATGATCGTCCACAAGAAATACTTTGCATTTGGATGTCGAGGAATTCGAACGCGTCCTGCTCATCGCATTTCCTTGCACAGGCTACCCTTCTGTGTATCACGCAGGGGTGCCCGGCGGGAAGGAATACTCTCCGCCACCGCGCCGGATGGTCTGCTCGCAGAGGTCGGCTTCCTGTCTCACGCCTAGTTCGATAAAGCGTCACAATCTTTGGCGTTCTTATAAACGCCAACCTTTCCCCCTGAAACCTAATCGAAGTACCAATGTCTTGGTCCAAGGATCTGCCACGTGGGGACGCACTAGCACGGGCTGAAGCAACGCTGCGCCTACGCCTTATGCCACTGACCGTTGGTGTAGCCCTATGTCTGCTATCCCCGAGTTGCGGGCAAAACGCCAATCTCCGCGACCGCATAATAGCAGCCGATACCTCAAAGTACTGTCTTACTGATGCATGCTTCAATCCGCACGCCCTGGCCATCGAGAACGGCTACGAGGTGACAACATCCATTTGTGGGTTCTAAGCCCCAATATGTACACGTCGCGGCCAAGGACCTTGCGAGATACCTGAAGTCGCTTCCGATGCAAGTTTGGCCGCATGGCCCCTCGCTTGCGGTTGGTCCAACAGATGAAGTTACAGATGGGCGCGCCGTTGAGCGGAACTTCCAAGCCGCTCAACAGGTTTGCCATTCCTTGGGGCTTGAAGTCCAGGTTCGCTTGGGCGGCTGAATATACGCGCGACGCAAGAAGCATCGCGCCGGCTGACTTTATCGAGCAACGTTTTCATTTTCCGCCCGATTCCATCATGACTGCGTAGATGTTGTCCAGAAACACCCGCAGGTTCTCGACCGCGAAGCAGTCTAGGGGCTTGCCATCCTCCGGTACGAAATCTTGCACGCCCGAAACATCGCATCTTAAGCAACGAAGAGGGGTAATCCTCGCCTTCTGAAAATCCAAGTGCATGTCCTGCACCACATACTCCCGGGGCCAAAGCACAACCGACAAATGTTGGTTGATTATCCAGCGCGCATACTCATCGTACGTGGCAAACTCACTGCGAAAATCCTGCGTGGCCTCAGGACATTCGCTCTGCTCTCCCTCAAAAAACAATTCAGGTGCCGACCCTCCACCGGCTTCGATCGCAGCTGTAAGTTGGCCTCCAGTCCAAGCGACCTTAATACGGCGGGCCCGTCGCAAAGGAAAACAACGAGCGAGACGGCGGCCAAAGGCACTCAGCGCCAGGGAATTCGTAACCGTGCGAACAAATAAGACCCGCGCTTCGGCTCTCTGAATCAGGCTTTCGCATGTAGCCGTAAAATCGCCAATTTGATTGGAAAATGCGTGGACCAAACGCTCCAAGCCATTCCGGCGCCCACGCTGGTCTAGCGCGTTCCATGCTAAACAGTAGGATTGTAAAGAGGGTCGTGTCACCGCCACCTGGAAGTTCCAACGGCCGGAAAATGTTGGGAGCCAACGATGCGACATAGGATTTTCTTACGAGATAGTTCAGATACAACACCAATGGCGCTTCAGCAATAACACGTGTATGCAGTGGATGCCGTCCCGTCCACCACGAATCGTCCGCCGATAGGAATTTGTTCTCTAGTCTGGCTATGAACCGGGACGGTGAAGGGCTTCGATAGAAATCTCGCGACGAGTTCATCCGGTCTGTTCCTATATGTATGTTGGCGCTGCCGGCAGTCCGCGTATTATGCCGCGAGCGTGGTCCCGTTCACGAGATGAGTTGTAGTGCATGATCACGAATGGGCACACTGACGCCCGCGAAATGTGATGTCTAACAGCTTTCAAGCCTGAAACCGTCCAGCGATTGGCACCAAATTGACGTCTTGTACCCAGCTGTCTAGTTGTACTCAATCGAATTCGCAGCTAAAATGTATCGTCTGAACCAGTTGTGACGAAGCAGTTCCGCGTTTTCGAAGGGCCTGTAGCTCAGGTGGCTAGAGCGCACCCCTGATAAGGGTGAGGTCGGTGGTTCAAGTCCACCCAGGCCCACCAATCTTTTCAATCAATTAGCGACGGTCGGTTTTTCTTGATTGGTTGACTGTGCCCAATTTTGTGCCCACCACCAAACCCTACCGAGTGCTACTGAGTGCTGGTGCGCTATCGTAAATGGGTGTTACGCGTGGGACTTGCAGCAATAGGTCGTATTCGGTAGTACTCCATGTAAGTGATTGATTCTTTGTGCGAGGAGACTTAGCAGGCAGCCCTGTTCGGCCACTCCAGCACCTCTCCGCGGAATTTCGAGTGGATCGGGCGACGGCCTGCGCAGCTAGTATAGCATCAAGCTATTTCGACTTCTCGGAAGGAATCGCGTGGAAGCGCACAAAAACGAGCGCGCCCATCGTGTTCGTCCCGTAGACGGGATTCAGGAAGCTTGGCTTCGTGTACAGCGTGTATTGCCCGCCGAACGCGCTCGACACGTGCGGGATGAAATTGAATTCCCGATCGTAGCCGAACGTGTAGGCTTGTACGCGCGCGAGAAACTTTTCCTCGAATCCCGGCGGCAACGGATTTTCCCCGAGCAGCAGTTCATTCGTGCGATCCACGTTTTCGACGCGCGTCCACGCGTAATTGTGTTTCGCGAAGCGCACGGTGCTTTCCGCCAGATAACTGTTGAACACCTGCCCGTCGGTAATATCGCGATTGCGCCCCCAGAGCAGCAACGTCGCCCAATTTCCATTTTGAAAGGGCCGGTTGTACGTAACTGAAGCCGTCATGCGCAGCGTGTCTCCGTTGGGGAAAAGTTGCTCAGGGCTTTTCAGGCGCGTGATCGAATATTGCCCGCTCCAGTTCGCCGCAGGATTCAGCGTGAGCCGCACCGACCAGGAATCGAGCGGGCCCGTATCGATATTCCAGCGGAATTCGTCCGGCTCGCGGCCGTGAAAGGCTGAGGCCTCGATGCGCGCGATTTTATAGGTGAATCCCAGCGTGACGACGTCGTTCGCGATGTGCGTCGAATCCTGCAAATGGTGGCCCAGCGGCGCCAGACCATCCTCGCTCGCGGACGTCCGATGAGCGAATGCCGTCGGACCCATCGCTGGATCACCCACCGGCGCGCCGTAAAATGAAAGCAAAATATTTTCGCCAAGCTTCACATCATAGAGCAGTGCCAGCTCCATAAAAAAATCGTGCGGATGCTGCCCGTCCACGATCGGACTTCCGTAAGCCGTTTCGCCTATCTGGAAAAGTTCGGGATAGCGCCGGTTGCTGATCGTCGCGGGATCAAGGCTCAGCATCACGCGCCCCGTGAACGTCCCAGGCCCGAGCGAGCGCTGCACCATGGGCATGAACCAGCTCGTGCCAAAAACCTTGTCGCCCCCGCGCGGACCTGTCTGCTGCTGCGAATTCACAAATGCAACGCCGTGAAACATCAGCATCCACGCGCCCAGGTGTTTCATCAGCATGTCATGCGGCGTGGAAATCGGCTCGATACTCGTGCCGGAGCTGGCGTGCATGAGGATCGTCTCGATCAACGATTCCGGGTGGCTCATGTCCATGCCGGCCATCGAATGCGCCGCTCCTTGTTGCATGGTTTGAGCGCCGAACGAGGCGTCAGCAGCCGCGAGTGGCAAATAGTCGAGCGATACGCACGTGCAGCAATCAGCGGGTTCGCAAACCCGCCCCGCAATCTCGCTCGCCACAATCGGCGAAGAGAAAAGAAGGGCCGCAATCAAGACCGAAAATCTGCCTGAAGAAATGGCTGTTCCTTTAGGGCTCACGTAGCGCTCACTACGTTCGTTTAGACCATCAGCAAGCTGAATCTTTACTGCGATTTCACTCCACTCTCAAAGATGCGGCTGCATCGGCGCGTCCTGCACTGTTGCGGCACGATCCTCTGCGGTGCCGCGAAGCACGCCGGATTCGTCCGTGTAGTAACTCCGGAAACCGCAATTTCCCGGCCGCGCCACAAGAGTGTAGCTGGTCAGGCGGCCGTCGTGGTCAGGTTTCCCGGGCGAGTATTGCAGCGTGTAATGTCCGAGTTGCGCTTTTTGCGCTGCGATCCGAGCCGTGTCTCCGAGCGCTTCGAGCGAAGAAGGATAAGCCCCTTCAGCCGCTTGATAATTTGCCAGCGCGGACTGAACCGTCGCGATCGCATCGCGAGCGCGTGCCTCTGATTCCGATTTCGATCCCGACATGTGCCACGGCACCGCGAACCAGCCCACGGCTCCCAGCGTCACAAGCAGAATCCCGCACGCGATAAGGATTCGTTTAGCCGTCGGTTTTCTCGCGACGGGTGCCGGCTCGCCAAAGACGTCCGCACCCAGCGAAGTAAGGTCCACGCCGCAATACGGGCACACTTCGCTCCCCGAGTTAATCGCTGCGTCGCATTGCCGGCAGGTGTACATCGAAACACAATCTTAACAGGAAGCGAGTCTTGAAGGCCGCGTGGCCGCAGACATCACTTGAATTCGTTCTTGTAAACCACGCCTTCCTTCATCACGAACTTCACGTTCAGCAATTCATCAATATTCGCCAGCGGATCGCCCGAGACAGCCACCATGTCGGCCAATTTCCCGGGCTCGATCGTTCCCGAGCGATCGCTCCAACCCAGCATCTCCGCGGCAACCGTCGTAGCCGAGCGAATCGCCTGCATCGGCGTCATCCCGTAATCCACGTAGTAGTGAAATTCGCGCGCCTGATTCAAATTCGGATCGGTCCACGGAAACCCGCCAGCGTCCGTCCCTAGCACAATCTTCACACCTTTTTTTACGCCGAGTCCGAATGCCTCCTTCTCGAGTTTCACCATCGGCCCCCAGTTTCCCCCGCGTCCCGGTGCCACATACGCTCCCACCATCACCGTCGGGCACCAGTAGGCGCCTTGCTTCACGGCCTGATCGAGTAGCGCTTCCGTGAATCCGTCACCATGTTCGATGGAATCGACGCCAGCCCGCAAAGATGCCGCGATTCCATCCGAACCAATCGAATGCGCCGCCACCTTGTGACCGAGGCGGTGCGTCTCCTCCACAATCGCGCGCGCTTCTTCGTCCGTGAAATTCACATGGCTGTGCAGCACGCCGTCGGAGCCGAAGTAATACGCGCGATCCGAGTAATACTTGATCCAATCCGCTCCGCGCGAAATCTGCTCGCGAACCGCCAGCCGCGCATTGTCCACGCCGTCCACGTACTGCACGCCGTGCGGCACTTCAATTTCCCAGGAATAGCCGAGCAATGGATACATGCCTGTCGGCGTCATCGCCCGCGTCGAGACAAACATGTGCGGCCCGGGCACTTCGCCGTGATTGATCGCCTTCTTCACGTCCACGTCCGCGTACATCGCGCCTTCCGTTTCCAGGTCGCGCAACGTGGTGAAACCGTGATCCAGCGCAATCTTCGCATTGCGCGCCGCTAAAATCGCGCGATAGGGAATTGATTGCTTCAAAAGTTGCTCGTCGTAATCAGCCGCGGTCACATCGCCCTGCAGCAGCACATGCGTGTGCGCATCTGTGAGTCCCGAGAGCACCGTTGCGTGCGAAAGATCGATCACCTCCACACCTGCCGGCGCGCTCCCGCCGGGTGTGACGGACACGACCTTGCCGTCTTCGGCCACAATCATTGCGTTCGAGATGGGCTGTTCGCTCTTCCCGTCGATCAATCTTCCAGCGCGCACAGCGATCCTTTTCTTGGGTGCCTCTTTCGGCGCTTGCGCATTGAGTGAAACGCAACAGATAATCAATCCGATAAACACCGCAACCCGACGCGCCATCGATCCTCCCCGCACAAAATTTCAATTTGCAGAATTCGAGTGCGACTATAGGCGAACTCGCCGCCCTATTACAAGAAGTCAGCGCACGGAGATTTATAGGCCCGCAGTTTCAACCGAGACATCTGGCCAACGCCGCAGAGGCGGGCTTTAGCACTGAAATGCAATATCAGTACGAAGCCATGCCTATCGCTCCCGTGCAACTCGTTCCTCCGATTCTAGTATCATTCTTCCCCAGAGGCGGCCCAGCGAAGATGCCAGCCGACAAGTCGCATCGATTTCCAGCTTCCCTTAACTCGGTCGTTGCGCGTTGCTGGCAAACCGCTGCCGTACCTCCGGGCTGGAATCTGACGCGCGAAGGGTTTCAACGCGCCCTCGAGCGCAGCGCCTCACGCCGCTTCCCCGATTCTCTTCCAGACGACCGCATCGTCGCCGGATATCTCGAAAGCCTGCACCTAAGCGACCTCGCCCTCGCATGCGCCTGCAGCGCCGGTGACGGCGATGCCTGGGAATATTTCATCGCGCACTACCGCCCGGAACTCTACCGCGCCGCCCGCATGATTCTCTCGAAATCGGGCGGCAACGATTCGAAAGCGCGCGAGCTGGCCGATTCGCTCTACGCCGATCTCTACGGGCTGCGCGAGTCATCCGGCGGCTCGCGTCGCTCCCTTTTCGACTACTTTCACGGCCGCAGCAAACTATCCACGTGGCTGCACGCGATTCTCGTTCAACGCCACATCGACGAAATCCGCCGCACGCAAAAAATGGATTCGCTTGACAATCCCGGCAACGGTGACTCAGATGCGCGCGAATTGCCCGAGATAAAGACGCCGCCGGACCCGGAACGCGACGCCTACCTCGCGATCATGCAAGCCTGCGTCACCGCTGCGCTGCGCGATCTCGCCCCGCGCGATCGCCTTCGCCTTGCTTACTACTACGTGGATGATCTGACGCTCGCCCAAATCGGCAAACTGGTCGGAGAACATGAAGCCACCGTCTCGCGCAAACTCGAGCGAACTCGCGCGGATTTGCGGCGTTGTGTCGAAGTGGCGCTCCGCGAAGAAAAAAAATTAACCGAAGCGCAATTGAAACTGTGCTTCGAATACGCGCGGCAGCAGTGGCCGTTCGATTTGACGCGCGCTCTTTCAGCGCGTGATTGACCATGGCCGCAGCTGCGCGATTCGCGCCGTATTTTTGCAAGAATTTCGGCTTGGCCCGTTCTAAAGAAGGAGAATAGCGTCATGCCTTCGCAGGACAACGAAAACGCAATGGACGGACTGCTCCGGCAAAGTCTTGCCCGCGATTCTTCAATCGGCCACGATTGCCCTGACGCCGAGCTCCTGGCTGCTTATTTCGACCAATCCCTCGGCGCAGATGAAGCCGCCAAATACGAGATTCACTTTTCCACCTGCCCGCGTTGCCGCGAGCAACTCGCCGCCATGGCGCTTGCCTGCGCTGAACAGATCCTGGAACCCGAACTCGCGCTCGAACCGGCTCTCGCGGGCACGCGGCCAATTGCCTTGGAAGCCGCCCGCACGCCCGCCCAAGCGAAACCCGCCGCATCCGCCTCGCGTTCTGAAGCGAAATCTTCTCAACGCAAATCGCCCGGCGCGCGATGGCTCGATCTCCGTTGGCTTGTTCCGGCAGCTGCTATGCTCGTTCTCGGCACCTTTCTATTCATACGCTTCGCCTCGCACACGACCACCATCGGATTCAACAATCAGGTCGCTGTGTCGGAACCATCGGCGCCGACTCAAGACCAAACTACGAACGAAACCGAAACGAAACTCGAGAGCAATGAGCCACAAAAGACCTCACCGCCTGAGGCCAAGCAAGTGCCACCGAGACCGCCGGTAGCCATAACCAAGAGCTCCACCAGTGCTGCTACCACCTCCTCTGCACCGCCCGCGCATCCACTTGCACCCTCTGCAGCGAGCGGGAGCGCAGGGGGAAGTGGTGGAAGTGGCGCGGCTCCGTCTTTTCGCGGCCGGCCCGGTGGCGCCTTCAATGGCGGGCACGCCGCCGTCTCACGCCCTGCGATGCCCGGAGCAGCGAGAACCCTGAATGGGACGAATCTTTCTTCCGCGGAAAATGGAAACGCGATTCGCTCCAATTCCGAAACTTCCCAGCCACTTGAATCGAACTCGGCGAAAAGAGTTGCTCGCGGCCAAAATTCAGCCGCCCGCCAAAATTCCGCTGCGGATCAGGACGCTGCTGCACAGGACCAAACCTCCGCGATCGAACCTGCGCCCGCGGCCCCCGCTCCGGAATTGAATACCGCCTTGCAGAAGGTGCCGGTTTCTTCTGCAACCGCCGAGCCCGTCAAATCTCCCGCACCTGCGCCGCCGGCAGCCGCGGAAGAAAAATCGAAATCTGCCGAAACCACAACCAAGACCCGGTCTCTCAGCGGCGCAACGGCGAAGTCTTTGGGCAATATCGGCGCGAGGAAACATTTCTCCCCGATCCTTGTTTACACCGCCGACCCCAACGTGATCTATCGCATTGCAAGAATGGGCGGCCTGGTGGAAATTTCGAGCGACGGAGGCAATACCTGGCAAGGCCGTCTCCTCGATCCTCCTGCCGACATCAACGCCCACTCCGCCGTAGCTCCGAAAATCTGCTGGCTGGTCGGATCTTCCGGCGCCGTGTTCGTCACAGAAGACGGAAAAACTTGGCGAAAACTTCCGCCGCCCGTATCGGGGAACCTCGTTGAGGTGGAAGCGAAAGATGCCTACCGCGCCACGGTTACATCCGAAGATGGCCAGAAATGGACCACCGATGACGCGGGAGACATCTGGTACCCGGCCAAATAAATCATTTTGCGCGCAAGATTTTTGATCTCACCCGTTCCAACAAGCAGGAGCACTTTCGCCCAAGGAGACGCCATGCCCTCTCAATCAACCAAAACAATTCACGCAGCACTTTTCGTCGCGACGCTTGCCGCTTTGGCGCTTGCCGCGCACATCACCCGCGCCACCAGTCCTCAATCTGGCAAGCAATCAGAATCCGCAAACGCCGCGCGCAAGCAACCCTCGAACGCCTCGGAACCCGCCATCACCACAGAAAAAGACCAGGTCGATCTCGCCGTCACCGTCTACAACTCGAACATCGCTCTCGTGCGCGACGTTCGCCAGATTCACCTCCCCTCCGGCCTGCTCCCGCTTCATTTCGAAGACGTCGCTGCGTCGATCAACCCCGCCACGGTCCATTTCCGTTCGCTCGTTGATCCCGCGAAGCTCAACGTCATCGAGCAAAATTATGAATTCGACCTCCTCGATCCACAAAAGCTCCTGCAAAAATATGTCGGCAAGCAAGTCACGCTGGTGCGCGCCGAAAAAGACGCCGGCTCCACTCGTTGGGTTGAAACGAAAGCCATACTTCTCGCCAATAACAACGGCCCGGTCTGGAAAATCGGCAACGAAATCGTCACCGGCATGTCCTCCGACTCCTATCGCTTTCCCGATCTCCCCGAAAATCTCTACAGCCGCCCCACGCTCGTCTGGATGCTCGAAAATCGCGGGGCCGAATCGCAGCGCGTCGAAGCTTCCTACCTGACGAACAACATGAATTGGAGCGCCGACTACGTTCTCACCGTTGGCCGCGATGAAAAAAGCGCCGACCTCGACGGCTGGGTCACGCTGGTCAACAACAGTGGTGTTGCCTACTCGAACGCCAAGCTCCAGCTGGTTGCGGGCCAGTTGAACCGTGTCCAACCGGAAGTGACTATGGCCATGGGAGCGGCTATGAGGAAGTCGGACGCTTTAAGTGCGCCACAGTTTGGCCAGGAAGCCTTCTCCGAATACCACCTCTACACGCTCGGCCGCCGCAGTTCGATTCAGAACAACGAATCGAAACAGATCAGCTTGCTCACCGGCAGCGGCGTTCCCGTCGAAAAATACCTCCTCGTCGAAGGCCAGCAATACTGGTTCCGCAATCCGCAGGGAATCGGCAATCCGATTTCGCAACCGATAAAAGTTCTTTATCGCTTCAAAAATGACGAAAAGAGCAGCCTCGGCATGCCGCTGCCCGCCGGAACCGTCCGCGTCTACCAGGCCGATTCAAAGGGCGGCATCCAGTTCGTCGGCGAAGACCACATCGACCACACTCCCAAGGACGAAACCCTCAAGATTCACGTCGGCAACGCCTTCGACGTGGTCTGCGAGCGCAAGGAAACTGACTACAAGAAAATCTCGAGCAATACCATCGAGCTCGAATACCAGATCACGCTGCGCAATCACAAAGAGAGCGCCGTCACCGTCGAAGTCCGCGAACCGATTGGCGGCGATTGGGAAGTGCTGAACTCGAATTTCAAATGGACGAAGCTCGACGCCACCACGCTCGGATTTTCGATTCCAGTCGAGAAGGATGGAAGGGCAACGCTCGACTATCGCGTGCGAGTGAAATGGTAAGCAGCAGGGGAAGTCTTCAGCGCGAAAACGTTCAACGCTTGCAACACGATCCTTTCTGATCCACCAGCATCAGCTCGTGCGCAAAGATCCGGTTCGATGGGAATTGCGCGGAGAGCTCACTTAGAAGCGAGCGGGCTTTCTCGGGCTGGTGCTCGCGCTCGTAAGCCAGCGCCAGCATGATCTTCGCAAACGGGCTCAGGTAACGCCCGTGCTCGGCGGCCGTCGACATCAGTTCGATTCCTTTTAATTTGTCGCCGTGAACCCCGCCGAACCACAAAAAAGCGCGCTTGTAGCTCGGCAACGATCCGATCACGTAATTGGCCATGCCCAGTGCCACGTACGCATCTTGCGAAGAGGGATCAATCGAAAGTACCGCGTTCGCTTCCTGCTCGCCCTGTTTCATAAAGCTCAGCGCTTGCATCTGCTTTTTCTGCATGAACGCGTCGTAATTCGATTCCATCCCGTCAGCGATGGTTAGAACGAGCAAGCCTTGCACGTCGTGCGAGTTGGCCTTCACGCGTTTCTTGGCCATCTCGCGCGATTCATGCACCGCCGTTTCAAAAGGCTCATTGCGATTCTGCGATGTGGTTCCTTCCGCGCCGCCCAGGAACCTTTGGTCGTTTAGAAAAAACTCCGACGACAGGATGCCTTTTGTATCGAACTGTTGATAAAGGTAACTGGCAGCCTCGGCGGCTTTCCCCATGGGATCGTCGGGGCGAATTTTCTGATACTGTTTGAAATCCATGCGCGCCCCATCGAAATCGAGCTCGTAAAGTTTCTTAAAGCCCGTATCGAGAAGCTGCGACGACGTGTCCGCTTCGAGCACCGGTTCGTGCTTGGCCGTTGGCCCCTGTTGACCTCTCGCTTGCGCCACAGGCCACAGCCCCGCTGCGAGACACATCGCCACACATTGAGTGGCCCGCAATTTTGATCGGAAGTTCAAAGTTCGGAGCCGCGCGGCAGGAACGCCTGCCGGACCGGCGTTACGCGCCAGTATATTCGAATATGTCCGTCTTCGGCAGGTTGTATCCATATCTTGTTTCCGAATCTATCATTCTCTAGAGATTCTTCAGAAAAAATTCTGTAATCCGCTCAAAGAGTTGAATCCGTGCCGCTGCGTCGCCGATCGGATGCCCGCGCCCGGGAAAAATCATCAGCGCCGCGGGATAACGGTTGTTCTCGATCATCTGGTTCAGCACTTCGGTCGTGTTCGCAAAATGTACATTGTCGTCGCCGGTGCCATGGGCCAGCATCAATTGCCCCTTCAATTTTGCCGAGTCATTTCCTGGCGACGCCTGCTTGTATCCTTCTTCGTTGTCCTGAGGACGGCCCATGTAGCGCTCTGTGTAAATCGTGTCGTATAGGCGCCAGTCGCTCACCGGCGCCACCGCCACGCCGGTCTTGAACACGCCCGCCGCATTGAACATCGCATCCAGCGTCATGAAGCCGCCGTAACTCCAGCCCCAGATTCCAATTCTCGAGCCGTCCACATACGGCAGCGATTTCAGGTAACCCACGCCCGTCAACTGATCTTCCAGTTCCACTTTGCCCAGGTGGTGATACACCGGTGTCTCAAACGCATGCCCCCGATTGTACGAGCCGCGATTATCGAGCGCGAAAATGATAAATCCTTTTTGCGCCATCAGGCCGAGCCAAAGCCCCTCCACGTCGCCCCATAAATTGCGCACCGTCTGCGCTTGTGGTCCGCCGTACACGTACACAAGCACCGGGTATTTTTGCGCCGGATCGAAATTCGGCGGCTTCGCCATCATTGCGTAAAGCTTCGTTCCATCGTTCGCCGCCACATTCAGAAACTCCACCGGCGAAAAATGATATGCAGCAAGCTCGGCCACATTGTTGTCTTCGATCGCCGCAATACGTTTGCCGTCCATCCCTACCAGATCCTGCCGCGGCGGCGTCATCACCGTGGAAAACACGTCAACGAACGCGGAGCTATCCGCCGCAAACATCGGCTGGTGCGTCCCCGCCTCGCGCGTAATTCGCGTCACGCTCTTATCTCGCAGCGAAACCCGGTACACCTGCGTCTCCACCACGCTGTCTTTATTAGAAATGAAATAGATACAGTTGTGCGCTTCGTCCACCTGCGGATGGCTCGCCGTTCCAGGCCCAAACGCGCCGGTGCCGTTGATGCCCCAGTCGCCGCTCGTCAGCTGTTCCAGCTGCTTGCCGGCCAGATCGTAAATGTAGTAATGGCGAAAACCGCTGCGCTCGCTCGACCACAGCAACCGCTTGCCGTCCGAGAAAAAATAAAGATCGTCGCTGATGTTCACCCAGTATTTGTCGGACTCGCTAAGAATCGTCCGTGTCGCGCCGCTACCCGCATCCACGAAAAGCAGATCGAGCTTGTCTTGCGCGCGATTCAATCGCTGAATCGCGATCCGCCTCCCGTCGGGCAGCCAGTTCACGCGCGCCAGATACACATCCGTGTTCGCGCCCGTGTCCATCCATTTCGTTTCGCCGCCCGTCACCGGCACCACGCCCACGCGCACGATCGGATTCGCTTCGCCCGCTTGCGGAAACCGCGTGTACTGCATCGCCCCCGTCACCGAACTCATATCCATGATGGGATAGCGCGTCACCGGCCGTTCGTCCATTTCGTAATAAGCGATCTTCGTCGAGTCGGGCGACCACCAGTACGCAGTCGAAGCGCTCAATTCCTCCGGATACACCCAGTCGAGCTTCCCCTTCAGAATTTCTTCGCTCCCGCCCGTCGTCAGCGCTTTCGTCTCGCCGCTCGCAATATTCGCCACCCACAGATTCGAATCGCGCACAAAACTGATCCGTTTTCCATCCGGCGAAAACTTCGGATCCTCTACATCCTGCTCGCCGTTCACAATCGTCTTCGGCTTCATCGTCCCCAGGTCGAGCAACACCAGGCGGCTGCTACCCGCGAACAAAATCGCTTTGCCGTCCGGCGACCACATGTAGCTTTCGGCGCCTACCCGCCCCAGCCCGGTCGCTTGAATCGTCTGCTGCTTTTCACGTTGCGTTACCGCTTTCAGCGTGTCCGCGCCAACCAGCATCTTGCGTTCGCCGCTTGCCCCATCCATCGTCCAAAGTTCCACCGGCGCATCCGGACCAGCGCCCTTGCGCACAATGTACGAGATCCGCTTGCTGTCCGGCGTCCACTCAATTCCATCAGTCAGGTGCCCACTTAAACTCGGGGCGCTATAGATCCGCTGTACGGTAAGTTCCTTCGCCGCCGCCGCTGACTGCGCGCGTGCCAACGGCGCAACCATCCATCCAGCCCCAGCCACCACGATCAAAGCGCCGCGGACACCGGCGCGTACAAGACGCATGATTCATCTCCTCGAGAAAACGCAAAGTTTACCACTCCAAGGCAAGAGACTCGCGGGCTAAGTCAATACGCGGATTGCAGGGAGCAGAAAAATCAGGTGTGACCCAAAAAGCGCGGCGTCGCAATTCTCCTGCAATAAAAAGCCTGTGTGAGGACTCGTCTCACACAGGCTTTTCCAGATCGCGGCAGATTAAGCTGCTTCTGCCGTTCTAATCCTCGTTTCCGTTTCCATTCCCATTTCCGTTCCCGTGCTCATGCCCTCCGCCGCCATCGTGATCGTGTTTGAACTGGAACATATCGAACAGATCGCTCAGGGCCGGGCTGTTGAGCGGCACATACGGGTTATTCGGATGCGAGACTGGATTCGGGAAATTATCCCGGCTCCGCGCCGTAAGGGGTTGCAAGTTCCAATTGCGCTCGATGAATTTCAGAATCGAGACGTGATCGGCATAGGAGTGGTTAACGTGCCCGCCTTTGGTAAATGGCGAGACGATGATCAGCGGGATGCGCGGGCCGTCGCCAAAGAAGTCGAGCGGCTGAATGTAACCGGAATCGTAGAAGCCGCCGCCCTCGTCCAGCGTAATGATAAACGCCGTGCTGGCGAATAACTCTGGGTTGGCATTGAGTGCATCAATCGTTTTCTTCACCATGCCTTCGAAGAGATCGAACTTCGAAGACGCCGGGTGCCCGTCGAGGAGGCCATCCGGCTTCACAAACGACACGGCCGGCAATGTGCTGTTCGCAATGGCGGCGAAGAAATCCGTCGCGTCTTTGATATGAGCCGCGCGCTGTGCTGCGTTGCCCATGATCGCGTTTGTGTAGGATTCAAAGTTGCAGATGTTGCAGTAGGCTCGCCCGATCTGCACCGCCGGATCGGTGCTCGTGGGATCGTGCTGCAGCGCCACGGCGGCGTTGTATGCTCCGCCGTAATACGCCCACGAAATGCCCTTTTCATTCAGCGCCTCGCCCACGGTACGCACATTTACCGGCGGAATCGAACCGCCCTTGGCGATTCCTGCTGTGTCCACTGCGCCGTCCGGCAGGAAGCCCGGGTTGTCGTTGTTGACCATGTAGAAGTGGTTCGGCTGGCAATTCGGTTCGGGATGATACGGGAGCGTTGCCAGGTACGTCGTAATAGCTGCGATACCGGGCTCCGACGGATCGCCGCACTCCGTGAAGTTTCCGTCAAAACCGATGTCCACCGTGTACTGGTTGTCTGAGCCTGCCAGCGGATCGGGATTGGCGATGTGAGATGGCGGCGTAGTCGGATTGCCCTTGCCGTCGCTCCAGAAGATAGCGTCGCCGCTGCCCAGCATCACATGGTTTGCGCCGGTGCCGCCCATGAACGACTGGTGGAAATTGTCGCTGATGGAATATTGGTCAGCGAGGCTCTTGAAAACAGGCACGTCGCCCTTCTGCATGTTGTAAAACGCCATCGAATTTCCGCCGCCGTTATCGTCCACTTCGTTGGCCACTGGAAAGCTGAACGGATCCACCTCGCTCGTATACGTGGTGATCACAAAAGGGTACAAATCGCTCAGGCAGCCCGAAGGATTCTGCGGCGTGGCATTGCTGATATTGCAGTCGGACTGTTGCCACATCTCGAACAGCCGGTGCGTGGAGTCACCGGTGTAGGAATCGTACGGGAGAGTAGCTCCCTCGAGCGGGAACGGCCCGTTCGGCAGATTGCTGAAGTTCTTGATGCGCGAATCGAAATCCGGGAGCTCCGCAGTTTGTGCCGCCCCCGATGCGCCGGTTGTCAGCAAATGCAGATCGCCCGCTTCGAGCGATGGCTCGATTTCGGCCAGAAGAGTCGTGGAAGTTCCGGCAGGAAACGGTGGCGGCTCGCCAGTCGCGAGGCTGGGCGAGAAATTCAGAGTCGGCTCAGGCAGCGTGCTGTAGGGTGCCTTCTCGGTGCTGTCCAGGCTGATGAAATACTTCGTCTTGAACGGTGCGATAGCCTGAAATTGGGCCGCTTTACCGAAATTCTTTCCGGGCGTTCCGTCTGCTTTGATGATCTTCTCGGAAAGCAGGTTCTTGATCGAATCCTTGCTTTGTGGAACGTATGTGGCGAACAAATGGTCGAAGGTGCGATTTTCTCCGATGAGTACGATCACGTGCTTGATGGGCGTTTCGGTCTCATGATGGTCTTTCTTGTCGTCGTCTTGGCCGGGGGTACGAGCGGAAACCGGACCCGCTGCGAACGGCGTAAGCGTGACGAAGAGCAGGCTCGCAATCGCGCGCTCTCGCCACGTCCTTCGAACAGACACACGTGCCATGTATTTCCTCCAATGTTGTAGTGAATGGGCAGGGCTGCTGCTAACGCTGCGCGAGAGACTGGCTGAAGGTTGTTACAATTCAATTACAGTACGGTAGAAGAATGATTTTTTTTGACGAGGTTTATCGCGAAACTTTGTGTGGTCTCGCTCCGCTTTCGAAGTCTCCGAAATGTTGTAACCAAGGCACTTCGTAGTACCAACATGCAACCTGAAGCACCTTCCCGTAGTCAAAGCTTGTTGTACGCTGCATAGGCGATAAAATTGGAATGGTGACCACTACCAACTCTGGTTTGCGCGCAAATCCCTCTCGTCGTCGCCGCGGCCAAGTCTTGCGCGGCTGCTGCCCGCTGCTGCTTTTCTCCCTTTGCATCCCGCTCGGTTTCGTTCCGTCGATGGCGTTCGCCCAATCGCAGCCGCCCGCCGTGCATCAATCGGGCGACGGAAGCGGCGTGGATACTGTCGCGGCGCCCGGCACAATCAGCGGCCAGATCGCGGATAAAAGCGGCGCTGCCATTGTCGGAGCGCACGTGAGACTTACGCTCGACGGCCAGTCTCCCACACAAGTAGTCGTCGAAGTCGTCGCCGATAGTGATGGCCAGTTCACCTTCTCCAATATTCCTCCCGGCTCGTTTCAGCTCACAGTTTCCTCGCCCGGTTTCGCCACGCAAACGATTCCCGGCACCCTGCACGCAGGCGAAGTGGACGTCGTCCCCATGATCCGCTTGGAGCTCGCCACCGCCGTCACCGAAGTGCACGTGGCGGCTTCTACGGTAGAGGTAGCCGAAGCGCAGATTCAGGAGCAGGAAAAGCAGCGCGTACTCGGCGTCTTCCCGAATTTCTACGTCAGCTACGATCCCAGCGCCGTCGCGCTGCGCCCCCGGCAAAAATTTGAGCTGGCCTGGAAGACCACCATCGATCCCGTAACGTTTGCATTGATCGGCGCGGTGGCTGGTATTCAGCAATCGCAAAATACGTTAGGCGGATACGGCCAGGGCGCACAGGGTTACGCAAAGCGCTACGGCGCCGGTTATGCCGACTACGTCACCAGCACCTTCATCGGCGGCGCCATTCTGCCTTCGCTCTTGAAACAGGATCCGCGCTACTTCTATAAAGGAACGGGCAGCAAGCGCTCGCGGGCTCTTTACGCGATCTCCATGGCCGTCGTCTGCAAGGGTGACAACGGCCGCTGGCAGCCTGCCTATTCCGCGATTCTAGGTAGCCTCATCGCCGCCGGCATCTCCAACGCCTACTACCCCTCGCATGATCGCGGCGCAGCACTCACCTTTGAAAACACAGCTCTCGGCATCGGGACCACCGCTGCCGCCAACTTGTTCCAGGAATTCGTGGTCAAAAAAATCACCCCCAATCTCCCCAAGCACGACCCCGCGAATTCGACCCCCGCCACACCGTAGTTGCTGAACCGCGAGTTCCCGCCCCGAGTTTTCCGCAGCCATGCGTAGTTATACGGACTTACAGTCCCCTCGCACCCGCGCTACCATTTCCCGTTTTTATATGATGACGCGCACTTCACTATCGGCCGGAAGCACCCATCGGCACACGGGTGTGGCGCCCACCCGCCACGCCGACACCGCCGGATGGATGGCTAGCTAGAGATCCAACCAGTATCGTCGCCGTCAGCGAACGCGCAGCGTCGAAGAGCCTCTCTTTCATGCGCTTTTAATTTACGGTTCTGCGATCAAATCTCCTCCCAACCTACTGCTTTTCAATCACATGCGAATTTCTAATCGGCGGTTAGAGGGGGGGTATGCCAATCACTTCCAGCGCAATGCCCCAGAGCTCGGAATTGCTGTTAGAATGCGCCCCCGTGCGAATCCTTCTGCTCACCATTC
>Ga0126371_10001262_pt1 | contig 21315 bp, 18 predicted proteins | sample PanSoiMetaPlot_4_FD_110145 | JGI IMG/M metagenome (GOLD analysis project Ga0126371, IMG submission 110145) | Tropical forest soil microbial communities from Panama - MetaG Plot_4 | ecosystem: Environmental > Terrestrial > Soil > Tropical forest > Bulk soil | place: Panama | collected 2016-02-17 | reverse complement strand
CGGCGCAGGTAAACTGTCCTGCTTGGGTAGTATCTCCTCCCGGTCCCGGGATTCCTCCTGGCCCGGGGAACCCGATAAACGCCGCCTGGCAAGGAAGGAAATTGGGGTCGAGTGTCCCGGCCGTCGGCAAAGCGTTGAAGTTTGTCGTTGTGCCCGGCGGCGCGTTGGCTGGAATGCAGTTCGTCGGGAAGGGCGTGGCATTCGAGAAAAACACCGACAAGCAGCCCGGCGGCAAAGCGCCGAACACGATCGGCAAAAACGGCGCTTGGAACGACAGCTGGTCAGCCGTTCCGACATCTTCCCGCACATAGTAGATGCCGTAGCCGGCGCGAAGCGTCGTGGTGTGACGCCCGCCGAGGTCATAGGCCAGCCCGATGCGCGGAGCTAGTCCGCTAGCATACTTATTGTTGAACGTGCTGTCGTTTCCGCTGCCGACCAGTCCCGGAACGTGCAGGAAATTCGCGCAACCCCCATACACCATCGGATATTTGTTCGCAGCCGCCAGATTCTCGTCAATATTTCCGATGTGGCAGGCGCTGTCGTAGAACGCTCCGTTCAAGTCCACGCGCGCCCCGGCGTTCACCGTAAGATTCCGGGTGGCCTTCCAATCGTCCTGCGCGAAAAATCCGTAAACGTTGGCGTGGTACTCGTGGTTGTATACGCCGCCGCCGCCGAAGCTGAACGAAGCGATCCCCTGGAGGAAATTCGTCCAGTCGGTATAGCCGCCGCCGTTGTTGAAAAAGATCTGTCCATTGAAGGTCTGTGGGAATTTCTTGTCCAAATTCACCCGCGTATATTCCGCCCCAAACCGGATGTCGTGCGCGCCTTTCACCCAGCTCAGGGTGTCCACAAAATTAAAGTTGTTCTGCGTCTGGAACTGGTCGGCGGGCGGCGTTGGCCCGATCTGGAAGCCCGACGTGTTGAACGTGAACTTGTAGATCGATTGGGTAATGCCGTTCGACGGGCGGTCGATCCCCAGGTCGCTGGCGGTCACCGGCGGCGAGTTCAGCAGGCTGTAGTTCATCCGAATGTAGCCGAATCGGAAGTCGTTGACCACCGATGGTGTGAACAGGTGCGTTTCGTTGATCGACAAGAAGCGCGCCGCGACCGGAATGTCGAACGGGAAATCCAGGTCCGTGGCGCTGATGCTGCTTTGCAGCGTTCCGCCCAAGGAAGCCTGCAATCCGCCCGCGCCGAATGGCAGATTCGTTTCGGAATTCGAGAAGAAGAACCGTGCCCCGATTTTGTCCTTGCTGGCATTGAACTCCTTGTCCCAGTTCGTCGTGAACTGGTCGTCGGTGTATTTCCCCGCGCGGCTGAAGACGTAGGGCGCGGTAACGTAAGCGGCTTTGTTCGGATCGAGGTCCGCCGCGACTCCCGGAACCGACGGAATCAGAAAGCCATTCGGGTCCCCGAACAGGTTGCTTTTCGCCTGAAACAGCTTCAGCACGACCGGGTCGATCATGCTCGCCGTCAGAGGCGCACTCGCAGTGCTGAAAGCGTCGGCGATCGAGGCCGCGTCACGCGAGGTTGGCAGCACCGGCAAGCCGGGGTTGTTGATCTGCGTGCCCGGCGAAAGAGCGCTGCGCTGACGCGTGCCCTGATAGTTGACAAAGAAGAACCCGAACTTCTCCTGCACCACCGGCCCTCCAGCGCTGGCTCCAAACAGGTTTTGTTTCACCGAAGGCCGCGGCTGTCCGGTTGCGTTGTGGAAATACTCGTTCGCGTTCAGCGCGTCGTTGCGGAAGAATTCGTAAACATCGCCGTGCAATTCACGTGTTCCGCTCTTCAAAATCGCGTTGACGTTTCCCCCGCCGTTGCGGCCCTGACTCGCGTCATAGAGCGAGGTCTGCACCTTGAATTCCTGGATCACGTCCGGGTTCGGCAGCGGCACGTAGTAATTCTGCGCTACGTTGTAATCGGTTGCGCTGATGCCTTCAATCAAGTAGTTGTTGTTGTCTTCGCGCTGCCCGTTCACGTAAATCTTCGTGGTGCCGCGGCCCAATTGTGTTGACTGGTTTAACTCGCTCTGCACACCCGTGCTCAGGGAAAGGAGTTGCTGGTAGTTCTGGGTCGCCAGCGGCAAGTCGCGTATGGTCTGTTCGCCGATGGTCTGTCCGGTGGCGGCGTTGGTCGTTTCAACCGACGTCACTTCGGCCGAAATTTCCACCTTCTCGGTCACCGTGCCCGGCTTCAGCGGGATGTTGATGCGCGTCGTCTCGGTGACGCGCACTTCGACGTTTGTCGCTTTGGCCTCGGAGAAGCCCCCTTTATTCACCACCACGTAGTATCTGCCTGGCGGCAACAGTGTGGCTTCAAATGTGCCGTCGACGCCGGTGGTCAACCGGCGAACCACGGCTTGCGTCGCGGTGGCGATGATCTGCACCTCGGCGCTAGAAACCTCCGCCCCGCTGATGTCAGTCACCGTTCCCAGAATGGCTCCGGTCGCCCCGCCTTGGCCGAACGCCGTTTTTCCGATAGACATCCCCAGCATCAAGGAAAGTAATGTGAATACTCGTATGGCCCTTTGCATCTCCCACCCCCAGGAAAGTTTTCTAACGACCCACAGCCCCGAACCGAAATGGATTTGCTTGCGTCTGGCTCGTGCAGGCACAGCCCGGAAGGGAGCTGCGAGGACAAAACTCGCGTTGTGGAGCTAGCGACACATGTGCAGTTTTCTACGCCTGCCAAGTTACCCGCATAAACGTCATGCTGTCAATGACTTGCCAATTACTTTTTCTTATTAACTCCATTCGCCTCTCGAATCCTCCTTGGCTGGCTGAGCCGTCCGGCTCCCCGGTCGCCCTCTTCGGGTGCAAAGGCGTTGTAATCTCTCCAGCAACCTGCCAAACTTCGCCATCGTCTAACCTTATAGACACGCGTCCCCGCACCGAGGTTTGCCATGAACCGTCGCTTATTTACTGTTTTTGTTGCCCTTGCTCTTGTGGCTCTCGGGCTCGCCTCGACCGCCTCTGCCGACTCTAGCCACGCTCGCATCGTGCGCCTCAGCCTGGTACAGGGCGACGTGCGCTTTGCTGCCGGCTTTCGCGACGACCCCCTCACCGATGCGAACGCGGGTTGGCAGCATGCTCCGCTCAATCTTCCCATCCGCCAGGGATTTGTTCTGGCCACCGACAGCGGCCGCGCCGAAGTGGAATTCGAAAACGGAGCGATGATGTTTCTCGGTGCGAACACGGTCGTGGAGTTTTACGATCTCTCGCTCCAGGAGGGCGCGCGCATTTCTCGCCTGGTTCTCCGCCAGGGCACCGCAACCGTTTACGTAAACCCTTCCAACGACGACTACTTCAGCCTCACGGGTGGCGATTTCACCGTAGAGGCTGCGGGCCGCTCGCGGTTCCGCCTTGATAATTTTGACGACGGTAGCACGGTCAGCGTGGAGCAGGGTGCCATCAACGTATTGAAAGACAACAAATCCACGCCGCTTGCCAAGGGACAATCTCTTTCCGCGCACGCGAGCGATCCCGGAAGTTTCGTCATCGATAGCAACAAGGGCTCGGACGATTTCGATCAGTGGGTTTCCGGCCGGATTGACAGCGTCGCCACCGCAACTGCTTACTCCACCCAGTATGTGAATTCGCCCGGATATTCGGCCGGTTTCGCCGATCTGTACACCTATGGCTCCTGGTATCCGATGGCCGGCTACGGCTACTGCTGGCGCCCGTTTGGGGTAGGCCTTGGCTGGTCGCCCTTTGCCTACGGTGCCTGGTACACCGACGCATCCTGGGGTCCTACCTTTATCGGCTTCGCGCCCTGGGGCTGGCTGCCTTATCACTATGGAGGTTGGATCTTCTCGCCGATGTACGGCTGGGTTTGGGCGCCGGTAGGATTTGGCGGTTATGGCGGTCCGCTGCACTATCGCCCGGTCACCGCGGTTTGGGTGCATAACGGAAGCACCACTGGCGTTGTGCCCCTGCATCCTGCCGACAAATTCGGGAAAACCGCGCAAAACCTGAATCAGGGAATCTATCCTGTCGAAAACTCCCAGATCGCGCGCACTTCTCTGGCGGCCGGCGGCGGGAAGTGGTCCGTGCTGAAGCAGGCTCCCAACGAAGCGGTAGGCGCTTCGGCACATGCCTCCGCACTCGCCCCTCCCGAACGCGTCTCCCGGACCATCGTTGCCGGAACGGCGGCAAGTGCGAACCGCGTCGTAACGTTGGGCCACGAATCATCGATCTCCTATGACCCTGTGGAACACCGCTACGTAAACAGCGCAAGTCCGCCCGCAAACGGAGAACGCAACACCATCGCACACGTTCCGGGAAACCAAGTCGCGGGCAAGGCTGCAGTTCAGGGTACAGCCGCGGTTCCCACGGCAATCCGCCCCATGACGCCAAACACGCCCGCGGCGCCGAATCCCGCGCGTGTGGCGGCCGCGCCGCGCTCACCGGCAGCACCTGCGCCGGTTCACCCCACGGCCGGTCGAAGCTACTCTTCGGGCCGCAGCTATTCGGGCGGCGGCGCATCCTGGGGAGGCTCGCATCCCGCTTCGGCCGGCGGCAGCGGCGGCTCGTCTCATCCGTCTTCGGGTGGCGGCGGCGCTAGTCACCCGCACTGATGGCTAGACCTGTTCGCTCCAACAAAAAAGCCTGCGGCAGCGCGAGCCTTTTTCCTTTCTTGGGAGCTCACTGCTCCAGAAAAATCATTCCGGCATAACCGACAACGGCATCATAGTCCCCATTCACGTCGCCTGAGGTCGCATATCGCACGAGTTCTCCCCGAGTCGCCCCTAGCTGTTTGATCGCCGTAAGCATGGCCACTGCCGGTCCCAGCCCGCACATCGAAATCTTTTCCTTCCGGCAAACTTCGTAAAGACCCCGCGGATCCACGGCTTGCAACTTCTCAATCGCCCGCTGGTCTTTGGCTCGAGTCGCTTGGTCGGGCTCGTAGTGGTTCATGTCCGACGAAGTCACTACCAGAATCTCTGGTTCTTTTTCTTGTAAGACCCGCGCCAGGGCCATTCCCAGTTCGTGTAGTTCGTCGTATCGCAGCGTCCCCACGGCCACCGGTACAAACGAAAATCCCGGAGCCAGCACCTGCAAGAACGGAATCTCCACCTCCAAAGAGTGCTCACGGAGGTGCGCTAGGCTGTCGTCTTCAAGCAGCGGACAGGCGGCCTTCAACTGCTGCGCTAACCCCGCATCAATCGGCGCATCGCCAAGCGGCGTTCGCCACGCGCCTTCTGAAACAATCGCCAGGTCCGCGCCCGGCGGTCTGTGCCGCACTCCGAGTACGATGATTTTTTTTGGCAGCGCGATCTGGGAAAGCACTGCCCCCGCCACGCTGCCCGAATAGATATACCCGGCATGCGGAACCAGGCAGGCTTTCGTGCGCACTTTTTCCTTTGCAGATTCGTCGGTGGTGAACTTTCGAATCAGGTGCGTCAACTCGTGGGGATTCGCCGGATAAAACTGTCCGGCCACAGCAGGAAGGCGCAACATAATGCCCTCCGCGATCAGAGGGGTTTCGAGGGTTTCCCTTTGAACTTCACGACTTTCATGGATTGCGGGTCATACTCCAGCTTGACTTTGTCGCCGTATTGATACCCACCCTTGTCCATGATCTGCTGCATCTTGGTGGAAGCTGCTTCGCCAAGCGGAAATGTCTGGACGGCCATGTCGTTGCCCGGGGCCTTCAGCGTGATTTGCACCGTGTTTGCGTTCATCACGTAGCCTTCAAACTTCGCCAGGCCGGTGGCCTTGGGCTTCGGTTTCACGGCATTGACCACGATCGGTGCCACCGTGTTCACCACGGTGGTCGTCAGGATGGGGTCCTGCGCGGCCACACGTGAAACGCCCATCGTCCCGAGAAGCACGAGGCCCAAGCCTGCGAATTGGAATGCTTTCTTCATTCGATGTCGTCGGTTGCAATACGCAAAGACTTCAAAAATCGCACGTCCTGGGGAGTCATCGTCAGCCGGGCGACGGGTCTCTTTTCCGGTTCCTGGTCCATCGATTCCTGGTCCACCTGGATGCGCAGCGACTCGAGGAAGCGCCGGTCCTGCGAGGTGATGCGCGGCCCTTCTTCGGACTGGCCGTCGCGCTTCGCCAATCCGATCGTCGCGTCCAACTTCAGCACAATATCGTAGCCGTGCGCGCGTACTCCGGCGATCGCCCCGGTGATACGCTCCGATTCCGACACTGTATCGTTGATGGCATGACCCAGTTCGCGCAGCAGGTTTTTCAGGTGATCGTCGAGTTGCAAGGCAGCTCCCCAGTACTTCTGCCTTGATTTTAGGCTTCCGCAAGTTTCGATACAAGTTGCCTTCTGCGTGCTGTCCTCAATCCATCCATAGCCCTACCTGTCCTTCCGGCCGGGCGGCAAAATGCCGGCAGACTGACTTCCTGGGTTAAGATTCTCTGGATGCCGGCTCCTGAGCAATCCTCCTCCTCTTCGAACCAGGCTCGCGGAACTCGACGCCTCTGGCGCACCATCAAGCAGGTCTTTTACGAAGTCATGGGCGCCATCTTTGCTGTCCTTGCGCTCGGATGGTTCAACTCCGCCTTCCGCGCCTGGACCCGCGATGCCGCCCATTGGCTGGTCGGCGTGGTGGTCGCCTTCGCCGGAATCTTTCTCTACTTTGCCATCAGTTCCTTTCGCCGCTCCCGCCAGCTATAGTCAATCTAGCGGCAGCTCAGCCTGCCCAATTTCGACCCAGACATGTCCGACAGCAAATCGAAAACGGCAAGCGCGGAGCGCAAGGTTCGCTTCACCACACTGTCCGGCCTCCCGGTCGAGCGGCTCTATACGGCAGATTCCCTGGCCCTCTGGAACCCCGACCAAGCCCTCGGTTTTCCGGGCGAATTTCCCTATACCCGCGGTATCTATCCCAGCATGTATCGCGGCCGCTTTTGGACCATGCGCCAGTACGCGGGCTTCGGTTCGGCGGCCGAGTCCAACAAGCGCTATCGCTATCTCCTCGGCAAAGGCCAGATGGGTCTGTCGGTGGCCTTCGATCTGCCCACGCAAATCGGCATGGATTCGGATCATCGTTTGGCACGGGGCGAAGTAGGTAAAGTCGGCGTCGCCATCGACTCGCTCGAAGACATGGAAATGCTCTTCGACCAGATCCCGCTTGAAAAGGTTTCCACGTCCATGACCATCAACGCGACCGCCGCGATCCTCCTTTGCCTCTACGTCGCGGTCGCCAAGAAGCAGGGCGCAGACCTGAATAAACTTTCGGGCACCATTCAAAACGACATCCTCAAGGAATACATCGCCCGCGGCACCTATATCTATCCCGTCGAGGCGGCCATGCGTATTGTCACCGACATCTTCGCCTGGTGCCGCGACGCGCTGCCCAAGTGGAATACCATCTCCATCTCCGGCTATCACATTCGCGAAGCGGGCTCGACCGCCGTGCAGGAAGTCGCCTTCACTCTGGGCGACGGTATCGCCTATGTCGAATCGGCTCTTCGCGCGGGCCTTCCGGTTGATGAATTCGCGCCCCAGCTTTCTTTCTTTTTCAACGCCCACAACGACCTGCTTGAAGAAGTCGCCAAATTCCGCGCCGCCCGCCGCCTCTGGGCCCGCATCATGCGCGATCGCTTCCATGCGCAGGACCCGCGTTCCCTGCTTCTCCGTTTCCACGCGCAAACCGCGGGATCTTCGCTCACGGCGCAGCAACCGGAAAACAACCTTGTTCGCGTCGCCATTCAGGCCCTCGCCGCCGTTCTCGGTGGCTGTCAATCGCTGCACACCAATTCCATGGACGAGGCCCTCGCCCTTCCCACCGAGGAGGCTGCTCTGATTGCCTTGCGCACGCAGCAGATCGTCGCCCAGGAAACCGGTATCGCCAACACCATCGATCCGGTCGCAGGTTCCTACGCCATCGAGACGCTAACCAACCAGATCGAACAACGCGCCCAGGAATACCTAGCGAAGATTGATTCGATCGGCGGCATGATCAAAGCCATCGAGACAGGTTTCGTGCAATCCGAGATTCAACGCGCGGCTTACGACTTTCAGCTCGCTGTAGAAAGAAAAGAAAAGATCGTCGTCGGCGTAAACGACTTCACTGCGCAGGACCGGCGCACGATCCCCACCCATCGCGTGGACATGGAGATCGAGCGCAAGCAGGTCCGGCATTTGGAGGCCCTCCGCGCAAAGCGCGATTCCGCCAGAACGCAGCCGGCCCTCGCCGAACTGGATCGCCGCGCCCGCAACACCGAAAATCTTCTCCCCGCCATTCTCGCCGCCGTCGAAGCCTACGCCACGGTTGGCGAAATCTCGGACACCCTCCGCCGCGTCTACGGCGAGTTTCATGAGTCTGTCGTGCTCTAAGCCTTTCGTTTCGGCGGACTGTTCCCTCGCCCCGCCCGCTTTCTGTACCTCTGCCCAGCTATGCAACAGAACCCCGTATAGTATTCTTGCCAGCGGGCCGACATGAAACTCATCCTTGCTTCCTCTTCCCCGCGCCGCGCAGAAATCCTCACCAATGCCGGCCTGCGCTTTTCGGTTCTCTCCTCGGCCGTCGACGAAACTCCTTTGCCGAATGAAGCGCCATCCGCGCTGGTCCTTCGCCTGGCCACAACCAAGGCTGACCTGGCAGGCGCGCGTGCCGTGGGTCCCGCTGTGGTAGTAGGGGCAGACACCACCGTTGTCTGCGAAGGCAAAATCTTGAACAAGCCGGAATCGCTTGACCAAGCGCGCTCCATGCTCGAATGGTTGTCCGGCCGCACCCACTCCGTCCTGACCGGCGTGGCCATCCTGCGTCTGCCCGACAACCAGCGCCGCCAGTTCACCGAATCCACACTCGTCGAGTTCCGCCGGATCCCGGAAGAGGAACTCGCTGCCTACCTCGCGACCGGCGAGTCGTTCGACAAAGCCGGAGCGTACGCCATTCAGGGTCGAGCCGGCCGCTTCATCCCGCGCATCGAAGGCTGCTACTTCAACGTAGTCGGCCTGCCTCTCGCCCGACTCTTGAGCGAACTCCGCGCCCTCGGCTGGTCGAACGATTTCTGATCGGAAACATGGTTCCGGCTTCGGTCGATCCCAAAAAAGGCAAGCGCCCCGGGATGTAACCCCGGGGCGCTTGCCGAACCTATTCGCGCCGGACTACTTCTTCGGGTGTTGCGTATTCGCGTTGTGCTTCTTGTTGTAGATGTTTTTCGAAGCCGCGTTCTGTTCTTTGTTGATCTGCTGCTTTTCGCCGGGCGTGAGCTTGCCCCCGTTTGCCGCGCGGTCCGCAGCGACCTGCTGGTTGATGCCGCGCTGCTGGTTCTCGAGTTTGGCGGTCTCGCCGGCCGTCAGTTGTCCGCTCTTGATGCCCTGCGCGATGCGGTCCTGCTGATTTTCGCGCCGCTGGCCCACTTCGTTGTTCCCGTAGTGCGCCACGTTGGCATTGTGCTTGTCGTTGTAAATCTGCTTGGAAAGCTGGTTCTGCTGCTTGTTGACCTGCTGTTTCTCGGCAGCCGTCAGTTTGCCGCCATGGGCCGCGCGATCCGCGCGCGTTTCACCATTAATGGCCGCTTCTTTCGCTTCCAGGTTGGCCGTCTCACCAGCCGTCAACTGCCCGCTCTTCACCCCGTTGGCAATGCGGTCCTGCTGGTTTTCTTTGCGCTCGGCGATCGTCGGCTTTGCCGTTGGCGTCGTGCTGGTCCCTTGCGAGGTTGTGCTGCCGGAACCTGTATCCTGTGCCACCGCCACTGTGCCTAGCAAGAGCACCGCTGCGGGCACCATACTCCACTTCGAGAAGGTAAAGCTCATGACCTTATTCTCCTTTTGTGATTCCTCGATTGAGCCCTGGGTACTCGGTAATACCCAAGTTTGGAGAAAAAGTTGCATCTCTTCTACTGGCCCGAAGTGCAGGCGCCCTCTCGGCTGGAAACCGTTTTCCGTGACGTTTTGGCAGCACGGCGCCACCGTTCTAACGGGAAAATGGCACCCCGCGGAACTCCTTTTGCTTGGTTTTGAGGATGCTGGTCGGTTTTCTCGGGTTCAGGAAGGCGCGCCGCTCACTTCGACCGAATGGACACTCTCGCCGCTTCCGCCCACTGCGGAAATCACATAGTAATAGGTTCCGCTCGCCAGTCCCTCGTCGGTGTAACCGGTCGAAGCGGTCGAGACGATCAGCGCATAAGGGCCGCCGCTTGTTCCGGAACGTTTCACGTTGTAGCTGCTCGCGCCGGAACTCGTGCTCCAACTCAAAGCCACCTGCCCCCGCCCGGGTTTTGCAGCAACTCCGGTCGGCGCGGCAACCGCCGCGGGCGCTGGTGCGGAAGTCGTGGCAGCCCCGCCCGCCATTCCGTCCTTGAAACTGCGAATCCCTTCCCCTAATCCCTTCATGACTTCGGGAATTCGCCGTCCACCAAAGAAAATCAGTACCACGGCCAGGACAATCAGCCAGTGAAAAATACTAAATTCACCCATCGAACTTACCTCCACCTCGCTGCTGGCGTTCCGACTGCTTCGTATTCACGTGGTTGGAAGCTTCGCAGGCCGGATACCCGTCTGATCAAACTCTTAAAGGATAACACGCTCATCCCCTGCCCGGCGCGTCACCCTTTGCCGGTCCAGGTGTTCAAGCAAGGGGATGGCGTATTTGCGGGTCACGCCGGTCAATTCTTTGAAGGCGGGAACGCCGATTTTGTCGCCCTTCGATTTCTTGTACTGCGCTAGTAATGCCGCGAGCGAGTCGAGCGCTTCCCGGTGATAGATCAATTCCGCGGAAACTCTTATCAGCACTTTTTCCCGGAGGAGGATTTGCAGTAACTTTTCCGCACGCACCGTGTCGATCTTCAATTGCGCCAATACCTCTTTCACCGAAGGCACGGCGAGTCCCGCCTTGGCGAAGGCCTCGATAATCTGGTCGCGCGCGCGCATCTCCGCCGGATTCAGCGTAATTTCCGTTCCGGCTTTCTTTACAAACTCGCCTTGCACCGCGAGCTTGTTCTCGCGCACCAGCATCTCGAGCGCCGCCGAGAACGTTTCGGGCCGCACCCGACGCCCCAGGATCGCCTTGAGCTCCTCGCGCGAAATTCCCGGCAGTAGCGGATTCTCTCTATGGAAACGCTCGACCCGTCCGAGCAGCCGGTTCGCCATTTCCGAAAACCATGATTCGCCAATCAGAATCAGCGGAGCGTTCGAGACCACCCGAATCCCTTTTTTTTCAGCCAGTGATTTGGCGGCTGCCTGAACTTCGTTTTCGAGCCATCCCGTGCGTGTGATGATTTCTTCTGCGGACACGCCGAGCAAATTTCTATCTGCCATGGCGCGCAGAATCTCCTCGCGTGCTCCTTTTTCCAGTACTTCGAGGAATTGAGCGCGCCCAGTATCTTTCCTGGTGAATCGCCGCGCCCGTGGGTCCAGCACCGTGCCGCCCCCGATGGTCACAAGCGGGGAAAACTGCCTGGCTATAAAACGGTCGCCGCGCACCAGGACCGCTTCCCTCTGCAAGCGGATCTGCGCCAGCGCGTTTTCCCCCGGGGCCAGTTCTTTCCCCTCGAGCAGATAAATCTCCCCAATCGTTTCCAGCGTTCCCGCATGAAAGTGCACCCGCGCGCGGTGCTTCAAAACCGGCGCTCCCCGCAGAAGCTCCAACCGCACATCCGCGCGCCGTGTCGGCCGCAATCGCCCGCGCGCGGAGAGCACCATTCCCCGTTCGATCTCCGCATGGTCGATTCCCGCGAGATTGATGGCGGTGCGCTGCCCGGCTTCCGCTCGCTCCACGCTCCGTCCGCCGGTCTGCAATCCCCGCACACGCAAAACCTTTCCTTCCGGCAGCAGTTCCACTTCTTCCCCAAGATTCACCTGGCCGGAAAACAGGGTGCCTGTCACCACGCTGCCGAATCCTTTCACCGAGAAGGAACGGTCAATGGGCAGCCGGAAATATCGCCCGGAATCCTTCGCGCGCACCTCCCGCGCGGCCTCCTGCAGCGCTGTTTTCAACTCCGCCAGACCCTGGCCGGTCTTGGCACTCACCTCTAGAATCGGTGCGTCCTGCAAAAATGTTCCCTTTACAAACTCCTCAATCTCGAGCCGTGCCAGCTCTCGCGCGTCCTTGTCCGAGACATCGCTCTTGGTCAGGGCGATCACGCCTCCTTGCACCCCTAACAGCCGGCAGATGTCAAAATGCTCGCGTGTTTGCGGCTTGATCGCCTCGTCGGCCGCAATCACTAGCAGCACCAAGTCAATGCCTGAAGCCCCCGCCAACATGTTCTTCACGAAGCGTTCGTGGCCAGGCACATCCACAAAGCCGTAGCGCACGCCATTTTCTTCCAGGAAAGCAAATCCCAGATCAATGGTGATCCCACGGCGCTTCTCTTCTTCCAGCCGGTCGGGATTTGTGCCCGTCAACGATTCAATCAACGTGGATTTTCCGTGGTCAATGTGACCAGCAGTGCCAACGATGACGCTTTTGGAGGCGGTATTCATCTAAGTAGCAAAGTAGACCGATGTTACGGGAGGCAGCAAGAAGTGGTCAAATTGGTCTTTGCAGCCGGTCGGGCCGGAGCGCAGAATTCTTCGGGAGCCCCATCGACCATGTCTTCGCCCGCAGAACTTCTTAGCAGGCTAGGAATCCAACATCCCATCATGCAAGCCCCGCTGGCAGGCGGAGGCGATACTCCCGAACTTGTCGCCGCGGTGGCTGACGCCGGTGGAATAGGCTTTATCGGCGCCGCCTATCTGTCGCCTGATCAGATTCGCGAAACAGGCCGCTCGGTGCGTGAGAAAACCTCGCGCCCGTTTGGCATCAATCTCTTTGCGCCGACGCCGCTTCCCCCTGCGAGCCAAGACTGGGATGCCGCCTGGGAACGCCTCGCAGGCTACTATTCCGAACTCGGTCTCCCTCGACCTGCCTCGCCTGCCATGGCAACCTACAACTTCGCTGACCAGCTTCGCGCCGCGCTTGAAACCGGCGCTTCCGCCTTCAGCTTCACTTTTGGTCTTCTGCCCCCCGAAGCGGTTACCGCCATCAAAGCCAAAGCAGTCTTGTCGTTCGGCACGGCGACGACCGTCGAGGAAGCATTGGCTCTTGAGAAAAGCGGCGTAGATGCGATCGTCGCGCAAGGCAGCGAAGCCGGTGGCCATCGCGGAACCTTCTCCGGAGATTTCACCGCTGGCATGGTCGGCACGATGGCGCTGGTGCCTCAAGCGGTCGACGCGGTTCGTCTCCCGGTGATCGCCTCAGGCGGAATCATGGATGGGCGTGGCATCGCGGCGGCCCTGGTTCTCGGCGCGGCCGCCGTACAAATGGGCACCGCCTTCCTCACCTGCAAAGAGTCTGGCGTTTCGGAAGCCTACAAACAAGCCATCATCAGCGCTCGCGAAGACCAGACGCGGATCACCCGCGCCTTTTCCGGCCGCCCGGCGCGCGGCATCGTCAATCGCTTCATGACCGAAATGGAATCGAGCGAAGAAGCGGCACAACAAATTCCGCCGTTCCCCGTGCAGAATGCACTCACCAGGGAGCTCCGCGCAGCCGCCTCGAAGCAAGGACGCGCGGAATTCCTCTCGCTGTGGGCCGGTCAAGGCCTGCGTTTGGCGCACCGTCAATCCGCCGCGCAACTGATTGCGCGCCTGGTCGAAGAAACCGAAGCCGCCATTGGCAGCCTGCAAATGGCAAAAACCCGGGAATGGCCGTTTAAAAACAGCTAGAGGTTGTTGGGAATTTTGTCTGGTCGCCGGGCGGCCTATCTTGCGGCCGCGATTTCATCCACAATTTCCTGTGCCGCGGCTCGCGGATCGGCAGCCGCCAGAATCGGCCGCCCCACCACGATGAAATCTGCACCGGCGCGAATCGCTTCCCGCGGAGTCGCCGTGCGCGCCTGATCGTCTTTCTTGAAGTCCGCGCCTTTTTCTTTCGGCCGCACTCCCGGCGTAACAATCAAAAAGTCCCGCCCGCAAGCCTTGCGAATGCCTTTTGCTTCCTGCACCGAAGCCACCACGCCATCCACGCCTGCTTTTTGTGCGAGCTTTGCCAGTTTCACGACGCGCGACTTCGGCGGCCCGCTGATGCCTGCTTCGCGCACGGTCTTGGCGTCCATGCTCGTCAAAAGCGTGACAGCCAGCAGCCTCGGCCGGTCCGAACCCATGGGCACGCCAGCACTGATGGCCTGCGCCGCGGCATGCAACATCTGCGTGCCCCCGAGCGCATGCACGTTCACAAGCTGCACGCCAGGCAGCGCCGAGGCAGCCAAGACGGCTCCCGCCACCGTATTTGGAATGTCATGGAATTTCAGGTCGAGGAAGATATCGCAGCCCAGTTTCGAAATCTGGCGGACCGCCTCGGGTCCGGCCGTCGTAAACAACTGACTTCCAACCTTGAACATCCCGACAAGGTCACCGACCTTCTCGGCAAATTTGAGTGCGGAGGAAAGGGAATCGAAATCCAGGGCGACAATCAGACTGCGGCGCGGATGGGCGTCAAAGGTCAAGGTCTGGGACGCGCCCGTAAGTGGTTAGTTCTGGCTTCCTTCGCCCCGGGCCCGCTTTGGCGGCAACTGCATCAGTTCCAGCCGCACCTGGCTCACTCCCGAGTTGATCAGGCCAATCTTCCGGGCTACGCGATAGGATACATCAATTTCGCGTCCTTCTTGATAGGGTCCCCGGTCATTGATGCGCACAACCTCAAACTTGCCGTTGCGCGTGTTCACAACCCGCACCCAGGAGCCGAACGGGAGGTTCGGGTGTGCCGCCGTCAGCGACTCGGCATTAAATCTTTCCCCGTTGGCGGTCTTCTTGCCGTCAAACTCCGGCCCATACCAGCTGGCGTTCCCTACCCACACCTTGATTGGCTTCACCGGCTCGCTCTTCAACGCCACCAAGGGAGCTTCCATGGCAGGCGCAATCAGAAACATCAACGGCACCCAGCGAATCGCAGCCCATGTTACAAAGAGTGGTCGTCTCATAAGTGTGTTTAATTAGCTACAAAAACTAATAAAGTGTAGCAAAAATACCGCATTATGTCAACTATTTTCTGCGCTGAATCCACCCCTTAATTCATTGAAACTAAGCACATTAACGTCGGAAAGGCCACGGGGAAGTCCCTCGATAATTCGCTCACTGGCCTTCGGATCAGCAAAGCTGGCCGTCCCTACCTGTACGGCCGTCGCACCCACACTGACATACTCAAGCACATCGTCGACGTTCTCGACTCCACCTAATGCGATCACCGGGATGCGAACCGCCTTCGAGGTCTCCCACACGAGCCGAAGCGTGATCGGCTTGATGGCTGGACCCGACAAACCGCCCGTTGCCTTCCCCAAACGGGACCTTCGGGTTCTGAAATCGACGGCCATGGCCGGAAAAGTGTTCGACACGGTGAGCGCGTCGGCCCCCGCCGACTCGGCTGCCTTAGCGATAAGTCCAATGTCTGTAACAAGAGGCATCAATTTCACCCATAGCGGGCGGCGTCGAGCGGCTTTCCGGGCTGTTTCGACAACTTCGGATACAAGAGCAGGGTCGCTGCCGAACTGCATCCCGCCCCTTTGAACGTTGGGACAGGAGATATTGAGTTCGTAGGCCGAGATCCCATCGGTCTGCTCGAGACGCTCGATGACCTTGGCATACTCTTCTTGGCAGTACCCAAAGACGTTCACAATCAGGTGAGTGTTGTATTTTCGCAACAGCGGGAGCTTATCTTGGAGAAACGCTGCGACCCCGATATTCTGCAACCCTACGGCATTCAGCATCCCTGACGGCGTCTCGCATAACCGCGGAGCAGGGGCGCCCTCCATGGGCTCCAGGGAAAGCCCCTTGGTGATGATTCCGCCCAACCGGTCTAAGTCGACCAGATGGGCAAACTCCAACCCGTAGCCAAATGTCCCGCTGGCAACCAGAATCGGATTTTGCAGGCGCAGAGCGCCAACCTGTACGCTGAGGTCAACGCGACGGGAAGGATTCACGCTTCAAGAGGGTATCACGAACCTCGAGGCAAGATTCCCGCGATCGAGGCTCGCTCAGGCAGAGCTACCTGTGGATATCGGTTGCCCGTTCGCTGCTCTTACCTTTCTTTGCCTGGTTACTTCTTCGCGCCCTTCCGGAACGCTTCCGCCAATACTCTTCCATCCCGCGTCGCCAGGGTCACTCCGGTCAGCGCCGCAAAGGTCGGAGCGATGTCGGCCGGTGTTGCAGACTCGAAGTACTCGCCAGGCTGAATCCCAAATCCCATGAAAAACACCGGTACGTGCTGGTCGTAGTAGTAGGGCGTCCCATGTCCGGTGCCCGAATACCGCTTGGCACCTTCGGCCGAGCTGTCGGTCAGCCAATACGGCTTCTGCAGCACAAACAGGTCGCCGCTGCGTCCCGCAAAATAGCTCAATACCGCGGCTCGCCGTATCGGCGAAATCGGGGTCGTCCCGTTGCTCAACTCCTCGGCGCGATACACCGTTGCCACTCCCGGGGTGTTGGCGATGGTATCGAGCACCGCTTTCATCGCCGGAAGATCCGTTTTCAACCGCCCATAAATTCCTTCTGAAAAATAAACCTCATTGCCGCTGATGCGAGCCACCACTGGCCTGGTGTAATTGAATGGTTCGAGCGCCTTTTCGATCCGGTCCTGAAGATCAGGCAAAACCAGGACGCCCGCGTCTACGCCCGTCTTCTCGATATCCGCCGGGATCGGCGCCACACCATGATCCGCGCTGAGCGCTACGACGTAATTCCCCGTGCCTACTCTCTTATCTAGAAACGCGAACAGTTCTCCCAGGTCCTTGTCCAGCCGAACCAGTACATCTTGTATCTCCCAGCTCCGCGGCCCGAACGCGTGTCCCACATAATCGACCGACGAATAACTGACGCCCAGAAAATCCGTCGCCCCACTTTTTCCTAGCCCCAACGAGTCCACGGCCGCTTCGGCCAGCTTGGTCAGGTAAGTATCCGCAAACGGGCTTGTCGCCCACTGTTCGTAGAAAGCCTCGTCCGGAGCGGCGCTCCCTTCTTTTCCGCGCAACGGATGCGGGAATGCCGGCGCCCAGCCATCCAGAATCCGCGCCCCCGCGGCAGATTCATCATAGAGATACGCGTTCTGCGGCAAAGAAAGCGACCAGGTCTTCCCATAATCCTGTGAAACCGGATTCTTTTTCGCAAAATCATCCACAAACGGCATCGTTCCATAAGCCGACGAAGTCACCAGCGACCCGTTGTCCATCCAGGTCGCTGCGTCTCCTTTATGCCCGGCCATGGTAATCGCGGAACGCGCTTTGATCGAAAATGTCACCACGCGGGTTGCGCTGCCGGTCTGAAATTTCAGTTCTTCGGCGAAAGAAGGAACCTGCATTCGCCACGCCGAATCGCCGCCCTTGGTCGTTCCGCCCGCATACGCGCTGTTTTTCACGTTCGGATCGGCCGTGCAGGTGGTCATCTTCTGCTGCTCGCGGTCCCACCACGCGTTGGCCACCATGCCGTGGCTTGCCGGGAAAGAACCCGTCGAGATCGTCGAATGGCCCACGCAGGTCTCGGTCGCCGCATACGGATATGCCGCAGCCCGGAACCACGCGCCCTCGTTAAGCAGCCGCTTCAGTCCTGCGGTCCATTGCCCGCGAAACTTGTCCACGTAATCCCCGCGCATTTGGTCGACCACCAGCAAAACCACGAGCTTCGGATGCGCAATCTTTTCGGTCCTCTGCGGGGACGCAGCCTTCTTTGAAGGCGCGCGGTTGGCCGTCTGGCCGCGCGCCCCACTGACGGCCAGCAACGCTCCGACCGTCACGAGCACGATCTTCCGCAGGATTCGTTCTCGAACACTCAACTTCATGTCCATCTCCGCTCCTCAAAACGTTTCCGCGAAAGTCTAGCACGTGCCTACTTGCCGAGCATGAAGCTCGTTTCAGGTTCCCGGGGCCGTTCCGGCGTCTTCGACTTGTGCTAGCATTACGCGACTATGCGAATCGTTGAAAAATCGCAGTTGATGTCGGCTGCCGAAATCGACCGCACCCTGCAGCGCCTGGCGCACCAGATCGTCGAAAAAAGTGGCGGCACCCGCAGCTTGGCCCTGATCGGCATCCGCCGTCGCGGCGTGCCCCTCGCGCAGCGCATTGCCCGCGCCATGCGTGGCATTGACGGTGTCGAGGTCCCGGTCGGCACGCTCGACATCACCCTCTACCGCGACGACCTGTCCAAGGTCGCCCCGCAAGCCGTCCTGCAATCCTCCGACATCACCTTTGGCGTCGACAGCCTGGACCTTGTCCTTGTCGATGATGTCCTTTACACCGGCCGCACCATACGCGCCGCGATGAACGGTCTGTTCGACCTTGGCCGCCCCAAGCGCGTCTCCCTGTGCGTGTTGATCGACCGCGGCCACCGCGAAATGCCCATCGAAGCTCAGTACGTCGGCCGCACCGTGCAGACCAGCGATACCGAAATCATCGAAGTCCGCCTTACGGAAATCGACAACGAGGAGCGTGTAGTGCTGGTCGACCGCGTCGAGTAACCTTCGGTTTTATCCTGGTCTGCTGCCAGCTGATAACTGTTATTGGCGTCCTCCGCATCCATCGCGTAAAATGAATCCCCAGACAAGGCGCGCTCGTCGTTGCGTCCAATCGAGTGCAAAATTTGACCTATCGTTTTCGCGACCTCCTGGCTCTTGAGCCGCTCTCGGCGGACGAACTCACCTTCATTCTCGATCAAGCCAAGCCGTTCCAGGAAATCCAGCGCCATCCACTGAAGAAACTCGCCACCCTCCGCGGCAAAACCGTCGCTTTGGCCTTTTTCGAAAACTCCACGCGCACCCGCCTGAGCTTCGCAACCGCGGCTTCTCGCCTGGGCGCAGACACCATGAACCTCCAGGCCGAAGCCTCCAGCCTAAAAAAGGGGGAAAGCCTGCTTGACACCGCCAACAACCTCAATGCCATGAAGCCGGATTGCTTTGTGATGCGCCACGCCTCGTCCGGTGCAGCAGACTTCGTCGCCCGCCACCTGGAAATCCCCGTGGTCAACGCCGGCGACGGGACGCACGAGCATCCCTCGCAAGGTCTCCTGGACGCGCTCACCATCCGGGATCGTCTGGGCCATCTCAACCATCTGAACGTCACCATCCTCGGCGACATTGCCCATTCCCGTGTCGCCCGTTCCAACATTCATCTGCTCGGAAAGTTCGGATGCCGCTTCACCCTTTGCGGGCCTGCGATGTGGGTTCCCCGGGAGCTTGAAAGGATCGGACCGGCCGGCACCCCAGTCCGCTGCGTCTACCGCGTGGAAGAAGCCCTGGAAGACGCTGACGTCATCATCGTTCTGCGCGTGCAAACCGAACGCCTGCACGAACCTTCTCTCTCGCAAAACGACTATATTCTGCTGTACCAGCTCAATACCGAGCGCATGAAACTCGCTAAGCCGGATGCCTTGATCCTCCACCCCGGGCCTATCAACCGCGGCATCGAAATCACGCCGGAAGTTGCTGACGGACCGCAGTCGGCCGTCCTCGAGCAAGTCACCAACGGCGTCGCCACCCGCATGGCCATCCTCTATCTGCTCATGGTCGGCGCCACCGAGGGCACCCATCCCGCCCTGGAAGCCAAACCTGAGGCCAAGCCCAAGGAATCCGCGCATGCTTCTGATTAAGAACGGCCGCGTCCTCGATCCCGCTTCTAACACCGACGCGGTTCGCGATCTCCTTCTGGATGGCGAAACGATCGCCGAAATCGCCGGTCCCGGCTCTATCTCGCCGGTCAGCCGAACCGAAATCTTCGACGCCAGCGGCCTCATCGTCGCCCCCGGCTTCATCGACATGCACGTCCACCTGCGCGAGCCTGGCCAGGAAAACTCCGAAACCATCGAAACCGGCACCAAGGCAGCAGCTCGCGGCGGCTTCACCGCCGTCTGCTGCATGCCCAATACCAAGCCGGTCAACGACAACGCCTCCATCACTCGCTTTATCGTCGATCGAGCCAAGGCTCACGGCCATGTGCGCGTCTGGCCGATCGGCGCAGCCAGCGTCGGCAGCAAGGGCGAAGCCATCGCGGAAATCGCCGCCATGCGCGAAGCCGGGGTGGTTGCCGTCTCCGACGATGGCAAGCCCATCTCGACCGCCAAGCTGGCTCGGCAAATCATGGATTATTGCCGCAGTCTGGATCTCCCGGTGATCGAACACGCCGAAGACGTCTCACTCGCCGCCGGGGCCGTTATGCGCGAAGGCATCGCCTCGACGCGTCTCGGCCTTCCCGGCATGCCCGCCGCTGCCGAGTCGGTTTGCGTCGCACGCGACGTGCAAATCGCGGAACTCACTGGCGCGCGCCTGCACATCGCGCACCTCTCGGCAAAGTCTTCTCTTGAGCAAGTACGCTTCGCCAAAAAGAAGGGCCTTCGCGTCACCTGCGAAGTCACACCGCACCACTTCACGCTCACTGACCAAGACGTCACCTACGACTCTCGCTTTAAAATGAACCCGCCGCTCGCCTCCCAGGAGGATCGCGAAGCGCTCCTCGCCGGCATCGCTGACGGCACGGTGGACGCCATCGCTACCGATCACGCTCCCCATGAACCGGCCATCAAGGACGTCGAATTCGACAAGGCGCCCTTCGGCATCCTCGGCTTCGACACCGCCATCGGCCTTTCTCTCGAACAACTCGTTCACAGCAATCGCATTCCGCTGATGCGCCTGGTGGAACTGTTCACAACCGGCCCGGCCCGGGTCCTGGGAAAGAAACGCCAGCTCGCTCCCGGCGAACCCGCCGACGTCACAATTTTTTCCTTGGATCGTCCCTGGACCTACGCTGTGAAAGAAACCGCCAGCAAATCCCGCAATTCTCCCTTTGACAGCCGGGCATTTAAAGGCGGACCGGCAGCCACGATCGTCGCCGGGAAATTCGCCTACCGTTGTTAGCCATCGAGGCCTTCCGGGGGCCCGCTCCCATTTAGCTTGATTGTCCCTGTCACCGATCCGCAATTAATCATCTCGTCGCAAGCAAAGCCTTCTCTCTTCCCAACCGATAAACTAGATCCAGCCACTCATGTGCCTCTCGGTGCCAATTCGCTTGCTGCTAGTATGCGCGGCGACCGCCTTGTTTGCAGGCGCTCCCGCCCGCCCGCAATCCGAGCGCATTCTGGACTTCCACAGCGACATCACACTTACCGACGATTCCTCCCTGCAGGTTACCGAAACCATCACCGTTTTCTCGGCCGGTGGCCGAATCCGCCATGGCATTTATCGCGATTTTCCGACGCGCTACACCGGCCCCTATAACACGCGTTACACCGTTGGTTTCGAGGTGCTCTCGGCCACGCGCGACTCGGCGCCGGAAACCTTCCGCGTACAGGAGCAGTTCAACGGCAAGCGCATCTATCTCGGTGATGCCCACACCCTCATCCCCCGCGGCCGCCATGTCTACGCCATCACCTATGCCACGAACCGCCAGCTCG
>Ga0126371_10001261_pt1 | contig 21338 bp, 24 predicted proteins | sample PanSoiMetaPlot_4_FD_110145 | JGI IMG/M metagenome (GOLD analysis project Ga0126371, IMG submission 110145) | Tropical forest soil microbial communities from Panama - MetaG Plot_4 | ecosystem: Environmental > Terrestrial > Soil > Tropical forest > Bulk soil | place: Panama | collected 2016-02-17 | reverse complement strand
GTACTTCGACACCATCAGGCTCTCCCTCGCCGGCATCGAAGAAGTCGTCGCGCCCCTCGGCACCGGACTCACGAGCGATCAGGCCGAGCTCCTCAAGCGTCACACCGAGCACGTCATCCTCCTCTATGACTCCGACGACGCCGGTCTTCGAGCGACGTTCCGTGCGGCCGATGAGCTGTTGCACCATGGACTGCGGGTGAGCGTCGCGACGCTTCCCGATGGCGAAGATCCCGACACCCTGGTCCAGCAGCAGGGGGGAGCGGCACTCGATCGCGTCCTCAGGGACGCGATCGACGTCTTCGACCGGAAGCTCCAGATCCTCGAGCGGCGCGGCATGCTCGGCACACTCCCGGGCAGGCGTCGGGCGCTCGATCGCCTGCTTCCGACCATTCGCGCCGCTCGCGATCCCATTACCAGAGAGCTCTACCTGGCCCGCGCCGCCGAAGCCGCCCATGTGCGCAAAGACGTGCTGGAACGCGAAGCCGGCATTCAAGGGGGATCGGGGATTCGGGATTTGGGATTGGGCAAGACGCCAACGAATCCCCAATCCCCGATCCCCAATCCCCCGACGAATGCGGAACGCGCTCTATTGCTCGTGTTGTTCGCCGGCGACCCGTGGCGCACCCGAGTCCTCGAGTCCGTCTCGCCCGACATGATCGAATTCCCCGCCTACCGGGAAATCTTCGAAGCCGTACGGCGGGACGACCCGTCGGGGCTCGACCGCGCGGCCGCCGGGATCTACGAGCAGCTTGCGGCGGAGAAGCTTGGGAATCGGGAGCCGGGAGAGATGCTCGAAGACGCGCTCAACAAGATCACGGCCCGCGGGCTGGACCGCCGCATCGAGGCGGTCGACCGCGCCATGTCGGTCGCCGGTCCGGATGAACAGCGGGCCCTGATCGTGAAGAAGCAGCAGCTCACCGCCGAACGAAACGCGAAGGTCCCCACGTACAAGATCGCCGCGAGGAGGAAGGGTGCACCCGGATCTTGAAGCACTGTTGATGCTGCAGCAGAAGGATGAAGCAGTCCGCGCCACCGATCACGCGTTGCAGGCCTTGGAGCCGGAGCTGGCTCGATTGGACCAGGCCCTGGAGGGCGTGGAAGGGAAGCTGGAACTGGCACGGCGGGGAATTCAGGACGCGGTTGGACGGCGCGGCGAGCTCGAGGGGAAAATCGCGAGCTACAAGGGCATGCAGGACGCCCGACGACAGCGACTCGAATGGGTCAAGGGTGCCAAGGAGGCCCAGACCCTCATGGCCGAGCTCGATCTCGCTCGCACCGTGATCGCGAAGGAAGAAGTCGAGTTCCTGCGGTCTGGAGACGCGGTGACGGAAGCAGAGCGGACCGCGGCCGAGGCGGAGAAGGGGGTCGAGGAGGTGCGGGACGCGCAGCGCGCCGATCGTGAGATGATCGAAGGAAAGCGTCAGACCATCATGGCGGACCGGGAGAAGGCCGTGGCGGAACGGCAGGCGGCGGCGAAGTCCGTGCAGGCGTCGCTCCTCTTGCGGTACGAAAAGATCCGGAAGGGGAAGGCGCCCGTCGCCGTGTATCCGCTCCATGGTGGCTCCTGTGGGCACTGCTTTACCGCGGTACCCACCCAGCGCCGGGTGCTCATCCAGCGCGGCGCGACCATCGAAGGCTGCGAGGCCTGCGGCGTGCTGCTCTACGTAGCGGAATGATTCCCGCCAAGTGGGCGCTCGCGGCCACCCCGAGCCCTTCGGCCATTCATGATCTCTCGGCCGCCCTCACGATTCCGGAGCCGCTCGCGGCTCTGCTGATCCAGCGCGGCCTCGATCAGCCTGATCTCGCCAAGCAATTCCTGCGGCCCGAGCTCGAGCGGCTTTCGAACCCGCTCGAGTGGACCGGCATGAAACGGGCGGTCGCGATCGTGGCGCAGGCCGTGCACGACCGCGTGCCGATTCTCGTGCACGGGGATTACGACGTCGATGGTCAATGCGCGTCGTCCTTGCTCACGCGCGCGCTCCGCGCCGCGGGGGCCAACGTCCACGCATTCGTTCCCCACCGGCTCCGCGACGGGTACGACTTCGGTCCTGCCGGATTGGCGAAAGCGGCGAGCGTGGGAGCCAGGCTGATCATCACCTGTGACTGCGGCATCACCGCCGTCGATACGGTCGCCGCCGCCCGCGCGGCTGGGCACCAGGTGATCGTCACCGACCACCACCTCCCCGGGGATGCGCTCCCCGATGCGGATGCGGTGCTCGATCCGCAGCAGCCCGGCTGCCCGTCGGTCGACAAGACGCTGTGCGGCGCCGGGGTCGCGTTCAAGCTCGTCCAGGCGCTCGTTCCCGCCCTGGGCCTCTCGCCGAACCTGCCGCTCCATTTCCTCGACTACGTGGCACTCGCCACCGTCGCCGATGTCGTGCCGCTCACCGGAGAGAACCGGATCCTCGTCCGTCACGGGCTCAAGATGCTGGCCGAGTCGCGGTGGACCGGGTTGCGGGCGTTGATCGAAGCGGCGGGGCTGGCGGGTCAGCCGATCCGTGCGGGGCAGGTGGGGTTCATTCTCGCGCCCCGGCTGAATGCGGCGGGTCGCATCGGCGACGCGAATGACGGACTCAGGCTCCTGCTCTCGGACGATCCGGCGGAGGCTGGGGCGCTTGCACGTGAGCTCGAGACGCTCAACGCGCGCCGGCAGGAGATGGATCACCGGATCCAGGATGCAGCGATCGAGATGGCGGAGAAGGCGCTGACGCCTGGGCAGTGCGGACTGGTGCTCGCCAGCGACGGGTGGCATCCAGGCGTGATCGGCATCGTGGCGTCGCGGCTGGTCGAGCGCTACGGGCGCCCGACGTTTCTCATCGGCTGGGACGGAGACGTCGGGAAGGGGTCAGGCCGCAGTGTGGTCGGCTTCGATCTCCACGAAGCCTTGCACAAGGTCGGTGCCTGTCTCGAGAAGTACGGCGGGCACACGATGGCGGCAGGACTCACGATCAAGCGTCCGCGGTTCGAGGAGTTCCGGGAAGGATTCCTCGCCGCGGCGGCGGAAGTCCTCACGCCCGACGACCTGGCGCCCGCGCAGCGGGTGGATCTGGAGTTGCCCCTGGGTTCGGTGAGTGACGACCTCGAACGCCTGATGCGATATCTCGAGCCGTGCGGCGCGGGGAATCCGGCTCCGGTGTTCGGCGTTCGCGGGGCCCGGGCGGTGGACGCGCGGCGGGTCGGCGACAATCATCTCAAGTTCACGCTCGACGACGGGTCGGGAGTGATCGACGCCATCGGCTTCCGGTGGGCCGATCAGGTGCCCGACACCTGGCTGACGCGCCCACTCGATGTCGCGTTCCGGCTCGAGCGCGACGAATGGCAGGGCCGCTTCCGTCTGCAGGCGAAGGTCGCGTCGATCGCGCCGACTGCGGCGTGCCCGGTCGAGTGATAGAAATTGTGGCGGGAGAGTTTAGGCGTCGCCGGCTGAAGACGCCTGCCGGTGACCAGACTCGTCCCACGTCGGGACGGGTCCGCGAAGCCTGGTTCAACATTCTGCAGACGTCGATCCCCGGCGCGCGGGTGCTTGATCTCTTCGCGGGTTCGGGAGCGCTGGGGCTCGAGGCCCTGTCGCGCGGGGCGGCGAGCGCCGACTTCGTGGAGCGGGCCCGTCCGGCCCTGGATGCGCTCCGCGCGAACATCGCGACGTTGAAAGTCGAAGACCGGGTCGCCATCCACCGGATGGATGCCCTGACGTTTGTCGGGCGGCTTCAACCGGGGCAGTACGACGTCGCCTTCGCCGACCCGCCCTACGCCGATCCCGCCGCGGGAAGGCTTAGCGCACTGTTTCGCGCCGCGCCTTTCGCACGCATCTTTGCGGTGGAGCACTCGGCCGACACCCCGGTGCAGGGTGACGACAGCCGCCGCTACGGCGACACGGCCATCACCTTTCTCTACGCGTGACGATGACCCGGATCGCGGTGTACCCCGGCTCCTTCGACCCCGTCACCCGGGGCCACGCGGACCTGATCCGCCGGTCCCTGGCGTTCTCGGACCAGGTGGTGGTGGCGGTCGCGGTGAACGTCTCCAAGGCTCCGCTCTTTACATTGGAGGAGCGGGTGGCCTTGATTCGGGAGACGGTCAAGCTGCCGAATGTCGAGGTGAAATCGTTCGAGGGGCTCCTGGTCGATTTCGCCAGACAGGTCGGCGCGTCGATGCTGATCCGGGGACTTCGGGCGGTGTCGGATTTCGAGTACGAGTTTCAGATGGCGCTGATGAACCGCACGCTGGCACCGGCGCTCGAAACCGTGTTCCTGGTGCCGGCCTTCGACCTGACGTACTTGAGCTCGAGTCTCGTGCGGGAAGTCGCCCGCTTCGGCGGCGACGTCTCGGCGCTGGTGGAGCCGGCCGTACAACAGGCCCTGAAGGCGAAGTTCAAATCACTCTCGGGGAGCAAGGGATGACCTTCAGTATCAAGAAGGACGCCAAGGGCGTCGTGGTGGTCGGCGTGGATGGTCAGCTCATCGTCGGCAACCGCCAGGAGCTGAAGCAGAAGGTCCTCGAATCCCTGGAGGGCGGCTCCCGGAAGTTCGTCATCGACTTCTCGACGACCGGATACATCGATTCGTCGGGGCTGGGCGTCCTGGTCTCGTTGTCGAAGAAGATCCGGGAGCAGGGCGGGGACCTGCGGCTCGCCGGGCTGAACGAAGATCTGCAGACCCTCTTCGAGCTGACGAAGCTCGACACCCTGTTCACCATTTCGAAGACCCCCGCCGAAGCCCTCGCTGCGTTCTGAAGTGAAGATCGCAGTGCGGCGTGCCGGATATTCGGGGGACGTGGAGCTCCTGCTCCGCGTGCCTTCGGATCTGTCGTTCGTCGCGGAAGCGGTGGAGCTCGTCGCCACCCACACGCCGTCCGGGATCCTCTCTCCCCGGCGCGTGCAGTTCAACCTCCGCACGGTCCTCGCCGAAGCGCTCGCCAACGCCATCACCTACGGCAATCGCGAAGATCCCACCAAGAAGGTCGAAGTCCGCGTCGAAGCCCGGAGTGCCTACATCCGCGTCACGGTGACCGATTCCGGTGAAGGGTTCGATCCATCCGGCGTCCCTGACCCCACGGCTCCAGCGGGGTTGGAGCGTGAGGATGGGCGCGGCCTGTTCGTCATTCGTCATCTCGTCGACGCCGTCGATTTCAACGCCAAAGGAAATGCCGTCTGCCTGACTCTTCGGGCGGGCTGACACGTCTCGACCGGGTCGTTCAGAGCCTCGGGGTGCTGACCGGGGCGCGTCTCCGCGTGTGGCGGAGCGAGGGTGACGGTCTGACCTGCGTGACGGGGAAGGTGCGCAAGGCCCCTGACCGGCGGACTCTGATTCCGATCAAGGGCGTGCCGGACCTGTGGCTCGAGGTGAAGGCCACCACCCGCCGCCGTCCGAACGCCGTCGCCATCGCGAAGACCCTCGGCGCGTTGATCGAATCGGAAGACGAGACCCGTCAGGTCGCGGCGGAGCTGTCGGAGCGATACGAAGAAATCGATCTCATCTACACGATCAGTGAGGTCCTCGGTCACACCATCCGGTTGTCGGATACGGCGGCCCGGATTCTTCGCGAAGTCTCGGATGTGGTCGGCGCCCGCCGCGCTACCCTGCTGGCGGTCGACGAGGGCGGGAAAGTGCTCCGCATCGTGGCGGCACAGGGGATGAACCCGTCCGAGGCCGAGCCGATCGAGGTGGATGATCCGTCGTCGATCGCCGCGCGGGTGTTCCGCGAAGGGCGGATTCACTCCTACAACCCTCCCGTGGGGGACGAAAGCGGCCCGGCGAATCGCGAATCCCGGGCCTATCGCGGCTACGCGTATCTCTCCGTGCCGGTGCTGTACGCCACGCCCGGCGGTCCGTCCCGTCCCATCGGTGTCATCAATTTCACCGATCGCATCGGCGGGGATGCCTTTACGACGGGGGATCGGAAGCTGGTCGCGGCCATCGCAAACCAGATCGGGGCCGCGCTCGCCAATGCCAGGCTCGTGTCCCGGGATCTGGAACAGCAGCGCCTGCGCCGCGAGCTCGAGCTGGCCCGTGATCTCCAGCTGAAGCTCCTGCCGTCGCCGCTGGTGATTGCCGCCCGGGCAGATGTCGCGGCCCGCTGTCGTCCCGCGGAAGTGGTGGGCGGTGACTTCTACAACCTGATGCGGCTGACGGGAGACCGCATCGGCGTGATGATCGGCGACGTTTCGAGCCACGGGTTCGGTGCGTCGCTGATCATGGCGCTGGCGATGTCGGCGTCCGGTATTCATGCGGAGGCGGCCGCGAGTCCGGCCGAGGTGATCGCGAAGCTCGAGGAGTCCCTTGCCGACGAGCTCCGGAAGACGGAAATGTTTCTGACGCTGTTCTATGGGGTGATCGATCCCGCGGCGGGAACGCTGTTCTACGCGAACGCGGGACATCCGCAGGCGTTCGTCGTACGCGCGGACGGGAGGCCCTGCCGCCTGGCGGCCACGCGCCCACCCCTCGGTTTGGGTGTCGGGAGCTCGGAGGACGCAGAACAGCCGTGGGCCAAGCGGGCGGACACCCTCTGCCTGTTCACGGACGGTATTTCGGATGCGACCTCGATCGACGGCAAGCGCTTCGGTGAAGAGCGCGTGCTCGGCCACGTGAGCCGGATGCGCGGGCGCTCGACCCTCGATGTGCTCAATGCCGTGACCACCGAGCTCGACGCCTTCACGGACGGCGCCGATCCCGCCGACGACCGCACCATCGTGCTCCTCCGGGCGTGAGGCCCAAGAAGAGTCTCGGCCAACACTTTCTCTCGGACGTCAATATTCTCGCCCGCATCGCCGGCGCTCTGGCGTCTGCGCCGGGAGAAATCGTCTTGGAGATCGGACCTGGGGAGGGGACGCTCACGCGGGTGCTCCTCGAGCGCGGTGCCCGGGTCATCGCGATCGAGAAGGATGACCGGCTCGCGAAGCAGCTTGGGGGATTGGGGATTCGGGATTCGGGATTGGTCGTAGTGGCGGGGGATGCACTCGAACTCGATTGGCATTCGGTTCTCCCAATCCCCAATCCCGAATCTCGAATCCCGCCGTTCTCGGTTATAGGAAACATCCCTTACTACATCACCTCTCCGTTGCTGGAGAAGGCCCTGACTCCGCCGCTCCCCCGGATCATCGTCTTCCTCGTGCAACAGGAGGTCGCCGATCGGATCGCCGCCCCGCCGGGGTCGAAGACGTATGGAGCGCTTTCGGTGGGCATACAGGCGGCGTGCAAGGTCGAGAAGCTCTTCACGGTGAAAGCCGGGGCGTTCCGGCCCCCGCCGAAAGTGGACAGTGCGGTCATCCGGCTCACGCCCCTCGAAGAGCCGTTGGTGCCGGTGGAGCAGGGGAGCGCGTTCCGCCGGTTTGTCGTTGCCGCATTTAGCCAGCGTCGCAAGCAGCTGCGAAACGTGCTGGCGGGAATCGTGAGGCGGGAGCCGGGCGTCGTGGCCGACGACCTCCGGGGGCTGGGAATCGATCCGACCTGGCGCCCGGAGCGTTTGTCCCCTGCGGATTTCGCCCGCCTCTTGATTTGGAGCAGGCAATTGTGAAATAATTCACAATGCGGAAGATTTCCGAATCCACCGTCCGGCGCCTCTCCCTCTATCTCCAGTACCTGGAGCAGACCCGGGACCAGGGCCGCACCACGGTGTCGTCGGAAGAGCTGGCCAGGCGCTCCGGCGCGACGTCCGCGCAGGTCCGGAAAGACCTCTCCTTCTTCGGTTCCTTCGGCAAGCGTGGGATGGGCTACGAAGTCCCCGCGCTCGTCACCCGCCTCCGCGAAATCCTCGGTCTGGAGCGCGCCTACCGCGTCGTGTTGGTCGGTGCGGGGAAGATCGGTGGCGCGCTGGTTCACTATGAAGGCTTCAGCCGCCGGGGATTCCAGGTCTCCGCCATCTACGACCGCGATCCCAAGAAGATCGGGTCCCGGTCGAATGGGCTGGTGGTGCGGGATGTGAAACAGCTCGAAGCGGATCTCAAGAAGGAACCCACCGACATCGCGATCGTCGTCACGCCCGGCGAAGCCGCGCAAGAAGTCGCCGACCGCCTGGTGCGGGCCGGGGTGAAGGCCCTGCTCAATTTCGCCCCCATTCAGCTCAAGGTGCCGCGGGACGTGGAAGTGAAGACGGTCAACATGGCACAGGAACTCGAAGCGCTAAGTTACTCCCTCGCAAACCGTTAGGCTTGGGGGTTCACGCCCCCGGTAGATTCTCCCCCCATGCCGAAGGTTCGTGTTACCTCAGAAATCGGTCCCCTGAAGGCCGTCCTCGTCCACACTCCGGGCCCCGAGCTGGTCGCCGTGACCCCGGGGAACCGCGAGGACTACCTGTACGACGACATCATCGATCTGGATCTGGCCCAGCGTGAACATCGCCGCTTCGTCGCCGTTCTGGAACGGTTCGCCGAAGTGTACGAGGTCCGGGACCTGGTCACCGAGGTCGTGGCGCAAAAGGACGCGCGGGATTTCCTGGTTACGCGGACGCTCGATGTCGTCCCGTCGGATGCGCTGGCCCAGCGGATGGCGGAGCTGCCCGCGGAAGATCTCGTGGGCTTGATGGTGGAAGGCGCGCTCGAGGAGGCTGGGCCGATCGCCCGCGCGCTCAACGAGGGTGGCTACGCGCTCCCGCCGCTTCCGAACCTCTTCTTCACCCGTGATACCGGCATGGTGATCGGGGAGCACTGCGTCATCGGCTCGATGCGCTACGGGGTCCGTTGGACCGAAGAGCTGCTCATCAAGTCGCTCTTCAAGTACCACCCCAAGCTCGAGAACGCCGGGATCCTGTATGACGGGTCCGAAGAGAAGCGGTCGAACTACACGCTCGAGGGCGGGGACGTGCATCCCATCCGCCCCGACCTCATGGTGCTCGGCTTCTCCGAGCGTTCGTCGCCGGCCGCGCTCGATCAGTTGTGTGACCTGGTGTTCGAGCAATGCGGTGTGACCGACGTGGTGATCGTCGTGCTTCCCGCGGAGCGGACCGCCATCCATCTGGACATGATTTTCACCCAGATCGACCGCGAAGCGTGCTGCATCTATCCACCGCACTTCATCGGGCCGGAGCGGCTCGCCGTCCTTCATCGTCGCAAGAAGTCGAAAGGCGTGAAGGAAATGCCGAACTTCTTTGCGGCCATGCAGGCGGTGAATCAGCCGCTCGAGCCGGTGTTCTGCGGCGGATCGTCCCGCGCGCTCCAGGAACGGGAGCAGTGGTCCTCGGCGTGCAACTTCTTCACGGTGCGCCCGGGCGTCGCGGTGACGTACGCGCGGAATGAAGCGACCCTGCGTGAGTTCGAGCACGCCGGGTTCCGGATGATCAGCGCCGTGAACCTCCTCACCGGCGACGAGTACCTGGAGGATGGCGAGCGCGGCATCATCACCATCGAGGGATCAGAGCTGGTGCGCGGGGGCGGCGGTCCCCGGTGCATGACGCTTCCCCTCCGGCGCGACGACCTCTGAACGGCATCGCCCCGGTCTCCGCGAATAGCCTCTCAGGCCGGGCGGTCGCGTATCTGGAAGCGGGACCCGCGGATGCGGTCGTGCTGGCCCGCGATGTCCTCGGTGTAGTCCGGCCGCGGCGCGAAATCGCCGACCGCCTTCTTTCGACGCTCCTCGGGAGTGACCCCAGGGTGTCCCGGCTCTCCGACGGGCGCTGGACCCTCGCCGGAGCAGCACCGAGCCCGCTGATCGAGCAGTGCACCTTCGCGGTCGTCGACGTGGAGACGACCGGCATGAGTCCTGCAAAGGGCGGACGCGTGATCGATGTCGCCATCGCGCGGCTGACGCCGTCGGGCATCACCCTCGTGATCGACACCCTCGTCAAAGGCGACGCTCCGGTGCCGGAGGGGATCGCCGGTCTCACGGGCATCACCGGGGAGATGCTGCGGCGTGCGCCGGCCTTCGAGACGGTGGCGGACCAGCTGCTCGAGGCGATCCGTGACGCGGTGTTTGTGGCACACAACGCGCGTTATGATTGGGGGTTCCTGAACGCCGAGCTCGACCGGGCGCGCGCGGTCAGGCTGACCGGGCCTCGCCTCTGCACGATTCGGCTCACGCGGGAGCTGGTCCCGGCGCTCGACTACCGGAACCTGGATGCGGTGATGTACCACTTCGGCATCACGACACCCGCGCGGCACCGGGCTGGCCCCGATGCGGTCGCCACGGCCAAGGTGCTCGAGCGGCTCCTCCTGCTCGCTCGTGACCGCGGGGCCCGCACACTCGCGGATTTGGGGGCGCTGTGACGCTCTGTACGAGCATGTCGATCGGAAAGATGAAAGCCCATGCGCTCGAGGCGGGCTACGTTCGCCTCGACGGCGGCTCGATGTTCGGCGTGATCCCGAAAACGATGTGGCAGAAGCACATCATCGCTGATCAGCGAAACCGCATCCGCCTCGCGATGCGGTGCCTGCTCCTCGAACATCCGGACGGGCTCGTCCTGATCGACACCGGACTGGGGAACAAGGAAGACGCCAAATTCCTCGACATCTACGGCGTCGACAACGTCGGGTCCGAACACCGCACGTTTCTGGAAGACGCCATCAAGGCGGCGGGGCACGCGGTGTCGGATGTACGCTGGGTGATCAACACCCACCTGCATTTCGATCATGCCGGGGGCAACACCTGGAAGGACCACATGGGGGAGATCAACAAGACGTTCCCCAAGGCGACCTACGTGGTGCAGCGCCGGGAATACGAATTCGCGACCCACACCAATGAGCGGACCCGGGGGTCCTATTTCCCCCTCAACTGGGATGGGATCGACTTCACGCTCGTGGATGGGGAGCGCGAGATCCTGCCGGGGATCAAGGGGATTCCGACCCCAGGTCATGTGCCCGGTCACCAGTCCATCCTGGTGGAGAGCGGAGGCGAGAAGTTGCTCTACATCGCGGATCTGGTCCCCACGGCGGCCCACCTCCCCCTGGTGTGGATTATGGGATACGACGTGGAGCCCCTCGTGACCCTGGAAACCCGCCGGCACATCTATCCGCGAGCCGAAGCGGAGGGGTGGCGCCTGTTTTTCGAGCATGACGCCACGACGATTGAAGGCCGGCTGGAGAAGGACGGAAAGGGGTTCGCACTTGTGGCCCCTGTGGCCCTCGGCTAGCTTTTATCCCACAATGAGTTAAGAGGGCGCTCCATTGCGCCCCACCCGCAGCCGGCCGAAGGAAGGCCGAGCGCCAGGGTTGTTGGAGCCATCAGGATCAGTCCTCAGCGGGCCTGCTGACGACTGATCGGTTGATGGATTTCCAGCGGGCCCTGCACGAACCGGGGCCCGTTCTCTTTTTACGCGGAGTTGTCACACTGGCCTACGAACCCGGAACCAGCAGCGGTAGCAACAGCAGCACCGGCAGTCCCAGCAGCACCAGTAGCAGCCGCACGCCACGCACGCGGGTGAACCGCCAGATCCGGATCAGTCCGGTACGCGTGATTGCGGACAATGGAGATCAGTTGGGCGTGCTGTCGATCGACGAAGCGCTCAATGCCGCCGCGGAGCGGGGCCTCGACCTGGTCGAGGTGGCCCCGATGGCCCGGCCCCCCGTGGTCAAGATCATGGACTACGGCAAGTACAAGTTCGAGCAGGCCAAGGCGGCGCGCGCGGCGAAGAAGAAGCAGCACGTCATTCATTTGAAGGAAGTGAAGTTCAGGCCCGGCATCGACGACCATGACTTTCAGTTCAAGACCCGCCACGCGCGGGAGTTCCTGCAGGAAGGGAACAAGGTCAAGGTGACGATGATGTACCGCGGCCGGCAGATGGCTCACATCGATCTGGGACGGCAGGTGCTGGACCGGGTGGCCGTGGAGTTGAAGGACATCGCGAAGATCGAGCAGGAGCCGAAGCTCGAGGGCCGCAACATGTCGATGGTCCTCGGACCCAAGTAGCAGACCACTAACCCCGGGCGTCAGCCCGGGGAGGACACATGCCGAAGATGAAATCGAAGCGCGCGCTGAGAAAGCGCGTGAAGATCACCGGTTCTGGGAAAATCCGGCGCCACCGGGCTTTCAAGAGCCACATCCTGACCAAGAAACATCCCAAGCGGAAGCGCCGCCTCCGGCAGGGCGCGATGGTTTCGCACGCGGATCAGAAACGCCTGATGCGGTTGCTGCAGGCCTAGGGAGACAGAATGCCTCGCGTCAAGAGCAACGTCGCGCGCCTCGCGCGCAAGAACAAGATCATGAAGCTCGCCAAGGGCTACTGGGGCGGGCGATCCAAGCTGTGGAAGGCCGCCAAGGAGTCGGTCGAGCGCGCGGAGAAGTACGCGTACCGCGACCGCCGCCGGAAGAAGGGGGATTTCCGCCGGCTCTGGATCACGCGCATCAACGCGGCGGCCCGGCTCCACGAGCTCTCCTACAACCGCCTGATGAACGGGTTGCGGAAGGCGGGCGTGGAGATCAACCGCAAGGTGCTCGCCGACATCGCCGTGCGCGATCCGGCCGCGTTTGAGCAGCTGGCGGAGGTCGCGAAGAAGGCCCTCTGACATGCGCGACCTCCTCGACAGCCTCGCCCGGCTGCGGGAGCGTCTAGCCGAGATAGGCGAAGCCGATGCGACCCGGCTCCAGGAGCTGAAGACCGAGCTCCTGGGCCGCAAAGCCGGGGCGCTCACCGATATCCTCAAACAGCTCCCCACCCTCGATCCCGAGAGCCGCAAGGCCGTCGGGGGGCAGGCGAACGTCCTGAAAGCGCAGCTCGAGGACGCCATCGCGGCGCGCGAGCGCGCACTCGCCGCTGCCTCCCGGAAGCCCACGGGAATCGACCTCACCATGCCGGGGCGTCCCGCCTGGCGGGGCGGTCTGCATCTCACCACCCAGGTGGTGAACGAGATCTGCGGGATCTTCGCGGAGCTGGGCTTCACCCGCGCCGTGGGGCCGGAGGCCGAGACGGAGCGCAACAACTTCTTCGCGCTCAATTTCCCGCCCGACCATCCGGCCCTCGACTCCCAGGATTCCTTCTATCTTGGGAAAGACACGCTGCTCCGCACCCATACCTCGCCGGTGCAGGTGCGGACGCTCGAGGCGTATCCGCCCCCGATTCGTGTCGTCATTCCGGGCCGGGTCTATCGCCGGGATCCGTTCGACGCCTCCCACTCCCCGGTCTTCGAGCAGATCGAGGGCCTGGTGGTCGATGAAGGCGTCACCTTCGTGGACTTGAAGGCCGCGCTGACGGCGTTCGCGCGCAGGTTCTTCTCCCCGTCCACCCGGGTGCGATTCCGTCCGTCGTTCTTCCCGTTCACGGAACCGTCGGCCGAGATGGACGTGCAGCACCCGTTGTGCGGCGGGAAGGGTTGCCAGACCTGTAAAGGCACCGGCTGGATGGAGATCCTCGGCTCCGGGATGGTGCATCCTGCCGTACTCGAGAAGTGTGGCGTGGATGCGGAGCGTTACACGGGATACGCGTTCGGGATGGGCCCCGAGCGCATCGCGATGAGCCGTCATGGGATTCCGGATATCCGGCTGCTCTTCGGCGATGACGTCCGCTTCCTCTCTCAGTTCTCCGACGGAGGGAAGCGGTGAACGTTTCCCGTCGCTGGCTCGAGGCGTTGCTCGATCAGCCGCTCGACGCCAAAGAGACCGCTGACCGGCTCTCCAACCTCTGCGCGCCGGTGGATGGCATCGTGCCTCTGCATCACGACCTCGCCGACGTGCTCATCGCGCACGTCCTCGAGGTGCAGAAGCATCCGAACGCGGACCGCCTGAGCCTGTGTCAAGTGGACGCGGGCGGCGCCGAAGGTCCGGTCGAGGTCGTGTGTGGAGCGCCGAACGTCACGGCAGGGAAGACGTACCCGTACGCCCCGGTCGGCGCGACGCTTCCCGGAGGGCTGACACTGGAACGCCGGAAAATCCGCGGCGTCACCTCCAACGGCATGCTCTGCTCGGCCAAAGAACTGGGACTCGGCCAGGACCATGACGGCATCCTGGAGTTGGCGACCGATGCCAAGCCAGGCAGCCGCTTCCTGGACGCCATGCCCATCGCCGACGAGCAGATCATCATCGACGTTGGGGCCAATCGACCCGATCTCCTCTGCCACAAGGGCGTCGCTCGGGAGCTGTCCGTCGCCTTCGGCGGCCGGATCAAGTTGCCCGCAGTCCCGGGAAGCACTGGAGCGGGCGCGGCGATGCCGGCACCGAAGCGGGCGGCGAAAGACGGCAAGGTGGGCGGCGTCACTATCACGCTGCAAGACACAGAGGGCTGCCGGCGCTATCTCGCGGCGGTGATTCGCGGCGTGAAGGTCGCGAAGAGCCCCGCCTGGCTCTCCGATCGCCTGGAGGCGGTCGGGCAGCGGTCCGTGAACAACGTGGTGGATGCCACCAACTACGTGCTCTTCGAGCTCAACCAGCCGATGCATGCGTTCGATCTCGCCAAGCTGCGGGGCCCCGCGGTCGTGGTGCGCCGGGCCAAGCAGGGCGAGAAGATCGTCACACTCGACGGCGTCGAGCGGACCATGACCGCGGAAATGACGGCGATCTGCGACGCCGAGCGGCCGACGATCGTGGCGGGAGTGATGGGGAGCGCCGAATCCGAAATGACGGACCAGACCACCGACCTGGTGCTCGAGTGCGCCTACTTCGACCCCACCCGCACCCGTCGCACGCGCCGGGCCCTCGGCCTGTCGAGTGAGTCGAGTTACCGGTACGAACGCGGCATCGACCTCTGGGGCATGCCCGACGCACTCCGCCGAGCGATCGACGTCATCACCGCCGTCGCTGGTGGTACGCTCGCCGAGGCGCCACTCGATTTGTGGCCTGAGCCTGAGCAACCGCGCGCCGTGTTCCTGCGCCCGGAGCGGGTCAACCACCTGCTGGGCATCGAGGTCCCGCGGACGGAGGTCGAGAAGCTCCTCACGTCGGTGGGATTTGTGGCGCTTCCGAAGGATGACCGGATCGCGGTCCAGGTCCCCGGATGGCGTCCCGACGTGACGCGTGAGGTGGATCTGATCGAGGAGGTCGCCCGGCTCCGGGGCTATGACTCCTTCCCGGACGACCTCCGGCCCTTCCGGCCGGGCACGGTCCCCGACTCCCCCGTGGAGCAGGCCAAGGACCGGGTTCGCCAGGCCCTGGTAGGGGCCGGGTTCTACGAGGCCCGGACCCTGTCCCTGGGACCCGCCAACGGCCCTGGGGCGGTGGCCGTCTCCAACCCTCTCTCGGCCGAGGACGCCCATCTCCGGATGGCCCTCCTGCCGGCCCTGAAGAGGCGGGTAGAGGGGAACTGGGCGGAGAAGAACCGGGATGTCAGGCTGTTCGAGGTGGGGACGGTGTTTCGGGAGTCGGGAGTGGGGACTGGTCGAAGTCTAGGAAATGGAGCTTCCACTGGCTTGACTGCGCCCATTCCCCACTCCCCACTCCCCAAAGAGTGGATCTCTGTAGCTGGGGTGCTGACGGGAGCGAGGATGCCCCCTCACTGGACAGGTGCGAAAGTACCTGATATGGACATATGGGACCTCAAGCATCACTTTGAGTTAGCAGTTTCGGCATCCCATCCGGGGGCGGCGGTCAGGCCCTCAGGGGACGGCGACGGGTGGGAGGCAATCGGAGGCGATGGGTCGGTCGTCGGAACGGCGTCCACGCTGGAAGCGGACGCCCCCGACTGGGCGGCGACACTCCTCGGCTTCGAGGTCCGGCTTTCGGTGGGGACGGCTCAGCCGGTGCAGTACCGCCCGCTCCCGACGACGCCGGCTGCCGAGCAGGACGTCGCCCTGGTGTTGCCTCAAGGCGTCACTGCCGACGCGGTCGAGGGTGTGATCAGGAAGAGCGCGGGTCCGCTGCTCGTGGATCTGTCGCTCTTTGATGAATACCGTGGCAAGGAAATGCCTGCCGGTTCGCGAAGCGTGGCCTGGCACTGTGTCTATCGGGACCCGGCGCGCACGCTGCGGGCGGAAGAAGTCGAGAAGAGTGTGAAGGCCGTCTTGTCGGCGCTGGAGGGGGAGCTTGGGGTCAAGCGGAGAACGACTTGACGCGTTAGCGCTCGATCAGCTCGAGAGCACCATCCGCCACGTGGCGGAGGAGCTCGCGGGCTGGCGCGCACGCGCTCTCAAGTCGGAGGCGGAGGCCCGGCACGGGGCTCCGGCCGCCGGGGCACCAGCCCCTGGCGGGCCGGCGCTGACCATCGCGCGCCCCGATCCCGAGCTCCGGACCCGGATGGCGGAGATGGAGGCCGAGAACCGCGCGCTGCGTCAGCGGGTGGAGGCGACGCGGGCCCGGTTACAGGATCTGCTGGCGCGGCTCGCATTCCTGGAAGAGCAGGGGCGTGAGTCGAGTGGCGCGACGGGGACGGGTGGCGCGCGGTGAGCACCAAGAAAAACTCGGTCAAGGTGATGATCGGGGGCGAAGAGTACACGGTTCGCTCCGATCTGACCCCCGAGTATACCCGGGAAGTCGCGGGCTACCTGGACCAGGCATTGAAGAAGGTGTTGGCGCAGGGCGGGCTCGTGGAGACGCACAAGGCGGCGATCCTGGCCGCGCTGGACATCACGAACGAGTTGTTCCAGGCTCGCAAGAGTGAACGGGAGGTCGCCGCGCGGCTTGCGGCACTTTCCGATGATCTGGAAAAGTTGCTGCCTCCGCAGAAGAGAGCTGTCAGCCGATAGTCGTCCGTCATACGACAATTGTCGCGCGGTGAGGAGTTCCCGCGCTGCAGGAGATAGATCCAATGACTGGCTGGGTCGGGATACTCATAGCCGTGCTCGGCGGTGCGGTGGCCGCGGGCGCGGCTTTTTATGTCATCGGGCGACGGCTCGAACGCCGGATCGCCACCCTCACGTCATTCAACGCCGAGCGCGAGCACACGCGGCAGCTCGATGAGGCCAAGCAGGCACGGTCTCTCGAAGTGAAGGAAGAGCTGCTGCGCGCGCGCGAAGGGCTCGAGCGCGAGCTGCTGGGGCGCCGGCAGGAAGTGGAACGGCGCCAGCAGACCCTCGACAACAAAGTCACCGACATCGAGAATCGCCAGCGGCACCTCGGCCGCCAGGAAGAGGCGCTGAAGGAGCGGGAGAAGGGCATCGCGGCCCTGGAAACTGAGGGCCGGGCGCGCCTCGAGCGGGTGGCGGGACTTTCCGCGGTCGATGCCAAGCAGGAGCTGGTGCGGGCGCTCGAAGACGAGGCGCGCAGTGATGCGGCCGCCCTGGTGCGCGACATCAAGGAACAGGCCAAGAAGAACGCCGACCGCGAGGCGCGGAAGATCGTCGCCATCGCGATCCAGAGAATTGCGGCGGAGCAAACCGCCGAGTCGACGGTGGCGGCAGTACCACTCCCCTCGGATGAGATGAAAGGCCGCATCATCGGCCGCGAGGGCCGGAACATCCGGGCCTTCGAGACCGCGACGGGCGTGGATGTCATCATCGATGACACGCCCGACACGGTCGTGGTGTCGTGCTTCGATCCCGTGCGGCGCGAGGTCGGCCGCCTGGCGCTCGAGCGCCTCATTGCCGACGGCCGAATCCACCCGGGCCGCATCGAAGAAATCGTGAACAAGGCCCGGGAAGAGATCGACGCCGGCATCATCGAGGCGGGGGAGCAGGCGGCGTATGATACCGGCATCCACGGTCTCCATCCCGAGCTCATCAAGCTCGTGGGCCGGATGAAGTACCGGACGTCGTACGGGCAGAACATCCTCGAGCACTCGAAGGAAGTCGCATGGCTCGCCGGCATGATGGCGGCCGAGCTGAAGCTCGACGTCCTCTTGTCCAAGCGCGGGGCGCTCCTCCACGACGTGGGCAAGGTGCTGACGCACGAGCACGAGGGCACGCACGTGCAGCTGGGCGTCGAGGTCGCGACCAAGTACGGTGAGCATCCGGTGGTGATCAACTGCATCGCCGCGCACCATGACGACGTGCCGCACGAATCCGCCATCAGCGTGATCGTGCAGGCCGCCGATGCCATCTCCGGGTCCCGTCCTGGCGCCCGGCGCGAAGCATTCGAGACCTACGTCAAGCGTCTGGGCCAGCTCGAGGACATCGCCAGCTCGTATCAGGGTGTGGAGAAAGTCTTCGCGATCCAGGCGGGTCGGGAAGTGCGCGTGGTCGTCACCCCGAACACGGTGGATGACCAGGGCGCGATTCGCCTTTCCCAGGACATCGCGCGGAAGATCGAGAGTGAAGTGCAGTACCCGGGGCAGATCCGGGTCGTCGTGGTGCGCGAGACTCGCGCCGTCGACGTGGCCAAGTGATCCAGGGGGACTGAGTGGCGGAAGCGCAGCTGATTGACGGGACGGCCATTGGAAAGTCCATGCGGGCCGAGCTCGCAGGCGACATCGCGTCCCTCGGCCAGAAGGGTGTGAAGCCCGGACTCGCGGTGGTGCTGGTGGGGGAGAACCCCGCCTCCCAGGTCTACGTGAGGATGAAAGGGAAGGCCTGCGAAGAAGCGGGCATGCACTCCGAGACCATCAGGCTGCCGGTCGAGACGTCCGAGGCCGACCTGCTGGCGGTGGTCGATCGTCTCAACGCCGATCCGAAGATTCACGGCATGCTCGTCCAGCTCCCGCTCCCCAAGCACATCAACTCCGAGCGCGTGCTGCTCCGCATCGATCCGGCCAAGGACGTCGACGGGTTTCATCCCGTCAACGTCGGCAAGGTCTCGATCGGAGATCCGACGGGGTTCCGGCCCGCGACGCCGTACGGTGTGCAGAAACTGCTGCTCCGGACCAACGTCGAGACCAAGGGCGCGCACGCGGTCATCGTCGGACGCTCCAACATCGTGGGCCGGCCGATGGCCGCGCTGCTCCTGCAGAATGGTCCCGGCGGCAACGCCACCGTCACCGTCTGCCATTCGAATACGCGTGACATCGGGTCGGTCACGAGACAAGCCGACATCCTGATCGTCGCCATTGGCAAGCCGGAATTCGTCACCGGCACCATGGTGAAGCCGGGGGCCGTGGTGATCGACGTCGGCGTGAATCGCGTGGACGATCCATCTGCCAAGAACGGATACCGGCTGGTCGGCGACGTGCAGTTCCATGAGGCGAAGAAGGTCGCGTCGGCCATCACGCCGGTGCCCGGCGGCGTCGGGCCGATGACCATCACGATGCTGCTGTATAACACGGTACAGGCCGCCCAGCAGTGGACCGCCCGGTAGACATGTTCGGCGCCGTCGCGCCGGATGGTGCCTGGAGCGTGTCGGCCGTGAACCGCCGGGCCAAGGCGGCGATCGAGCAGACCCTCGAGCCCATGTGGGTCGAGGGCGAGATGACGGGGCTCAAGGACTTCGGCGGGAACCTGTATTTCTCGCTGCGTGACAGTCTCTCGCAGCTCCGCTGCGTCATGTTTCGGGACGACGCCCGCCGGCTGCCTGCTCACCCCACCGAGGGCATGAAGGTCTACGCCTTCGGCCGGGCCACCATCTATGAAAAGCGTGGCGAATACCAGCTGAATGTGACGCGCCTGATGTCCACCGAAGCGGGTGGGCTCTTTCGCATTGCGTTCGAGAAGGCCAAGGCGGCACTCGCGAAGGATGGCATCCTCGATCGTCCTCGCCGGCAGATCCCTCCGTATCCCCGCTGGATCGCCGTCGTTACGAGCGTCGATGGGGCGGCGCTTCGGGACATTCTGAAAGTCGCGAGCCAGCGGTGGCCCGTCGCCCAGATCGCCGTGATCGACACGCGGGTGCAGGGAGAGGGTGCGGTCGATGAAGTCGTCCGCGCGCTCCAGGTCATTTCCAAGCTGACGAAGGTCGATGTGGCAATCGTGGGGCGGGGAGGCGGTTCGAAGGAAGACCTCCAGGTCTTCAATGAAGAGCGCGTCGCCCGCGCCGTCGCCGCGGTACCCGTGCCGGTGATCTCCGCGGTCGGCCACGAGACGGACGTCACGCTGTGTGATCTGGTCGCAGATCATCGGGCGGCAACGCCGACGGACGCCGCCCGGCTCGCCACCCCCGACCGAGCGGAGGTGCAGAGTGACCTCGAGCACCTCGGCGCACGGCTGGCGCGTGGCCTTGAGCACCGCACCACTCGCATGGAAGAGCGCCTGGCGCGCATGACGGACGGTCTCCTCCGTGGGGTGGACCGCCGCCTCGAGTCCCTCACCTATCGCCTCTCCGTCGTCAGCGGCCGGCTCGACGCCCTCTCGCCGCTCGGCACCTTCGCGCGCGGCTTCGCGGTCCCCCGTGACGGGACTGGGCGGGTACTTCGTCGCATGGCTGACTTCCACCCAGGCGACCCCTTCGATCTGCGGGTGGTCGATGGCACCATCAAAGCCCAAGTAAGAAAAAACGACGGCAACTGATGGCCACTCAACCAGACTTCGGGAAGGAATTGGAGCGCCTCGAGGCCATCGTGCGCCAACTCGAAACGCCCGACTTGGACCTCGACCAGGCGCTGAAGTTGTTTGAAGAAGGTGTCGAGCGCCTACGCTCCGCGCGCGACCGGCTGAACGCCGCCCAGGCGAAGGTGAAGCAGGTCCTCTCCGACCACGCCGGAACGCTCAAGGTTGACGACCTCGACGGCTGAGACGGCGCCCAGGGGTCTCGACGCGTACCTGATCGACTGCCGGCAGCGGGTCGACGCGGTCCTGGCCGAGTGGAGCGAGGAGGGCGCGAAATTCTGGGCGCCTTCCGTCGCCGCCGCGGTACGCTACAGCCTCCTGTCTCCCGGCAAGCGCCTTCGACCCACGCTCGTCTTCAGCGCCTACGAATCGCTCGGCGGTGGGGAGGGGGCGATCGCGGAGCTCGCAGCCGCCGTGGAAGTGGTCCACGCCTACTCCCTGGTCCACGACGACCTCCCCTGCATGGACAATGACGATCTGCGCCGGGGCCGCCCCACGACGCACCGCGCCTTCGACGTGCCCACCGCCACGCGCGCGGGCTACCACATGGTGGCGCTCGCCGCCCGGGTGTTGGCGCGGGGCATGGCCCGGCTGGGCCTGTCACCCGAACGCCAGCGGGACATCGCGCTCGAGCTCTTCCGGGCGGCAGGCGCCGGCGGCATGATCGGCGGCCAGGCGCTCGATCTCGAGGGGGAAGGTGGCGGACTCGATCTCGCCGGCCTCCGCGAAGTCCACGCCCGGAAGACCGGGGCGCTCATCGCCGCCTCCTGCGTGATCGGGGCGCTCGCCGCCGGTGAAAATGTGCCGGCCCAGCGGATCGAAGCCCTGCGGGGCTATGGCGAGTCCATCGGCCTCGCCTTTCAGATCGCCGATGACGTGCTGGACACGACGGCCACCTCGGATCAGCTGGGAAAGACGGCCGGGAAGGACGAGGCGCAGGACAAGACCACCTTCGTGACCCTCCTGGGGGTCGGGGCGGCCCGGGAAGAGGCGGAGCGGCTCTCCGCCGCGGCGGTGGCCCGCCTGCTCTCGGCGGGGTTAGTTTCCCCTACACTGGTGGAGTTGGCGCACTATATCGTGACCCGGCCCAACTGACAGGAATTGGGGATTTCGGATTGCCGATTGCGGATTGAACCGC
>Ga0126371_10001259_pt1 | contig 21341 bp, 16 predicted proteins | sample PanSoiMetaPlot_4_FD_110145 | JGI IMG/M metagenome (GOLD analysis project Ga0126371, IMG submission 110145) | Tropical forest soil microbial communities from Panama - MetaG Plot_4 | ecosystem: Environmental > Terrestrial > Soil > Tropical forest > Bulk soil | place: Panama | collected 2016-02-17 | reverse complement strand
CCTCCGCTTCGCCTGGAAATCTCGGCGAGCCGAGGGTTCGACGTTTGAAGATTTTCGACCGAGATGCACCTGAACTCTTGGTGCCAAGGTTAAGAATAGAGTCGAAGGGGCCGGAGTGTCGGCTATGCTGACCTTGGCAAGGCCCCTTCCCGAATGGCAAATGTCACCAATTCGGCGTTGGTTTTCAGTCCGAATTCCTGCATGATTCGATATTTATGAAACGCCACGGTTCTAGTGCGTATGTTCAGAATGTCCCCGGTTTCGTGCATGCTGCGCCCTTCTGCCAGCAAACGAAGGATATCCCGTTGCCGAGGGGTAAGAGATTTTGTACGGTCGAGTCGCGGATCCCGAACAAATTCCTCGGCCAGCCTTTTGGCGATGTGTGGGGTCACGTAGGTACTGCCCCTGAGGACTTCACGGATTGCTTTTGCGAGTTCCCAAGCGGCAGACTTTTTGAGCACATACCCCGAGGCCCATTGCCGCAGAGCTAACGCGGCAATATCAGAATCGTCGGCAATCGTCAGCACCACAATTTTTGTGTTCGGGAGAACTGCTTTGAGTTCGAGTCCGGCGTCGATTCCATTGAGCAGCGGCATCCGCAAATCCAACACAATGACGTCTGGCCTGAGCCCGGGTGCTCGCTCGAGTAGCGCACGCCCATCGGCCACGGTGCCCACAACTTCAAACTCGGGTTCCAAGAGTCGTCTAAAAGCGTCCACGATCAATGTGTGATCATCAGCAAGCATCACCCGCGGCCTTTTCATCACCACTCTCCTGGGGACCGACACCGACTGCTCCCCGACTCTGGTAGGGGAGACGAACGGCTGGTCAGGAATGATTGGACAACACTGTACACCACAACGCTGGCACCTGAATCAGAAAACTGCGTCTTTGTTACGAAATCGGAACAGATTTCAATATTTTACCGCTCAATCAAAGTTCACCAAAGAAGGTCGGGAGTACACGTCAGCATAGGCGCGTGGCGTGCCAGGTTCATCGCCAATGCCGGAGTTTATGTCAGAAGGCTACCTATTTTTCTGCCACGAATGTCATGCAACGCGAACTGTCAATTTTGGCAGGTGCAGGCGGCATTGAACTCGTCAGAATTTCCAGCAAAAAGCAAACCCTGTCCAATTCGCTTATCTCAGCCCAGAACACCACTGCAATCTCCTCGAATATGCGGGCAATCTCAAGGCAAGCTCTCCCGGCGAGACTCGGTCGCAACTACAATCGCAGCTCCTTCTGCCTTGGCAAAACGCCTGCATACTATATACACAGATTTCTTTGGGTCGAGATGATGATTTTCGATCGAGGGAAACGCCCGGATTTACTGGCCGGGTTCGAGTCCGTTCCGTGCGGAAGACCAAGATCGATAAGGATGAGGTCCGAAAGCAGTCTTCCGCCTTCTGAACCGCGTCTGAGCTTCCGAGCTTTCTCGGATGATTTCTAGTTCTGGCCGCGGCCGAAACCACCAGACGACGCCACGACACGAAATCATCTACCTGCAGAATCCCGACCCGAGACAAAGCGTCCTCCGCAAGTCAGCTGGGATGGGATTGACCTCCCTGGCTGGGACTACGAACCGTCGCGTCCATTGCACTAAAAAGGGTGCAAAAGGCCCTTGTTTGGTACGAAATTGGTACTCGAGGTCCGGGAATTAGGTACACCCATCCCGAATCGCCCCCACCGCTTTCGTGGAGATTGAGCGGGCCCTCCAGACACATTTGTTTCTTACTTGTTTTCAGAGACCTGCGGATAATGCAGGCACTCGTGTCCGACTTGGAGCATGTCATGGGAAAAATCCGGGTGCTGGTAGCGAATCAGCCGCGGCTCATGCGGGATCTGGTCCTTGCAACCGTTTCTGATCAACCCGACATTGAAGTCCTCGGTTCCTTGGATGATGAGTCCCAAATCGCAAGAGTCGTTGCGAAAACTCAGCCGGATTTCGTGATCGTGGGCCTGGACAGGCCCAACGAGCGGCCTGCCATCTGCGACTACCTGCTGTCGCGATATCCGTCCGTAAAAGTCCTGGCGGTAGCACCCGAGCAGAACAACTCGGTGTTCTTTTGGTCCGACATCCGGTCGGCCACAATCGAGAGTTCTGAAGAAAGCATTCTGAATGTGATCCGCGGCAAGAAAAACAAACGGGTTGAACGAGTGATGTGAAGAAGTGGCCGTAGGTTTTGCACAGTGTAAATGTCTGCAAGCATTTGGTTTATAGGTGGCTATCTCACAAATGCCGCGTGTAAGTGAGGTGGCGGAGCTGTAAAGAGAGTCTGGAAACATGGTTAACCCGGGCGGAGGCCAACTGGTTGAGGAAAGGGCTGACTTCGTCGGACTGCGGTGGTTTGCGGCGTACACCAGCGCACGTCATGAGAAGACCGTAGCGCGACAACTGGAAGAGCGGTGTATCGAGAGATTTCTGCCGCTTTACCGTAGCTCGCGTCGATGGAAGGATCGCCGCAAATTGGTCGAGCTCGCTTTGTTTCCGAGTTATGTCTTCGTGAGAATTGAGGCGCGAGACAAGTTGCGTGTCCTTCAGGTTCCTGGGGTAGTGAGTTTGGTGACCTTCAACGGGCAACTCGCTCAACTTCCGGAGCAGGAGATCGACGCCCTGCGAAGCGGTCTCGATCACGGGGTTTACGCGGAACCGTGTCCTTACTTACGAGTGGGACGCCGGGTCCGGGTGGGGGCGGGACCGCTGGCTGGAGCAGAAGGCATTCTTATCAAAAAGAAGGATAAGTGTCGGGTCGTGATTTCGCTTGACGTGCTGATGCGGTCGGTGGCCGTCGAAGTCGATGGCGCGGATCTGGAAGCGGCGGGAAGTGCCGGGTTGAGGCAGTGACGGCCTGACATGAGGATGCACGCAGGCGCGCAGTGGAGAAACGAAATGCGCATTACAAGTCTTTGGAATCGGAGTGCACGAGTCCTTCTTGCGTACGTTGGGTTCGGGGGGTTCTTGCTACCACAGTTTTCGCTAGCCCAATCCTCCAGCATTGGCGCAGATCGGGTCACAAGGGCTAAGTCACGCGCCGAAGCTGAGGCGGAGCAACGGGTTGCGCTTTCGCCCGACAAGATTATCGAACTGCTTCGCCAGGAGCCGGGCCTGCTTCTCGAATCAAAGAAGATGCTGGTGCGCAAGGCGTACGAGCAGGGGCGCATTCTCGATCCCGACGACCTGACGGACGAGGCCCTATTCCAGTTAGTGCGCGAAGATCACAACATTTGTGTTCTGGTCACACAGGAAATTGTGGATCGCGCGTACATTCGCGCAAAACCCACGCAAGAGCAGATCGAGCGTGAGCGCGAGTTGAATGCCAGGTACAGGTATGGCACCACGGCTACGCCCGCCACGCCATCGCAAGGTACACCCGAGTCAAGCCTGAAACCGGGCAATCAGGAAGAAGCTTATTGGCAGAAGCACGACGAAAATCTCCGGCCAGTGCCCCAGCCTCAAGTCGAGCCGAGCCAGACTGCACCGGCAATACCGCAGCTTCCCAGGACTGCTCCGGGCATCGACAATCCTGCCCGCCAGGTTGAAATGACCAGCCTTCCCACAAACGACGAGACCTATGACGGGATGGCCATGGAATCGACCGCCTCGACCGAGTTCGGCATCAACCGAATCAGCCCCGAACAGTTGCCGGCACTCCTCAGTGCGAACAGTACTTCGAACAGAAGCTTTGCCGTGGTTGACGGCACAGCATCCGCCTCGGCCCGGAGGGGGGAGGCGGGAGTGCCTTACGCGAGTTATGGTCCAACCGGCACGCCAGTCGACAGTTCGTTCGCTGTGCAAAGTGGAGCAGCGGATGCGTCCGTTCGACCCAGGGACCTGAACTTGCAAGCCAAGATGGACATCGGGCGGCACCAGTTACCCTCGGCGGAAGACTTGAATCTGGATCGCCCGCAAATTCGACGCAAGGCGAACCCTTACGCGAATGTGCCGTCGCTCTACGACCTTTACTCGCAGCTCTCTCCGCGTCCGGCGATGCTCGAGCGCTTTGGCGCAAATATCTTTCGCAACGGGACCGGCAACATTGACAAGCTGCCCATGGACTTGCCGGTGGGACCCGATTATGTGCTCGGGCCCGGCGATGGCGTGAGCATTGAGATCTGGGGAAGCGTGGCCCAGCGTCTCCAGCGTGTTGTGGACTCTTCCGGGCGTCTGGCCTTGCCCGAAGTTGGCACGGTGCAGGTTTCAGGCAGAAGCTTGGGTGATGTGCAACGCGCGGTGCAGGCCGCCTTACGCACGCAGTTTCACGAAGTGCAAGCGGATGTATCGCTCTCGCGCATTCGCAGCGTGCGCGTATACGTCGTGGGCGAGGTCGAAAACCCGGGACCGTACGACATCAGTTCTCTCTCGACGCTGCTGAACGCGCTTTATGCAGCCGGCGGCCCGACTTCGCGCGGCTCTCTGCGGCACTTACGCCTATATCGCGGAAAAGAACTCTTACAGGAAGTTGACGGTTACGATCTCCTTCTTCATGGGGTGCACAACGATCTTGCACGAATTCAGTCCGGCGACACGATCCAGGTTCCGCCGATTGGGCCGGAGGTCACCATCGAGGGCATGGTTACCCACCCGGCCATTTACGAGCTCAGCAATGAAAAGAGCTTGGCGGACGCCCTGCAACTTTCAGGCGGCGTGCTGACCTCCGGCACCTACCGGCATCTCGAGATCGAGCGCACCGTTGCCCACCAGGGCCACACCATGCTGCAGCTCGATATTCCAGAGACTAACGACGCCCAGGCCATCAACAAAGCCCTGGACGACTTTCAGGTGCAGGATGGCGACAAAATCAGGATCTCGCCTATCCTTCCGTATTCCGAAAAGACGGTCTACCTCGACGGACACATCTTCCATCCCGGCAAGTACGCGTACCACGACGGGATGAGGCTCACCGACCTGATCCATTCATATAACGATCTGCTGCCGGAGCCGTATCAGGCCCACGCGGAGGTCATTCGTCTCGAGGCGCCGGATTACACGCCCACGGTGCTGGCCTTCAATCTCGGTGACGCGTTGATCGGCAAAGAGCAGGACTTGGCCCTGAAGCCGTTTGACACCGTACGCATCTTCGGCCGCTACGATTTTGAGGATCCGCCGGTCGTCACAGTCAGTGGGGAAGTCCGCGACCCAGGTGATCACATCACCAATGGGCTGACGCATTTGCGCGACGCGGTTTATCTAGCTGGCGGTCCGACTCCGGATGCCGAACTCGGTGATGCGCAGGTCTTCCGCCACACCGGCGACGGGCACCTGAAGGTCATCGACGTTGATTTGCACAAAGCGCTGGCGAACGACCCGAAAGACAACGTCGCTCTTGAACCTAAGGACCGGATCTTCATTCATCGCGATCTCAACAAGGTCGACCCGCCCACGGTCAAGATTCAGGGAGAAGTGGCGCGTCCCGGCAAATACCCGCTTGGCGAGGATATGACCGCCGCGGAGTTGGTCCGGGTCGCCGGTGGCTTTAAGCGCGGCGCGTACACCGAAACTGCAGACCTGACTCGCTATGAACTGGTGCAGGGGACAAGCGTGGCTGGCGAAACCGTGACCGTTTCGATCGCGAAGGCCATGGCGGGTGAAGCCGATACCGATGTTCGGCTGCATGATGGCGATGTGCTCACGATCAAGCAGGTGGCAGGTTGGAATGACGTTGGTTCCACCATTGCGGTAAAGGGCGAGGTGATCCACCCCGGCACCTATGGCATTCAGGAAGGCGAGCGCCTGAGTTCAATTCTGATGCGCGCAGGGGGGTTCCGCAGTGATGCATATCCCTACGGTGTGATCTTTGAGCGTAAGCAAGTTCAGCAGCTTGAGCAGGAGAACCGCGAGCAGTTAATCCGGCAGGTGCGCATCGATGGAGCCAACCTGGTCCAAATTCCGGAGCAGGATGCTGACCAGAAGATGGCGAAAGAAGCCGCAGTGAATCAGTGGCAGGGTGCGCTGCAAAAGCTCCAGGAAACTCCTCCTTCGGGCCGGCTGGTCATCCACATCTCGAAAGACATCCGGCACTGGGCGAATACCCCGGCCGATGTTCAGGTGCGGGCCGGCGACATGATTTACATTCCCAAGCGCCCAAATTTCGTGATGGTCGATGGCTCCGTCTATAACCCGACTGCAGTCACTTACAAGCCTGGCAAAGATGGGGGATGGTATTTAAAGCAAGCTGGCGGTCCCACCAACACCGCCAACAAGAAAGCCGTATTTGTGATCCGCGCCGACGGCTCGGTGGCCGGTGGTTCTGGCGGGCTGTTTGGTGGAGGCGTCGACCACGTTGCCCTCCATCCCGGCGACTTAGTCATGGTTCCCGAGAAAGCCTTTAGCGGCACCACCAAGTGGAAGACCACACTCGAATCCGCGCAGCTGGCGTACGCGGTTGGAATTGCCATTCAAGTTGCCAGAAGTTTTTAGGATTTCGGAATCCTGATGTTGTCAGTTCGAACCGTAGCGTTGGGAATCGTATTAGTGGGGCCATGGAATCTGGCAGGCGTAGCCCAGGTCGGCACATCAGGGGCGGATACTCACCCCGCAATTTCGCAAGGGAATGCTGACGGGCGGGACCCTGACCAGGCTCAGAGCTTGCCTGCTAAGCCCGCAAGCTCTCCCGACCCAGCCAAGGAAGACTCGAAATACGAGTTCACTCCGGGTGCCGACCCGGAGAACCACCTGGTGTCGCCTTTCGTGAAACATCTCGCCGAGGACCAGAGCACCTTCTGGACGGCGCCGGCGCATTTTCGAGTGAAGGACTTGCGGTGGGCCGTGCCGTTTGTTGGCGCGACCGCAGGATTCATGGCGGGAGACAGCTGGATTTCAAAACAGATCCCGTTAAATAAAGTGCAAACTAGCAAGACATTTTCCGACTATGGTGCGTATTCGCTGATCGGCGCCGGCGGAGGTGCGTTTGTGCTCGGCCACATTCTCGGTAACGATCAGATGTCGGAATCCGGGCTGCTTAGCGGCGAGGCCGCCATCAACAGCACCGCCATCGCTTATTTGCTCAAGGAGATTACTCAGCGCCCGCGTCCGTATCAGGCGAATGGAAGCGGCACCTTCTTTCAGGGTGGCAGTTCGTTCCCCTCGGAGCACGCTGCGATCGCCTGGTCCATTGCCAGTGTGATGGCGCACGAATACCCCAGCACATTCACCAAAATTCTGGCCTATGGATTGGCCACAGGCATCAGCGCAACTCGCGTCACCGGCCAACAGCACTTTTCATCCGACGTGATTGTCGGCAGTGCCCTCGGCTGGTACTTCGGGCGCCAGGTCTATCGCGCTCACCACGACACCGAGTTAGGTGGCGATTCCTGGGGCGATCTTTTGCCCGATAGCTCCTCCGGCGGAGAGGGCGAGATTACCCGCAACCCGGGGAACATGGGATCTTCGTATGTGCCCCTGGATAGCTGGGTCTATCCCGCGCTCGAACGCCTCGCAGCGATGGGCTACATCCAATCGGCGCATCTGGGCGTTCGTCCGTGGACGCGCTTGGCGTGCGCCGGGATGCTGGAAGAGGCGCAAGAGAAAATCGCCGACGAGGATAACTCGGGTCAGGCCGGGAAGATCTATCACGACCTGGCGAGTGAATTTTCCGGCGAAACCGCCCGTCTCAATGGTGCCGCCAACGTTGGCGCCGGCCTCGATTCGATCTATACCCGCGTGATGGACATCTCTGGCCCTCCCCTGCGCGATGGCTATCACTTCGGCCAGACCATCATCAATGACTCCGGCCGGCCATACGGCGAAGGTTTCAATTCGGTTGACGGAGTAATCGCGCACGCCGAAGCTGGACCGTTTGCGTTCTTCATCCGTGGCGAGTACCAGCATGCTCCGGCGGTTGCTTCCTACGGAGCTTCTGTGCAACAGGCCATCGCCAACGCCGACCGTACGAGTCCGGTTTCAAATGGCCGAGCCCAGATCGATCGTTTCGACATGGTTGAAGGCACGGTTTCCTTCAATTGGCACAATACCCAGCTCTCGTTCGGCAAGCAGAATCTGTGGCTCGGGCCAGGTGAATCGGGCGCATTACTGATGAGCGACAACGCCGAACCGGTTCTGATGCTGAAACTGGACAGCGTCTCCCCCTATCGCATCCCTCTACTGTCGCGCGCCCTGGGGCCCGTCGAAGCGGAGTATTTCCTGGGTCAATTGGCAGGGCAGCAATTCGAACTCAACGGCACTCAGTTGCTTGGACCCGGCGGGATACAACCACAACCTTTTCTGGACGGTGGCAAGGTAAGTTTCAAGCCTACTGCCAATCTTGAGATAGGAATGGGATTCACGGCTCAATTCGCGGGACCGGGGCTACCGTTTACCTTTAGTAACTTCATCCGTACATTTTATGTCCACACACAAACCACGCCAACTACGAATGGCAACAACCCCGCGAAGCGCGCGACAAATGCTGATTTCACTTATCGTGTTCCGGGCCTGCGTAATTGGCTGACGATTTATGGCGATGCGCTCACCGTTGACGAGATCTCCCCGATCGGCTCGAGTCGTGCCACGGTAAACCCCGGTGTATATATTCCGCAATTTCCGAAGTTGCATAATCTCGAATTCCGTGCCGAGGGACTGCACGAACCGATAACAAAGGAGTTTGCACCTGGCTTCGTTTATTACGGCGTAAGACGCTATCGTTCAGGTTATACGAATGACGGGACTCTTATGGGTAACTGGATCGGTCGTGCAGGGCGTGGTTGGCAAGGATGGCTTACTTATTCATTCTCTCCACGCTCGCGCCTGCAGTTTGGATATCGTCTCCAGGAGGTGTCACGCGAGTTTTTAGGAGGTGGTCGTTCGGCAGATTATTCAGTGGACTGTGAGGCTGGGCTTGCATCATCGCTCTCATTGCACGGCTTCCTTCAGTATGAGCATTGGAGGTTCCCTGTATTAGCGCCTGGTCCTCAGATGGATGTGACGACCGGATTGCAGTTAACGTTTTACCCCAATCTTAAGATTCGAAAGTAGGGCAACTTGTATTACCCAACACTGCCGCAGGATCGGGCTAAAGGTCAGCATCTGGGCTGGCAGGAGTAAAGTTATGTCCTCTTCAGTCGAAGTACCCAAGACTAGCAACGGGGAAATTCAAGAGCTAACCAGCTTCGAACTGCAGCTGGTTCAGCCGGTCGCCAAGGGATCGCCGGCGAATTTTCGGCGTGTGGTTGCAGCTGTTGAAGTCGTTGCAGATATCCTGACCATCGCCATCGCAATCCGGTTTGGATATCTGGTGTATGGGACGACGGCGATCGGAAAACATGTGAACATCCCGCATCGGCTGGTGTGGAGCGGTGCTTGCATTCTGGCTGTGGTCATGGTTCTCATGCTGGATCGTGTCGGGGCGTATCGCCGAGGTAACAGCTTGTTGCGTGTGCGTGAAACTGAGCAAATTCTCCGCGTTTCAGCACAGGCGCTTGTGGCGGTACTGGCATTCAGTGTTTTTGCGCGCGTTCTGGTGCCGCGCTGGCTTCTAATACTGTGTTTCAGTTTGGTGCCTCTTTTCCTTTTTGTCGAAAAGACGCTGCTCTATTCATTCACTCACTTGCTGCATTCCCGTGGCTATGGAAACGAGCGAGTGCTCATTTATGGCGCAGGTTGCACAGGGCGCCGCGTTTTTTCTGTCCTCAGAAATTCGCCCAAGCTTGGACTCGTCCCGGTAGCAGTTGTTGACGACGACAGATCGAAAGTGGGCGGAACAGTATTCGAACTGGCGTACGAACGCCGCAGTTCTGCACGGATCATCGAAGGCCCGGTCACCCGGGAACTGATTGCTGCCTATGACGTTGACTTGGTCATTATTGCGATCCCCACAGTCGGCCGTGAGCGATTTGCATATACAGTCGAGGAAGCATTGGCAGCCAACGCGAGAGTGTCCTTTGTTCCAAATCATCTGCTTTCCTTAGATTCATGGCTCGATTATCGCGACTTAGATGGCATTCTGTTGGCATCTTTCGGCAAGCCGGCTTCTCGCTTCGGTTACGAGCTCGCAAAACGCACGCTCGATTTTATGGGTGCCGTACTCCTGACCAGTCTTTGTGCGCCAGTATTCGTCGTGCTTGCAATCCTAATCAAGCTCGACTCCAAAGGGCCCGTCGTGTTTCAGCAAGAGCGCATCGGGCAAAACGGAAAGCCGTTTCGCATGTACAAGTTCCGCAGTATGCACGTAAGCGCGCCAGCATATGCTTATTCCCCGCGCGAGTCTTGTGATCCACGAATCACCCGAATAGGTAGATTTTTACGAAAGAGCAGTCTTGATGAGTTGCCACAGTTATTCAACGTGCTGCAAGGTAGCATGTCATTGGTCGGCCCGCGTCCAGAGATGTCTTTTATTGTGCAAGAGTACAGCCACCGGCATCGACAACGTCTACAAGTAAAGCCTGGACTTACCGGGTTATGGCAGCTCAGTGGAGATCGCGCCTTTCGGATTCACGAGAACATGGAATACGACGTGTATTACATTCAACATCGCAATTTCTTTATGGATCTAGCCATACTTTTGCATACGTCGATCTATGCGATGCGTGGCATTTAACAGCGCACAGTCTTAGGTTCTTGAGGCGCAAAGATGACGATACGAGAAAAACCGAAGAGCGTTCGCCAGGTTGAGGAAGAATTCGGGTTTCCATCTGAGGAATTACTTCCCGCTTCCACAGGCGGCCAGACCGATGGTAATGCGAATATTGAACGGGCAAAGCTGCTGTGGGAAAACCGTCGACTTCTTGGACGCGTCACAGCATCGGGTCTTTTGCTGGCGATACTGGTGGCCGTCATTCTACCGATCCAGTACACATCAACGGTACGTCTTATGCCGCCAGACCAGGATTCCGGTACGGGGTTCGGAATGCTTGCTGCGTTGGCGGGAAAAGCAGGGGGGGCTCTGGGTGGGCTGGGGGCTGAATTACTCGGTTTAAAGACGAGTGGCGACCTTTTTATCGGCATCCTCCAAAGTCGAACCGTCGAAGATGCCATTATTAACAAGATGGATTTGCGCAAAGAGTATGGAGTTGCACGATGGGAAGACACGCGCAGAATGCTTGCCAGAAGGACCGCGATTTCCCAGGATCGGAAGAGCGGAATTCTGACGATCGCCGTTTCCGATCATAGCCGTGAAAGGGCGAAGGCTATCGCTCAAGAATATGTCGTCCAACTCAACCAGGTAGTCATCAACATGAATACTTCATCAGCGCATCGAGAGCGCGAATTTCTGGAAGAGCGACTGAAAGGTGTTCAAGAAGACCTCGATAGCGCGCAGAAGCAATTCAGTCAGTTTGCCAGCAAGAACACAACGATCGACTTGCAAGCGCAAAGCAAAGCAATGATCGAAGCCGGTGCAACACTCACCGGCGAATTGGCAGCAGCAGAGACAGAATTGGAAGGCCTTCGCCAGATTTATGCCAACGGCAATGTCCGAGTGCGTGCAGTTCAGGCGAGAATAGGCGAGCTTCATAGACAACTCGAAAAGCTTGGCGGTTCGTCTGCAACGCCGACTGCCGCCGATGAGTCCGCTAGCGGTGCAAACCAGAGCACCCTCTACCCGCCGATCCGAGAACTTCCGATTCTCGGCGTACCCTACGCAGACCTGTATCGACGGGTGAAGGTCCAAGAAGCAGTTTTTGAAACTCTTACTCAAGAATACGAATTGGCGAAGGTGGAAGAAGCAAAAGAGACTCCCAGTGTCGAAATATTAGATCCGGCAGATTTGCCGGAAAAGAAATCATTTCCGCCCCGTGTTGCAATCACCCTGTTCGGGGCCATGCTAGCGTGTGTCGCTGGCAGCTTCTGGGTACTTGGCGCCGTTCGTTGGCGCACTATCGATCCCCAGCACCCAGGGAAACGGTTAGTGCTCGAGGTTTTGCGAAGCGTTGCCCACGGGACTTTCCTGTCCAAAAATGGCACGGGCACTCCGGTAAATGGTACCGGTACGCTTCCGTAACGATGATGCGTTATCGCCCCAGGCGAGACATCTTTCCGCAATGAAAAGTAAAGTTGTAAAGCTATTTGCAGCGAATACATTCTCCTATTTATTGGTAGGGGTATCGTTTATTGCTTATTCGCGCCTGTTATCTCCCGGCGAGTTTGGAACTTATGGGGCTGCCTTTGCTCTTGCCTCTATGCTGGCGCTTGTACTCGATGGCGGAATCAAGACTACCATTATCAAGATGCCGCGAGAGGTAACCGATACAGAAGAAGTAACAATTTTATTCTTGATGCTGTGCGGTGCCAGTCTCATCACGGTGTTGTTTTCCTTACTTCAAAATCCGATCTTGCATTGGAAGCCACAGCTGGCGCAAGACTACCGTTTTGCCGTTTTATTTGTTGGCACGTCTCTCATTTGTTACCCGCTGGTAACGTTGCCTACGGCGCGACTCGAGCGCCGTCTAGATTATGGTCATATCGCTTGGATCGAATCCACAAGCATGCTGCTAGAGCGAGGTGCGCCAGCCATCTTTTTAGCGGTATTTCATATCGGAGTGTATTCCTTCTTCTGGGCTCTTCTGTTGTCGCGGGCGTTTAGGGTCTCTGCACTCAGCATGTTTCATCGCCCAGCGATTCTGCGCATTTCGTTTCGCACAGTTCGCGAACCTCTTCATCTTCTGCGTGAAGGAAGCTGGATTCAGCTTGGCAGCTTGGCCAATGTGGTGAGAGACAACTTGCCACTCCTGCTAGTCGGCCCGTTTTTCGGAAAAGTTTGGATCGGGAACTATACCTGGGCCATGCAAGTATGCCAAATTAGCTCTCAAGCTTTTGCGCAAATTTCGGCTCGCGTTTCATTACCGATATTTGCGCGCCAGGATAGTTTTGAAGCACGCTGGCCGAGCTACCTGCAGCAGATACGACTCTTGGCAACCTTAACCGCGCCGGTGCTTTGTGCGGTTTGGTTGATACTTCCCCCGGTAAACGCCCATCTGTTTCATGGCAAATGGACGTCTGCCCTGCTGCTGGTTCCCTTATTGTTTATGCGCATGATACCGGGTTTGGCCACCACCCCTCTAGGACCATTGGTGCTGGTTCATTGCGGCGGCTACATTTATGCAAAGTTGTCCTGCATGTGGACTACGGTTGAGTTCGTGGCTGCCTTATTGTGCCTTTATTTCATTGGCCCTACTGGTCTAGCGTGGAGCTACGCGTTTGTGGTGTGGGTTGGACTTGCACTCATGTTGTCCCCGCTGGCTCAAAGCAGAAGAGGCTTAGCTGGGCCACTGATCGCGGAAATCTTGCGCCGCCCCAGTCTGGCGTTCTCTGCAATCGCGGTCTTTTCACTTGCGTTGCTCATTAGAGATTGTGGACCCAAGTACGTGGACAACATTTGGTTGTTCGGCATACTGGCATCAATAGTTGTGTTGGCTGCCTATTGCCTTGAGCCGGAGATGCGAAAACTTGTCAAAAACGCAAAAGCATAGGCTTCACAAACGGGTTTTAAAACCGTGGCGCAACGACTACTTAGTGTACAAGTACTTGTGGCCTAATATTGAGGGGGCCGCCGCAACAGTTCTTAAGCGCGCAATTGGAAGACCTCCAGTAATCCTCGATATTGGTTGCGGCCACAAACCATATCGAGACCTCTTTCCAGATGCCACGTACTTTGGAATGGATCGTACGACATCCGATTCTTCTCCTGACCTTGTTGGGGATGCATTGAATCTCCCCGTCAGGGATCAATCCGTGGATATTGTTTTCGCAACACAGGTCATTGAGCATGTGCCAAGCCCGGAAGTCATGATCAGGGAGTGCAAGCGAGTACTTCGCCCGCAAGGTGCGCTTATATTAACTGGGCCTTTTTACTGGCCTTTACACGAAGAACCGCACGATTTCTTTCGGTTTACGAAATATGGGTTTATAGAGCTATTAAGGAAGGCAGGATTCTCAGAGTGGCAGGTTCGCGAAGACGGTGGAGATTGGGCCCAACTTATGTTAACAGTAAATTTACGCTTTAGAGGCCGTCTAATGATCCCATTAATTTGTGTTGTGAATTTCGTTGGCGCTTTGCTCGACAAGGTTAGTTCTTCTAGGAAATCACCTTCGAACTATACGGTGATGGCATGGAACTGAGCCTAAACGATACCAAATCACTAGAAAGTGAAAATATTAACTACTCAATTGACTTACTCCAACGGGATGAAAATGATCGTATACATATCGTGACCGAATTGATTGACATAAAGCGGGAATACAGCATTCAGGACTGTACCGTTCTCGAGGTTGGTTGTGGTTTCGGCAATAATCTTAAAGTGTTTGACAGAGACAACATCACTATCGGAGTTGAGGGCTTGCCGTCCGCAGTTGCCGAAGCTCGAGCTAGGGGTTCTAATGTGCAGAAGGGTAACTTAGAGGATCCGCTTGAACTTGAGAGCGAGAGTGTCGATTGGGTGCTGTGTCTGGATGTTCTTGAGCATTTAGTCAATTCGTGGGGTTTGCTGATTGAAATGCGCAGAGTGCTGAGAAATGGAGGGAAGGCCATAATAAATGTTCCCAACCATTTCACGTTGTCAGGCAGGATCAGATTGCTTTTCGGCCATAACTTGGACGTCTGTGGATTTTTCCCCGGGAGTCATGACTGGGATAATCCCCATCTCAGATTTTTTACGTATCGTGGAATTTGCGAGATGGCACGCGCCAGCGGATTCAAAATCGTAGAAAACAGATCCGAACATTCCCCGGCTTTCCCGAGATTAACCATTTTACAGAAGCTCGGCTTGGACTGGGCGGTCGAGCGTTGTGCTCGACTGCGCCCATCGCTTTTCGCAGCGGGATTTTTTCTTATTCTTGAGAAAAGTTAATGCTGAGCCCACAGTTGAGACGTTCGTCACCGACAAATATTCTTTTCTATTCCGACGCCCGTGAGTACGGCGGTCATGAGGCAATGACGGTCGCGGCGGTGCGCTACATGGCCGGTCAGCCCGAGCTCAATGTCATTTTTATTTTTTACGAAAGAAATTGTCGCTTAGGGGATGAACTCAGCAAAATAGCAACAGTCGGCCGGCTGACCTTACTTCCATTGCAGTTGAAGTCTGAGGGCTTTCGGCCCTTCCGGCCGGTGGTGCAGGTGATAAGGATGCCACATCTTCAGCGTGTCATGGGGTGCCTCGATCCTGACCTCATCGTAGTTTCTCAGGGAAACATCGAAGGAAGTTGGCTGGGACTGATTGCTGCTAAGCGCGCTGGTTTTCGTACGATCAGCTACATTCCTATGGCGCAGCCTTTGCGCTGTCCCACAGGATTCATATCATTGAGCCGCGCCTTTCTGGATCGAATGCTATACAGGGTACCGGATAAATTCATCACGATTACCAGAAGTGGAAGAGAGATGCTGCTCGAACGCGGAGCAAAGGCTGAAATCGATGTAGTTCTTAATGGAATCGACTTGAAACAGTCCTTTTTTGACCGCGCAAGCGCTCGCCGCGAATTCGGTTTTGCTGAAGAAGATTACGTTGTCGCAACAATTGGAAGGATCGTATTCGGCCAGAAAGCTCAGGATTTCCTGGTCGACTCTATTGCCAAGCACAGGCAAAAGCTTCGCACCTTCCGTTTCTGCGTAGTCGGCGAAGGCCCCGATGAGCCAAAACTCCGGAAGATGATCGGCAATTTCCAGCTTGACGAGTATGTCTCGGTTTTGCCCTGGCGAAGTGATCTTTCGTCCTTTTACTCCGCAATTGATCTGCTGGCCATCCCCTCCCACTTCGAGGGGGTGCCGCTGGTGATGCTCGAAGCTATGTGGCACGGGATCCCGATAGTCGCGTCGGATGTGGACGGAATGGCGGAGGTGCTTCCGCCCGAATGGCTGTTCCGCCGTGGAGATCATGAATCTTTGGTAAATGCGCTACTGCGCGTGTACCAGGCGAACAACTCGCAATATTTAGCGGCGAACAAGGGCCGTGTTGCAGAGGAATTCAGTCTCGCGAGTTTTCAAAGACGCTTCTGTAAAGCGGTAACAGGGAACCTGCAGGTAACTGTAGATTCGCAATCCATCAACACTGAGAGAGTGACCCACACTTGCGCATCGGAATTGATCTGACGTCGATCTGGCGGCCCGCGACAGGCAACGAACTTCTTGCGATCGAGATGAGCCGTGGGCTCTTGCGGGTAGACTCTAAAAACGAATATGTGCTGTTCTTTTCACGACAGGTCCACGAGGCCCTGCAGGCTTATATCGGCCCGGCCGAAGCCCTTTTGGCGCCGATGTCGCATGAACTAGTGACAAAACATCTTTGGTTCGATCGTGCGTTGCGGACAGCGAACCTCGACTATATGCATTTCCCAGTGTTCCCACCGCCTTGGCGCTTATCTTGTCCAATGGGATGGACCCTTCCGGACGCTACACCCTGGTTGCATCCCAAGACGATGAAGTTTAAATCCCGCTGGTACTACAAGGTTGTGGGCGGCCATGCGGCCCGTACAAGCCGGATCATAATAACCGATACAGAGGCATCTCGCGATGACCTCATCAAGTACGTGAATGTACAACCCCACAGAGTTCACGTGATCTACCCTGGATTGAGGTCCATCTTCGTGCAGCGCCATGACCCGAGCCGATTCGTGAGCGTAAGAAATCGATTTGGCCTGCCGAAAGAATTTATCCTTTTCGTGGGAACTCTCGAGCCCAGAAAAAACCTTTCTCGGATACTCGAGGCCTTTAGCATGCTCAAAGCCACGGGTTCTTTTGAGCCGGCGCTGGTAATCGTTGGACGCAAAGGCTGGCTGTACAACCCGGTGTTCGCAGACATCAGACGTCTCAATCTTGTAAAAGACGTGTTTCTAACCGGATATGTTTCGGACGATGATCTCGTGAATTTGTACAACATGGCCCGTCTTCTCGTATTTCCTTCAATTTACGAGGGGTTTGGTTTTCCATCTATTGAGGCCATGGCTTGTGGGTGCCCCGTGGTCACCTCGGATCGAGGTGCCCAATTCGAGATAACGAAAGGGTGCGCCGTACACTGCGATCCAGAAAGCGTGAAGAGCATTGCTACGGCTATCCAGAGCGCTCACTATGACGAAGCACTACGCGCCAGTCTGATCGGGAAGGGACTGCGACGCGCCACCTCGTTTTCGTGGGAGAGATATGCTCGGGAATTTCTGAGAGTGGTGCACCAGTCATTTGATGTTCCCTGCAATGAATCGACTCCGGATCATTTCGCATCTCGCGAGCAGTCGCAGGCTCCAGTAAACGCTCTCTAAAGAAAACCACGCCGTGATTTATATCTTTTTGGCGTTCAGTGCCAGCATAGTGATCTTCGTTTGGCTGAAGGAGAAGAGCTTGTATGTGATCTTTCCCTGGGCCTATGTTCAAAACTTTGTGCTCGCCTATATGTACACATCCGGCTGGGCGGGCCGAGGACTCTGCCAGGGGCTCCTTATTATTAAGGAGTTTCTTCTGCTTTGGTTATTCTTTCATTTTCTGCCGAAGATGCGGATCTGTGGAGGGGGAAAGTGGCTTTTCCCTTTGAAGATCCTGGCTGGTTTTACGGTTTGGTGTTTTCTGCGTTATCTGGCGGCGGTCCTTCTGCAGGGGCAAAGCGCAGTCGGGAATCTGTGGACTTTGCGCGTCTTCAGCTTCCCACTACAAATTTTAGTCGTGGCCGTCGGGGTTGCCTTTACCAACCCCACCCTCTCCAAACAATTTGTAAAGCACATGACGTATTTTGTATCCGGAGTGGCTCTGGTAGGGATTCTCGTTTATCTTTTACCGGATCTAAATTTCTGGCGCGATCACGTAAACGTAGCTCAATACAATGCCGAAGTAAAAGGTGAATCAGGTGGCAACTCTGGTCTACAGCAGCAATTAGGAGGGGAAGACACTCAGGAGGCTGAAGAAGGACTGCCTGGCAATGCGCGCGGAAGAGAGGAGTTCGCATTTATTTCCCCGTTCCGTGCAATTGGGACCGTTTGTGATGCGGTCGGTTTCGGCCATCTGGTGGCGTTTCCACTATTACTCCTGGTATTTTGTGCTCCGCCCGGGTGGAAAAAGCAACTGATGATCGTGGTAACCGCGACCGCACTATTTGTGACCTTTACAAGATCCGCCTGGTTATTTGTAGCTATCAGTGCGCTTTTTATCTTGTTACGCACTAAGCGATACAAGTTAGTCTTTGGCACATTCGGGCTAGTTGTCCTCGGCCTGGCGGTGTGGACTCCGCTGTCCGCATGGTATTCGGACAGCCTGGCTTTTCTATCCTGGACGAATCCGCAAGAGGGCCATACCCAGGGACTAGTGTGGCTCTACAAAGAAGGTCTTTGGAATTGGCGAAATATTCTTGGCCAGGGCCTGGACGCCGAAGTTTACGAGGGAGGATACGAAATCATCTTAATCCGGTTCGGTTTTCCTGCTTTGATTGGCGCGTTGTTATTTTTCTTTGCTGTCTATCACTCGCTTCGAAATAGCTGTTATGGCCTCACGCCAGCGTTCCTGGTGGCTCAGGCGGCGCCGTTAGCGATGGTGCTGACCATGAATACGTCCTATTATCCATTCAGCTTTATACCCTATCTTCTGCCTTGGTTTGCAGTCGGAACTTGTTTAGCACTTGTTGCGCGCACTAAACACTTGAATAAATGGGAGAGTCATGAGCTGGCTACAAACAACTGAGTTAAGTCCCGCAGAGGAACTGAAACAGGACCTGCAAAATCGGGAGCCCAGAACCGGGTTCGCAGAAGAAAGGTGGATGTTCAACTGCGGTGATTTAAGTCTTATTTCATTATCGCCAGATTCCTTATTCGAAGGCAACGGGAGGTTTCTGCAGATTACTCCGGTTAATGCAGAGGTGTTCGTATTGGCCCATGAACACCCTGAGTTCCGGCAGCTCGTCCGGACCACCATAAACGTAGTGGACGGAAAGGTCCTGCAGTGGATCTGTAAATTACTCTACCCCGGTTGTGACATTGTGTTGCTCAAGGGGGCCAACTTTATTTATGACTTGGCTGCCTTCTGTAAGGAGCGTGACCAAAAACTATTTCTGCTTGGCTCGACAGAGGCTTCCAACGCCGGAGCAGTCGCCCGACTCAGGCGTGCCTATCCAGGACTGCAAATCGAGGGATTTGGTCCGCCACTTTCTCAATCGCCCTTCGAGACACCGTGTCGCGACAAGATATTGTCAGAGATTGAGCAGTTTGCTCCCCATCATCTGGGAGTCTGTTTCGGTCCAATTAAACAAGAGCTTTGGATTCGGCAAAATGCGAGGACTTTGGAACGCCTTGGTGTACGGTGTGCATACGCCCTCGGCGGCACGATCGACTTCCTGTCCCTCACTCGACGCCGCGCGCCGGGTTGGGTGCAACGGATCGGGGCAGAATGGCTCTTTCGCTTTTTCTGCGAACCGCGAGCTAGGTTTTATCGGACAGTGATTCAATTCAAGATGCCCTTTTATGCGATGAGAACAAGTCGCAGCATAAGAGTCTTAACCACACTCTAGCTTTTTTCATCGCAATTTCGAAGCCATGGGGCATAACCATAGTACTTCCCCTATAGGCAAGTGTCCCGCTCTCGTTCTTGCCGGCGGATTTGGCGAGCGACTGCGTGAAAGTTATGACCGTGGACCAAAGGTGCTTGCGCCCGTTGCAGGCCGCTCATTCCTTGAGTATCTACTGGTTTGGCTGCGCAATAGTGGAATCAAGCGAGTCGTCCTTTGCATTGGATACAAGGGTACCCAGTTGCGCGAGTGGTTGGGCGATGGGCATGAATTCGGGCTAAACGTCGATTATTCATCTGAAGATACCCCTCTCGGAACCGCAGGGGCGCTTAAACATGCCGAACGATTAGTAAACTCCGACTTATTCTTCGCCATGAATGGCGATTCTTTTTTGGATGTGAATCTTTGTGCTATGTATCAACATCACATTTCCCACTCAGCATTCGCTACTCTTGCAGTAACTCCTCAATCTGATTCCGGCCGATATGGAAGTGTCCAACTTAATTCCAAAGGAGAGATTGTAGGTTTTGCTGAAAAAGCTGCTGTCCAGGGTGGCGAGCGACGCGCCGTATCGTCGATTCTGATTAATGGAGGCATTTATCTTTGTCAACGCCGCTTCCTTGAGCTTATTCCCTTGGATAAAGCCGTGTCTATAGAGAAAGACGTGTTCCCACGGTTGACCGACGGTCGTCTGCATGGATTTATGTCAAATAGTTACTTCATTGATATCGGGGTGCCCGCTGACTACAAGAGGGCGCAGAGTGAATTGCCTGAAAGGATTAGACATGATCATCCGTGCTAAAGCGCCGCTGAGGATTAGTTTTGCCGGTGGTGGTACTGATGTACCACCATTTCCCGAACGAGAGATCGGCTGCGTTCTTAATGCTACGATCAACAGTTTTGCCTGGGGCAGCCTCAGGCCTCGTGAAGACGATCAAATCACAATTGAGTCGGCCGACATGGGGATTTCTCTCAGTTATACGGTCGACAGCGATTTTGCTTTTGATGGACAATTGGACCTCGTAAAAGCTGCGATTATTCGCATGGGTGCTAAGAATTCTCATGGCTTTGATATTTTTCTTCACAGCGACGCACCACCTGGTTCAGGGCTAGGTTCTTCTTCAGCTCTCATGGTGGGACTGGTTGGATTGGTAAGAGAGTTCAAAAATTTTGCTTATACTGATTACGAGGTTGCCCACCTAGCATATGTGATTGAGCGCCAGGATCTTCGTATTGAAGGCGGCCTGCAGGACCATTACGCCGCTAGCTTTGGCGGGTTTAACTTCATCGAATTTTATAAAGACCGCATTATTGTCAATCCGCTTCGAATCAGCCAAGAAGTAGTGAACGAGCTCGAGCACAATCTTCTGCTCTGCTACACAGGATCAACACGAAGATCGGATCACATCATTGAAGATCAGAAGCGGCGGTACGAGCAGAACCAAGAGCAAACAGTGCAGGCTCTTCGAGAACAAAAGCGGCTTGCGATAGAAATGAAGAATGCGCTCTTGCAACATCGCCTTGACGATTTTGGAGGTTTGTTGCACGAGGCCTGGGAGTCCAAGAAGCATTTTTCGCCCAAGATCAGTAACCCAGGAATTAATACTCTTTACGAGGAAGCTCGAAAGGTGGGGGCCGTGGGCGGCAAGATAACTGGCGCAGGCGGCGGTGGCTACATGCTCTTCTATTGTGACTTCGAAAAAAAACACAAGGTAGCAGCTGCGCTTCGCAGCTTGGGTGCAGTGCCGACCGAATTTGCTTTTGATAACCATGGCTTGCAGACCTGGAGGGCACATGAAAGCCGCAGCGGACGTTGAGAACCTCGTCGTCGAACGCACGCAGGAAAGCATAAGCGCCAAACAAGCTCTTTTGCGAGATGCGGGGATGCTTGCGGTGATCGGTGACGTGGGAATCCGTATGTCCGAAGCACTTCGAAATGG
>Ga0126371_10001258_pt1 | contig 21365 bp, 29 predicted proteins | sample PanSoiMetaPlot_4_FD_110145 | JGI IMG/M metagenome (GOLD analysis project Ga0126371, IMG submission 110145) | Tropical forest soil microbial communities from Panama - MetaG Plot_4 | ecosystem: Environmental > Terrestrial > Soil > Tropical forest > Bulk soil | place: Panama | collected 2016-02-17 | reverse complement strand
CGCAGCCAGGTCGGCCACGGATGGACGCCGTCGGGACAATTGAACAGTGCGGTGATCGCAGCGACGCGCGGATCGGATTTCGGTCCGCCCGCCTGCCGCGCACGGATCGACCAAGCCAGCCGTTCGATCTGATCCTTGCGGCTTTCGATGACCAGCCGGATGAGATCGTAGGAATCCGCCAGGGCGCGCAATTCCGCGAACGACGTGCCCTCGTACGCCCGCGGCCGGGTGACGAGGTTGTAGCCCGACGGAAAATCGAACTGCCGGCCCGCCACGTCCGCCGGCGCTTGCGGCGGCATCGGCGCCAAGGGGCCGAACCAGCCGCCGGCATCGCCGGTGACGACATAGCCGAGCGCACGCGCCGCGCGGGCGACGATGCCTTCGGCGATCGGCGTCGCGGTGGGAGTAGTGTCGGTCATTTCGGGGCCTTATACTTTCCGCAGGAGCTGGGGAGTTCGCATGCGGGGAAAGCTTTTCACGATCGTGGTGTCACTGGGCGTGGCACTCGCCGGCAGCGCGTTGGCACAGAAGGGCGACGACAATCTGCACCAGTGCGCCAGCAACGCCACCGCGCCCGATGTGAAGATCGCCGCCTGCACGGCGGTCATCGAGGCGGGCGGCGCGACCAACAAGAACCTCAACGCGGCGCTCTATAACCGCGGCGGCGCCTATTCGGCGAAAGGCCAGTTTGACAAGGCCGTCGCCGATTTCACGCAGGCGATCCAGCTCAATCCCAAAGACGGCATCCTCTATATCGGCCGCGGCAACGCCTATCTTCAGAACGGCGATTTCGACCATGCCGGGCCCGATTTCGACGCGGCGATCAAACTGCACACGCAACCGGCGGTCGCGTATTCGGGCAAGGGCATGATCGACTTCGTGCAGGGCCAGTACGACCGCGCCATCGAGGATTTCGGCCAGACGGTGCGGCTGCAACCGGGCGAAGCCGAAGGCTTCACCATGCGCTGTCTGGCGCGCGGCATCGTCGGCAAGCTGCAAGAGGCGATGGCCGACTGCAACCAGGCGATCAAGCTCAATCCCAACGACGCCGAGGCGTTCAGCAATCGCGGCTTGGTCTATCTCAAAATGAAACAGCCGGAAGCGGCGCTGGCGAACTATCACCAGGCGTTGCAGCAAGAGCCCGGCGGCGACACGCTGCTCTACGGTCAGGGCATCGCCAAGCACATGCTGGGCGATCAGGGCGGCGGCGACGCCGACATTGCGGAGGCCACGAAGCTGTCGCCCGACATCGCCGCGGTTTTCGCCAAGTGGGGCGTCACCGAACAATAAGCGCGTTTATCCGGACCGCCTGACGGCGGATCAGGCGGCCGGTTTTGGCTCGTCGTCGCCTTTAGCTTCGTCGTCCTTGGGAAACCGATAGACGAAGCGCGCGCGGTCCCAGACCTCGAAGCCGGCGTATTTGCCCTCGCGTTTTGCGAACAGTTCCAAGGCCTGCGCGATCGCCGCCACGTCAGACGTATCGGTCAGCAATTCAACGGCCGCGATATGGCCATCACGCATAAAATAGCAACGCACAACACCCCCCATTACCGCTCTACGTCGGCTCGCACACGTCGGCCCGTCTCCCCCAGGCCAACGGAAAATGATTCCAAATTAGGCGGTGGGATGCAAGTTCAGGCGATTAACTTTGTCCGGCAGCGGACGAAAATCCGCCTGCGCTGAGCGTGCGGTAGTATTCGAGGACCGCGGCGTCGCGGTTGGCGATCAGATCGGTCACCGCCCAGACCAGCGCGTCGAGCCGGTCGGGCGAGGTGCCGGAAGCAGCACGGTCGAAATCCGCGGTGAAGGCGCAAAGCTGATCCTCGAGCGACGGCAGACCGCCGACGTGATGCACCCTGCCCTGCTCGTATAAGGCCGCGACCGGCTCCGCCCGCACCGCCTTGCCGCGCGAGGCGCGCACCGCGCGAAAGGGCGTATCGCTTTGCACGGAGCGCAGCGTGGCTTCGACCATGTCGCCGCCGTTGTTCACTTCGGCGACGATGCGATCGGCGACAAAATTCTTATAGGCCGCGACCGCTTTCAACGCCCAGGCGCGCGGCGTCATCCGGCCGGAAAGATCGTCGAGCACATAGACCTGCCCGTCATGCGCCAGACCGGCGACGACGATGCCGGTTTCATCGGCGCCTTCGCCCGAAGAGACGGCCGGATCGACGGCGACGACGATGCGCGCGAGATCGGGCGCCGCGTTGACGCGCGCGGCTTCGATGCCATCGCGCGTCCATAAAGCACCCGGTTGATCATCGAGGAGCTCGGCCTCGAGCTCCTGGCGGCCGAGGCGCGTGCCGCCATAGCGGCGTACGACCGAATCCAAAAACGCCGGCGCCAGATTGAGCGCGTTATCGAAGGTCGAGCCGCGCGTGACGACCGTGCCCGGCGACGCCAACACGTCGCGCACCAGCTTGTTCGGCTTCGGTGTGGTCGTCACCACGGCGCGCGGATCGGCGCCCAAGCGCAAGCCCAACAGCAGATTGTCCCACGCGGCGGCGTAGCGCCACGACGCGAGCTCGTCGCACCAGGCGAGATCGTGCTGCGGACCGCGCAGGCGTTCCGGCTCGTCGGCCGAAAACGCCAACGCGACGGCACCGTTGGGCCAGGTGAGCCGGCGCTTCGAACTCTCGTAGTGCGGGCGACAACCGTCGCGCGCGATCGCCAGCAAGCCACTTTCGCCTTCGATCATGACGTCGCGAACGTCCGCCGAAGTCGGGCCGACCAGCGCGACGCGCGACGCCAAGCCGGCTTCGACGCGGGCGCGGACGAATTCGGCGCCGCTGCGCGTCTTGCCGAAGCCGCGGCCGGCCAAGAGCAGCCAGACGCACCAATCGCCGGGCGGCGGAAGCTGATTGGGCCGCGCCCAGAATTCCCAGTCGTCGAGCGTGCCGCCATGCTGGTCGTCATCGGCGCCGTCGATATGCGGCAACCAATCGGCTTCCGGCATTTTTCGCACGAGAGTTGCGGCAAGGCTGCGTCCGGTCACGATTTTTGCGGCTCGGGTTCGCCGCGCGCGAGACGCTTCAGCCGTTCGACCAGGACGGTGCGTGCGTCACCATAAGCCCGGCGATTACTTTCGTACGGACCACGTTGGCTGCCGCCCAAGCCGAGCAGGCCGGTGTACCGCGCCAGAAATTCGAGCGCCGCATGCTTGTCATGAAGCCGCACGCGGCCCGGCTTGCCGTTGCTGGGCGGATCGACGCGGGCGATGGCGCCGCCCTGCCAATCGGACAGCAGATTACGGTCGCGCAGCTCGAACCGGTCGGGCCCCCAATCGAGGAAATCGCGCATGTCGGCAAAGGCGATCCGCGCATATTCGGACAAAATCCGATCCGCCGTGACGCGGCGGTTTTCGGCGCGCTCGGCCTCCGCCTTGGCAATCGCGGCGGCAATATCATGGCGGCGCACGAGTTGGTGCGCGTTTTGCCGAACGTATTTGCTGCCGTAGCCGGCGCGCGTCGCCGCAGCGCCTGCGCTGCAATCGACGAGATATTCGGCGACGAAACGGCGTTCACGCTCGTCCATGCGTCCGACACCGGCTTCGCCGCATCGCCGGCGAGGCCGAGGATGCGGGACAGCGTATCGAGCGCGCGTTGCTTGTCATGCGTGGCGATGGCAACACGATTTTCCCAGCCGCCGTCGATACTGACCCGCGCGATGGCGGCGGTTTCGGCGGCCGAAAGTTCGCGTGAATCCGTCACCGACACGCCATCGGGCCCCCAGGCGGCGAGCTTGCGCCAATCGACGAAGGCGATGCGCGCGAGTTCTTCAAGAACCCGTTCCGGCGTGATACCGGTGCGGCGCGAACGTTCGGCCATGGCGGCGGTAATCGCATCCGTTACGTCCCGCCGCCGCAACAGCCGGCAACCGCTATTATGGGCGCTGCTGCGGCGATAGCCGGTGCGGATGGCGGCGTGCTTGGCATCGAGATCGATCAAATATTCTTCGACGAAGCGGCGGTGACGCGGCGTCATGCGGACTCCGAAGCGGGGGTTGAGGCGCCGAAGCCCGCGCCGCGACGCGGCTTAGGCCGCAGGCGCGATCGACGGGGAGTGCGCGCCAAAGGGCGGCGCGAGGCTTCGGCATCCGGGCAACAAAAAACCCGGCCGGTCTGGGCGACCGCCGGGCACAATTGTGAGGATGCGAATTTCATAGCATATCGAACCGGAGGGTAGTGGGTCAGTTTGAAATTCCCGCCCCCTTGGCCTTGTCTCGGGCTTCTGCCATCTTTGCGGGATGGAGAATCCTAGCCGCAACGCACCCTTATCGGTGGAGGAGTTTCAAGCCCTGAAGGACATCGCTTCTGGGATTGTCCATATCCAATGGCGTCACCGGGAACGGCTTGTAAGGCTCGGATACTCCGAGGACACCTTTGCCGGTCCACGGATAACCGAGGCCGGCAAACTGCGCCTTTTGATAGGTACATAATGGCTAACCGGAGGGCGACGTTTCACTTGACATACCCAGCCGCTAGGTATAGGCTTGTTTTCAATAGGAGATAAGTCATGCCTTCAGTCCTTTCCGCCGCCCCTTTTCATAACGAGGAAACCGCCTTCGCCTATGTCGAGGCGCGGCTATGGCCTAACGGCCCGGTCTGCCCGCATTGCGGCGCTTCAGGCGACAAGATCGGTCGGCTGGCCGGTAAAACCACCCGCCCGGGACTTCGCAAGTGCTACGCCTGCCGCAAACCCTTCACCGTCAAGATCGGCACCATCTTCGAGGACAGCCATTGCCCGCTGCGCTACTGGCTTCAGGCCATCCATCTGATGTGCGCCAGCAAGAAAGGCATTAGCACTCGCCAGCTTCAGCGCACCTTGGGTGTCGGGATGAAAACCGCTTGGTTCCTCGGGCACCGCATCCGCGAAGCGATGAAGCGCGACGATGGCGTTCCGCCGCTCGGGGGCGAAGGGAAATTCATCGAAGCCGACGAAACCTTTGTGGGCCGCAAGCCGGGAAGCAAGGTTGGCAAGGGGCACGGCCATATGAACGCGGTCGCCGCTTTGGTTGAACGTGGCGGGGCCGTCCGCTCCGCCCACGTCCCGAACGTGCGCGGCGAAACCCTGCGCGCCGTGATCGCGCGCCACGCCGATCCTCTGTCGCATTTCCGCACCGACGAGCTGCGCGCCTATACCGAGATCGGTTGGAATTTCGCCAGCCACGCCACCGTGAGGCACGGCATTGATGAGTACGTTCGAGGCGACGCGCATACCAACACCATCGAAGGGTTCTTTTCGATCTTGAAGCGCGGCGTCTATGGGACTTACCAGCACGTTTCCGAAGCACATCTGCATCGGTATTTGGCCGAATTTGATTTCCGCTATACCAACCGGGAGAAGGTCGGGATTGATGATGTTGCCCGCGCCGAATTGGCGTTGAACGGCGTCAAGGGCAAGCGCCTGACCTATGAAACGACTGGTCGCGGACGGAGAGCGGAAGCGTGGTCGGCCTAGCCGATACCGCAAGCGGCATTGGCGCGGGCCAGAATTGCCGAGAGATACTAGGCAATTAAAATTACCTTTTCGCGAGTGACAGCAAAGCGTATAAACCCCGACCAACCTTGCAGCTATCAGCGAGGATGAATATTTATGGGGGGACGGGCACCGTGGTACGCGCCGCTCAAAAGGGCTGGCGAAGCGGCGGTTTTCTTTTTCTGTCATATTTTAATCGCATCCGTCCTGATCGGATGTATTGAGATAATTCGGCTTGGCCTCAAGGCACTTGGGAATCCGTTGCTTTTTGACCGGTTCCCCGTACGATACATATTTGACGCGATGGACTTCGGAATTTTGGTGGTATTTGGATTCTTCGGCGTAATTGGTGCCTGGGCCGTCCTTAAGAACTGGAGCGCGAGCCATGGACAAAGTACCGGAACACGAAGAACGAGAACTTGATCTCCTTCGTATTAGATGGGATCGCGTTATCCTGACGTATTTAGGGGCGGCACTCGCGTGTGGAATTGCGGCGTTAATTATTCTCACGGTAATAGCCGAACCGATATTCGGCCTCGGATTTGCCGCTGGGGTAGTGACTTGGTATTTGCTGCGGTGGGCACGCCGAAACGCTGGCACAATCGAGTCCGTGCTATCCATCCACGCCCTTTGTCGATGAGCGACAAAGACAAGCGGACAAAGGATGATCCCGCGCAATCAAAGCGGTTCATAGAAACCGCTCGCCAAGTAGAGGCAGATGAAACGCGCAAAGGTGCGGACCGCGCTTTTGAGAAACTACGAGTGGACAAGCCCACTAACCCTTCGCAGAAACAGCCATCTTAGGCGGTTGTATTTTGAGCGGCGGCACAGAAATTCCTCGGGTGCGACCGGCCAACTCCTGATTCATCAACAGCGCAAACATGCGCGTATCTGCGAAATAATTTGGATACGCCTTTTCTAGTGCCGTGAGAGAATCCACCGAGACAAGAACCGCATCCTTGCCGGCTGAAATTCGGGCCGTAGCCTCGGCCTCGGCATATTTCTTTTGTGCGGCCGGAAAATCCCATGCCGGAAAACCAGTGATGGTTAGCTTTTCGGCTGCCGGGTCTAGTTGCAGCAAAAAATACTTATGATCTTGACGCCGCCTCGCCCGTTGCTGGATTTGCGTGACCGCGACGCTGTATCTCTGAAGGCGCTGGTCTACGTCCATCTTCGAGGCGAAATATTCCAGTTGCTCTCGCAACTCTCGTCGTTTGCTAGGTGTACCAGGTACGGTCGGGCATCTTTCGCGAACCGCGATAACCGATCCCATTAGCTTGAAAAAATCGAGCCAGTCCTGATCACCCTGTGTCGATTTAAGGGCCTGCCCAACGAAAGCGCCGACAGTCTCAACCGCAGTCGCCCAAGCATGTTGGTATTGAGAACGAAGCTGCATTTCTATTTTTAGGCCATTGTAAACGGCCGTCGTGTCTCGGTCGGTCTTGTAGCGATAAACCAAATGGACGCCCCGGTAACCCGTGAGGGGCTTCGGATTTAGCACATAATCTTTTTTCTCCGGTCCTTGGTGGAGAAAATCAATTTTGCTTTCGTAATAAACCTGCAATTCCTTCACTTGAGCAACCGTCCGCATAACCGCACGACATCCACCGATGTCCTGCATCTGCGCGAGGTTCATGGTTGATTGATCGCGTAACTTTTTGGCGATGGAAAATAGTCGCTTCGTACGTTGGGCGATCAGCGGGTCATGGCAAAATCGGCGTGCGCTCGTACGAAGGGTTGTCGCAAAGGTATTGAGGGGATAGCCGTGGGCTGAGCGCCAGTTGTTAATTACGTCCAGCGCTTCGTTGTATTCGTCCCATCGCGCATCGTCCCAATTTTGCCAGTCGTCATTAAACGCGCGCCGGAGGACTTCTCCGGCCGCATTGACCTTAGCCTTGGAATATTCTGGCCTTCCGAAAACGGCCATTTCGTCCCATGCCCCCGCATTCTTGGTGTACGTGGCCGAACCTGGGCTATTCATAGCCCCTCCGGCCGAGACATACACCTAGCGTATGGGTACGCCAAGTGAAACGTCGCCCGGTGTAATCCTTTTGTGCCTGGCGCGGCCCTTTGACGGTGCGCGCGAGATTCTCGTAGGTCGTGGCGATCTGGAGCAAGGCGCGGCGCGCCTCGTCGCTTGCCATCAGCGCGGCACAGCGGCGCGCTTGCTCGGCGCAGGCGGAAAAATGCTTGGAATAATCGGCGTCTCCCAATTCGACCATTTGATTACAACCTCGCCATACACGTCACAGGATGGATTTCGTCGAACGGCCGTCGTGCGGTTCGTCACGCAGGCGACCGCCGATAGCGGCGGCGACGCTGGCGATGAAGGCGCCGATCAACTTGGCCAGGCGGAGCGCCTTCAGCTTGGCGGTCTTTTCGTCGACCTTCGCGCGCTCGGCCGCCAGGAGCTGTTTGACCACCTCGGTCCGCGCGCGGTCGATGCGGTCGCGTTCGGTCGCCCCGAGCTTGGGGGATTTGCTCATATCAGCGACCGCCCAGCTTCTTGTGCTCGGCCAGCAGATCGAAAGCGGCGGCGAGCCTGAGCAGTTCGTCCTTGGTTTCCGGGTCGGCGGCTTGCGCGGCCTTGATACGCGCGCGGAGCGCTTTTTCAAGGTAGGCCTCGAGGCTCGCGTTGACGGCCGACATCCCACGAGCATACGCGGAAGCCGCACCGTTTGATGTGAGGGGCAGCCTGAGCCCGGCGCGGAAAGCTCTCTATGGTTTATGACCTTTTCGTGCTTTGCACAGACTTAACGATCGCGGCATCTGGGCTGTGCTAAGAACGAACCATCGTCGGCCTCTGCGAGATGAGCCTGACGGACGAGAGACACGCAAAGCCATCTGAAGAAGACCGCGCGTACTCCCGCCCCGACGACTGTGGGAGGGATTCATGCGTTGTTATTTCACTTATGAAGGCCGCTTCTGGGCGGCGCAGCCGATCGACGCCGCGTCGGACGACGACGCCATCGCCAAGGCCATCCGCGCCTATTACGACCGGATCGACGCCGGAACGCGGCCGGTTTGCGACGGCTTCGAGTTATGGGATGGAATGCGTTTCATCCATCGCCATGGACCGGGCGATCAGGGGTTGTGCCAGGTCACCCAGCCGAGGGTGCTCGCGAAGACGACGAACACGACAATAATCAGACCAAGATAGGCGTGACCTAACATCGATTGCACCCAAACGTGAACGCGCCGCTGCGTTCCCGATCCGGAATGCAACGCCGCAAGGAAGGCCGCCATCATATCGGCGCGGTGCGTGAGAAACGGCGCGACAAAACCGCGCCCCTGGTTGGCTCACAGAAAATTTAGCAACGCCGTCAAACCGCGCCGACGGGCCGCGCCGGATTTTTGACGTTCGGCACCAGCGGCGCCGACGGCCGCACGTTCGCCGGATAATGATGCACCAGGCGGTCGCCGTCCCAGAGCTCGATCCCGGCGAATTCGGCTTTGCGCTCCTCGTAGAGCTGCATGGCTTTTTCGACGGCCGCCGCATCGGAGTCACAGCGCAGCACTTCAACCGACCGGATAACGCCTTGCCGCAGGAGATAACACCGCAGAGCTCTCATCTGTCCTTCACCGTCGATCGTCGGGGCAACAACGCGGCGGAATTTAGCCGCCGATTGTGGAGAGATCATGACACCCGCGTGTTAAACCTTGTTCACACGGTTTGGATCGGATGTCGCCCACGCGCGTTCACATCTCAGCCAAAGGTCCGGGCCGAGGAAAAATGGGCGTCGAGCCGCCACCGCTTGCGTTCGGGATCATTCCTGGACAAGATCCGCAGCTTTTTTCGGTAGCACCGCACCAACGCCAAGACTCCGCACCGCCGCAGCACCGCTGCAACCAAATCCGGTCTGTACGAGTTCGTACGGTACCTCGCGTCTCGCGGGGGCTGGGAGGGACTCGATGAATTTGCGACTGCGCGTGCTCGCCATGGTTCTGGCAGCGAGCTGCCTGTGGGTTGGGCTGAACCACACGGCCCGCGCGGAGCCGCCGACAGTCAAGGTCACGCTCAACGACCAGAACGGCAAGGCAATGACGATCACCTTGAGTCAAGCGACGGCCAAGGAAGGCGCCGTCAGCTTCCAGGTGACCAACGCATCGACCGACTTGGTGCACGAGTTCCTGATCGCGCCGTGGAGCGGTCCGATCGCCGGCCTGCCCTATGACGCCAAGGAACAGAACGTCCAAGAGGACAAGGTGCGCAACCTTCAGGGCATCGAGGATATGCCGGCGGGCACCAAGGCAACGATCTTGCTGAATCTACCGGCGGGCAAGTACGTCGTGTTCTGCAACCAGATCGGCCATTACAAGATGGGCATGGCGGCGGCCTTCACGGTCACGAAGTGAATCTGACCGGCGCGCTTGAACGGCATGATCGCGCGGATCCTCGGCCTCGGTGGCGGATTTTGTTGGTTGATCGTGGTGCTGACCCATGTCGCCGAGCGCCAGCACCTTTTGCCCGGCATGGGATGGGGATTGCCGGATAGCCCGGGACATTATCTCGACCTTGGCAGCGCCGCTGCCGGCACGGTCCTGATCCTGGCAGCGGTCTTTGTGCGCCGTCTCGCAAGCGCCAAGCCGCCATCCGCAACGGTCACAAGCAAACGCGGCCGGCGCGCTTGAATCACCAGCCGACGACGCGCACATTCCGGACGTGGCCGGCGCCCGCTTGGGGGGCCCGTAAAGCCGGCACACGGGGACGTAGCGAGTTCAATGCGCGTGACGGGGTTCGTCGCGGGGATTGCCACGGCAGCGTTTTTGCTGTCCGCGCCGATGGCGCGCGCCGACGAAAGCTTGCCGACGCCGGATCACGTCGTCGTCGTAATGATGGAAAATCACTCCTTCGGCGAGATCATCAATCCGCGGCACGCGCCGTTCATCGCCAGCTTGGCCGACAGCGGCGCCTCGTTCACCAACGCCTTCGCCGTTTCGCATCCGAGCGAGCCCAATTACTTTGCGCTATTCAGCGGCTCAACCCAGAACATCCACACCGACGGCACCTACAGCTTCCCGCGGGCGCCAACGCTCGCCGGCGCGCTGGCGGCGGTGGACAAGACCTTCATCGGCTACACCGAGGCGGGCTCGCCGCGGAAGCATAACCCGTGGGAATCGTTCGCGAGCGCGCGCGGCGTCGAGCGGCCGCTGACCGATTTTCCGCGCGGCTTCGCCGCCCTGCCGACGGTGAGCTTCGTCATTCCCAACCTCGACGACGACATGCACGACGGCACGGTCGCCGCCGGCGACCGGTGGCTCCAGGATCATCTCGGCGCCTATGCCAAATGGGCCGAGACGCATAACAGCCTGCTCGTCATCACGTTCGACGAAGACGATTATTCGGCCGACAACCGGATTCCAACGATCATCTATGGCGATCATGTGCGGCCAGGCCGCTACACCGACCACATCACGCACTTCAATGTGTTGAGCACGCTGGTCGCGATGTACGGCTTGAAACCGTTTGGCGATGTCGCGGGTGCGGCGCCGATCCGGGAAATCTGGCAACAGCCGGCCGGCATCAAAACCGACAGCAAGACGGTCTTCGATCCGAAACTCTAGGAAATTTCGGCAAGCGGCAAGCGCTGGGCCTGCGCGGCGGGAACCTCGTCCCAGATCACGCAGGTCATCAGCATGTCGATGTCCGTGCCGTTCTTCGACAGCGGCAGCGCCAGAATCTCGCAGTTCCAGAAGCGGTAATCGGTGCTCATGGCCGGCCGAATCTGAACCGTGGGCGTGCGCAGCCTGATGACTTCCTCGAATTGCTCGCGACACAAAACCCGATGACGCAGGTCCGGAATCTCATCGACGAACTTGCCGGTGAGATCGAAGCCGAACTTCTCGACGACATTGGTCGGGTGGACGCGAAAGCGAAACCGCAACGGACCGTGCAGCACATCGACCAAAGCCATATCGCCGAGGACATACTTCAGATCGACCGGATCGAAATCCGCCCGCGCCGGAAACGCGCGGCCGCGACGCCGGTCGTCCCAGTCCTGGTAAAGCCGTTGCAGCGCGGGCGCGGAAGGGCCTGGCATAGCGGGCGGAGTCTAGTTGTCGCGACGTTTCCGGAAGGTTAAGCATACCGAGACCCGCGCTTTGTCTTCGGTGGGGTGGCATGCCAGTTGCGGTGCACCGTGCCTGATCCAGAGCCCAATCCACTTGCGGTGATGCGGCAGATGCTCGCGCTGCACGAAGTGCTGCTCTGGCGCAACGCCGAGCGCTCGCTGATGAACGCGGAGCGCACGCTGTCGGTGTGGGTGCGCACCGGCCTGGGGCTGATGATCGCCGGCCTGTCGTTCGAACGCTTCGGCCTGTCGCTGGCGTTTCCGAACGGGAAGTGGCCGACCCTCCGCACTACGAACGAACTTTCCACCTGGATCGGCATCGCGCTGGTGGCAATCGGCGCGGCGGCATCGCTCGCGGCCGGCTGGCGATTTTATGTCGTCGCCGCCAAATACCGACGCCGCTACACGCCGAAGTTCCATCATGGGCCGGCGCTGGGGGCGGGTTTCGCGTGGGCGCTGGCGGCGCTGGGCGCGGTGGTCGTCAGCTTCATCCTCGCTGCCCGGTGATTTTGCTAACCGGATACTGCGGTTCGTTTTCGCGGTAAAATCGGCAAATGGTCAGTAATCCTGTCGATGAGCATCCGCGATTCCGCCACCTGGCGGACTATCTCGCGGGCAAGGCGCCGCCGGGCAAGCTGCCCGGGCGCCAGCACATCGAGCCGACCGACATCGCCGACCTGCTGCCATGGATGATGATGATGGACGTAACCACCACGCCGGACGGCGGCTTCCGATATCGACTTCGCCTCGTCGGCACCGAGGTGGTCGCGATCCAGGGCAGCGACGGCACCGGCAAATATGTCGAGGAAGTGCTCGACAAGAGCGAGGTCGGCGCGATCCTGCGCGGTTACGACAAGGTCGTGCGCTCGCGCGAGCCGGAGTATCGGAGCGGCGTCGTCGCGACGGCCGGGCGCGAGCATGTGCCGTATCGTCGCATGGCCTTTCCGCTGGCGCGCGACGGCGAGCACGTCGACATGCTGCTGTTCATCTTCGCCAACGACGGGAAAAACGGAACGAAGCGATAGAGAGCCGGCGTCGGGGATCGGCGGGCAGCAGTCGCTAGTGACCGGCCGGTTGATCCTGCTGCCGCTCCAGTTCCTGGATTTTCTCGAGCTCCGCTTCGATCTTGCGGATGGCTTCGGCGTAGTAGTGCGCCACCGACGCGGGCGCGCCGCCGAGCAATCGATTGTAGGCCTCGATTTGGAGCCTCAGGTCATCAGCACGCTCGGACATGACGGTTTCCTAAGCATACGCCGCCGACCCGCGGCGCGATCGGCCCGGTGCGCGGGCCCTGTAGGCGGTTACTTGGCGCCGTCGCTCTGACCTTGCTCGATCACCATGGCCGTCAACTCGCACTCCTCGGCCAAGATCGGGAAAACGCGTTGCCGTTCGGCATCGCGCGTGGTTTGCGCCGCGCGACGCAGCTCGAAGGCCTGTTCCCGCAAAAGCGCCGGTTCGCGCATGGACACCCTCCCTGAGCGTCTGATCGATGACAAATCTTCTCATCGCGCCAAGCGCCGCTTCAAGTTCATAAAACTGCAATGGACTGGGGCGTCATTTTCTTGATGCAAGGCAAGGCCTTGACGCGCGCGACGGCGAGGCATGAGATCGGGGGACGGCAAGCACGTCGCTTGCCCGTTCATGCAAGCACGTGACCTGCCGCTCGTGTAGGTAGGAGGTCACTATGTGCGATTATTCCCTGGAAGCTTACCGAACCCGACCGGCCCGCGAGGGCGAACGCTATGTCACGACCCGCTTCGCCAGCGGGTCGATCGGCCTGACGGCGCCCGGCGACGTCATGACTCCGGTCTGCGTCGCCTGCGACACGCCGCTGCACATCGAGGGCATTCCGGACACTGTGCAAACGCGGCACGGCATCGGCGCCAACGCGGACGCGACCCTGGTTCATCTCGATTACGGCAGCTTCCGCGACGGCGTCCGGTTCGAGAACGGCGCGACAATCGGACTGCAGCAGCTCGGCACCGGCGTCGGCGTGACCGTGACGGCGTTGCTCGAAAAGGCCGGCCGGCGGGAGCGCCCGGCCGCACGCGAGCGCGGACTCTTAACCCGCTACCTCGCCGACTGACGATGCCGTAATTTCGATTTCCGAGGACACCCTTCGGGCCGTCCCGCCATCGCGCGACGGCCCGATTTTCATGCGACGCGGCGGCATGCGCGGCGAACACACGCGCGTCAGTCGGTGTAATCCGCGGGCTTCGTCTCGTGCTGGAAGACGAACAGCAGGCCCGTCGCAAGCATGGCGATCGCCGCCACCACCACGAATCCGGCGCGATACCCAAAGATCTCGTCGATATAGCCGGTCGCAATCGTGCTGACCGCCGCCGCGATGCCGATCAACGCGCCCAATGTCCCCTGCGCGACGTTGAACCGCCCCGTTCCGGCCGTGAGGTCCGCGATCACGAGTACGGTCAAGACCGTGATGATGGCGCTGGTGATGCCGTTGAGCAATTGCGCGACGACGAGAAATCGATAATCGGTCGTGAAGGCCAGAAGGCCCGCGCGGATCGGCTCGAGGCCGAATCCAATGAGCAACAAGGGCCGCCGGCCGCGCCGTTCGGAGTGATAGCCGACCCAGGGTGCCAGAACCGCGACGACGATTTGCGGCACGATGATCAAGCTCGACATCCGCAGCTCGGCACCTTCCGATAGCTTGGCGACGCTCTCGCCCATGAGCGGCAGCACCGACGCATCCGCGAGCTGAAACAGCGTGATGCAGCCGGCAAAAAGCAGGAGCGATTTTTCGCCAGGTCGCGAAAGCGCGCCAGCTTGGCCGCCCCGCCGCGCGCCGCATTGCGCGCGCGCGCATAGTCGATCTCGTCGCCGCGGATCGAAGCAAGCGCAATCAAGGCCGGAATGCTGAGTAGCGCCGCCGTCAGGAAGATGGCGCTTTCGGCAAGATAGGCGCCGGCGGCACCCATCGCCGCCGCGGTCAGGGCGTGGCCCGCTGCCGCAAAGCGATAATTGCGGCCGGTGCGCGTGGCCATCGCGCGCCGACCGACAATGCCGAGGCTGATCGCGCCGATCGCCGGCGTGATAGTTCCATTCGTCGCGCCATGGAGGATTTCCGCGACGAAAACGAGCGCGTGAGTCGGACGCAACGCCAAGAGCAACGCGGCCGCACCGATCATGACGATGCCGAGCGCAACGAGCCCCCGCTTCCAGCGGATCGCGTCGGATAGCGCCCCGCCGGGTATCTGGCCGAGCACACCGACAAGGCCGCCGACTGCCAGCGCCACGCCGATGCTCGCTTGCGGCCAACCCAAACGCGCCAGGTAGAAAGCGACGAAGCTGCCGAAACCGGTCTGAACATCGGCTAAGAAGAAATTCAGCCAATCAAGCCCGTGGCGGCTTCGGCCCGACGCCGACGTTCGCAGCGTTCGTTGCGCCGTGAGATAGTGCGCGGCGACCTTGTGCCAAGTATCGCCCACCGCATGGACACCGGGACGCCGCCGCATCCGGTTCTACGGCGCGGCGGCGAACTTGCGGAACTGCCGCGCCATGGCGTCGACGCGCGCGAGATATTCGGCGGCGAGCTCGTCGCCGCAACGCTCGCCGGGCGCCAGGTGGAAATGGCGGCGCGCGAACTTTGTCGCCGGGCCGACGCCGCAGAGCTGGACGACGGTGGCGAGGTCTTGCAGCTGCAGCTTCGTGGCCGAGAGCCTGGGCTCGGCCGCGCGGATCTGTGCGACCTTGCGGTCGAGATAGACGGACGTGAGCTCGATCGCGTCATGCGGCAGCACGCGCATGTAGAGGCCGGTGAACCAGCAATCGTCGGTCACGGCGTGATCGGCGATGCAGTAGTGGCGCGCATCGGCGAAGGCGCCGTCGGTCATCTGGTACATGCCGACCGAGCTCGACGCCGGCGCATAGATGGCGAAGGGATTCAGCGAGAAGCGCCAGCGCCAGTAGGTGCGCGCCACCGGATCGCCGCTGCTTTCGACTTCGGCCAGAGCGGCCAGCAGTTCGGGCGAGATCGTCGGCGTGGAATAACGGCGGAAGAGATCGCCATAATCCTGCCAGGCATCCTTGGGCGACTTGGCGAGCTTGCCATCCCAAATAAAGAACAGCTCGGTCGGCTTGTGAACGACGTGATACGCGAAATTCATCGCCGCGAAGATGGCGAGGAACAGCGCGGCGGTGAGGCCGATCCGAAGATTCCCTGGCAGCGCGACGAACCGGCGCCAAAAGCGGCGCAGGCGCTTGCGCCAACGCACGATCCGGCGGCGAATGCCGGGCCAATTCCAGCGGATGGGCCGCTTGCCGAATGGAATCAGGCCGGCTTGCGATGACGGCATGATGCTGAGGCTAAAAGCCGCTCGGGGCTTTTTCGTGGCGGCGGATGTATGGTGAGGGCCATGAAAAAGAGCACGACGACCGCGGGCCCGTCCCCGTCCCGGCTGATCGACGGACGGATCAAGGAACTGGACGATTGGCGGGGCAATACGCTCGCCCGAATCCGCGCGCTCATCAAGCAGGCGGACCCTGACGTGGTCGAAGAATGGAAGTGGCGCGGCGTGCCGGTCTGGTCGCACGACGGCATCATCTGCACCGGCGAGACTTATAAGAGCGTGGTGAAGCTCACCTTCGCCAAGGGCGCCAAGCTCAAAGACCCATCGCGCCTCTTCAACGCCAGCCTCGACGGCAACACGCGCCGCGCGATCGACCTGCGCGAGGACGAGACACTCGACGCGGACGCCTTCAAGACGCTTATCCGCGCGGCGGCGGCACTCAACCGGTCGCGCTAAGCGGCTTCGGCAGATTTGACTAGAGCGACGTGGCGACCGTATTGAAGGTGTTCTTCAACTTGCCGCCGACCGACGTAACGGCGGTGACGATCACGACGGCGATGAGCGCGGCGATCAGGCCATATTCGATGGCGGTCGCGCCGGTTTCGTTTTGGATCAGGGATCGAATGAAGCGCAGCATGTTGTTTCTGTTAGCTGTTGTTAGCTCAGGCCAACCATTTTTAGCCGTATATGGTTAATTTTTGCTAAATGCCGGCAATGCCGGCGGACGGCGGCAACGCACCGCCACCGCCGGCTTCAACCAACCGAGTGACGCGGGGTCCGGCTCAGGCGGCCGCGCGCTTCTTCGACCATACGCGATCGAGCGCATAGGCGCCCGGACCGGTGACGTAAACGAACAGCAGCGCGCCAAGAATGGCGAGGTTCTTGGAGAAATTGGTGTACTGGATCTGCTGCGCCGGCGGCGTCAGCGTCCAATAACGGTGCGCCGTCGCGGTCGCGATCACCACATAGGCGATGCCGAGCAGCGCGACATAGCGCGTCCAGATTCCAAAGATGAGTCCGATGATCAGAACCCATTCGACCACTTGCGCGACGAGGCTGCACACGGCGCCCGACGGAAAGCCGAGGCTGTTGAGATAGCCGGCGCTCGGTCCGCCGACCCAAACGGTCATCAGGAACAACAGGGCGATCAGCACGCGGCCGATCAGCAACAACAGGTCGTTCATCGTTTCCCCCTTGGTTTTGCTTGTGTCGTGTTGCGCCGGCTTGGCCATCCGGCGATATCGCCAGCGTAGCGGCAAAACGAGGCAGGGCAAACGCTTTCCCCAAAGGCCGGGGCAACGGCCTTGGTCTAGGGCCCGTTGGCGCGGCGCGCGGCGCGCGCGACCGAGGTTTCGTCGAGCAGGCGTTCGGGCGGCAACCAGATGCGCGCCGTCGTGCCCTTGCCGGCCGCGCTTTCGATGGTGAGCTTGCCGCCATGCAGCTCGATCAGCGATTTGGCGAGCGGCAGGCCGAGACCGGTGCCTTCATAACGGCGCGCCAAGCGATTATCGAGCTGCTGGAACGGCTCGAGCGCACGCGCGATGCTGGCCGGCTCCATGCCGATGCCGGTGTCGGCGATCGCGATGTCGATGCCGTGCGGCCGCGACGCCGACGCCGAGACGCGCACCGAACCGCCGGCCGGCGTGAACTTGACGGCGTTGACCAAGAGGTTGAGCAGCGCCTGTTTCAAGCGTAGCCGGTCGCCGGCGATCGGCGGGAAGCTGCGGCCGATGGCGCATACCATCGAGACGCCGGCGGTGCGCGCGCGTTCGAGGACCAGACGCTGACATTCGCCGATCAATTCCGCCAGGTCGATGCGGTTCTGCTCGAGATGCATCTGGCCGGCGTCGATCTTCGAAGTGTCGAGAACGTCGTTGATGAGCCGCAGCAAGTACGCGCCGGAAAGATGGATGTCCTTGGCGTAGCCGCGATAGCGCTGATCGAGCGGGCCGAGCATGGCGTCGTGCATGATCTCGGAGAAGCCGAGAATGGCGTTCAACGGCGTGCGCAGCTCGTGGCTCATGTTGGCGAGGAACATGGACTTGGCGGCGTTGGCGGCATGCAAATTGCGCGCGGTGGCGGCGAGCTCGGCGGCCTGACGCTCGAGCTCGGCTTGGATGCGGGTCAGGTCGGCCTCGCGCTGGCGCGCGTCGGTCTCGTCGATATAGGTAGTGACGAAGCCACCGCCCGGCAGCGGCGCGCGGCGAATTTCGATCGTCCTTCCGTTGCGCCGCTTGCGTTCGAATTTCTGCGACACGGGACGCATCGCATGGGCGACGACGCGGCGTATGGCGGTTTCGACGTCCTCGTTTTCAGGGATGTCGTGATCGCCGTGCTCGACCATGTAGCGGATGCAGGCCTCGTACGTATCGCCGACGCCGAAAGTGCCGCGCGGGATACCGAAGAGATCAAGATAGGCGCTGTTGAGAGCCATGAAGCGACCTTCGGCGTCGACCAGGCTCACGCCGACGTTCAAATTTTCCGTCAAGGTCGACAGCATTTCGGTTTGGCCTTCAAGGCGCGCGCGCGCCGCCGCGACATCGGCCTCACGGCGACGGGCCTCGGTCACGTCGATATAGGCCGTGACGAAGCCGCCGCTCGGCAACGGCGCGCGGTGGATCTCGACGACGCGGCCAGATGAACCGCGCACACGCTCGTAATTCTGCGGCTCGCGCTTCACGGCCTCCGTCACGACCCGCGAGACGATCGTTTCGACGGCGTCGTCGGTCCCGAATTCGCCGCGTTCGGCCATGTAGCGGATGCAATCCTCGAACCGGTCGCCCGACTTGAACGTTCCGGGCGGAATTCCGTTGACGGCGAGATAGGCGCGATTGAAGGCGATGAAACGGCCGTCGCGATCGACGAGCGTGACGCCGATCGGAAGATTGTCGACCAGCGTCGAAAGCGCCTCGGTTTGCTGCGCGAGGCCAGCACGCGCTTGCTCGGCCGCCGCTTCGGCATCCTTCAGCTCGGTGACGTCGGAATGGATGCTGACGAGATTGCCGTCAGGCGTGCGCCGATCGGTGATGCGCAGCCAGCGGCCGCTTTGCAACAGCCGCGTGTAGCTCATTTCGGACCGGCGGCGCTCTTCCACGCGCCGCGCCACCCACGCTTCAATGCCTTCGGCCGGCATCGGAACCTCGCCGGATGCGACGGCGGCGCGGAGGACGTCGCCGTAAAGCGCGCCGATCTCATACGCCAGCGGCGTGAGCACATGGAGCTCGCGAAAGCGGCGGTTGACCCAGACGACGCGGTCGTCCGGACCGTAGAGCACGACGCCGTCGCCCAACGACTGAATCGCGTTCTCAACCGTGGGGAGATGATCGCGCGGGCCAAACGCGCGCGCCAGGCGTTCGCGAATGCGACGAATCATCCGGCACCCTCGCCAAGGTGCTGATCCGCAGGGTTCGTTGCAGTCATGCAAGGCCGCGGATGGGCTCGCGTACCGGCCATAACCTGCCGTCCACACACGCAGTTTTGCCGACGCACAGCATACGAAGGCATGCTTTACCAAACGCTAACGAACGCACCCCGATTCCGGCGTTTTCCGGCGCAAATCCAGGGACGATGGCCTACTTGCCGAGCTTTTTTCCCTGCGTTTCCAAGGAATGCTCTTTCTGCTGCTGCATCGCCTTGGCCGAGAGCTTGCGCATCAGCGTCGCGTTCTTGAGTCGGGTGTCCTGGCCGCGCACCGGATTCTGGATCGCTTCCTCGAGCGAATGCGCCCATTTCCATTCGTCACGCGGCCGCGCCTTCTGTCCCGACGACACCTGATCCAAACCCCAGAAGATTTCGAGCCGGTGATTATCGGGATCGCGGAACTCGACCGCGATCTGCACACCGGCGCGGCGGCGACCCTCGAAGTCGATCGGCACCTTGTGCTTTTCCAGATGCGCCCGCGCCTCGAGCACTTCGTCCAGGCTCGCGACTTCGAAGGCGATGTGGTTCAACTCATAATTGTCGTTCGGCTTGTCCTTTTCCATGGACCCGACCAGAGCCAGAGAGTGGTGATCCGGGCCGCAGCGGAGGAACACCATGCCGCCCGGCGCCATGTCGGACGGATAGATGTCGGAGACTTCGAAACCCATGATCTCGGTATAGAATTTGATCGAGCGTTCGAGGTCGGTGCAATTGATGACGATATGGCCGAGCTTGCCGAGCTTGAACGGCAAGTCCTTGGGCTTGATGTAGCGCCGCTTGAGTTCTTCGACCTTGGCCTGATCGATCGCCATGACGCGCCTCGCTTGTCCCCCGTGCGCGCGGACTCTAGCGCCCGGCGCCGCCGAAGTCAGCAGGCGGCAGAACCGCGCTAGAGCCTGCGGTACATGACCAGGGCATCCACCGGGCCAAGGCGCGGGTGGCGGAAAGCGCCGGGCAGCCGGCCAACGGTGGCGAAGCCGCAGCGTTCCCACAACTGAACCGCGCGCTCGTTCGTCGCGACGACAAGATTGAATTGCATCGCGCGGAAGCCGCGCACCCGCGCCGCGTCGAGCGAATGGACGCACATGGCGCGTGCGACGCCACGACCGGTGGCTTCGGCGGCGGTGACGTAGCCGCAATTGGCGACATGCGCGCCGCCGCCACGCTGGTTCGCTTGCAGATAATAAGTCCCGACGATGGCGCCGTTATCTTCGGCGACGAAGACTTCGTGTCCGGGCGCACGCCAGTAGGCCAGCGCCTCGTCCCTGGTCCAATCACGTGGCAATGCGTAGGTTTCGCCGGCCGCGATCACCGGGCCGATTATGCGCCAGATCGCGTCGTCGTCCGCGGCCGTGGCGAGACGGATGTGCATCGGACGCCTATGCGCCCCGCTGCGTTCCGAGATACCAGTCGAGAATTTCCGCGCCGGTCCAGAACACCACGTCGCGGTGGGCGCGAATGTGCTCAAGCGCCTGGCGGAAATATTTCAGGCGATGGGGCACGCCCATGATGTAGGGATGGACCACGAGCGCCATCACGCGCGCCGAGCCGGCCGCGTCGGCATAAAGCTGCTCGAATTGATCGACCGCGCGCCGATAATACTCGCGCGCGGGATGATGCTGGATGAGCATCATCGCGACGTCGTTGCACTCTTGGGTGTAAGGCAGGTTCACGATCGGCTTGCTGCTCGTTTTGAGCAGTACCGGCTGATCGTCGAGAACCCAGTCGCAAACATATTCGTAGCCTTCCGCGGCGAGAAGATCGGGCGTTTCCCAGGTTTCGGTGAGGCCAGGGCCGAGCCAGCCACGCGGCCGATTGCCGGTAAATCCGGCGATGGCCTCGGCGGTCTGGCGGATCGCCGCGCGCTCGTCTTCGACCTTCTGCATGTTTTTCTGGATGAAGCCGTGGCCGAGGAATTCCCAGCGCCGCGCCCGCGCCGCCTCGGCGATCGGCCGGTAGGTTTCGATGCAGGCGCCGTTCAAAGCCAGGACGGCGCGGATATCGAGCCGATCGAGCACCTCGACAAAACGCCAGAATCCGACACGATTGCCGTATTCGTGCCACGCCCAGTTTGGGATGTCCGGCAT
>Ga0126371_10001257_pt1 | contig 21375 bp, 16 predicted proteins | sample PanSoiMetaPlot_4_FD_110145 | JGI IMG/M metagenome (GOLD analysis project Ga0126371, IMG submission 110145) | Tropical forest soil microbial communities from Panama - MetaG Plot_4 | ecosystem: Environmental > Terrestrial > Soil > Tropical forest > Bulk soil | place: Panama | collected 2016-02-17 | reverse complement strand
TTACCGTGCTCGGGGTCATCATCGGAACGGGTACTATCATCGGAGTCGGTTCGATCATCGCCGGCCTGGATGGCGCAATCACGAGCGTGATCCGCAGCATGGGCAGCGACACGTTAATTGTCTTCCGCTTCCCGATCGGCTTCACCAATCCGTCGCGCGACGACCTGCGCCATCGCTACCTCACCTACGACGACGCCTTGGCGATCCAGGAGCGATGCCCCTCTGTGAAGACAGTGAGTCCGTACCTGTTCCCCAATAATTTCGGACCGGGTCCACCACAGATCAACACCGCAAAGTACAAGGGCAACCAGCTCTTTCAAGGTCAGCAAGGTTCACAGATGGGCGGGACCGAGCCCTCCTATGCCGAGGGTAGCGGCCAGGCCGAGATGAAAGAAGGCCGCTTCTTCACCGACGTCGAGAACCAGCATCACATGCCTGTGGTCGTAATCGGTGAAGATGTTCCGCGAGCGCTCATGCCGGGAGAAGATCCGCTTGGCAAGTGGATCACGATCAACGGCCAGAAATTTCAGGTAGTCGGCGTGATGAAGCGTCCGTCCGCATCTTTTCCCGGACAAGATGACACTCGCATGCTGCTTCCGTATTTCACGATGCACAAGATGTTCCCGGCTGCTAAGGAGAACATGTTGGTCGTGGCGGCGAAGCCGGGCCTGTTGCCGCAGGCCATCGACGAGGTACGTGTGGTGATGCGCATCCGGCGTCACGTTCCTCCCGACAAGCCCGACGATTTTTTCATTTCTACGTCGGAAGAAATGGTGCAGCAATTTCACAACGTGACCGCTATGGTGGCGCTGATGATGGTGGTGCTCAGTTCCATCGGGTTGCTGGTGGGAGGAATCGGCGTGATGAACATCATGCTGGTCTCGGTCACCGAACGGACGCGAGAGATCGGCGTGAGAAAAGCGATCGGCGCGCGGCGCGCCGACATCGTGCTTCAGTTCTTAACCGAGGCCGTAGTGCTCACAGGCCTCGGCGGGCTGATTGGCATGACCTTCGGGTGGCTGATTTCGTTGGCCGCGCACCTCGCGTTTCCGTCGCTTCCGACCGCAGTTCCTGTATGGGCCGCCGTTCTCGGCGTCGTAGTTTCGGTTGCGATCGGGCTTTTCTTTGGAATCTGGCCGGCTAACAAGGCTGCGAGCCTGGACCCGGTAGTGGCTCTGCGTTACGAATAGTCGCGGGCGGCGCGCCGGCGCGGTTGTTAGCGCGCAACACGCCGCAACTTCGGCCGCTGTACGGGCCGTTTCGGTCCAACAGGCTGCGCCAGCGGCTTGTTGCAGTGCAAACACCGAGGCAAATCCGACCGCGTTGATAGATGACAGGAGCGGCAGTAGATCTGCGGCAGCGTCACGGTTGTCAGCATCGGTAACATTTGTTACTTGTTTTGTTTATCGGCGTAGCGCCCAAAATCTTTAGGAGGGCAGGCGGATTTGCGTCGCGACAGACTGTCGCTATATACAGACTGTCGCTATATATCGTCCCGATCTACACTTAGGGCAACGATGAATCGTGTTCACCCTGCCTGGCTGGATGCATTTCTCCTTTTGCTATGTGCCGGGATCCTGACCTGGAAACTGCTCCTGCCGGGCTTTATCGGGATGGCAAGTAATGGCGACTTCGGCAAAATCGTCGGCCCGTTGTGCATGGATGGCGTGGACCACAGCGCCGATAATTTCATTTTCTTTCAAGCTGACTACGTGCGCGGCAAGCCCTACTGCTTCCCGGCCCCCTATTTCTCTTCTGAGACTGCACTGGCCTGGGTGGCATCCGCAGTGGAGCGGATATTCGGCGATCCGGTGCGTTTTGACATCCGTTGGCTCGGGGCGATTCACATGCTGTTGTTCCTCGGTTTCTACTTCGCACTCTTACTTCTGCTGCGCCCGCTCTCAACAGGCACGCGAATTGTTGCGTCCCTAGCCGCCTTATGGATCTTCGCCGATATAGGAACGATCGCCTATCTCAACTCGTTTTTTACCGACACGCCGGCGATCCTAGGTGGGCTTGCGGCCATTTTTCTGGCGCTACATCTCGCCATCGGCGATCGGCCGAGACTCATGCCGCTTGCACTCTTCGGATTTGCGGCACTCCTGTTCGTCGGATCTAAAGCTCAGCACGGGCTACTGGGCGTAGCGCCCGTTACGTTCTTGTGCTGGCTCGCGGCGCGGACTCGCTTACCGCGCCTTCGGCTGGCCACATCCGTTATGGCGCTTATCGTTCTTGCTGCTAGCGCATGGATGGTGTTGGGTACCCCGCGCTCTTACGTTGCTCAAGCACGATTCAACCTCATCTTTTTCTACACTCTTCCTCATTCCCGTGTCCCCGGCCGGGACCTGGCCGAGCTGGGGCTCGACACCGGCGACGTACGCTATTCCGGACTTACCGCGTTCTCAAAGATCACACCCCTGAACGAGGCGGATTGGCGCAATGCGTTCGTGGCCCGAACATCTTATGCTCGTGTATTGCAGTTCGACTTCAGGCATCCTATCCGCGCGCTGATGAAACTCGACTCAGACTTGCGGAATGAAGCGCCAAGGCGCCGGGTCATGTATCTGTCCAACTACCGCCGAGAGTACGGCAAGCCGACAGGTGCGCGAGATCCGCAACTCGGCTCCTGGAGCGCGTTCCGAGCCCAATTATTCCGCTCATGGCCACCGCATATTCTCGTCTGGCTGGCGCTCGCGTTGTGTGCACCGCCGTTTCTGGCTAGGCACCTGACATTGCCGCATCGAAAAGCAGTGGCCTGGGCGATCTCGATCGTCGCCTTGCTGGCGATCGCAGAATTTTTCAGCGTATCCCTGTCCGACGCGATCGAGACTGACCGCCACCTGCTGCTATTTCATGTCTTTAGCGATCTCACAATCTTTCTCGCTGTAGTGTCGGGCCTTGGCTCGATGGCCGGTGCGCCGACTTCGCTTGACTGAACGCCGCAAATCACGTTCCTGGATGCGATGATGGTTCTTACAACCGTATGCAGGCGCATGAAAAAGCGGGCTGGCTCGAAGCCGCCAAGCGAGCCATGCAGATTGAAGCACATGCCGTGGAACAAGCCGCGCGGCGTTTGGATGGCAATCTCTCTCGCGCGGTCGAGCTGATTCTGGCGCATCCGGGAAAGCTCGTGGTCACGGGGCTCGGAAAGTCGGGCCACGTGGCGCGCAAGATCGTTGCTACATTGTGTAGCACGGGAACGCAGGCGGTCTTTCTTCACGCGGCCGAAGCCTCGCACGGCGACCTCGGCATCTACGCGCCTGGCGATCCGACGCTCATGGTTTCAAAGAGTGGCACCACTAGCGAACTGCGCCAGCTGATCCCATTCCTGCGCGAGCTGCCTTCGGCGCGCATCGGCATCTTAGGAAATGCCTCGTCGCCGCTAGCTTCTGAGATGGACGTTGTACTGGATGCGTCAGTCGAACGCGAAGCTGATCCTGGCAACCTAGCGCCCACGGCAAGCGCGACGGTGGCGTTGGTGCTTGGTCACGCCCTAGCGGTCGCGCTGATGCGGGCGCGCAACTTCAGCCCGGAAGAGTTCGGACGGTTTCATCCGGGCGGCCATTTGGGGCGAAGCCTGCGCTTAACGGTCGGCGAAGTTCTGCATGCACGCGGGGAAGTGGCATGGGCGAGTCCGACTGATTCTCTGAAGCAGGTGGTCATCGCGATGAGCCGCCACCCGCTGGGAGCGGCTTGCGTGGTGGACGAGTCCGGCAAACTGGCCGGCTTGATAACCGATGGCGATCTCCGCCGGGCGCTCGAGGCGCATGACGATATACGCGGCCGCTGCGCAAGCGACGCGATGACTGCGCGTCCGATCTCGATCGGCCCGGAAGCCCGCCTTTTCGATGCGCTGCGCTTGATGGAGGATCGTCCTTCGCAAATCAGCGTCCTGCCGGTTGTCGATCCTGGGACCGGCGCTTGTTTGGGGCTGCTTCGCCTCCATGATATCTTTCGGGCTGAGCTCGGCTAAGGCGAGGAAAAATCGCATCCACCGCGGAGATGCTTGTATTTGGCGCCTATGCCCGGCAGCCGTCCGGCGATCGATTCATGGTAAAGTTTCACGGAGGTTCCATGATGTCATCTCGACTTCCCATCCCGGCCCTGGTTGTGCTGGGTGTCTGTTTGCCGGTACCGTTTTTGATCGCACCCGGTTCACTCTGTGCGGCGGACGCGCCGCCGGATGGCGCAGCACTGTATAAGGCGCGATGTGCGGGATGTCATGAAGCTGCCAGTCCGCAGGGCCGCACGCCGAAGCGGGAAGAACTTGCGGCCAAAACGCCGGAGGCGATCCTTTCGGCAATGTTCGGCGGCGCTATGGAGATTCAGGCCACCGGGCTAAGCCGGGACGAAGGCCGTGCCATCGCCCGGTATCTCACAGGGAAGGAAGTCTCCACTACCGCCGAGGTGGTGACCGGCATGTGCACGGGAGCAGGGAAGAAGTTCGCGCTCGCCTCGGGCGATTGGAACGGCTGGGGCCCCGAAGTGGACAATTCGCGATACCAGCCGCGAGCGGGACTTTCGGCAGACGATGTTCCCAAACTGAAGCTGAAATGGGCGTTCGGATTCCCAGGCGATACCCGCGCCACTGCGCAGCCGACCGTGGCGGGAGGCCGGGTATTCGTGGGCAGCGCCGCGGGGACCGTGTATTCACTGGATGCGTCTACGGGCTGCGTGCATTGGGCCTACAAGGCCGACTCCGGTGTACGCACGTCGATCAGCATCGCGAAGCTCAAGAATGGGAAATACGCGGCATATTTCGGCGATCTGCGTGCCTCCGCCTACGGTGTCGATGCGGAGACGGGCAAAGAGCTGTGGAAGACCAAGCTCGAAGATCATCCGGCGGCGCGAGTCACGGGTGCGCCCGTTTTCTATGAGGGGAAACTGTTTGTGCCGGTTGCATCGATCGAAGAAGCGTCGGGACGCGCCCCGGAATATCAGTGCTGCACCTTCCGCGGCAGCCTCGCGTCGCTCGATGCCGAGACGGGAAAGATCAACTGGAAGAGCTATAGCGTGTTGGATCCTCCCAAGGCAACCAGGAAGAACAAGGTGGGGACTCAGTTGTATGGGCCGGCGGGTGCGGCAATCTGGTCGGCGCCGACCGTGGATGTGAAGCGCAAGCTCGTCTACGCGGCCACAGGCGATTCTTACACCGACGTCGACATTCACACCAGCGATGCCATCGTGGCATTTCATTTGGACACTGGCGCGCTCGCCTGGGTCAGCCAGGTGACGCCCAAGGATAATTTCATTATGGGGTGCCCGGCGTCGCCGAATTGTCCCGAGGATTTGGGGCCGGATTATGATTTCGGCAGCTCGCCAATTCTGCGGAATATCGGCGGCGGCAAGCAGATGATTGTCGCGGCGCAGAAGTCGGGCGTGGTCTGGGGCCTCGACCCGGATCAAAAGGGCAAGGTGGTGTGGCAGACCAAGATCGGCGCGGGCAGCGCGCTGGGTGGGATCGAGTGGGGCCATGCGGCGGATAACGAGAACACATACGCCGCGGTTTCGGATATTATCGTCCGTAAGGACGGGCAACCCGGGATTTCGGCGCTGAAGCTCACGACTGGTGAGAAGGTGTGGAACACACCGGCGCCCAAGGTGACTTGCCCTTCAGGACAGGCGTGTATGGGTGCGCAGTCGGCTGCGATTTCGGTGATCCCGGGCGCGGTCTTTTCCGGAGCAATTAATGGACATTTCCGCGCTTATTCCACGAAGACCGGCGAGATTATGTGGGATTACGATACTGCGCGCTCGTTCGACACGGTGAACCAGGTCCAGGCCAAGGGCGGTTCCATCAATGGCGCCGGGCCGACCATCGCGAACGGGATTGTCTACACGAATTCCGGCTATCAGGGATTCGGCGGATCGGCTGGAAACGTCTTGCTCGCCTTCTCGGTAGACGGCCGGTAGCAGAACAGTAGCGCTACTAAAGACCAGGTACAGTTCCAGGCCCTGACTTGTTATGCTGTTGGAGCATGGATCTCAATCTAAGTGCGTCCGAACTCAAGTTCCGCGACGAATTTCGAGCCTGGCTCAAATCGAACATCCCTTCCGATTGGGAAAAGCATCGCAACCAGGATGAGATGCTTGATAAGTTCGAATTTCTGCGCGCCTGGCAGAAGAAGATGTATGAAGCCGGATGGGTAGGTATCGCCTGGCCAAAAGAGTACGGCGGACGCGGCGCGACCGTGATGGAGCAGGTCATCTTCACTGAGGAGATGGCGCGCGCGGGCGCTCCCAACCTGGCGAACGTTCTTGGGTTGTCACTGATCGGACCAACCATCATCGCGTATGGCACTGACGCACAGAAGAAGCGTTACCTGGCAAAAATCCTGAGTGCAGACGAAATCTGGTGTCAGGGATTTTCCGAGCCGAACGCCGGTTCGGATCTAGCGAACGTACGGACAGATGCGCGACTCGACGGCGATCACTATATCGTGAATGGCCAGAAAGTCTGGAACAGCTACGGCTGGGCAGCCGATTGGTGCGCGCTGCTGACCCGTTCTGATCCAAGTTCAGCGAAACATCACGGGTTGAGTTACATCCTGGTCGACATGAAGAGTCCGGGAGTGGAGGTCCGGCCGCTGCGTCAAATGACCGGCGAGAGCGAGTTCTGCGAGATCTTCTTCCATGATGTGCGCGTCGCGGCGGAGAACGTGCTGGGAAAAGTCGGCGAAGGATGGAACGTAGCTATGGGTACCTTGGCGCACGAACGCGCAACGCTGGGTGCGGGAGTACAGATCGTGATTAAGCGGCAATTCGACCGGCTGGTGGAGCTGGCGCACAAAACGATGCGCAACGGTAAGCTGGCCGCGGAGGATCCGGTAATCCGGCAGAAGCTTGGACAATGCTTCACGGATATCGAAATCATGCGGTTAAATCAGATGCGGGCGATTTCGAGGATCAATCAAAAAGGGGTGCCCGGTCCTGAAAGCTCGATTCTCAAGGTCTTTTGGACGGAGCTGAATCAACGCTTCCAACAGATTGCCACTGAGTTGCTGGGACCATACGCAACTCTGTCGAAAGGCGATCCGTACGCGATCGATGATGGACAGTGGGCCTACACGTTCTTGCGGGCGCGCGGCAACACGATCGAAGCGGGAACATCGGAGGTCCAGCGGAATATTCTGGGGCACATGGTTCTGGGGCTGCCAAAGAGTTACTAGCTGATCGAGCGATTAACTAACCAGGGAATAACGATGCAATTCGAACTTACTGAAACTCAGCAGACGCTAAAGAACACTGTGCGCAAATTCCTTTCGGTGGAGTGCCCGATCGCCGAGGTTCGCCCGCTGATGGAGACGGAGACCGCGTACGATGCCAGCCTGTGGCAAAAGATGGCGGACCAGGGCTGGACCGGTATGCTGATTCCCGAGCAGTACGGCGGATTCGGAATGGGAATGGTGGAAATGGCAGCGACGCTCGAAGAAATGGGGCGCGCGCTTCTGCCTGGGCCGTTTTTCAGCACTGTTGTCATGGCGGGCACGCTGATCGAGAAGGCCGGAAACGAAGCGCAGAAGGAGAAGTATCTCGGTGCGATCGCTCGCGGTGAGATCAAGGTTACGGTCGCATTTCTTGAAGATCCGCCAGCATGGACGCCGCAGGATGTGCAGCTCAAGGCGAGAGCATCGGGCGGTGCCTATCTGCTGGACGGAACGAAGCTGTTCGTGCCGGATGCTGGCGTAGCAGACGTGATCGTCGTGATTGCGCGGCTCGATGGCGAGCTCGCGCTGTTCGTGGTCGGGCGCGATACGCCAGGCGTAGCGATTCGTCCGATGTCGAGCATCGATCTCACGCGCAAGGTTTACGAAATTAAGTTCGACTGCGTTTGCGTGCCTGCGGAGGCCATGCTGGCGAGTGGACCACCCGCAGTTGAGGCGTTGGGCCGGGCGCGCGCCATGGCGACCGTCGGCTTAGTCGCAGAGATGACCGGTGGAATGCAGCGGCTGCTGGATATGACGGTGGAGTACGCGAAGACGCGCAAACAATTTGGCCGGCCAATCGGACAATTCCAGGCGGTGCAGCATCAATGCGCCGACATGCTTGTGCTCACGGAAAGCTCGCGGTCGGCCGCGTACTATGCTGCGTACGCGATCCAGGAAGGGATCCCGGAGGCGCCGCTTGCGGTTTCGGTGGCCAAGGCGTACGCCAGCGAAGCGTATCGGGAGACGGGCAATCGCGCCATTCAAGTCCACGGCGGCATGGGCTTCACGTGGGAAAACGATGCGCACCTTTATTACCGGCGCGCCAAGGTTTCTGAGCAGATGTTTGGCGACGCGACATTTCATCGCGAGGTCATCGCGAAACTCATCGTGGATGCCAATCCTGTTCGTCAAGAAGAACTGGCGGCCAGCCGGGGCTGACTGACGGACGTTAACGGCGGCGAGCCTTTAGCGCGACGTGAATCTCGTCGTTGCGAGTGTTGGTAAAGCTGCACTTGACGAGACCCTGGTCGTCCAGTGATATGATCGCGGGAACGCTGACGGACGTGAGCATCCAGCCCGGGGGCAGCGCGACATCGTTGAAAGGTCGGCCAAGCGTGCGATCCCAGACCAGGTCGTCGCCTTGCATGCGGTAACCAACCGGGTCCGTGTAGGTTTCGATAACACGCACGCGGACCGATTCGCCCGCCGCTAGCGGATGATCGAGATCGGCTTGCACGACGACGGAATCGGGATCGGTCGGCGTCTCATAGTAGCCGAGCGCGTTTACCGACTTGCCGTCGACGTTGTAGGTCTTCAGCTCCTTGCCGGTATTGAGGTCAATCACCGTGGACTTCGAGACGATACTGCCTTTACGAACAAAGCTGTGGACAGACTTCTGCCCTGGCTTGGACACGGTGAAGTCATGGGAGATGCGGAATTGGTGCGACTCCGCCGGGAGCAGCCAGTAGTGGATAATGCGGTCCTGTTCCGAGCGATGAAACTGGCCCAGCAGGAAAGCAGGAAGTAGCAACAGGGCAGCGCGTTTCATTTCATCTTTCGGCCGATGATCTTCACCGGGAGTTGATCGTCGCGATCGTTGAGCATGCTGACGCGGATGCGACCATCGGGTTGGACGGAGACAATGGATGGCACAGTGGAACCGATCAATTCATAGCCTGCGGGCAGCACAACAACGTTGCGTTTGATTCCAAGTGGGCGATCGAAAACAATGCGATCACCTTGGGCGAAATACGAAGGCCCGTCTTCGTAGGTTTTATAGATGCGGATGCGGGCCTGACCGTTCTTGGGCACAGGCGCCGCGAGATAGACCTTTAGAAACAGGGAATCGTCGGGGATGTTTCCGCGCAGCCCGCTTTCACGCGCAACTTTTGCGTCCACGGTTTCGAACTTGAGCGGCTTACCTGTGGCGAGGTCGGTTACGCTTTCGTCGGAGGCTTTTGAGCCGCGGCGGATGGGGTTCAAATAGAACTTCGCGCCCTCCAGCGAAGTGGCGACGTCGTAGATGATGGCGAACTTGTGCGTCTCGGGAGCGAGCAGTTCGTAGACTGTAAAGTCGCTTTCAGCCCTGGCCAGCGTGGCTGCCAACAGCGGCAAGATCCAAAGCAAGCGCTGCGGACTCATTACGCCAACAAGTCCGTGAGCGCGGCATGCACTTCCGAACCGGCCCGGCCCAATATACATTCACCGAGGTCAATCCAATCGTTGCACCGCGTATTCTGCACGAAGACAACTCTTTCTACGCGAAAACACTTGCTGCCTTTGAATTCAGCCCAGCGTGCGCGCGCGACGTTGACGAGCTCGTCCAACTCGTCCGATTTCAGATCCTGCGCCAAGGTCACATGAGGATGATACTCGAATTGTTCCCGGAAGTGTAGCGCTCCGATCGCCAAGGCGTTATGGACCCTGCGCATTTCCTCGCGCCCTGTGCCGATATTGATATAAATCACATCGGAGACTGGAAACACTTCCACGTCGCTCATGTGGACGTCAAACGGAGAGTAGTGCGGGATGAGCTGCTCGATTTCATTCCAGGCTCGGTCCGGCGCGGTTACCGTACGCGGCGGAAGCAGCGTGACATGCGCGCGCAAGAAACAGTTCGGCACCAGTTCCTGCCGCAACCGATCCAGAAAACCCGCGAGAGGCTCAGGGATATAACTAACGAGGGCGAAGGAATTGATCCGATCCCAAGGTGCGGGATCCTTGTACATAATACTGTGCCCTATGTTACCGCGATTGCTGCTGAATCCGTCGCTGGCGTGGGTTCTAGTACGTACCAACGGGCTTCCTCGAAGCCGATGTACTTGAAGATGCGGAGCTCGCCGCCTTCGATTTCGAGCAGGTCGCCGACCTGGAGCGCATCGGGGGATTCGCGCAGAGCCATCCAGGCTGCATAGGGGCTGGAGGCTTCGATTTTCGCGCCTTTTTCGTAGTCCCTCGCTTTTACGATCGTTGCTCCCGACGTGTGCGGCGCGTTGCGGAACTGCAGCCGTGCCGTCTCTTTAAGCCGATGGATCTGGTATGCGGGCATCTTGAGATCTATTGTCTCTCAAAACAATTCGCGATGGAATGTTTCATCGCGGAGGCGTCGCATTCGCCGGCTTGTATCCAGGCTTGCGCATTTTCGCGGCTCCAATAGATGGCTTCAAGGGGCGCGCCGAGTAGTTTGGCCGGGGCCAGGCGGATGAGTTCTAATCCCGACGGCGCGGGCGCGCGGAACGGGGACAGGAAACGCATGGCGCCGACAAACGTGCGTGCGATCATGCCGGGCGGCTCGGGTAATACATCAATGACCAATGCTCGAGTTGCTCCCAGCTCGGCAGCGACCCACAACGGGACTGCGGAGAGCAGCCCACCGTCGGAATACACGCGGCCATCCAGGCGCACTTGGTCGAAGAGCCCGACGATGGCAGTGGTGGCGAGCAGGTGTTCGGCACGAATCTCAGGTAAGTGCAACACGCGCGGCCGTAGCTTCAGCAAATCGGTTAGGACCATTGCAAATCGCACGCTGGGGCAAAAAGAATCGTAGAGTTCGCGAATCACGTGTTGGAGGGGCGACGAGTCCAGGATTCCCGAGAATAGGCTTCTCGGAAATTTCCAATCGTAGCGGCCGGCGGCTTCCAGAGTAAGCCAACGCTCGATTAGTTCGGACGGCTCGCACCCGCCCGCGATCGCCCAGCCGTTAACAGCGCCGATGGACGCGCCGACGACCAGATCGGGTTGGAAGACGTCGGCGAGTGCCTTCCACGCGCCTGCCTGGTAAGCGCCATACATGCCGCCGGCGGACAGCACCAGCGCGTTCATGAATTTGCCGATGCTCCGGGCAAAGGGTGTATGCGGGCCACTGTATTCACGATATCCACGGGGATGATTCCGTAGCCCGTGAGCTTCGCGCCCCGGAAGCGAAGATCGGCGATCCAGCCGAGCTGAGTGCTCTTGAGTTGGAACTGATCGAAGACCAAATTGCCGAGCGAATAGAAAATGATGCCGTTTCCACGGAGCTCGACTGTCTGGACAACGTGCGGGTGATGGCCGATCACAGCGCTGGCTCCAGCATCGATAGCCGCGCGAGCGAAGTTCTGCTGAACGGCGTTGGGATTGGGTTGGTATTCCGCGCCTGCGTGCATCGAAACGATGACTACGTCGGCCCGCTTCTGCATGCCGGCCACGTCGGCCCTCATCTGCTCGGCGTCGAGCATTGAGATGCGCGGATCGACATCTTTGTGGTTCCCGTTGGACTGATCGAAAGTATAGCCGAGAAAACCGAACCCGACGCCCTTGCGCTCGAGGATGACGCCCTCATGGGCGAGGCGTTCGGTCGGGCCGGTGCCCACGGCCGCGATATGATTCTTGGCGAGCAAGTCGAGCGTGAATTCGATTCCACGGTTGCCTGCGTCCCGCACGTGGTTGTTGGCGGTGGAGACCACGTCGAGTCCAGCAGCGATCAGCGCGGCGATCGCATCCGGTTCGGCGCGAAACACCATACTGTTGTCGAGCCCGTGGCCCTGATCGGAGAATGGCGACTCCAAGTTCGCGAACGCGATGTCGACCGACGCCAGCAAGGGTGCGATTTCGCGCAATGGCCACACCGGATCATGTTCTCGATGTGCCACTCTTGCGACGTAGCGCGAGAGCATGATGTCGCCGCCAAATAACAGCCGAATTTCCCAAGCGGAGGGCGGCGGGGCCATCGAACTAATCCCCATGCGGCGCGGCAACAACCCCAGGGCCGGAAGCAGGAGCAGGTTGCGGCGGTTTATGTTCACTCCGGGACCCATCACGCGATTAACCGCGCAGCGGTGCGGTCCAGAAACCAAACAACATTGTCCCGGCCTGCGATCACAACTTGCGTCGGAAACTTTTTGGGATCGTAGGGATCTTTGAGCACGGAACGAAGCGGCTCTGCTTTATCTTCGCCAGCCACCAGCATGATCGTGTTCTTAGCGGCACGCAGTACACCGGGAAGCAGCGTGATCCTCCATTGATGGAATTTCTCCACGTACGCCGCCGCCGCGATGTTCTTCGAATCATCAATGAGAGGCTCACCCGGAAAGAGGCTTGCGGTATGCGCGTCTGGACCGACGCCCTGATGAATGATGTCGAAGCGCGGCAATTCGCCGGGAGCGAGTGAGAAGAATTGCCGGATGTCGGCTTCATATAATCGTGCTGCTTCTTTACCATCCAGTTCGGCTTGAATCCTGTGAACATTCGCCGAAGGAAAATGCGCCGGATCGATGAAAGTCTCTTTTGCTAGCTTGTAGTTGCTCTGCGAATCGGTGGTAGGAACGCCGCGCTCATCTACCCAGAAGAGGTGCACGCGCGACCAGTCGAACTTCGCATTCGCTAGATCGGCGAACATGAGCTTCGGTGTACTTCCGCCTGAGATCACGATCGTGGCGCGGACATTTGCATCCAGCGATTCCCGCAACAGGTTCAAAATTTTGGCCGCACACTGTGAAGCAGCTTCCTGTGCTGTCGCAGAGATACACGCCTGGATGCTCATGCTCCTCCTCGATAGACATTCATTCTGTTCAATGGTAGCGCGCGACCGTGGTAGAATATTGTTTACCCTACCACCCGACTCGACGTCTTCAGACAGTTTGCAACAGGTTACATTCAGGAGCATTGGGCATTACGTCCGATATGCATACGCGGGAAAAGAAGAAGATTCTAGCTGTTGTGGATGACCTTCTATTTACGGTCAAAATCAATGACGCCGCCAAACGCGTGGGCCTGGACGTGGAGTTCCTGAAGTCCGAGCGCGATGTTTTGGACAAGGCCGCGGACGAGAAGCCACTGCTGATTATTCTGGATCTCAACAATAACTCGGTTGAGCCGCTCGACCTGATTTCAAAGCTGAAAGCGCATGGAGACTTGAAAAAAATCAGTCTGATCGGCTACCTGTCGCATGTGCAAGGCGAGCTGAAGCAGAAGGCGCACGAGGCGGGGGCGAACATCGTGATGGCACGCTCAGCGTTCTCTCAGAATCTGCAGCAGATTTTGAAGCGGCACGCGGGCGTGGTTTAAGCCGGGATCTAACGTTTTTCACGTAACGGCGTCTCTCACCTAATATGTTGCAGGACATCCGTTTCGGTTTGCGGGTTTTCCGCCGCAATCCAGGCGTATCGGCTCTGGCGATTCTCTGCCTCACGCTCGGGATCGGTGCCACCACGGCGGTCTTTAGTTGGATCGAAGGCATCTTGCTGCGTCCATTTCCTCTGGTTGTCCATCAGGATCGGATGATGGCGATCGCGGGAACGGACCGCGGCGTTGCGGGATTGGCCGGTTCTTCGGTTGACCTTTCTACCCCGGACTTTGCTGATTTCGCAAGAAACTGCACGTCGTGCGAAGCGTTCGTCATGGACCGGATCACCGGTACGACTTTGTCCATAGGCGACCGCGCCGAGCGGGTTGTCGCGAGCATCGTGTCGGCGAATTATTTCGACGCATTGGGAGTCCGGCCGATCCTGGGCCGCGGGTTTCAGCCAGAGGAAGGCTTCGGCCGCAACGCGCATCCGGTCACTGTGATCAGTTATCAGGCTTGGGAGAAGCGCTTCCACAAAGATCCCGCCATTGTCGGTAAGACGCAAATGCTCAACGGAATGCCGCACGAGATTATCGGGGTGGCGCCGGAACGGTTCCTGGGGACATTTGTCGGCTACGCCATGCAGTTTTGGGTACCCGCGTCCATGCAGGAACAGTTCGATCCCGGCGGATACAAATTGGAGGACCGCGGAGCGCGCTGGGTCGAGGGATACGTGCTGCTGAAGGCCGGTGTGACACGTCAACAAGCGCAGGCGGAGATCTCGGCCATCGCGCAGAGATTGGAGAACGAATATCCAGCGACCAATCGTGGACGGGGCGCGAGGTTGTTTCCGTTGTGGCGGACACCATTCAACAATGCCGGCACGTTACTGCCGACGCTTGAAATCGCGCTGTTGGTAGTTGTCTTCGTCTTGCTGATCGCCTGTGCCAATGTCAGCAATCTTCTGCTTGTAAAGGCGTTCGGACGCCGGCATGAAATTACCGTCCGGCTCGCAGTTGGTGCAGGGCGGGGAAGACTGCTGAAGCAGCTTCTCATCGAGGGGCTTATCTTGTCCACTATCGCCGCGGCGTGCGGATTATTTGCGGCGAACTGGTGCCGCAATCTGCTCGGGATGGTGTTGCCGCCGCGCAGCGCGGTTCTGACCCTGCCGGGGCAGATCGATTGGCGTGTGCTGGTATTGAGTGCCGGTGTCTGCCTGCTTTCGACGGTGATTTTCGGGCTGGTTCCGGCGATCCAAGCCAGCAAAGTCGACTTAGCGTCTGCGCTGAAGGCCGAATCTTCGGGTGTCGTGGGCGGGCGGCGCAGAGCAATGGCGCGGTCGGCGCTCATTGTGGTGCAGGTGTCGCTGAGCTTTGCGCTGCTGGTTGGGGCTGGGCTGGTGATTCAGAGCCTGCGCGCGATCGAAACCACCAACCCCGGCTTTTCGACCGATGGTGTGTTGACTTCGTCGGTGGATTTGATAGCGGCCCGCTACGATGCGCCACGCATGCGTAGCTTTGAGGATGCTCTGGCCGACCGGCTTGGAGCGATCGGGGGCGTGACCTCGGTGGCGTGGACGCGCATCGTTCCGTTCAGCTTTCGCGGCTATTTCTCCGCTCCGATCGCGGTGGACGGCTACAACCCTTCGAGCGATGAGCAGCCAACCGTCGACTATAACGATGTTGGAGCTGGATATTTCAAGACCCTTGGCATACCGCTTGCCAGCGGGCGCGAATTTACACGAGCCGACGACGAGAACGCCCCCTTCGTGGCGATCGTGAATGAAGCGATGGCGGACCAATACTGGCGCGGGCGCGATCCGGTTGGCAGCCGCGTTCAAGTGAAGGGTAGATGGATGCGTGTGGTGGGAGTTGCGAAAATGGCAAAATATCGCAGCCTCACTGAGATCTCGAAGCCCTTCTTATATGTGCCGGCGCGACAGAACACCATGGGACTCGGTTTGCTGATCCGAACGTCATTGCCCGCCCAGTCGATGTCGAAGATCCTGGTGCGAGAAATTCATGCACTGGATTCGAATCTTGCCCCACTCGAAGTGATCACGATGCGCGAGCAGGTGGACAGAACAGCTAGCGCTCAGCATGTCGCCGTCGTCATGCTCGGCGTATGCAGCGTGCTCGCGCTGGTATTAGCTTCAATCGGTCTCTATGGAGTCATGTCCCATACGGTGTCTCAAAGCTCGCGCGAATTGGGTCTCCGTATGGCACTGGGAGCGGATTCACCGGAGCTGTTGCGGCTAGTGATGTCACAGGGCATGGCGTTGACGATGGCCGGAATCGCCGTGGGCGCGGTCGCGGCGTTCGCCTTGACGCGCTTGATTGGGAACCTGCTCTATCGAGTGAGCCCGCACGACCCGCGAGCGTACGGTCTCGCGCTCGTCACGATGATCGTGGCCAGTTTGGTTGCTTGCTATGTGCCAGCGCGCAGGGCGATTCGAACTGATCCGGTGCGCGCGCTGAGGGATTAGTTCCTAGAAGCCGCCCCTCGGCCGGTATCCGGGGCGGGCGCGCACTCGATACTTCTTGCCCGCGTCTGAGACGATGTCGACGTTAATCTTACGAAAGCCCTCGTTCGGATTCGGCTGCGGATAGTAAGTTATGGTGTAGCTGTTGCCCAGATCTTCGCGAATGGATTCGAACGCTTCCACCTGCTTCTGCCAGGTTTTCGCGAAATAGGCCTTGCCGCCTGTGCGCGTGGAGATGCGTTTAAAGACCGAGCTCGACATGGGATCTTTGTTCACATCATTTGTGGAGATTACGTAGATCGGGATCCCTTCGTCCTCGGCGACAGCGCGCACATCGTCGGGCGCGACCATACTGGCATTGTCTGGACCGTTCGAGAATACAATGATCACTTTGCGGCCTGGGACTTTGGCGGCATCGCGCAGCGTAAGAAGCAATCCGTTATAGAGTGCGGCATCGTCGCCCGCGACAGCCTTGCGAAGCCCCAGGATCGCGTCGTTGCGTTCGTGCGTCAGCGGTGCATCGCGTTTGAGGTTGCGGCTGAACGTATAGACGGCCACGGAATCGTTACGGTCGAGGCCGCGCACGAAATCGGCGATCGCGTCGGAGGCATACACGAATCCGCGATACATGTAGTTGCTCGTATCGAATAATACGAAGACGTTGGTACCGACGAAAGACGGCGTGCGGTTTTCTGATTTTGAGTCGCCGTCCACGCCCGTCCCATCGACAGGCCCTGGATTCAACGCGCGGGTGGTTCCGTCTTCCATTACCTGCAAAGGGGGCCGGCTGCCTTCGCCGAAGGTGTTAATCTTTTGCAGGATTCCGTCTTCGGTGACTTTGAAATCGGCCGGCTTCAAGCCGTTAATGTATTTCCCTTTCGAGTCGGTGACAGTGAAGCTAAGCACCACCATGTCCACTTTGACTCGGAACGTCGGCCGGTCCTGAGCGGATAGCCACAGCAAACTTCCGGAGCCGAGCAATCCAGCGAAGCTCAAGACCGAAGTCTTTGATAAGTGCAAGGAACCCTCCCCGAAAAAATACTGTTTTCGATTATAGACCACTCGCTCCCGCGGCGATGTTTTGCTTCCTAGTTTTCTCGCGCGCGTCCTCGCCAACCATACGCAAGGAGCGCAGCAGCGCCGGCCAATCCTCCAGGTGCGTGGCGAAGATCCTCTCCACCGTACTGCGGGTCCATTCCGGGACGAGAACATTGAGCCGTGCCGGAGGCAAATACAACTGATCGGCGAGAGCTCCATAGTAGAGAAGGTTCGACTCCCAGCTTTCGGCGAGAATTCTGCTCGAGTAGCCCATCAGCGTGGGAAACGTTCGTAGGTTGAGCAGCTCGGGCGAGTAGGAGTTGGCGAGCATCGGCTTGGGCGTTCCAAAGTCATGCGAGATCACGTCATAATTCAATTGCTGAGGCGCTTCGGCCGACATACGGTGAATCTCGGCCGCGATCGGAGAATCGGTGCCGTTGCTCTGCGCCAGTAATTCGCGCGCGATTGCGAATTGTTCTGACGGAACGATCTCGTCGAGGGCTTCCTTCACCAAGCTTTGTTCGAGGAGCTGCTTCACGGCGTCGACGCGCGCTGGCATCGCATAGTGCGCCAGCGTGTTGAGCACGGCTTGCCGGCGTTCGGAATTGAGCGCTGCTTGAGCGATCTGCGTCTCGGCAAAATCCATGTGCAGGGCGACCCAATGGATCTGTGCCGGAGTCACATTCCACCAGCGCTGCACGGTGGCTGAGAGCATGATCTGTGGGACCAGGTCGCCCCAGATGAGAGCTTGCTCGCGCGAGGGAATCAAGAAATTCTGTTCACCCTCAGCCAGCGCATAGGGCAGGCCGGCGAGCGAACCGACCAGTTTTCCACCGGCGCTGCTCGGCCATCCGGTTCCCAGCACTTCGGTATTCCTCCAGGTTTGATTCGTGCCCTGAAGACCGATGAAGTCGTGGCTGCGGACGAACAGCGGATTTGTGTAGAGCACTTGCGCTCCAGGAGGCGCATAGTGCACGTAGTTGAGGCCCACCAGTGTGTCGCGGAGAAACGGAGCCATCATGCCGCGGACGTCGTCGAGTTTCTTGGGATCCGTGGCCGCCTTATCGATCAGCGCGCGCAAGTTCAGCTTGCGCTGTGTCTCGATGTGCCGCTCGGACCAGTATCCGAAGCTGAGGGCGTTGCGCTCGAGATTGCTCAGCGAAGTGCGCGGAAGCTGGATCTCCGAGATGCGCGCGGCGGTCTTATTAATGAGCGCCATGTTCGCTTTCTCGCCCTTGCCGAGGCCTTCCAGCTGATCCACGAGCTCGAAAATGGTGGAAAGGGAGATCAGCCGCTGGGCTTCGAAGATTCGGATCATGTCCTCGACCAACTGCGTGTGAGCATCGGAATTATCGTTTTCCGCGGTACCGGCGAGGAGATCGATCATGCGGTCCTGCGCAGAGATGTTCGGCGAAGTTTTGCTGGCAGCGAGCAGGAGCTTGACGCCATCGCGTCCACCCTCGAAGACATCGCGCTCGGTCTTGGCTTTGCCGAACGGTGTTAGAAGAGCCGAAAGCGTGTGGTCCACTTCAGCGCGCGGTATCGATCCCTGGCGATAAAAGATTTGCCAGAGTCCGACTAGCGCTTGAAGCGTGCCGGCATTGTCGGCACGGATACTGAGATCGTGCACTTGATTCACCGCGCCCACGGTGTCGAGAAATTGATTGATGGTGGCCGACGTCAGCTCGGGCACTTCCGAAAGGATCGGATATTGGGCGCTGAAGGGTCGATATTCACGCGCCAGCCGCTCGGCGGTTTTGGCATCGATCGGCGTCGAACGCCTTCGATCCATGTCCGTGAGCGCCATAAAAATCTTGAGCGGTTCGTTCTCCACTGACTTGCGGCACAGCGCGAAGAGCGCCTCCAACACGTCATCGGAATCCTTCCAGCCCACTGCCGCCTTGCTGAGCTTAACGTCGTACTTGCCGCCCCCCATCGGATGCTCAACGAATACAGTCCGCCACACTTCCAGGCCGCCAGGTATGTGCGGATGTCCGTCGGGATCCATCTTGAGGCGCGTAGTCAGCAGCAGCATGTCGGTGTTGGAGCGGAAGACCGGACGGGCTGGTCCGGGGCTCGTGACTTTTCCGCGAATCGCTCCGTAGAAACGCTTCATGCGCTCCGGCTCCGTCAGATAGTTCTGCACCGCGATGCTCGATGGACTGTCGATGCGGGAGAGCGCGTCGAAGTAGCTGGCCAGCCACCCGTCATCCCGCGCGACCAGGCGCTCGATAAAGGCCTCGGGTCTGTCCGGCCCGACGCCCACCAGATCGGCCCAGGCTTTTTCAGACCGCGCTCCGCCGGGAACCAGAACCTTGCCATTGCGGATCATTAGCATTCCGCCGTAAAAATCGAGCACATGCGCGTAGGCGCGGATTTTCTGCACGGTCGTGTTCTTGCGCAACTCTTCGGCCACCGACGGATCGAGCTTCGATAAGGCCAAATACAAGCGGCAGAGCGACGGGTCGCCTAAGAAAAGATCGATGAATTCGCCAGATTGTCTTTCTTTGGCGCTCAGCCAGTACTCCGGCGTATACAGGATGGGAACTTGGGTGGGCTTGTAGTCGTAGACGAACGGCCGATTGGTGCGCAGACTCTGTTCAAGCTCGGCCAACGGGAAGCCGGAGTCGATGGTGAGGAACGCGCGCGTGGCATTCACCGTCTCGAGCACTACTTCGCTGCCACACCCGCCTCGCATGCGGTAGCCGAGCACGCGCAGCAGTTCCGCGGTCTGGCTGGAGTCGCAGGATTCGATCTTGATGGAATGGTCGGCACCGGATAATTTATCGAGCTCGCGCGCTTGCGAGAGATATCGCACCACCAGCTTGAGATACTCAGTCTGTTCGAGCGCTTCATTTCCGCTGGCGGCCTGATAGCCGTTCGTGATGACGTTGCGTGCGAGCGCTGCAAGCACATCGGCGGGTTGGAGATCGGGGGAGAGAGCGGCCATTCGCGAGAATGAGGGGAGTGGCCCGGGAATCAGAATTATGGTTTTCTTAGTCGCCGCGGTGGACTCGGCTGCCGCGATTGCGTAGTCGTTTCCGCCCGCGCTTCGATACAGTTCCAAGTCTCGTGCAGCGTCTTCGCGCCGGCCGGCAATCAAGTCGAGTTCAACCAGTCTGCGCGTGATCCGCAACCGCTCCTGGCCGCGCGCTGCTTCCGCGAGCTTTTTATAGACTTCGCGCGCATCCGGATCATGATGACGATCCAGGAACTGCGCATAGGCGTTGAGCGCGTCGGCCGCTCCGGACCGCGCCGAGCGCCCCAGAAACTCGCGTGCGCCGGCAGCGTCTCCTGTGCTTTCCATCTGCCAGGCGCGAGTGGTCAAATCCTGCGCGAGCGAGCAAAAATTGAATGAGACAAATAAGGCGAGGGGTGTTGCGAGGGTCTTCATGACGGCGTCCTTCCCTTTCCCGCTGGCTAAATAATGTAGCACTGGCAACAGGAGGACTGCTTGCAGAGCGTTAACTAAGGTTTCTTCGTGGTGACGGTCGCCTCACGATAGGATAAAAGTGTGAGGTTTGCGGTGGTTTGGTTTGCGGTGGTTTTCATGATCGGCGCTGGCGTATGTGCGGCGGCCTCGGTCCCTTCCGGAACTCAGATCCAGATCCGTTTGCTCAGTGCGATCAATACCGCGACGGCCCAGCCAAACCAGCGGTTCGACGCCGTGGTGATCGCCCCGGTTGCGGCCGGAGGCAGGATCGTTATCGCGGCGGGTGTGAAGATCAACGGCCACATCACCGAGGTCAAGGCAGCGAATCACAGCGATCAGCAGGCAGCATTGATGCTGGTGTTCGATGAGGCAATTGATGGCGCACATAGGGCGAGCATCGCCGCGAAGGTCGCCGGAGTAGACAATGCGCGCGAATCCACGGACTCAAGCGGCATGATCAGCGGGATCAAGGCATCGGAAACAGGATCAGCTCGCCTGGATCAGGGTATTAACAAAGTCAGCGAAAAGTATCCCGGCCTTGGGGACATTCTGGGCGCGGTGAAACAAGCGGTGGTGAAGGAAGCGGACGCCAACATCGATTACGAAGCTGGCGTTGAAATGACCATAGCGCTAACGCGGCCGATCGAATGGGCTGGCTCTGCCGCTGCGCCGAGCGTGCGGCCGATCGAGGGTGACGCGGAGTTGGCTCGAGTGGTGGGCGTGCAACCCTATCGGACCACGGCAGAGAAACCTCCGCGCCCGTCGGATGTCACCAACCTGATGTTCCTCGGGAGCGAGCACGAAATCACCAACGCGTTCGAGAAAGCCGGTTGGTCCCGCGCTGACGTATTGAACGGCAAATCGAAGCTGGAAACTTTTCGTGCGATGACCGAGGCCCGTGGATATAAGGAGGCGCCAGTCTCCGTGCTTCTGCTGGACGGCATGCCGCCGG
>Ga0126371_10001256_pt1 | contig 21375 bp, 19 predicted proteins | sample PanSoiMetaPlot_4_FD_110145 | JGI IMG/M metagenome (GOLD analysis project Ga0126371, IMG submission 110145) | Tropical forest soil microbial communities from Panama - MetaG Plot_4 | ecosystem: Environmental > Terrestrial > Soil > Tropical forest > Bulk soil | place: Panama | collected 2016-02-17 | reverse complement strand
GCGGCATAACCCGAGAGGTCCCCATGGGCCAGGGCACCGGCGAGCTCAAGGGCTTGCTGGAAGGCCAGGCTAAGTCCCTGGCCGGCGATGCCGTCAACAGTGCATGACGCATCACCCGCCAGCCCGATATTGCCGCGCGTCACCCCACGCGCTCTACGTAACATGGTAGCCGCTCCTGCCTCTGCCGAGGTTGGCTGCACACCAGCGATGCGCCGGGCTACGGCGGGAAACGCCTCCAAAGCGCGACCTAGCCGGAGCCGCGGATCGCTCGTGAAGAGCGAAATGCAAATCTCGCTCGCCCCGGTGGGTGTTAGGATCAGCTGGGATTTGTCGCCCCAGTGAACTTCGACGCAATTAGTCCACGGCGCGATTTCGAAATGGCGACGAAAACCGAAACGGACAGGTGCACGAGGGCGCAGCTCGAGACCGGCGAGCCGTCGCACCAGAGAAGAAGACCCATCCGCCCCCACAATCCAGCGGGAGGGAATGAATCCGGCACTCGTTTCGGCGCCGCGCGCATCAAGAGATAGCAGCCTTGTCCCCCAGAGGAAATTCACGTCGAGGCGGAGGGCGCGATCGACGAGGAGACGGTGAAAAACCGTGCGGCGCACGCCGAAAGCTTCTCCGGCGGGAATCTCTGCGCAGGCAGACGAATTCTCGTCGACGAAATGAAAGCCGGAGAACCGAAACAGGAGCTTCGAATCCAGTTCAACACCGAGCTGACGCAGCGCTTCGACGGCACCAGGCAGCAGCCCTTCGCCGCAGGGCTTGTCGATCGGTGGCTTGCGCGCGTCGATGACCGTCACGCCCAGCCCCTTGAGCCTGGCGGCAATCGCGGTGGCAAGGCCGGCGGGACCACCGCCGATCACAAGAACGTCCTGCAACGGTGCTCCCTCCCGGGGGCCCTACCACCGCAGTAGCACTAGTTCAGAGCAAAAGCCTGGCCCCATGGCAGCTAAAATACTGAACGTACCTGGCGCGGGCCGGCGATGCTTGTAGACATCCTCCAGAACGAGCAGCACAGACGTGGAAGAGAGATTGCCAACCTTTCGCAGGCACTCCCACGACGCTGCGAGTTCCTGCTCCGTGATACCCAGTGCAGTCGCAGTAGCTTCGAGAACTTTCGGACCGCCGGTATGCATGACCCAGCTCTTGATCTGGCTGCGGCACAATCCCTGCTCAGCAAGGAACTGGTCGACGTCCTCCCCTAAGTGCCGCAGCACTGTGTCAGGCACTTCCGGTGACAGTACGATGCGAAACCCTTTTTCGGAGATGTCCCAGCCCATGACCCGTTCGGTGTTCGGGTACAAGATTGACTTGGTGGCCAGAATTTCCGGTCCGTTTGACTCGCGCTCGTCTCCGCAGACCACCGTGGCCGCCGCCCCATCGCCGAAGAGCAACGCAGAGATCAAGTGCGCCATGGAAAGGTCGTCGCGTTGCAACGTGAGCGAACACAGTTCGATCGAGAGTAGCGCGGCCGCCTGTTTTGGAAAGGCCCGAACGTAGTCGGCCGCCCGCGAAATGCCGGCGGCGCCGGCGACGCAGCCCAAGCCAAAAATAGGGATGCGTTTGATGTTGGGCGAAAGTCCCATGCGGTTGACCAGTCGCGCATCAAGGGATGGGGCAGCGATCCCGGTCACCGAGGTAACAAAAATCGCGCTGAGATCAGAGGGCTCGATCCTGGCCCACGCAAGGGCCCGGCACAATGCCTCTTCGCCAATCTGGAGCCCCACCTCAATCCAGACATCGTTGGCTTGTCCCCAGCGAGTCATCTCTTCATAGAACGAGATCGGACGCGCGGTGAACCGTCCATCCACTTTCATGCTTTCGTCGAGCCGGTCGAGGATGTCCGGGTTCGGCAAGCGATGACGCCAGTCGTTCTTGAGGGCTTCGACTAAGACCTCCTGCTCATAGTAATGCTTGGGAAACGCGCTTCCGACACCCGCGATCCTCATGAAAAGCGCTCCTGGTGCAACAAGAGTTTAAACGTGAATGACAACGGCTTTGGTCCCAAAGATGTCAAATCTTTGTCAGTTTCAGACAGCACCCACAGTCGACTAAGCTGTCCCTGCACTGCAGCTCCCCTGTCCCCTACACACACCCCACTGGTTGCCAGGAGTTAACCTCCAGCCCGCCAAGAAAGCAAGCATATCCTTTGGGAACCAAAGACCGCACAGTAGACCACGCCACAGCCAAAAATCCAAGAGAAGAGATTGCGCGGGAAGCACTTCTTGGCTGACTTTGGCGCACGCAGAAATGGGGATCCTCAAACGCCCGGCGGGCGCCCTCGAGTCAAATGTGGAGATGAGCTAACATCCGTTGCGCAAGGGAGGCCCGGGTCTGCGGGGGCAGACCCGGGTTCCGGGGGAGTGAGGGGACTGGGCCGGAAGTTCGTTCTAATGCCGCGTCGAGTCGGCTCCGACGCCGGCGGTTTGCTAATAGTTCAGGTGTCGCAGGAACATCGTGAGCCGGAAAACGATCTGCAATCCAAGTACAACTAGTGTGTCGCGAATCGCAATAAGTCGGTCGCGCATGAAAACGCCATCCTCGAATTCGACCGAGTACGGAGGTTCAACGGCCACTGTCGGGTTTGCTCTCAAAATCGCCCTCCGCTAGTTGAGAACGTGAACCGGGACGTCGTGCTCGACGGCTACGACCATTGATTTGAATATGTCGACGTCCCAACTATCGGCGATGCGCAGACGGACAACCTCGTTCGTTTCCGACAGCAGTCGCCCGCGCAACGGCACACGAAGGTTTCCTGTCACCACTCGAAGAATCACCGGCTGCCCCATCCAGACTGCGTATCCACCTTCCATCGTCGCTCTCCTCAGACTTCCGTTTTTGTGCACACGACGATTTTCGGGCTCTAACCGGACCTGGCCAATGGTACAGGGAGCTAAATACGGTAGTAGTTCCGTACTACAGCAAATGGGTTGAGCGCAGAGGGCAGAACCGTCTGCGCTTTTCTGCTATTGTGGATAATTGAGTCACAGCCACAAGAACGCCCAGAAACGCTAGAGAATTTGAGCACACCATCGAAACTGTCAGACACCTGCTGAGTCAGCTTTACGACCCGAATACCCTGCGCGTGCTGGTCACGCAGGGCGGCGCCGCTCTCGTGTGCGCCATCGTCTTCATTGAAACAGGTATGTTCGCGGGTTTCTTTCTGCCAGGGGATTCCCTGCTGGTGACAGCCGGCGTGCTGGCGGGGGCGGGCGATCTCAAACTGGCCGCGTTGCTGACACTGGTAACCTTGTGCGCAATCGCAGGCGATCAGCTCGGATATGTCATTGGCTGGAAAGCCGGAGATCGTCTATACGGAAGACAGGACTCCCGTTTTTTCAAGCGGCGTCACTTGCAACAAGCGCACGATTTCTATGAAAAGCACGGTGCGAAAGCTGTGGTGATCGCCCGTTTCATCCCCATCATCCGTACGTTTTGCCCCCCGGTTGCAGGTGCCGCAAAGATGAAGTATGCGCGTTACTTGACCTACGATATTTTGGGGGGCCTGCTGTGGGTATGGAGTATGGTGCTGGCCGGCTACACACTGGGTCGCTCGGTCCCGAATATCGAAAGGAAGCTGCACTACGTGATTGCCGTCGTGGTCATCTTGTCGCTTATTCCGGCAGCCATTCACGCCTGGAACGTCCACCGAAAAAAACTTCCTGCGAGCGAGACCAGCGACTGAGGGTTCATTCGCCGCGTTTATTCCGATGGCCCCGCGAGTGGCGACGTAAAGCACCTCGCCAGGCACGACGCACTGAGCGCAAAACGGGGGAGCCTGGCAGCTCCCCCGTTTGGTCGTTCCTTTTACGCCGCGGCAATGGCGAAGCCGTTGCCGGCGGCTCGCACCGCAAAAGCGGTGTGGTAAATCGGTGTCAAGAATCTGTGCCCGGTGGAGTCATACCTCTCCTTCCGCGCAAGGTTCCTACGAACTGACTCATACTCCCGTGCGGCCGTCGATGCAAGTCAAAAATTGAAGCTGGGCAATTTGGAGGAACGTTGAAAATTTCGCGCTAGATTCATTGCGAGCCGCGCACAGTGGGCGAGTCCTGCTGAGCTCGCACGATAAGAATAGGGTGCCCAGACGTCTTGATCACCCGACGCCTGCGCGTTTTTCGAATGGGTCGAGGCGCGCTCTCAGAAAATTCGAGCTTCGCGCAAGTTGCGTTTGTGAACCTCGACCGAATTCTCGCCGATTCCGGCTGGTGAAAACAAGCACGTCGATGCCGCCAAGCGGCCACGGCACCGATGAACGTGCAAGGCGGTGAACCGAAATATCGAAGGCGAGCTGCGCGCGCTGTGGGGCCCGATGAATCCGGAGTCGCTTGCTCGTCAGAACTGGCGCGCGACCCTGCCGATGGCGACCGGGGTCTGGCCCGAACTCAAAAGCAAGGCCGTGTGATCGTCAATTAAGTAATAAACAAAATTGTAGGTATCTGACGGATCGGTCGCCGCAAGCGTTAGGGTACCCCGGCCGTTCGCGGCAGTGCCGATCGAAGTGCCGCTGGTTCCAATCGGATCCGTTGGGAAGGTACTTGTGAAGTTACTGATATCGAGGTTTCCTTGGCTCACGGTGGTGCTACCGACGGTGAGGCGCCCATCGAGGTCCGGCTGAAACGAAGCTGAACTGGCTGGGGGACTGCGGAAGAGCCCCTGTCCGATCAACCCTAAATCGACACTGCTGGCCGAGAGAGATGGGCTGCTCGCGGCGCAGCCGGTGGATTGCGGGCCGCACTGTTGGTAGGCCAGCCCGGCGGAAACGGCCGAAGAGTCGAGCTCGAGCAGAACGACGCTCCCGAGCGCCGTCGGATAGGCGGCGAATTCGGTTACGCCGGGGCCTGAAATCGAAGAACATGCCCCGCTTTGCGGATAGAGCCCGAGGTCCACCCGGCCGGTGTTTGAATCGACGCTGAAACTACATGAGCCGAGCGACGCGCCCTGATTGTAGGAACCCGCATTGTTGACATCGAGCATTCCGTTCGAGGTTGCACTGACCCCGTCAGATAGGAACACACCGCCCTCAGCACTCGCCCCAGCGCTCGAGCTTCCGCCGGTGGCAAAGACATAGGTGGCCGCCGCGAGCCCTGGATTGCTCGCCGCCAGGTACATCTCGCCAGCCGTGAATGCGGCGCCATCAGTCTCGATGAGGTAAAACTGGCAGAGGGAGGTTGGATTGGCACAGGTGCTGGGTGTGCCAACGGCGTAAAAAGTGAATGTGCGGGGACCGGTCGCCGCGCTTTGCAAGGTGAGGGTACCGCGGCCAGTCCCTGGATTTGCCACATCGAAGGCGTAGGAACCGTTCAAAGTGGCGTCGCCTCTGATAGTCGTGCCGCTGTCGTTGAGATCGAGAATCGCGTTTGTATTCGGGATGCTCCCGGAACCATTGGCGGAGAATTCGCCGGCCATGCCAAGTGGGTTTGAGCTTGCATCGAGGCCAAGCAGACTAAATGCGTACCTGCCGGAAACCACCGACGCCGCGGAATTGGTGGTCGCGTTTAGGGTTTGCTGATCTATCGATCCACCACCTGTTACGTCGGTATCGAACCGAGTCAATGCCGCATGCAGGTTCGTGTCAAGCGCAAATCGCCAGGTGGCCGTACCGCGGTTGGTCCGAATGGAAGCCGAGCCGCGCCCGTCAGAGCCGACCGAGTAACTCGATGGCATGATCGGAACTTCCTTCGATATGCCGCTCAGAAAACTCTGAACATCTTCAACGCCGCTGACGATGTTCCCGTTGCCGTCGGCCACAAAACTGCCGGCAACGGCAAAAAGGCCCGATCCGTCGTCTCCCATATAGGAGAAAGCGTAGGGTCCACTCAGAGAATGATCCGAGAAAGAGATGGTAACGGTTGCGGTTGCGGTGGCGGTGGCGTTCACCGGACTGCCATTCGAGCCCGTGACGGTGGCAGTTACCGTGACGGAATTTCCGGGCGGAGGAAACGGTGGTGCCGTGTAGAGCCCATTTGAATCAATCGTGCCCGGATTGACCGCGGCACTTGGCGCCGGTGTCAGAGTCCAACTTGCACCCCCTGCGAGGCCGTTCAAGATGGCTGAAAACTGCTGGCTGCCACCGGCGGGAACCGCGGCCGACAGGGGACTGACGGAGAGGCCCAACACAACGCCTACGGTCACAACAGCCGTGTTGGAGGTTACCGTACCGCTCGACGAGGAACTCGAGGATGAACTGGTCTGCGTCGCAACGGCGGTGACCGCAACTTGTCCGAGTGATCCTCCGGTAATGCCGCAGGAACCCGAAGGCACTGCCACAGGGGCTGTGTAGATACCCTCGAGTTGATCGTTCGGAGAAGAGGCAATGCTACCGCAGCCAGTATCGCTGGTTGATCCATTTATTTCCCAAGTCACAGTCGTGGTTGTGGAAACCGTCGAATCCGTAAGAGTGACCACGGCCGTGAAGGTGACTTGCTGATTCACGTTCACCGTCGCGGAGCTGGGCGTGATGGCAACCGACTTAACCGTGCTCGAGGAGCCCTTTCCGCAGGAGGCCAGACTCACAATGGCAACGAGCGAGAGAGCGAGCGCGGCAGTCAACCCTCCGACGCGTCGCCGACAGGCGATCTGGCCGAGGCACAGCTGCACGGCTTGCTTCCAGGTCGAGATCATCGTTGCTAAGCCCCCGATTCGCTGTTTTTTGAACCCACGACAAACTCTCCGGCGGATACACTAATTCCGGTGCGGGTGGCCAAGAGTTCCAAGTCTTATCTGGCCAGACCGACACACCCCTACCGGCGGAAATCAAAGGCCCTTTCATACCCCGGGCGAGCTCTTAGAATGGCAACAAAAGTCTCTTCCGCCGAGCGCTCTCCACCACACCCTGACAAGGAAGAATCAGGCTAAACGATGTGCAGCAAGAGGATTTGGTTGCAGCTAACTCTCTGTTTTTGCGCGAGGTCGCCAGGCTCTACGTGCCTAGCGAGTCAATCGAATGAGTCCGCCCGGATCTGTCGTGAAAGCCCAGGAGCGGATTGCTCAGGACGGGCTACTTTACGTAGAGGGCTTCGCGGACCTGGTCGCGGCCGACAAAGCTTTTGGAAGAGCGGAACTGCTCGAACAAGCTCAGAAGCTCGCGGTTCTGGAATACCCGCGCGTGGACAGCAATGGTCGGCGCGGGGATTAGTTCCACCGACTGCTCGTTAATAATGCGATAGCGGTGGAACCGCTCGGTCGGGCGGCTGTGGAACAGGGCGAGAATGGCTCCGCCGGGATGGACGAGATTGGAAAGTCGATCCACGAAGGGAGCAAGCGCCGCTGGATCGAAATAGTCGAAAAGATCCCAGGCCAAGATGCCGTGATAGCTCGCCTCGGGATATTGCAGGGCCGTTTCGAGAAATCTATCAGCAAGAGCAGATGGCGATAGCCGTTGGCCAGCTTCACCCACAGCAGCGGCTCGAATCCGCTCCTCTTCATCAGTGAGGAAGTCCTTCCAAGCCCTCAGCAGATCCTCGGAAGACACGCGGAAATCCTGTTCGACGAAAAAGTTGACGGTGGATTGCCAAATCGGTCCCAGATCAAGCACGCGGCCCCGGGGCACGTCACCGATAAGCCAGAGGAATTCCTTTAGACCGTTCGAGACGCGGGTGTTCGCAGTGGTCGAGGCTGGGCTCGGCGGCCCAGGCTTGGCCGCGCGCTGGGGGTTGAGGGTAATCGGACGTGTCTTTACGGTCCAGTTCATTCGCTCAGTCTATTCGGCCTTAGCGCCAATTGTTTCCTGCTGATCTTCGACCCTGGAAGCCTCACTGGCGACAGATTTCGGGGATCGAGGAGCGCGCACCGTCTCGATTTTGCCTCGAAACCTCGCGCCATCAGCGATACCGATGCGCGGGCTCATCACGCTGCCTACGACCTTACTCGCAGGGCCAAGCTGGGTGTTCTGGCTCGCCTTCAAATTGCCCTCAACCGTACCTTCGACGCAAATTTCGCGCGCCTCGATCTCTGCCTGGACCTGCCCTTTGGGGCCGACGGTGACACGGCCATTGGTCATTTGAACCTTGCCCTGGACCTCGCCGTCGATATAAAGGTCCGTGTCCCCGGAGACTTCGCCGTGAATCTTGAGTCCAGCATTGATCTTGGAAACGTTCGAAGGGGAGGACGGCGGTGTCAGAATCATGCTCGCCATGCTGGGTGCCGGAGTGCTCGGCACAACTTGGGGCGGCGGTGGAGGAGTCGGTGAGGCTCTTAGCGGCTCCTCGGGCTTCGCGGGCGTCAGTACTGTTGGGGAATACGGTTCTCCCCCGCCTGAGGACGGCATCGGCTGAGACGGCTTGCCTTCATTCGGTTTACGCCACATGAATACCTCCTGCGAATGTACTTGAATGGATGCAGAGCTAGGAGCCGCATCCCGCGTGGTGCACGAACTATAGTACAGGCAAGAGGGCGTGTAAACGTGATGTGTGCTCTAGTCGTACAAACCGCCACTAATTGGTTAACGGTCGAGAGGTGCGTAAATCAAGCTGAGATCGGCGGTTTGCGAGTCCTTGTGGCGCATCTCCCACAGGGCAACGATCATGCCGACGCATTCGTGGCCGAAAATCTTGAGACCCTGGCGTGTGTCCCACCAGCTCAGTGGGTCATAGTCGGAATCGGGCGCTGAGATCACGCGCAGCGCGGTGCCCGGCGGGAATTGCCGTTCGGCGAGATAGCGAGAGCGGCGGGTATGGTAGCTCGAGGTAACCAGCAGAATCCGCTTCCATCCACGGGAGGAGATCAATTGCGCGATAGCGGCAGTTTCCTCCCGAGTGTTCTCTGCCCTGTGCGGGAAACGAACGACGGCGGCTGCGGGCACGCCGTGCTCCTCAAGGTCGTGGCCTTCCAGTTCGGCAATGCTCGCGTAGGGCCGAAGATAGCGGCCACTGGCCACAACTCGCGGTGCCCAGCCCGCTTTGTAAAGCTGGGCCGCTCGCGCGGCGCGGTCGGCGCTGTAATTGTCATCGCCTAGAATAACGATGGCGTCGGCGTACGCGGGAGACTCGTCGACGATCCAGGATCTGCCCATTAACCGTAGCAGCGGATGGCGGACCATGTAGAGCACAAAGAGCGTGCAGAGCAGGCAGAGGAGACACAAAAGCTTGAAGAAGATCCCCCCGCGCTGCTGAATGCGCGATTCAGGTATCATTGGGCCGGACGAATCGGAATCCCATCACTTCCCAATTGCTTCCCAAGCAGAACACACTCCTGTCGAGCACGAACTTCCCCCTGAACGTGGCGACTAGCCGGCCGCCTCGATCGCGCGCCGCGGATGGCACATTCAAAGTCTGCATCGGCCTTGCCAATGCTGTGTTGCAAGCGCAACCGATTTCTGGAAAACTGCCCCGCTCCCCTGGGGCCTTCTCTGCCAAGAAGATCTTTCTGTGGGAGGAGCAGCGCACTCCCAGCCGAAAATGGATAGCTGCCGCTGCTGGGCTTTCACAAAGAGTTCGAAATCTGTGCCTTACAGGCAGCATAGGTCATCTCGCCGGGTCGAGGCCACGCAAGCACTCAGCCGCCACCTCAGGGAGCGTGGCGTTGAAATAGACTTCCTTGATGCTGTAGGACTTATTCCGAGCGGACATGATCGGAAGAACCTCGATGTGCCAGTGATAATCGCCGGCGATGGTTTTCCAGTAGTCGCTTAGCTCGCCCTTGGTCTGCAGGGTGTTAGGAGCAGTGTGCACGACCATATGGTAGCTCGCCGAAGCCTGCAGCAGTCGCCGGAGAGTCCGGCCAAGAAGGCTGGCTAGATTACGGCGGCTTTCACCAGCCAGAGGGACCTCGAATTGATGGTTGTGTGTGCGAGGCATCAGCCAAGTTTCAAACGGTACGCGTGATGCGTAGGGGCAAAAGGCGTAGTAGTCACCTACGTTATCTATCAGCCGCTTCTGCTGGCGAATTTCCTGCCGAAGGATGTCGCAAAAGACGCAACGTTCACGGTCGCGATACCACTCGCGGGCGGCCCGAAGCTCGTAGAGCGTGCGACGGGGCACGAACGTGGTTGCCGTGATTTGCGAATGCGCATGAGACCACTCCTCGCCGGCGTCAGGCCCTTGGTTCTTGAAAGCAGTGACGTATTTGAATCGCGCGTCACGCTTCAAGTCCACGGCTCGCAAAGCGTAGGCCTCCAGCACCCGCTGAATTTCTTCATCATCTAGATGGGCGAGCGTCAAGGTGTGCACCGGCGTCTCCACGACGATTTCGTGCGCCCCGACAGCAGCCATGCGGTCGAAAATTCCATCGGCGCTGCGGGCCGGGTCACCTTCGACGCGATAGAGCGGCCGAATATGGGGATAGACGCGAACCTGCGGCTCACCGTCGACCGGCAATTGCAGCAATGCGGGCCCGTGGGAACCATTGCCCACGCAGAGCGGGCACGGGTCGGCGCGCTGCTTTTCGCGTTCCGGATGGCCGATGACGACCCAGCTTCGCGTAATGGGGTCTTTGCGAAGTTCCATTCGATTGCCTGGATGAAAAAGCCCGAACTCATCTTATACCGAACTCTTTGCGCGGCACAAAATCGAACGGGCTTTCTTAAGCACAACGGCGTGAACCCTCCGATTGGTTAGCTCGATTGGACTTAATTTGGTTTACACTGCGCGCGTGAGCGGATTTTTCAGAGTTTGTGAACAAGGCAAGGCGGGCTGGAAGGGGAGAGAACGACCTTGAGCGCTCAAAAAAATGCGGCGCTCCAGGCGGGAGGCGGAACGAAAGTCCCTGGCGCGAGCAAGATGACAGTGCTGCCGATGGTCGCCGCGACCTACTTCCTGGTGGCGGGAGGGCCTTACGGGCTCGAAGACATCGTCGAGAAAACGGGCTACCGCGCCACGTTGGTTATCCTGCTTATCACCCCGCTGCTGTGGAGCATCCCCACGGCGATGATGGTGAGCGAACTGGCCACGGCAATTCCCGAAGAGGGCGGCTTCTACATCTGGGTACGCCGTGCAATGGGTCCGTGCATGGGATATCAAGAAACCTGGCTGACGCTGGCCGGCAGCGTGTGCGAGATGGCACTTTATCCAAACTTGTTTGTCGCCTATCTCGGGAGATTCGCGCCCGGTCTCGTGGCTGGGCGTCGCGGGCTGCTGCTGGGATTTGCAATGATTGCGCTCTGTACGGCCTGGAACATTTTAGGCACCCGAGCCATGGGCGAGGGTTCCGTGGCCCTCAGCGTCGCGCTGCTTTTGCCGTTTGTCCTCCTGGTCATCGTTGCACCCTTTCATACCCATCTCGGTGCGCCCGGGGCGGTTTCGCTGCGGCATGCAGACCTGCTCGGCGGAATCCTAATCGCGATGTGGAATTACATGGGTTGGGACAACCTCTCGACGATTGCGGGGGAGGTTGAAGCACCGCAGCGCACCTACACGCGGGCGATGTTTGGCGCGGTCGTGCTCGTGATTGTGAGTTATTTGCTGCCGGTTGCTGCCGTGGCGCGGACAGGGCTCGATCTCGGCGCTTGGACCGACGGCGGCTGGGTGGACGTCGGACGCATCATCGGCGGACCAGCGCTGGGATTAGCCCTTGCGGTCGCAGGCATGCTGGGGGCAGTTGGTTCGTTTGGCGCGCTGATGATGTCGTTCACCAGACTGCCCGGCGTGATGGCGCAAGATGGCTACCTGCCGAAGGTATTCACTCGAACGAGCCGGCGCACGGGAGTGCCGTGGGTAGCCGTACTCGTTTGTATGGTTTTCTGGGCGGCCTGCTACCCGCTGGGATTCGAGCGGAACTTGATTCTGGATGTGCTGCTGACCGGGCTGAGCATCCTGCTGGAGTTTTGGGCGCTGGTGGCGTTGCGCATTCGCGAGCCGAACCTGGCACGGCCGTATCGCGTCCCCGGCGGGACGGGGGGAGCAATCCTGATCGGCCTGCCGCCACTCGGCTTGACCATCGCGGCGCTGGTCAGAAACCGCAGCGAACTCGTAGGACACTTGAACGAATTGGCCATTGCCATGGCCGTGATTGCGGCGGGATTTCTGCTCTATGGCATCAGCCGCTGGGCCACCGGCGCTGCTGCGCTGAAAGTCGAGCCGAATCCGAAGACGATTAAATCGGAGTGAAGGAAGGGCGATGAGCGATCTCGACAAAATTTTCATGCGAGCTGCGCTCAAGGAGGCGCGCGTTGCCGCGGACCAGGGTGAAGTTCCGGTTGGGGCGGTGATTACAGTCGATGGCGCGATTGTGGCGCGCGCGGGGAATCGCACAATTACGGATTGCGATCCGACGGCACATGCGGAAATCATCGTCTTGCGCGAGGCCGCGACGGCAACTCGAAATTATCGCCTGCTGGGCGCGACGTTATACGTCACCATGGAGCCGTGCGCAATGTGCGCGGGAGCCATGATTCAAGCGCGGGTCGACCGGCTCGTTTATGGCGCGCCCGATCCAAAGGGTGGCGCGGTGCAGACGTGTTTTTCGATTTTCGATCATCCGCAGATCAATCATCGGGTTGACGTGACGCCGGGATTGCTCGCTGAGGAGGCCGCGTCTCTGTTGAAGAATTTCTTCGCCGTGAGACGTTGATTCCCGACCTTGCCTGGGCTCTGGCGACGATCTGCGCAAGTAGATTTCCAGTGTATAATCCAGTCGATTCGCATCCGGTGAGGAGGTTATGGCCGCTTCCACGATGTGGGTTCCCGTATGTTGCGGGCGCATTATGCGCTGCAACATGTTCCGACAGGCCGACGGCGAGGCCTACGCAGCGCTGGTTTGTACGCAGTGCAGCAAGACCATAACCCTCGAGCAGCAACCTCTTGCCGCTGCGAGCAATTTTGAAGGCTCCAGCGTTCTAAGTCTGCTGGGGGCGCCGAAGCCATCGAAGGCGGAGCGGACAAAATCGCTCAGCGGAGCGGGCCCTGACGATCCAACGCTCTAAGGTGAACTGCAACTCAGTAGAAGCTTTGCCTGCCCGATGATTGGTCGGACTATTTCGCATTACCGCATTGTGGGGGAACTCGGCTCGGGCGGCATGGGTGTCGTATACAAGGCCTACGATAGCCGCCTAGACCGCGGGCTCGCGCTGAAGCTGCTTCCCGAAGAACTCGCTCAACAGCCGCAAGCGCTCGAGCGCTTCCGCCGGGAGGCGCGGGCCGCATCGGCCCTTAACCATCCGGGGATTTGCACCATCTACGACGTCGGTGAAGAAGATGGCCATGCGTTCATCGCCATGGAGCTCATCGACGGCGAGACTCTAAGAAATCACATTCACGGCAAGCCATTGCCGCTAGAAGAGATAGTGAAGTTCGGCATCGAAATAGCGGACGCTCTAGAGGCGGCCCACGCCCAAGGAATCATCCACCGCGACATCAAGCCTGCGAATATTTTTGTCACGAAGCGCGGCCAAGCTAAAGTGCTCGATTTTGGTCTGGCAAAGCTCGTTCCCAAAGGAGTCGCGAATGCGGCTGTGGATTTGAGAGGCGATGCGCCGGACTCCGCTTCGATCGTCGGAATCATAAGCGGCACTCCTTCCTACATGTCGCCCGAGCAGGTGCGCGGAGACCCGCTGGACCCGCGTACGGACGTCTTCTCGCTTGGTCTGGTGCTGTACGAGATGTCCACGGGGCGCCAGGCGTTTAGTGGCGCCACCGGCGGCACCATCATTGAGGCCATCCTGACGCGGATGCCCGTTCCGGTAGGAAGTATCAACCCCCACATAGCCCCGCGGCTCGAAGAGATCATAACGAAGGCGCTGTGCAAGGATCGAAACCAGCGTTATCAGCAAGCAGGTGATTTGCGCGTTGCATTGCAACAGCTCAAGCAAGAAATCGACGAGGTTCATCGAGCGGGGGTAGCCCGAGACTCACTATCCGCGCTAGATGCAAGTCGCTCATCTAGTATTGCTAATCGGAGATCGCAGAGTTCGGCTCGACATTCCGTTGCCGCACGTTCCGAGCGTGTGTCAAAGACCATCGACTCGCTGGCAGTCTTGCCATTCGAAAACACGACTCGCGACCCCGAGCGTGAATACTTGAGTGACGGCATCGCGGGAAGCCTGATCAACATTCTGGCTACGGTGCCCAAGCTGCGAGTCATGGCGCAGAGTACCGTATTTCGGTACAAGGGCCGGGTGGTGGACCCGCAGGCGGTCGGCCGCGAACTGAATGTGCGCGCCGTACTCACGGGAAGAATGGTTGAGAGCGGGGGCTCATTGCGCATTGGCGCTGAGTTGGTCGATGTAGCAACAGGATCCCGCCTATGGGGCGCGCAATACGACCGCAGGCCGGGCGACATCTTTGTAATACAAGACGAAATTTCCAACGAGATCTCGGAAAAGTTGCGCTTGCAACTAACCCGCGCGGAAAAGAAACGACTCATCAAACGTGACACCCAAGATCCCGAGGCTTACCGGACCTACCTCAAGGGCCGTCATCATTGGAACAGGTGGACGGAAGAAGGGTTTTACAAGGCAATTGAGTACTTTGAGCAAGCCGCCGCGAAAGACCCGAAGTATGCGCTCGCCTACACAGGTGTAGCTGAATCTTATGTGCTCTTGGGGTGGAACAGCTACTTGCGGCCGAAAGATGCCTTTCCTAAGGGCAAGGCAGCCGCCCAAGCGGCCTTGCGACTCGACCCACATCGGGGAGAAGCCCACACGCCTCTGGCGGCGGTGTTGTGGCTTCACGATTGGCAGTGGGAGGAGGCCCAGCAAGAGTTCATACGCAGCCTTGAGCTCAATCCAACCTATCCAACGGCCAATCATTGGCATGCCGAGTACATGATGACCATGGGTCGGCACGCGGAAGCTATGGCTAGGATCAAGAAAAGCCAAGAACTCGATCCCTTGTCGCTCATCATCAACGTCGCGATTGGATGGGCCCACTATATGGCTCGTGAATACGACGATGCCATCGAGCAACTTCTGCGAACGGTGGAATTAGATCCCAACTACCCGGTTACGTACTGGATCCTGGGCCTGGTCTACAGGAAGACAGGTCGCTTTCAGTCGGCGATCGCCGAGGGTGAGAAGGGTGTCAAGCTGTCCGGCGGCAGCCCTTTGATGCGTGCGGCGTTGGCACAAATATACGCCGAGTCCGGCAGGACGACAGAAGCAAGCCAGGTGCTCGACGACTTAAGGGAATTGGCGAAACGCAAATACGTTGCGCCTCAATTCTTAGCGGGAATTCAAGTTGGCCTGGGAGAATACGAGCGGGCAATCGAGCTTCTGCAGCAATCCTATGAGGAGCACTCCCACTGGCTTATTTACTTGCATATCGATCCGAGCATGGACCGTCTGCGAAATAACCCGGGTTTCCAAGCGCTACTGAGGCAAATCGGACTTCCCCCTTTAACGCCCGCCATCCCATCCTGAAACAGCCCTTTGCCGGCAGCATTCACTGCCACTTCTTTCCCGTGACCGTCATTTCGATGCCGTCCCCGGAATCCGGAGGATCGCCTGGTAGAGCCCTTCTTCAAGACAGACTCTGGGCTCGGGAAGGCTAGGCTGCATTGTAATGGAGATGCTCAGGACGCAGATCAGTCACTAGATTCCAATGACGTGCTTCCTCTGGAAGATTCTCTACGAGCCAATTCCTTTCCGCGTTCGTGCGCGCGCTTCTCCATAGTCTGCTTTAGGATTGCACTTTTTCGAACCTTTTCGCGGACGTGAGGCAATGTCAAGCATCGCCCTTAGTCGCGCGTTTTCTGCTCGAAGCCGCTTACACTCAGCGTCCATAGCCTCAAACGGATCTTTAGATTTCTTGTAATCAATCATAAGGAGTGACAGTAGCCATCCGCCTTGGCGGATATCCCCAACAGGAGCTGCTGGGAGTGGCAGAGAGGGTGGGATTCTAAACGTCGTCGCCCAGCATTGCTGTGCTCTGCTTGGCATTGCAGCGCTAACACCTTCAAAGTCGCAGAGACAATTTCGTTTAGATGCTCGTGACCGGTTCTGACATCCATAAGGGCCGAGCACCGCGGAAGTTGTGTATAATTTACATTGAACGTACACACTGGAGATTCGACATGAGTAAAGCGGCAATAACACGCACCAATCTTTTGCTTGAGGTCAGCAAAATTCGCCAGCTTCGAAAGGCCCTCAAATCACGCAGCAATTCTGAAGCGGTGCGCATTACCATTGACGAGCGGCTCTCTGTGGAAGCCGGGCTCGCGGCGCTGCGAACCCTGAGAAAGCTCGGCGGTCCTGAGGATGTCTTCGGGCGAGCTTCCGCAAAGAATAAGAGATGAGTGCTCTGCCCGGTGGCCCGCTCCTCTTCGATACGGGCATTTACATTCGGTTCAGCCGAGGAGAAAACTATTTCTGGCTAGGCCAGGACGCGCGGCTTTTCCAGCGGACGATTTTGACCGCTGTCGTGGCCGCCGAACTTTATGCTGGCACGCATAGCCTTCGCGAGAAGCGCGCCTTGGACGAGCTTTGCCAGGCGCACCGCGCCTTGGGCCACTTCTCGTCGCCCAATGCAGCATCATGGATAGAAACAGGAATCCTGCTACGTCGTGCACGAAGCATCTTCGGACAAATCGACTTTGTCCATCATTTCCGCGACTTGCTGATCGCGGTGGAGGCTGTTCAGTTAGGCGCCACGCTCGTAACAGAGAATGTCGGAGATTTTCGCCGGTGGAAGTCCTTATTTGTTTCCGGTCGCAGGACTTTGAAGGTTTTCGATCCATCCTAGAGCGCCAAAACAGGACGTTTAGGAGCGAAGGGATCGCGCTTCCCCACCGCCAAGGCCTTGGATGCCGCGAATGTCTTCGGGCCCCAACCTAGTTGTGTGGCGGAGAGGGTGGGATTCGAACCCACGGTAGAGTTTCCCCTACACTCGCTTTCGAGGCGAGCTCTTTCGACCGCTCAGACACCTCTCCGCGCGAGTCGCAATTTTCTAGCTTAGCATTTGCCAGTCTCGTTTGTATCTCTCAAAGGCAGGCGTCTAGGTTCGCCTCGGATTCCACACTTTGTAGGCAAGCGCATTGGCCGACACCGCTACTACCGAGCCCCGTCTTCTCTTACACGGTTCGCCCTATTCATAGCCTCTTCAAACACCGTTACGTTCTTTGCTGGAAATAGATGCTTCAAGCCATTTGCGAACAGGAGAGACATATGGCCAGCAGGAAATGCGCGCACCCAAATTGCTCATGTCAGGTCACGGAAGGCAAATACTGCAGCGCCGCGTGTGAGGCAATGGAGAAAACTCCCGATGTGGATTGCCGCTGCGGGCACCCGGGATGCAAGGGGCGGGCCCACTGATACGTTCTGCTACACGGAACTACGCCGCGAGAAAACGTGAACCACAAGGAGAATCAGCGCAGCCACTAGCAGGAGGTGAATCAGGGCTCCCAGGATATGAAAAACTAGGTAGGCAGCAATCCAAGCGAAGAAAAGCACAACTGCGATGGCCAGAAGCAGGTAGCGCATGAGGAGATGCTAACATGGTGGCACGTCGCCTGTCGGCTTAGGGCAAAGCTAAAGCGTCATCACCCGCCTTCCGCAAGACCCTTGACACGATTCGCTCCCCCGTTGTTTGCTAACTCGCGTCAAAATGCAAGTGAGGGCCATATGATTTCAACGAGGTCGGCGTGTGCGGCGAGGTTGCCGGTCATAATGGTGCTGCTTGCCTCGATCACTCTTCGAACGGGCGCGCAAGCTCCACCGCTACCGACTGCACAAGCATCGCCTGTCGCTCAAGGGACGCTCGAGGACATTGCGACGGGCAAGCAGCTCTATGCTGCGAACTGCGCCAGCTGCCACGGCGTAGACGCAACGGGCCAGCTGGGACCGAATCTTCACGGCGTTGTGCAGAGGTTGGGCGAGCAAGCGGTCTTCGGAATTATTCGCAACGGGCGGGGCGGAATGCCGCCGATTTCCTCCATCAATGATGCACGCGTGCGGCAGGTGATCGGGTACCTGCACACGCTCGGCGAAACGGAGTCCACGGAGGTAGCGACGGGCGATCCGGTGAAGGGCAAGGCGATTTATGCAGCGAATGGCTGTGCTACGTGCCACACCATCGGCACGGTGGGCGGTTCGGTCGGCCCGCAACTGACCACCATTGGCCGCTCACGGGCGCCCAAATACCTGCACGCCTTCTTGCTCGATCCGGGTAAAAATCCGCCACCAGACATGACGCTGCCCGAACGAGCCGGCAATACAGGATATTTGCTGGTGCACGTTGTGACGAACGAGGGGCAAGAAATGACCGGAATTCGCGTGAACGAGGACACGTTTGAACTCACCCTCCGTGATATAGGCGGACGGTTTTATACGTATGACAAAACGAAACTGAAGACAATCGAGCAAGAGCCGGGGAAAAGCGTGATGCCCAGTTACAGCAATCTTTCGGCCAGCGATCTGGACAACCTCGTCGCATATCTCTCCAGTCTCAAGGGGGGCCAATGAGGACCGCCACATACATTCTTGGCCTGCTGGTTCTGTGTTTTGGCCTGCCCAGCTCCGCGCAGGTTCCCTATGAGCGCCTGAAGAACGCATCTTCGGAACCGCAGAATTGGCTGATGTATGGTGGCAATTATGGTTCGCAGCGCTTTTCGGGACTAAAGCAGATTACGCCTGAAAATGTTAGTAGCCTGCGCGTGGCCTGGGCCTATCAATTGCGCGGAGGCGGCGTGATGGAGTCTGCGCCCATTATCGTGGACGGCGTTATGTACGTGACCGAGCCCCCGAGCAACGTTACCGCCATCGATGCACGGACAGGAAAGCCGCTCTGGCACTATGTGCCGCCGGTGCCCCGCGATTTCGTTCCCGTGGGCCTGTTCCCCACGAATCGGGGAGTCGCGGTGCTCGATGACAAGGTGTTTCTCGCTACGATTGACGACCACCTGATAGCGCTCGATGCGAAAAGCGGCGTGGTCCGCTGGAATTCGATTGTCGCGGATAAATCCGATGGCTACGCCATCACGCAAGCACCGCTTGCGATCAACGGAAAGATCGTGGTCGGTGTTGGCGGCGGCGAGGCTGGCGCTCATGGTTTTCTCAGTTGCTTCGATGCGCAGGACGGGAAGCTGCTTTGGCAAACCTATACCGTTCCCCGGAGCGACAACGATCCAGGTGCCGACACATGGGCCAATGGGAGTTGGTCCAATGGCGGAGGCACGACCTGGAACACCGGCTCGTATGATCCCGAGTTGAATTTGGTCTATTGGGGTACGGGAAATCCCGCACCGGATTGGAATGGCGAAGGACGAATGGGCGACAATCTGTTCACCTGTTCGATGCTGGCGCTGGACGCGGACTCGGGGAAGATGAAGTGGTACTTCCAATTCACACCCCACGAAACACATGACTGGGATGCTGCCGAGCCGCCGATCCTGTTTGATGCCACGATTAACGGTAAGCCGCGCAAGCTGCTCGCGCAGGCAAATCGCAATTCGTTTTACTATGTACTGGATCGCACCAACGGAGAATTCGTTACTGGCGTACCGTTTGCAAAGCAAACCTGGGCGAAGGGTCTCGACGCAAAAGGCCGGCCCGTCAAAATGCCAGCCGAGCAGATCGAGCCGAGTGTCGAAGGGACGCTGGTCTATCCGTCGCTGACCGGCGGAATCAATTGGACCAGTCCCAGCTACAGCCCTTTGACCGGCCTATTCTACGTGAACGCGCGCGATGGTTTTGCCTACTACATCAAAGGCGAGCGGAAGATGGCGCCCGGCAATTCGGTGGGGATCATCGGCGGAGGGGGCGGCGGGGGCAGGATGAGCGGCCCTGACGAAACGACGACTTCCATTCGCGCTCTGACGGCAACGACCGGGGAGAAGAAGTGGGAATACAAGATGATCGGAGATTCCTGGACTGGCACATTAGCAACGGCGGGCGGTCTTGTTTTCTCGGCCGATGCGGCCGGTAATTTCTTGGCACTGAACGCAAACACCGGCGAACCGCTATGGCACCTGCTGCTGGGGGCAGCCGTGCGGTCAAATCCGGTTTCCTATGCGGTGAACGGACGGCAATACATAGCGGACGCCGCCGGCAACACTTTGTTCGTCTTCAGCCTGCCCTAGAGCTTGTCTGCAGGCCTGGGGTGTCGCTTCCGTCGGCGCTATAATTCTCTGTTGAGACGCCGACGTTGGAGGCGCGTCGGAGGTCTACGGGGGGAGCTTTCATGAGCTTACCAACAGCGCTTTGCGCTGCAGTTCTTTCGCTTTGTTTGTTTGGAATCACGCCGCGAGCGTTCGCTCAATTCCCCCCGCAGTCACCGCCCCCGCACAAACCGCATCCACCGGCGACGCCCGAAAGCATCGCCAAGGGGAAAGAACTGTTTCAGGGGACCTGTGCAAATTGCCACGGCATCGACGGCAGCGGGGCCAACGGTCCCAATATCCAAAACGCGGCCGCCACGATGGGGCCTGAAGGGCTTTATACGAGGATGACTTCCGGAGCCATTGGCACGGCCATGCCTAATTTCAGCTTTCTTGGTGAGGACAAAATCTGGGCCATCGCGGACTACGTGGCCACCCTCGGCCAGCAGGGCGCGGCAGTGCAGTTGGGGGACGCGCAGAAAGGCAAGGAAGTCTACCAAGCCAATGGGTGCCCGACCTGTCACAGTATCGGGGGACAAGGCGGCGATACGGGGCCGGACTTGACGGCGATAGGCACACAACGCGCGGCCATACTGTTGCGCAACGAAGTGCTCGATCCGGGCGCGAATCTTCCGCTCGATACGCACGGCCTCGCCGAGCGCGCTGCCTATCACGCCTATCAGATGTATCGCGTGACCCTGAAGGACGGCAAACAGATTGAAGGCATGCGTGAGAACGAGGATTCTTTTTCGATCCAGTTGCGCGACGCCAAGGGCCAAATTCACTCAATCCAGAAGTACGACGTCAAGGAAGTTGAACCTCTGATGGGAAAGAGCTTCATGCCCGGCTACAAAGGAAAGCTCACCGACACGCAGCTGAATGATCTGGTGGCCTACCTGGCAAGCCTGGGAGGTGGGCGATGAGAGCCTTAAGGCTTGCGGCATGTGCGTGCGCCCTTGTGGGGCTCGTGCTCAGCGGCCGCGCGATTTCCCGGGCCCAGAACGTAAGCTACGCCGAGATCTTGCACTCGGCGAACCACGCGGAAAACTGGATCACGTATGGCGGCAATTACGCCTCCCAGCGGTTCTCCGCATTGAAGCAGGTGCACACCGAAAACGTCAGTAATTTGAAGATGCAGTGGGTCTATCAGTTGCGCCAACAAGGGATTTTTGAATCGTCGCCGATCGTGGTGGACGGCATGATGTACGTGACGGAACCTCCGACCACCGTCACGGCGCTCGACGCTCGCACCGGACGCCCCCTGTGGAGATGGACGGCGCACCTTCCGCAACACCTGCTCACGATCGGCTTATTCCCCACCAATCGTGGCGTGGCAATCCTTGGGGACACGATTTATGTCGCGACAATCGACGCGCACTTGGTCGCGCTCGACGCGAAAACGGGCGC